>Ga0302319_10016961_pt1 | contig 13373 bp, 11 predicted proteins | sample Bog_T0_2_FD_203319 | JGI IMG/M metagenome (GOLD analysis project Ga0302319, IMG submission 203319) | Peat permafrost microbial communities from Stordalen Mire near Abisko, Sweden - Bog_T0_2 | ecosystem: Environmental > Terrestrial > Soil > Wetlands > Peat | place: Sweden: Abisko, Stordalen Mire...
ACGGCTTCACGTTTAAAGGTTTGGTCAAACTTCTGACGGGTCTTAACGGTGTTCTGGCTATTGGCTTTAATCATTTGATTGTCTACCCAATTTACCGTCCGTCAAATCGAAGCAGCCTCACCATTTAAATAAATGGGGGGGAGGGAAGGGGAGGGGTGGAGCTGATTTTCGCGATTTTTGCCGACCTCCGACCTCTGACCTCGTTTTTATTTCTGCTGTCTGCCGGGGCAGTGTCAAAATGCGCCCGGTGGCGGCGGGACGGCCCGGAAAATCAAGAGGCCGGACTTGCGTCCGGCCTTTGTGGTGACAAGGTTTATACGCCTTCACCCAGGCGCTCAGAAGTGTGACGGGCCTTTTGAAGGTCGCTGTTCAGGCCGCATCACGAGCAAAACCTCTCTGCCAACCCTAAACGAACAGCGAAATTTTTAAAATTCATCAATCCAGACGTCGCCTCTGAGAAAAAGGTTAATCACTTTTTAAAATTATTCAAGCTTAAGATGTTCAAAAAACTTGCAGACAGAAGGTGACAAACTCCGGCCGGCCTATTTGGACCGCATATGATTGGTGATGAGTTCCGTGCGGGAACGGATATGAAGCTTTTCATAAATATGACGCGTATGGGTATGGACAGTATCAAAGCTGATATGGAGCAGCGTGGCAATCTCTTTATACATATATCCCTTGGTGAGATAATCCAAAACCTCCTGTTCGCGCGGGGTGAGGGTCTCGCCCTCGGGGATGCGCGGGGCCTGTTGAAAAGATTGGACGACCTTCCGGGCGATGTGGCTGCTCATGGGAGAACCGCCGCCATGGACATCCCGGATGGAGGCGAGGAGTTCGGAGGGGGCGGTTTGTTTGAGCAAATAGCCGCTGGCACCGGCGGCCAGGGCATTGAAGATGCTGTCCGTCTGATCGTAAACGGTCAGCATAAGAATCTGGGACCGGGGCAGGGTTTGCTTCAGGCGGCGGACGCATTCGACGCCGTCCATGCCGGGCAGGTTGATGTCCATGACGACCACGTCCGGCGGATCGGCGGGCAGGCCGATGAGGGCTTTTTCGGCGGAGGGAAACTGGCTGACGCAACGGAACCCCTCGGACAGATCGACCAGTTGGGCGAGGCTTTTGCGAACGCGCGAGTCGTCCTCCACAATGGAGACCTTGATGGTTTTTTTGGTGTCGGGCATTTTAATTATTGCTGGTCGGGCGGGAAGATGGGGGGAGGACCCCTGGTATGGCAATCACCAATGATGGTGAGACCGGGGCGGCATAGGGGGCGATAAACCCGACCACGACACCCTGGCCGGGGGTGCTGGAAATAGTGGCGGAGCCCCCGATGGCCTGGAGGCGTTTCCCAAGATTGGCAAGGCCGTTGCCGCCGGCGATACGGCCAGGTTCGGTTGCGGCCGGACCGTTGACCGGCAGGCCGCGGCCATTGTCGGTGATCACCACGGTAAAGTTATCCGGGCCGGGCACCAGTTTGAGGCATACCTCGGTGGCGCGGGCGTGTTTGACGATGTTGTTGAGCGTCTCCTTGAGGGCAAGAAACAAATTATGCCGGGTCTCGGCGGTGAGCGGGTGAGCGGGCAACTGGACGGGCACATCGAGGCGGCAGCGGATGCCGGCGACGGACAGAAATTCCTGGCTGAATTTGCAGAGATAAACGGCGAGGGCATCGAGCGTGTCGTTCCGGGGGTTGACGGCCCAGACGATTTCATCCATGGCACCGGTGAGATCGCGGGCGGTTTCTGAGATTTGATTCAAGCGGCCGCCGAGCGCCTCAGGCGAGGCCCGCCGGGTGAGTTCGGTGAGGAGGCCGATCTGGGTGAGGCCGGCGCCCAAGTCATCGTGGATGTCCTTGGCGATGCGGGCGCGGTCGCGTTCCACGGCCTGCTGCTGTTTTAACCGTTCCACCTGGCCGCGCAACTTCCGGGTGGCAAGGACCCGGACCACCCAAGCCAGGCCGCCCGCCAGGCCGACCACCAGCGCAAGAGTGAACCACCAGGTCTCCCAGACATGAGGCTGGATCCGGAGGTTGAGTGAACCCACCTGGGAATTCCATAGGCCCTCATTATTGCAGGCCGCCACCTCAAAATGATAATCGCCCGGCCGCAGAAAGGTGTATTGCGCGAACCGGCGGGTGCCGGAATCCACCCATTGGTCATCCAGCCCCCGGAGCCGGTAGCGGAAACGGACTTGTTCCGGCGCGGTGAAGCTCAAGCCGGTAAAGTGAAATTCCACATAATGTTTCCCGGGGCAAATTTCTAAGCTGGCCGCCCGGTCGGGGTTGAAGCCGGTCGTGGTCAGGTCGATGGTCCGTCCGTCCACAACCATTTCTTCAATGATGACCCGCGGAGGGAGCAGGTTTTTGGCCAGATGGTCCGGCTGAACGGAAACCACGCCTTTGTGGGTGGCAAACCAAAGCCGGCCATCCGCCCCCGGCCAGCCGGAAGGTTGATAGCCTCCGGAACATTCGAGCGTGGGCAGTCCGGCCAGGCGGCCGTAAGTGACCCAGTTAATCAAACCGGTCCCGGTCCGGACGAAGTCGTTCAATTCCGAACGGGCCACGCGAAAGATGCCGCCATAGGTTCCCAGCCACAGGTTGCCAAGGTGGTCGGGCAGAATCTGACAGATGATGTCATTGGGCAGTCTTTGGGCGGTAGAGAAGCGGGTGAACCGGCCATTCTGGAATCGCAGGAGGCCCCCGCGGAAGGTGCCCACCCAGAGAACATCGTTATCGGCATAAATTGACCAGATGGCCTGGGTTCCAAAATTGTCGGGAGTATGATAAACCACCGCTTTGGGCACGGCACCTGGCCGGAGGCTTTCCTGGCCAAATTTAAAGAGGTCACCAGGGCCGGTGCCGATCCAGATATTGCCCTGGTAATCTTCCGCGAGGGCCCGGACATCGCTGCGGGTGAAACCATTGCCGGAGTCCAGGTGCAGCAAATGACCGTCCACATAGCAGGCCAAGCCATCGCGCATGCCGATCCACAACCAACCGCGCCGGTCGCGCAGGATGGCCTTGACGCCATGGACGCTCCAAGCGGGCTTGGTGATTGTGCCATTATCAAAATGAAGCAAGTCCTCATTGTCGGCGCTCAACCAGAAGCAGCCGGGCGACCCATCCGGGTAGATGGAAAAAACCGAGCCCGCGTTGACGAGGTTCGTCAGGGGAAAAACGGTGGTTTTATCATCTTGCCAGCGGGTGAGGCCGCCGCCGATGGAGGCCATCCAGACGGCCCCTTGGGAATCTTCACAAACGGACAGGGAGACATTGGCCCCCGGGTCATCGGAGAGGTGGACGACATTGAACTGGTGTTCGCGCAAACGCGCCAGCCCGCCGTGGTCAGCGCCCACCCACACATTGCCCTCGCGATCTTGAAACCAGCTTACAATGCGGTTGCCGAGGAGCCCGTCACCGCTGGTGATGGGCCGGACGGTGCCATCGGCCCCGGCGAACAAAAGGCCCCGGCCGTAGTGGCAAAACCAGAGATTGCCCGCGCTGTCCAGGTGGGCGCTCAGGGAATCCACGCGGGCCTTGGGCAAATCCTGCCATTCCTTGACTTCGGACACCCAGGCCCGGTCCTGCAGGAGGCGCACGTGGCCATTGGCAAAAACCCAGCACTGGCCCAAGCGGTTGAGGGCTAGGAAGCTGACATCCAGCGATTTGGAACCAGCCGGGGTTTCATTCTGGAACTGGCGGCCATCCCAGCGGGCCAGCCCGGCATCCGACCCGGCCCAGAGAATACCGGCCGGGTCCACCGTCAGGCAATTGACCCGGCGGCCGGGCAGCGATCGTTCATTGGGCAGCACGGCGGTCGTGGTGCCATGGAGGCGCCCCAGGTGCTGGCTCGTGGTGATATACCAGACATCTCCGGCCGCATCCAGGCAGGCGGTATGCGTGGTGAATCCGCCGGCCGGGCGGATCACCTGCCACTGGGAAGGTTCATCGGGCGGACCGGAGCGGATGACAAAATTGCCGGCGGCGGCAAAGAGGACTTGGTTGGTGGAGGAGGAAATCAGTTCGGCGACACCGCCGGGCCAGTTGGTTTCACAGGTAAAAACGCCGTGACGCCAACTGGTCATCGAGCCGTCGAAGGTGCTGATCCACATCGTCCCGCTGGCATCCGTGGACAGATAACGTACGCGGCCATTTTTCAGTTCGGGCGTGTTGAACGGATCGTAATTAACGAACCGGACGCCATCAAATTTGCCCAAGCCATTGTAAGTGGCAACCCACAGGTAACCCTCGGGTGTCTGGACAATGCCGCCCACAGACGTGCTGGGGAGACCATTATCCTGGTCCCAGGTATCAATCAGATAATCCCCGGTGGCAGCCTGGGCCTGAAGCCCGGTGGCCAGCAACCAGACAATGACGATGCCCGCCAATCGCCAGCGATTGGCCGCGCCCGCCTTTTGGCAAAACGAATTGGGCATGGATAAAACATGTCGCCAATGCGGGCTTAAGGCAAGCATGGATATGGTCAGGGCAGGCATTTTGACGAATGGGTTCAAGGGGATTCAGAGCAATGGGGAGGGGTGATTTTAGATCCCCCAAATAGGCCGGGATTCGGGGCCAAATGGAGGGCGATTTTGCCCTGATTTTTGACCGGGCCCGAAAAAAACATGTCGAAATAGCCGGTAATAGCGGAGGACGGGCCTCCGGTGAGTGTGTATAATTCTATTTTAGACCTTACTTTTATGTGCATGTTATTGGGCGGCAACAGTTTAAGTGTATTAACAACCTGGAAAGTCGCAAGTTGTTTATTATGTGGTTTTTATGTAATTCAGCGCGTTTTAAGTGGGTTTTCTTTATCGTTATAGATGTGCGAGGGTTTTCTGACGGCCCGGGCGGGGCCGCTGGCTGATGTAGCTTCACCTCCGGGAAGTGGCGTGGGCGACGAACGCGGGCGATGGGATCAGCGTTGACGGCGAAGGGCGGGATTCACGGCGGCGCTGGCGGCAACGGGGTCAAAGCCGGGGCCCAGCAGGGTGGCCAATTTTTGGGCCACACGGAGGGGATCGGCCAGGGCGTCATGATAGGCGATTTCGAGGACCATGGCTTCGCCGCGATATTGCCAGTGGCCGAGCAGGGTGCGGGTGGCGGCGATTTGCGGAGAGTAGATGCGGGCGAGGGCTTCGTCGGGGAGTTTGCCCCCGGCTTTGCCGGAGCGGGCGAGCATGGCGCGCTGGGAGGCGACGATTTCTGACACCGGCCGGTGGAGGTGGATGATGCGGTATTTGGGAGCGGTCGGACCGGTCGGACCGGTTTTACCGACGGGCAGATGGGGCAGCAGGGGGCTGACGAGTTTCACGGCCTGTCCCCGGGCGGCGGCGAGCCAGGTGGAATCATTGACGAGGCGTTTGGCGGGCTCGAATTCGAGGTAGCCATTGGGATTTCTTTCATCGGCAAGGCGGACGTCATCGGTGAGCACGGGAAAGCCACCGGCCCGGAGCATTTGCATCAGCATGGAGGTGCCGGAACGGGGGAGGCCGCTGACGACGACGCATTCGTGAACGGGGGTGGTGAAGGGTTTGGGTTCGAGGAGTCCGGTGGGTTGTCCGAACGTGGCCCGATGTTCGACGGGATGGCGTCCTTCGGGGCGCAGGCCGGACGGTCGGGGAGACCCGAAGGGCGGAGAAAACAGGAGGGAAAGGGCTGGATACGGTGGTCAGAGGTAGATGCGGCAGACAGTTTGTTCGGGGTTGAACGTGGAGGGTTCGTGGCGGATATGATTCTTCTCGGCGGCGGTGCCGCCCAGGGTTTGACCATGGAGCAATACGGGGCCATTTTTCATCACGTAATCGGCGTAGGCACGGCCCCGGTTGTAAAGTTCCTCATATGGCAGGGCGCAATGGACAATCTCAATCTCAAGCGCATGAATTTGACTCAGGCCGCGGGTGTGGAAGGTATGGGTGCCATCATCGTGAGCAACGATGCCCATGTTCACCCAATAGTTGACGGGTGATGTGGAGGTGTCCGTATCCTCGCGGACCTGAAGGTAGGCCGGGGAGTGGACCATGCCGGCGGAACCAATATAGGCGCCGATAAAATCAGACAGGGAACTCAGGGCACCGAGCAGGCGCAACATGACGAGGGCGCTGTGACAGGGCGTGGTGTTGGTGACGACAGTAACAATCCAATGATGGGTTTGCCGCTAACAGGCCTCCGTCGCCTCGGGCCAGCGCCAGGATGATTCACACGCGGCCTGAAGTTCCGACGCGGGAATGGGAGCCGGCATGAGGCCGAATCCCAAATTGGTTTCGATTCCTTCGCTGAATCCCTTCAGGCTGAAGGACATTGTACCTTGTTCCTCAACGGACCCGATGAGGGTAATGGGGCCGAGCATGTTCAAAAGGGTTTTGGCGATCTGGCGTTCACCGGCATCCGGGCTGGTGGTGGCGAGAGCGGATATCTTAGGAATGGCCTGGGCGAGTTTCTCCGGCGTGAAATGCCTCATTTTATGGATGGGGCGGGCCAGTTCATCACGCAACCAATCTTCCGGGGGCAAGCCCGGCGCGGACAGCGGGACGAAGGCAAGGGACAAATTTTTTTGGGTTCCGCGGCGGGTTCCGCCCGGCCGGCAGCACGATTGAAAAGGCCCATATGATTCGCGTTTGATTGGTGAGGTTGGCGGCAAAATAGCGGGGGCCGGGGGTTATAGGCAAGGATGTTTTAGCGGGTGCCGGCAAGGGGTTCCGGCAGGACGGTGGAAAAGCACGATGTTATGAGATGGAGATATCAGTGCCACCTCTCCCCGTCCCTCTCCCCCATTTATTCAAATGGCGGAGAGGGAGTTACATGGGTTCGTATTCGTGAGATGCTGTAAGCAGGTCCAGGCGTGGTGCAGGGGCAGCGTGCTAACGGCAGCCGCGGCGTTTGGGGGCTTTGCGGTAGTTCACGGGTTGGGCGGATGCCTCCGGGGCACCGGCAAGGCCGCGTTTGAGTTCGTTGATCTGGTCGCGCAGGCGGGCGGCTTTTTCAAATTCCAGTTTTTCGGCGGCGGCGAGCATCTCGCTCTCCAGTTCGCGGAGGGTCTCGGTGACGTCGAAATTGCCGCCGGCGTCGTTGATGACAGATGCAGCCTTGCTGTCGTATTCATGGGCGTTGGTGGAGAGGCCTTCCTCCATGGCCCGGATGACGCTGCGGGGGGTGATGCCGTGTTTGGTGTTATATTCGATCTGCCGCTGGCGGCGGGCCTCGCTGATGGCGAGAAAACTTTTGATGCTGCGGGTCATGACATCCGCGTAGAGGATGACCTGGCCGTTCAGGTGGCGGGCGGCGCGGCCGGCGGTCTGGATGAGGCTGGTCTCGCTGCGGAGAAAGCCCTCCTTGTCGGCATCGAGGATCGCGACGAGGGAGACCTCGGGGAGATCGAGGCCTTCGCGGAGGAGGTTGATGCCGACGAGGACGTCAAATTCGCCCCGGCGGAGGGCGCGGAGGATCTCGACGCGTTCGATGGCGTCGATGTCGCTGTGGAGGTAGCGGACGTTGATGCCGATGTCGCGGAGGTAATCGGTGAGTTCCTCGGCGGTGCGCTTGGTAAGGGTGGTGACAAGGACGCGTTCCTTAAGGGTGATGCGCTTACGCACCTCCTCCATGAGGTCATCGATCTGGCCCTGGAGGGGTTTGATGATGATGAGGGGGTCGATCAGGCCGGTGGGGCGCACGACGAGCTCGGCGACGCGGCCCTGGGACCAGGTGAGTTCGCGGGGTGAGGGGGTGGCACTGACGTAGATGGTCTGGCTCTGCCCGGCCTGGAATTCGAGGAAATTCATGGGGCGGTTGTCGAAGGCGCTGGGCAGGCGGAAGCCGTGGTCGACAAGGACGGTTTTGCGCGAGCGGTCGCCCACATACATGCCGCCGATCTGGGGGACGGTGACGTGGGATTCGTCGATGACGAGAAGGTAGTCGTCCGGGAAAAAGTCGAACAGGGTGGTGGGCGGGGAGCCGGGCGGACGGCCGGCGATGTGGCGCGAGTAGTTCTCGATGCCGGAGCAAAAGCCCATCTCTTCCATCATCTCGAGGTCGTATTCGGTGCGCATCTTGATGCGCTGGGCCTCGAGGAGCTTGCCGTGTTTCTCAAACCAGACGATGCGTTCGCGCAGTTCCTCGCGGATGGCGAGGGCGGCGACCTTGAGCTTGTCGTTGGTGGTGACGAATTGTTTGGCGGGGAAGATGGTGACGGCGGTGAGGTTTTCGATTTTGTTGCCGGTGAGGGGTTCGAAGCGGGTGAGGCGCTCGATCTCCTCGCCGAAAAATTCGAGGCGCAGGCCGTCCTCGCGCCCGGAGGGACGGATCTCCACGGTGTCGCCGCGAACGCGGAAGTTGCCGCGCTCGAAGGCGACGTCGTTGCGGGTATACTGGAGATCGACGAGCCGGCTGAGGAGCTGGTCGCGGGAGAGGGCGCCGCCGACGGCGACGGGGATGATCATGGCGGCGTAGTCCTCCTTGCTGCCGATGCCGTAGATGCAGGAGACGCTGGCGACGACAATGACGTCGCGCCGGGTGAAGAGGGAGCTCATGGAGGAGAGGCGGAGGCGCTCGATCTCGGCGTTGATGCTGGAGTCCTTCTCGATGAAGGTGTCGGTGCGAGGTATGTAGGCCTCAGGCTGGTAGAAATCGAAGTAGCTGACGAAATATTCGACGGCGTTGTGGGGGAAAAAGGCCTTGAACTCGGCGTACAACTGGGCGGCGAGGGTTTTGTTGTGGGAGATGACGAGGGTGGGCCGGTCAAAGGACTTGATGACGTTGGCGACGGTGAAGGTCTTGCCGGAACCGGTGACACCGAGGAGGGTCTGGTGGCGGACGCCGTCGCGGATGCCCCGGGTCAGGAGGTCGATGGCCTGGGGCTGGTCGCCGGCAGGCTGATAGGGCGAAACGAGTTCGAACATGACCTTGAATTAACCATAAAGGGCGGAAATAAGACAAAGAAAAAGGGGCAATTGATTGACCGCTTGCCCAAGGGATGATGACGTGGTATGATGACGTCATGCGAACAATCGTGGAGCTGCCCGATGAGCAACTGGCCGCCCTAAGCGAAATCTGCTCCGAGGAAAAGGCATCCCGCGCGGAGGTCATCCGCCGGGCCGTCGGCCAATACATTCAGACCACCAGGGCCGGCCGGGGCCGGAGCGCCTTCGGCCTCTGGAAGAAGAAAAAGCGGGATGCCCTGGCCCACGAAGCGCGGTTGCGCGCAGAATGGCCGGCCTGATGAAAGCGGTTTTTGACACAAACATTCTGGTGGATTATCTGAACGGCATACCCGCCGCGCGCCGGGAATTGGACCAATACGAGGAGACGGCCATCAGCGTGGTGACATGGATGGAGGTGCTGGCCGGGGTGGAGGATGCAGAGGGGGAGGCCGTCACGCGCCAATTTCTATCACAATTCACACTCGTGCCGCTGGATAAATCCGTGGCTGAACGTGCGATCATAATCCGACGCACGCACAAGCTGAAGCTGCCGGATGCCATCATTTGGGCGTCGGCGCAGAGGTTGGGCCAGACGCTCGTGACCCGTAACACAAAGGACTTTTCAAAAGCTGCACCCGGCATCCGCGTACCGTATCAGATTTAATGTCTCCCCTGCCCCGCTTGAGGCATGCTGCGATATATTTCGCCAAATTAACCTTTATGAACATATTATTTTCATTGCTGGCACTGCTGGTGGGTTTGCCTGGGATGGCGTTGGCCGGGGCGGTGACGATCATGCCGGGGGCGGTCTGGCCGGATGACCGAGGGCAGCATGTGCAGGCGCATGGCGGGGGGATCACGAAGGTGGGGGACACGTGGTATTGGTTCGGTGAGGACCGGGGGCGGACGAATGCGCCGGGGCGGCGTTATGTGGGCTGCTATGCTTCGCATGATCTGGCGTACTGGACGTTCCGGCATCAGGTGGTCCAGGCGGAGGATCCGGCGGGGCTGGGGCCGGGCTGGATTTTGGAGCGGCCGAAGGTTTATCACAATGAGCTGACGCACCAATTTGTGATGTACGCGCATATCGATGACCGGGCGTATAAGGTGGCGAGTGTGGCGGTGTTCACGTGTGCCACGGTGGACGGGGATTACCAGTACGTGAAGCGGTTCCGTCCGCTGGGGCATGAGAGCCGAGACATCGGGCAGTTTGTGGATGATGACGGGACGGCGTATCTGATTTTTGAGGACCGGCCGTTCGGGTTTCGCATCGCGCGGCTGGCGGCGGATTATCTGAGTGTGGAGTCGGAGATGTGCCTGGTGCCGAAACATATGGAGGGAGGCGCGGTATTTCATTTGAACGGGCTTTATTATGTGCTGGGGTCGAATCTGACGGGGTGGAATCCGAATCCGAACACGTACGCGACGGCGACGTCGCTGCGGGGGCCGTGGTCGGAGTTCAAGGATCTGGCACCGCATGCGCTGAACACGTACGGGGCGCAATCGACGTTGGCGGTGAAAATAACGGGGAGCGCGGCGACGAATGTGATTTTCATGGGGGATATCTGGCGGCCGCGGAGCCAGTGGGATTCGCGTTATCTGTGGATGCCGTTGCAGATCGACGGGGCGAAGGTGGCGTTGCCGCCGCCGGCGCCGTGGACGTTGGATGTGGCGACGGGGATGGTTAAAAATCTAAAATTCCAAAATTCCAAAATTCTAAAAGGGGACATTCTGCTGGGGATGAAAGAAAAAACTGTCCAAGGGGGGCGGGATTAATAAACAATTTGGGAATGACATTTACCGAAGCCCAGGCCAGGCATGCGCAACTCACCGGGGAAATCCGCCGGCATGATCACGCCTATTATGTGGCGGCGCAGCCGGCTATTTCCAATCATGAATATGATAAGCTTTACAAGGAATTACTGGATTTAGAAGCGGCTTTCTCTGTTCTGGTTACACCAGAATCACCCAGTCAGAGGGTGGGTAGCGAGGCGCAAAGTAAATTTAAGCCAGTACGGCATGCGGTGGCTATGATGAGCTTGGATAATACTTATTCTTGGCGAGAACTAGCCGCATTCATAAAGCGAATACGAAAACTTCTCCCGGGGGAGACGCTGGAATGGGTGGTGGAGCCGAAGGTGGACGGGCTGGCGGTGAGTTTGCGTTATGAGGCGGGCCGGCTGGTCACGGGGGCGACGCGCGGGGACGGGGCGCAGGGCGACGACATAACGGCGAATTTGCGGACGATCCGGAGCCTGCCACTGGAACTGGGCGGGTCGGGTTTGCCGTCAGTGCTGGAGGTGCGCGGGGAGGTTTACATGACGCGGTCGGGGTTTGAGAATTTAAATGTGGACCGGCGGGCGGCGGGGGAGGAGGTGTTTCTGAATCCGCGCAATTCGGCAGCGGGGTCGCTGAAGTTGCTGGACCCGAAGATTGTAGCGCAGCGACCGCTGACTATTGTGCTCTACGGTCTGGGTGAGGTGACTGAAGGGCTACATCCCACAACGCAATATGAAATGCTGTTCTGGTTAAAATCGCAAGGGTTCAAAACACCAGAACGAACATGGTTTTGCACAGATATCGAGGCATTAATAAGTTCTATTCAGGAGTTGGACCGGGTACGCAAGGGTTACAATTTAGTATTTATTGTGGATTCTGATGGAAAAATTATTAGGCAAAAACTCGACCGCTCAATATTGGGATTCGATTACGATACGGATGGCGCTGTAATTAAACTCAATTCGTTTAGCCAGCAAAACCGCATTGGGGCCACAGCTAAAGCCCCGCGTTGGGCGATTGCCTATAAATACCCCCCAGACCGTGTCGAGACAAGACTGCGTAATATCACCATTCAAGTTGGCCGCACAGGAGCCCTGACACCTGTGGCCGAACTTGAACCAATTTTTCTCTCTGGCAGCACTATCAGTCGAGTAACTCTTCATAACGAAGATAATATACGTGACAAAGACATTCGCATTGGAGACACGGTGGTAATTGAGAAAGCTGGGGAAGTAATTCCTGCCGTGGTGAAATCAGTCTTATCAATGCGCCCCCAACCAGAACCGCCACCATTCAATTTCTCGAAACACATTCACAATAAATGTCCCGTATGCAGCGGGCCAATAGCTCGCGATCCAAAATTTGCCGTTTGGCAGTGTCTCAACATTGCTGTTTGTCCGGCTCAAAGTGTCCGACGTATTGAATTTATGGCGCACCGGCGAGCACTAGATATCGAAGGTCTTGGCGGAGTTGTCGCTGAAAAACTTATCGAACGCGGACTGGTCAAAGAGCCACTAGATCTTTTCTATTTGAAGGTAGATCAACTTGGCAAATTAAATCTGGGAACCCATGATGAACCTCGTATCTTTGGAGAGAAAAATGCAACAAAAGTTATCGAAGCTTTGGAACGTGCCAAGAAATTCCCACTAAATCGCTGGCTGCTTGCATTAGGGATTCTGAATGTTGGTGAAACAGTTGCTCATGAAGTTGCAAGGCTATACTCAGACCTTGAGTCGTTAGCAGACACAGAAAAATTAAGGCCACTCGTTAACCTCTTCGATAAAATACTGGAAGCCAAACAAATCAATCCCGATTCGAGGGTCAACATGCCACCAATTCGCCGCGCGCGTATTGATAAAGAAAAAAAGGCAAAAGCACTAGCAGACAGTTTAAAAAAACAACTCCCGCTGAACGAAATAAACACAATCATTGCTAACCTCAATATACTTAAATTAGAAATTGAGAGCCTTAAGAAGCTTGAGTCAGCAGAACGGGAACCACGTATCCTCGCACACCAAAAAATAAATGCAGAAATTGAACATCTAATTTCAGAGTTGCAAAAAAACGGCACCGCAGTCAATGCCAGCAAACAACCAAAAATTAAAAGCGATGGCCCACCAGTCATTGAAATCACCTGCAAAATTGAGCCAGAAGTGGCAAGGAGCATTCTGAACTTTTTTAATTCTCCGACCGGGAAAAAAATCCTAAATCAACTAAAAGATCTTTGTATATCCCCCAAAGGGAGCATGTTAGAATCAATTCGCACAGAAATATCCAATCAACTTAACGGCAAGACATTTGTTTTAACCGGCTCATTAAAATCAATGACCCGCGATAAAGCGTCCGAAGAAATTCGCCTTCGCGGCGGAAACATCTCCAGTTCAGTCAGCAAAAACACAGATTTTATCCTTGCCGGCGAGGAAGCCGGTTCAAAATTAGATAAAGCAAAAGAGCTTGGAATTCAAATTTTGACCGAAAACGAATTTCTGGAAATGCTCGACGCAAAACCCCTTCCTGAATCGAAAGATAAAAGTCCACAAACTGAGCTTTTGTTATAATCCTAATGTCCGCAATTGGAATAGTGGTCAAAGCGTTTCAGAGCGAGTAAAATTGGGGGTGATGAGCACATTTACGTCGCTGGTTTCGGATCACCTGGCGGGTGAAGGGCGGGACGAAAT
>Ga0302319_10016963_pt1 | contig 13373 bp, 13 predicted proteins | sample Bog_T0_2_FD_203319 | JGI IMG/M metagenome (GOLD analysis project Ga0302319, IMG submission 203319) | Peat permafrost microbial communities from Stordalen Mire near Abisko, Sweden - Bog_T0_2 | ecosystem: Environmental > Terrestrial > Soil > Wetlands > Peat | place: Sweden: Abisko, Stordalen Mire...
CCGCGCTCCAGGCCGCCGCGAAGCTGAAGGCACAGGGGCACGCGGGCAGCGTCGTCCCGCCGTCCGTATGAGCCGCCTCAATTGCCTACCATTTCACGACCGGTTCGCGGCCGCTCCGGTAGACTACCGCCGGCGCGTCGTTCGATGTGCATCGATCCGGTGCGCCGATGCGCGCTACCATGGGTGGAAGCTTGACCGGGGCAGACCTCTTCATTTTGGCGGTGGTGTTGGCGTCGACCTTGTATGGCCTCATGCGCGGCTTCGTGCGCGAAGCAGTCTCGCTCGTATCCTGGGTGGCGGGAATCTGGGCGGCATGGGTCTTCGGGCCGATGGTCGAGCCGCATCTCGGGGGTCTGCTCGCCGACCCGGCGGTGCGGCCCTGGGTGGGGCGCGCCGTGGTGCTGCTCGCGGTCGTGCTGCTCGGCGCCTTCATCGGGCTGGTTCTCGGACATTTCACGCGCAGCCTCGGGTTGGGCATGCTCGACCGGACGATCGGCATCCTGTTCGGTTTTGCACGCGGCATGGTGCTCGTCGGGGTCATCGTCATCTGCGGCGAACTGCTGCACCTCAATCACGAACGTTGGTGGAGTCACTCGAAGCTGATTCCCTACGGTGAGACGATGGGCGACTGGCTGCGGGCCATGGTCGGCGAGCAAGGCGAGCCGTGGTCGCGGCTGGAACGCGTGACCGGAGTGAAAGTCAGGTAGAACGGAGGTTCTCATGTGCGGAATCGTCGGAATGGTGGGAGTGAGCGCCGTCAATCAGCGGATTTACGACGCGCTCACGGTTCTGCAACACCGCGGCCAGGACGCGGCGGGCATCATGACGTACGAGGCGGGCGCGCTGTTCATGCGCAAGGATTCCGGCCTGGTCCGCGACGTGTTCCAGCAGAAGCACATGCTGAAGCTCAAGGGCAACGTGGGCATCGGCCACGTCCGCTACCCGACCGCGGGTTCCGACAGCGCCCATGATGCGCAGCCGTTCTACGTGAACTCACCCTACGGGATCTGTCTCGCGCACAACGGCAACCTCACCAACGCCCGCGAACTCGCCGAGGTGATGGTCCGCGAGGATCGGCGGCACCTCAACAGCTCCTCCGACTCCGAGGTGCTGCTCAACGTGTTCGCCTCCGAAATGCAGCGCGTCGGCACGCCGCGGGTCACGCCGGCCGACATTTTCGCATCCGCCAACGCGGTCTACCGCCGCTGCCGCGGCGGCTATGCCGTGGTGGCGATGGTGATTGGCCACGGCATCCTCGGATTCCGCGATCCGAACGGCATCCGCCCGCTGGTGGTCGGACGCCGCGACACCAAGAAGGGCGCCGAGTGGATGCTCGCCTCCGAAAGCGTCGCCCTCGACATGCTCGGTTTCGATCTCGTGCGCGACGTCGCGCCGGGCGAGGCCGTGTTCATCGACGAGCAGGGACGGTTCTACGCGCAGCAATGCGTGGCGGCCGTCCGCCACACGCCGTGCATCTTCGAGTACGTGTATTTCGCGCGGCCCGATTCGATCATCGACAACATCTCGGTGTACAAGGCGCGGCTGCGCATGGGCGAACACCTCGCGGAAAAGATCAAGCGCGAGCGACCGCAGCACGACATCGACGTGGTGATACCCATTCCCGACACGAGCCGCACGAGCGCCGTCCAGGTCGCACAGCTGCTCGGCGTGAAGTACCGCGAGGGCTTCATCAAGAACCGCTACATCGGCCGGACGTTCATCATGCCGGGCCAGGAACAGCGCTCGAAATCCGTGCGCAGCAAGCTGAATGCGATCGATCTGGAATTCCGCGGCAAGAACGTGCTGCTGGTGGATGATTCCATCGTGCGCGGCACGACCTCGGCGCAGATCATCGACATGGCGCGCGAGGCCGGGGCGAAGAGGGTGTATTTCGCCTCGGCGGCGCCCCCGGTGCGCTACCCGAACGTCTATGGCATCGACATGCCCGACACCTCGGAGCTCGTTGCCGCCGGACACACCGACGACGAGGTGCGCAACATCATCGGCGCGGACTGGCTTATCTACCAGGATCTCGAGGATCTCGAGCACGCGGTGCGCCACGACCATGCCAAGATCAAGGATTTCGACACATCGTGCTTCTCCGGGGAGTATGTCACCGGCGACGTGACGCCCGAATATTTGCTGCGGCTGCAGGGAGAGCGATCCGACGAGGCGAAACAGCAGCGCCGCGACGGTGCCGGCGCGTCCCTGAAGACCGTCAGAATTCTCTGATCTGGCTGCCGTCGCGGCGCGGTCCACGATGAGTCTGCGTCTGTTGGTGATCGCCGCGCGCGCCGACCATCGACTGCTGGTGCGCAAGCACGTCGAGATCGAGTGGCCGGCGGCCGTGATCGTCGAGCACAGTTGGGGCGCCGATGACCCGCTCGACCCGCATTTTGCGGCGGCCGGGTTCGATGCCGTCGTACTCGTCGGCGCCGACCCCACCGCGGCGGCTGAGCGGTTGGCGGAGGAACTCCTCGCCAAGCCCGAATTCGCGCCCGTGGTGCTGGTCCTGCTCACCGAGCCGCCGCAGCGGCGGCCCGCGCCGTGCGCGGGCCTGCATCGCCTGTGGGGGCGCAAGATCGACCGGCCCGGCCTGATCGCTGCGCTCACCGCGGCCGCCGACGAGCACCGGCGCAGCCTCGCGCTGCTGCGTGCCCGCCCCGATTACGAGGAGCGCTACCGTTTCGGCTCGGTGCTGATTCGCGGCCACCGCTGCATCAAGCAGGTCGGCAGCGGCGGCATGTGCACGATCTTCCTTGCCGAGTCCGAGCGGGCCGGCGGGCTGGTCGTGCTCAAGGTGTTCAACCAGGTGCCCGACGTCTCCGAGCGCATCATCGGCTTCGACCGATTTCTGCAGGAATATGAAATCGTCGCCGGGCTGAAGCACCGCAACATCGTGCAGATCTACGATCTCGGCGTGGCCGACGATCATGCCTACATCGCGATGGAGCACTTTCCCGCCGGGGATCTGCGCCGGCGGCTGAAGTCGCCGCTGAGCGACGTCGAGGCGGTCGAATACCTGAAGCAGATCGCGAGTGCGCTCGAGGCGGTACACTCGGTGGGCGTGCTGCACCGGGATCTGAAACCGGCGAACCTGATGTTGCGCACGGACCGGTCGCTGTGTCTCATCGATTTCGGCCTGGCCAAGGCGAATGCGTTCGACATCGACCTCACGGGCGCCCGGGAGATTTTCGGCACCCCGTACTACATGAGCCCTGAACAGGGTCATGCCGAGCCCATCGATGCGCGCAGCGACCTCTACAGTCTCGGCGTGGTGTTCTTCGAGATGCTGGCGGGACAGAAGCCCTACACCGGAGCATCGGCAATGGAAGTGATCTACAAGCACCGGCGCGCGCAGATTCCGGACCTCCCGCCCCGGCACAGACGTTACGAGGCGCTCGTGCACCGGCTGCTCGCCAAATCGCCCGCCGATCGCTTCCAGTCCGCCCGTGAACTGCTCGAAACGCTCGAGAGTCAACGGCTCACGGCATGACCTTCGGGCATCCGCTGCTGCGCATCGCGACGCCCGACGGCTGGGTGCGGGAGGCCTGTGTCTCGCGGGACCTGCTGCTGCTCGATCATGCCAACTGCGAGAAGAAGGCGGCCTCGACCGCATTGGCGCTGATGTTCGCCTATGCCGAAGACCTCGAACTCACCGACCACATGTCGCGGCTGGCGCGCGAGGAGTTGCGCCACTACGAACAAGTGACGAAACTCATCCGCTCGCTGGCGGTGGTACCGCAGCGTCTCGCTCCCGGCCGCTATGCCGAACGCTTGCGAAGCCTGGTTGCCAAGTCCGAGCCGCAACGGCAAATGGACCTGATGATCTGTGGCGCATTCATCGAGGCGCGCTCCTGCGAACGCTTCGAGGCGCTCGCGCCCGTGATCGGCGCGCCGCTCGACCGGCTCTTCGACAGCCTGCACCAGGCGGAATCCCGGCATCACCGCGTCTATTGGGACCTCGCGCGCCGCTGCGCGAGCCGGCACGTCCTGCCGCTCGAGTCCCGTGTCCGGGAGTTCGCGGCGCTGGAGGCGGAGCTGATCGGCAGCGATGATCCGGTGTTTCGCTTTCACTCCGGTGTGCCGCTGCGCGCCAGCGTGCGCAGCGCGTAGCCAGCGGCGGAGAACGACAGCACGCTACCCTGCTCGTACCAGTCGCCGAGCACGATCCGTGTGCGTTCACGCCCGTCCACCTCGAGCGCATGGATGGCGGGGCGATGGGTGTGGCCGTGCAGCAGCGTGTCCGTTCCGGCCGTGCGCAGCACGGTCGCGACGCTGTCGGCATTGACGTCCGCAATGGCTTCATCGAGCGCCGCGGTGTGCGCCCGGCTGCCGGAGCGGGCGGCATCGGCGAGGGAGCGGCGCGCCTTCGCCGGGAGCGCGAGAAAGCGGCGCTGCCAATCAGGGTCGCGCACCGTCGCCCGCAGACGCTGGTAGGCGGCATCGTCCGTGCACAGCGCGTCGCCATGCATCACGAGCAGACGCCGGCCGTACAGGGTGAGGATCACCGGATCGGGCAGCAGTTCGGCGCCGCTGTCGGCGGCAAACCGCGGTCCGAGCAAAAAATCGCGGTTGCCGTGCATGACGAAGCAGGAGACGCCGCCGGCGGTGAGCGTGCGCAGCCCAGCCGTCGCGGCGCGCTGCGCAGGATCCGCGTCGTCGTCCCCCACCCACGATTCGAACAGATCGCCGAGGATGTAGAGCGCGTCCGCGCGGGCGGCGTCCCCGGCGAGGAAGTCGAGAAACTGCGTTAGGATCGCCGGCCGGCTCGAGTCGAGATGGAGGTCCGAGATGAACAGCGAGGTCACGGAGTCGTGACGCGCTCGACCCGCTCGATGATCACCTGCTGCAGGGGTGCGTCCTCCTTGAACGGGCCGCGCGCGCCGGTGGACTGGCCGCCGATCCGGTCGACCACGTCCATGCCGTCCACCACGCGCCCGAACACGGCATACCCCCACCGCGACCGGCTCGGGTCGAGCGCGCCGTTGTCGAGCAGATTGACGTAGAACTGGCAGTCGCCTGCATGCGGCTCGGTGCCGCGCGCGAGGCCGACCGTGCCGCGCGCGTTGGTGAGGCCATTGCCCGATTCGTTGACGACCTTGAACGGGGCGGCCTTCAGCTTGTAGTTCACATCGTAGCCGCCGCCCTGGATGACGAAATTGGCGATGGTGCGGTGGAAAATCGTGTTGGTGTACTGGCCCTGGTCCACGTATTTCAGAAAATTGGCGACTGTGAGCGGCGCCCGCTCCTGGTTTAATTCGATCACGAAGGAGCCGAGCGAAGTGATCACCCGCACCTGCGGCGAGCCGCCGGCGGAGGAGGAGGCCAGTGCGCCGGAACCGCTCGAGCCGGATGGCGTGGCCGCCGCGCTGGCCGCTTTCGCGGATGCCGCCGAGGCGTCCGCCGGCGCCGGTATCTCGGCCGCCGCCGCCGGGGCCGCCAGCACACCCAAAACCCACGCCAGGCAAACGATCATCCATAGCTGCTTCATGCGCGTATCTTAACCGAATGGGTACAATTCGCGTCCATGTCACCCCAAACCGTCACCCGCTTCGCGCCGAGCCCCACCGGTTCGCTGCACCTCGGCAATGCGCGCACGGCGTTGTTCAGCCACCTGTGGGCCCGCAAGGCCGGCGGCCGGTTCATCCTGCGCATCGAGGACACGGACGCCGGCCGCAGTGAGCCGCGCTTTCGTGATGAATTGCTGTCGCAGCTGCGCTGGCTCGGGCTCGACTGGGACGAGGGGCCCGATGCCGGCGGTCCGTCGGGTCCTTACCTGCAGTCGGAGCGCGGCGATCTGTATGCGGACTCGTACCGGCGCCTCGAGGCGGACGGCCATGCGTATGCCTGTTTCTGCACACCGGAAGAGCTCGAGCTGTCGCGCAAGCTGCAGCGGATGGCGGGCAAGGCGCCGCGCTACGCGGGGACTTGCCGGCACTTGAGCCGCGCGGAACGGGAGCGGCAGGCGGCGCGCGGCCTGCGCCCGTCGCTGCGGTTCGCGGTGCCCTTGGGCACCGTGATCGCGTTCGAGGACGCCGTGCACGGTGCGCAGCGCTTCGCGAGCGACGACATCGGCGACTTCATCATCCGGCGCGAGGATGGAACCGCGGCGTTTTTTTTCTGCAATGCCGTCGATGATTCGGTGATGGGCGTGACCCAGGTCCTGCGCGGCGACGACCATCTCACCAATACGCCGCGGCAGCTCATGCTGCTCGACGCCCTCGGGCTGCGCCGCCCCGCGTACGGCCACGTGGGATTGCTGGTGGGTGCCGATGGCGCGCCGCTCTCCAAGCGCCATGGCGCGACCAGCGTGCAGGAGTTTCGCTCGCGGGGGTTCTTGAGCGACGCGCTGCTGAACCATCTGCTGCGCCTCGGGCATGCGACCGATGTCGACGGCTGGCTCGCCCCGGGTGACATGCCGGCGCATTTCCGGCCCGCACATCTCGGACGGGCTGCCGCGCGGTTCGATGAGGCCCAGCTCCTGCACTGGCAGAAGGAAAGCCTGCAGCGCCTGAGCGGCGGCCAGTTCGCCGCCTGGCTCGGGCTTCCGGAGGACGCGGCGGGCGCCGGGCATTTCGCCGGGTTCGTCGATTGGGTGCGGCCGAACGTGGTGCTGCCCGCCGATGCCGCACCCTGGCTCGCGATCCTGCGCGGCGAGCTGCCACCGCTCGGCGACGCCGAGCGCGGCGTGATCCGCGCGGCCGGACCGGAGTTCTTCGCCGCGGCGGCGCAGGCCCTCGCAAGCTGCGGCGCCGACCTCAAGGCCATCGGCCAGATGCTGAAGGAGCGGACCGGGCGCAAGGGGGCCGACCTCTTCATGCCGCTGCGCGTGGCGTTGACGGGTCAGGCGCACGGTCCCGAGCTTGCGCCGCTTTTGAAGCTGATGCCCGCCGACACGCTCCGGCGCCGGCTCGAAGCCCATGCTCAAGCTTCATAATTCCCTGACTGGCCTGAAACAGGAGTTCGAGCCGCTCGAGCCAGGCCGTGTGCGCATGTACGTATGCGGCATCACCGTCTATGACCACATCCACGTGGGCCATGCGCGCATGCTCCTGGTGTTCGACCTGGTGCAGCGGTATCTGCGCGAGCAGGGCTACGCCGTGACCTACGTGCGCAACATCACCGATATCGACGACAAGATCATCGAACGCGCCGCGGTCAACGGCGAGTCCTGGTCGGACCTCGCGGGCCGGTTCACGGCCGCCATGCACGAGGATTGCGCGGCGCTCGGACTGGCGCCGCCCGATATCGAGCCGCGCGCCACCGCCTACATCGAGCCCATCATCGCCATGACGCGCACCCTGATCGAGAAGGGCTTCGCCTACGTCGCCGAGGGCGGCGACGTGATGTACGCGGTGCGCAAGTTCGCCGCGTACGGCCGGCTTTCCGGAAAAAAGGTCGACGATCTGCGCTCGGGCGCCCGGGTGCAGGTGGATGACGCCAAACGCGACCCGCTCGACTTCGTGCTCTGGAAGCGCGCCAAGGCACACGAGCCTGCGTGGCCCTCGCCGTGGGGGCCGGGCCGTCCGGGCTGGCACATCGAATGCTCGGCGATGTCGACCAGCCTGCTCGGGCCGTACTTCGACCTGCACGGCGGCGGGATGGACCTGAAGTTCCCGCATCACGAAAACGAGATCGCACAGAGCTGCGCCGCCTGCGACACCCCGTTCGTCAAGACGTGGATGCACAACGGCTTCGTGCGCATCAACGACGAGAAGATGTCGAAGTCACTCGGCAATTTCTTCACCGTGCGCGATGTGCTGAAAACGCTGCGTGACCCTGAAGTGCTGCGCTTTTTCCTGTTGAGCAGCCATTACCGCGGACCGATCAACTATTCGCAGGCGCAGCTCACGCAGGCGGACGAGACGCTGCTCGGCCTGTATGGGGCGCTCGAGGATGCGCCCGACGGGGGTGCGGTGACGGCCGCGATCGGCGCGTTCCACGCAGCGATGCAGGACGACCTCAACACCCCGGAGGCGCTCGCCGCGATGCAGGGCGTGAGCCGCGAGCTCAATCAGGCGAAAGCTGCCGGCCAGACGGCCGCCGCCGCGGACGCGGCGGCAACTCTGCGCGAGATGGGTCGCATGCTCGGCATCCTGCAACAGGCGCCGTCGGTCTATCGGCGCCGCGCCGTGCACCAGGCGCTGGGCGATGCCGAGATCGAAGCGCTGCTCGAGGCACGGCGCACGGCGCGCGCGGCGCGCGATTTTGCAGAATCCGACCGCATTCGCACGCACCTGCTCGAGGCCGGCATCGTGCTCGAGGACCGCCCCGGGGGGCAGACGGGCTGGCGGCGCGCCTAGGAGCCTGTCTTTAGTCAGTTTCATGGCCGCGAGCGCGGCGGATTTCCCTTCAATCGAGGCGGAGCCGACGTGGTTTGGTCCAGAGCAAATGAGGAGGCGACAACGACGAGTGCAGGGAAATCTGCCCGCTGCCGAAGGGTTGGCCAGGGGCGTGTCGGAGCGCACGTCGCCGCGTGGCCGCTTGCGCGCCGCTGTCCGCGTGCCCGGTGCGGAGTCCTCAGGCCGGGATCGTCTCGAGATCACGCTCGGCGTGGCACTGGCGGATGTAGAGGGCGAGGGCCGCGTGCTGGCGGGCCACCTGCGCGTCGAACGCGAGCAGCTGGGGTCCCGTGGCGCGGCCGAAGCGATCCAGTACCTCGGTACTGATGCGCTCGATCAGGTGGCGCACCATCAGGGCGCGACGGCGTGCCTGGCCGGTGTCGTCGTGCGGGTCGGCATCGACTTCGCGGCCCGCCGCCTCGAGCAATGCCGTGAGTTGCCACGCGGCGGCCTCGAGGGCGCCCAGGTGGGCCCGCGAATGCGGGTCGCGCCGGTTCAATGCGCGTGCGGCATCGACCAGGAATGCGGCGCCGCCGGCCCAGCACGCTGCGGGTCCGAGCGCGCCGTGCCAGAAGCCGGCGCGCTCGAGGTACCATCCGGGGCCGCCAACGAGGCACCGCTCGCCGAGCGCGACGTCGTGAAAGGCGACCGGACAGGTGGCGGTATCGCCTAGCGCGGGGCTGGCCCAGGTCGTGGGTTGTACCACGATGCCCGGCGCATCGAGCGCCACATCGAACAGCAGCACGCCACCTGCGTCGTGTGCCGTGATGAGCGCGGCGGTGACGAAGGACGCGCCGCTGCAGTACTGCTTGGTGCCTTCGACCCGCCATTCGGCGCCGACGCGGGAGGCGTGCAGCCGGCTTTGCGGGCCATCCGATGCCCACACCCCGTAGAGCGCGCCCGGACGGGGCAAACGGCCGCCTTCGGCCAGGATCGCGAGGGCGTCGCAATGCGCCTCCGCGATCCGCGCGAGCGACAGATCGTCGCGCCCAAGGTCACGTAACGCGCACAGGCGCTGTGCCGTGCGCCCCCCGCCGGGCAGCGGCAGGCACCAGGCATCTTCGCGGGCGAGACGGCGCGCCTCGGCGGCGTCAAACACGCAACCGCTCCAGCTTCGCCCGCAGCGTGTCGGCGAACCCGCCGCGCGCCCGGCCGTGCAGGCGCCCGCTGGTGTGCACGACGCTGCTCGCGGAAGCCGTCATGGGCCAACCGCGGCGGCGCAGCCTGCCCCACAGGCAATGATCCTCCGCCACGGTGCGGTGGCTCCAGCCGCCGGCATCGAGATAGGCGTCGGCGCGCACGCCGAGGTTGGCACCGTGCACGTGGGAATGGCTGCCATTCGCGGCGACCTCGTAGTCATTGAACAGCACGTGCGCCAGCGGGGCGGCGCCGTCCGGCTCATCGAGGAGCTGCACGATCCCGGCCACGGCGGTCATGCCGCGATCGGCGAGCTGCAGCTGGCGCGCGATCCAGTCCGCGGGCACCTGGGTGTCCGCGTCCGTGTTGGCGAGCCATAGCCGCGCACGGTCGTGACGGCGAAAGTAGCCGAGTGCCGCCCCTGCTCCCAGCCGGCGCGCGGTGCCGGGCGACCGGGCCCGGCATTCGATCACGTCGCCCTGCGGGCCGAGCACTGCGCGCGCCCGCGCCGCCGTCCGGTCGACGCATGAATCGGCCACGACGATGACTCGAATTTCCGCGAGCGCCGGTGTTGCACGGGCCGCCGTGAGCACCGACTCCACGCAGGCGGCGATGCGCGCTTCCTCGTTCATTGCCGGTATGACAACGGCCACCCGCCAAGCAGCGTGCGTGAGGGCGGTGTCGCAGCCATCCGGGCTCATGCGGCGATCCAGCTGTCGATGCGGTACCCCGGATGCACCTCGCCGTGGGCCCATTGCAGCGCGAGATGCTCCGTCAAGATTCGGTGCACCTCATCGGCGTGCAGACGGTGGTCCGCGCTGTGGCCGAGCCAGTGCACGGCGATGAATTCGCCCTGCGCGGCAAGCCAGCGGCGCACCTGGCGCGCGATTCGCGCCAGGGCGCGGGCCGAGAAGTAATAGCCGATTTCGCTGAAGACGATCAGGTCGAAACCATGCAGGCGCAGCTGCGGGGACAGCGGGGCGCACGCGATCTCCACGTTCGTCATCCCGGCGCAGCGGCGCCGCGCAGCGGCGACCGCCGTGGGCGCGACGTCGGTGGCGAACACCGAGCTGCAGCGTGCCGCGAGCAGCGCGGTCAATTCGCCGACGGAACACCCCGGCTCGAAACACGCCCCGTACCTCTGCCGCTGCAGAGATCGCAACGTGGTGCGGTACCGTTCCTGCTCGTAGTCGGATGTGGCGAAATGCCAGGGATCGCGCTGACCCCGGTAGCGAGCCTCGAAGGCGGCCGCGGACCAGGGTCGAATATCGGCTTGGCTCATAGCAGAAATGCCTCATATGGCCGCGTGAAATAGCGGACGACGTGATCGGGCAGCACCGCCGGCCGCGCCTCTGCACAGAGCTGCGAGGCGAAGCAGCGCATCGCGCGCTGCTTGGCGAGGCGCGCGCCAGGGTCGAGCTCGAACCGGCCCCAGCGGGCGCCTGCCAGCGCGCCGGGCCGCGACTGATGCCACGCCCAGACGGGATACCGCGCGATACTCACACCATGCGCTCGCGCGGCCTCCACACACACACGACCCGCGGCGTCGTGGTCGCCATGACCGTCGCGCTCGTAAGGCGCGAGCAGAGTGGCTTTGGCCTGGAGCAGGGCGGCGAGCGCGCTCTGCAGGCGGCCTGCATGCTCGCCCACGCCGCCGTCGGGCAGACCGAGGCGCCTCACCGACACGGCATCGCCTCCGAGCACATGCAACGCAGCGTCGAGCTCACGGCGGCGTAACGCCGCAAGGTCGCAACACTCGGGATGGGATTTCTCACCGTCGGTGACGCTCAGCACCGTCACCGCGAGGCCGCGGCGTACCCACGCATGGATGAGCCCTCCGCAGCCCAGCGTCTCGTCATCCGGATGCGGCGCCACGATCACCAGCGGTCCCTGCCGGGGCGACCAAAACGGCGCGCGCGAGAGGCACGCGTGCCACGCTGACTCCGGGGTGCCGGGCGACGCGGTGTCGAAGCCCTCGCGACGCAAGGCGTCCTCGCGACGCAAGGGGATGGCGCCCATGCGCGGGTCGGTGTCGCGTGTGTGAAGACCCTCGGGGATGTCCATTGCGGGGATGTCCATTGTATGTGCCGTCCCATGGTCGCAGCGCCGTTCTCTGCCGCTGCGTTTCGTCGCCCAGATTAGGCACACGCACGTTCGAAGCGGGTCAGCCGTGAGCGACAGCGCGCGTAGGAGCGGAGCGCGTCATCCCGCAGTGGGCCGCGAGTCGGACATCACCCACAGCACATCGGGCGCGGACGCACTCCCGCCTCGAATGAGTCCGTGAGCCGCCGCGCCGCGGCGCGCAACACCACCGGCGGACCATCCAGTCCCGGGCCGGCGGATTCAGGCGATCAACTCGCGCCGCACGCGGCCGACCAGGAATCATGGGCGGGCGCGATGCCGTTCAACGACAACATCCCGGTGTTCTTCATCCAGGATGCGATGAAATTTCCCGACCTCATCCATGCGGTCAAGCCCGAGCCGCACAACGCCATTCTCCAGGCGCAATCGGCGCACGACACATTCTGGGATTTCGCCTCGCTGTCGCCCGAATCGACCCACATGCTGCTGTGGGTCATGTCCGACTGCGCGATTCCGCGCAGCTACCGCATGATGCAGGGGTTCGGGGTCCACACGTTCCGCCTCGTCAATGCGCGGCGCGAATCCGTGTTCTGCAAGTTCCATTGGAAGCCGCTGCTCGGCACGCACTCACTGGTATGGGACGAGGCGCTGAAGCTCGGCGGCGCGGACCCCGATTTTCACCGGCGCGACCTGTGGGAAGCGATCGAAGCGGGGGATTATCCGGAGTGGGAGCTTGGTCTGCAGGTCTTCACCGAGGAGCAGGCGGATGGGTTCAGTTTCGACGTACTCGACGCCACCAAGCTCATCCCGGAGGAGCTCGTGCCCGTGAGACCCGTGGGGCGCGTGGTGCTCGACTCGCCCCCGTCCACAACAGCCAGCGCGACGGACTCCATCGCCAGGCGATCCCGCGCGGCCGCGTTGCCTACGAACCGAACTCGCTGGCGGGCGGGTGCCCGTTGCGGACGGGCTGGGTATCGAACTGCCCGAACCCATGCCACTGGCGATCGATCATGCGCCAGCCGCCGAGATCAAAACCTCGCCGGCACTGTCGCTGTGCTGGGGATCCGCCTCGGCAGGATCGATCCGGGCGGTGATGGCGGGCCCCTCGAGGCGGATGCCTCGCTCGAGAACTCGCCGGCGGTGTTGTTCGATGCCGTGGTGCTGCCGGACGGCAGACGCGGCGTCGAAACACTCTCGGCCGACGGACGCACGCTCGAGTTCATCAAGGATCAATATCGGCACGGCAAGAGCATCTTCGCCGTGGGCGCCGGCGTCCGTTTGCTGGAGCGGGCGGGCATCGAGCAGAAACTACCCGGTGGAAGCCCGGATCCCGGCCTCATCATCGCGCGCGCGGCGAGCGCCGCGGCCGCGGTACGGAGCTTCATCGCCGCCGTTGGCAAACATCGCCATGCGGAGCGCCACCGCGATCCGCCGCCGATCTGACGGCTAAGCCGATACGGCCACCTGCGCCGGGCTGCGAAGGACGCTCGGCAAGGCTGTCTTGCAGGTCGCTTTCGCCGATAAGCGATTGATATTGAACGCTTTTATTTGAACCAAGGTGCCGCGCGGCGGGCGTTTGGCAACGCCGGAGCGGAGGTTGCGGTGGGGGCCCCATCGCTGCACTGTGTTGCGATCGATGTGAACCTGTTAGGATTGCGTCCCGTTTGAGATGGCGGCGGGACGGCACGGGGCATGGCGCAGTCTGGTAGCGCATCTGCTTTGGGAGCAGAGGGTCGGGGGTTCGAATCCCTCTGCCCCGACCAAGGCGCCCGTAGCTCAATCGGATAGAGCACCGGCCTTCTAAGCCGG
>Ga0302319_10016965_pt1 | contig 13372 bp, 7 predicted proteins | sample Bog_T0_2_FD_203319 | JGI IMG/M metagenome (GOLD analysis project Ga0302319, IMG submission 203319) | Peat permafrost microbial communities from Stordalen Mire near Abisko, Sweden - Bog_T0_2 | ecosystem: Environmental > Terrestrial > Soil > Wetlands > Peat | place: Sweden: Abisko, Stordalen Mire...
TTGACAACTGTTCCTCCTTGGGCATTTAATGTGCCCGACTCCTCAAAAGGAGTTTTTTTATCGACATGCTAAAACGTTTGACTTCCACAAGTGAAACGTTTGAGCAGAAAATCCTAAAAAGCGGAGAAGTGCAGAATTGTCTCTTCCATTCCACGGAGAAAAAGCGGACTGCTCAGGTGTTCGAACTCGACTCTTTCGAACCGGAGCGGATTGGCCGGACCCGACAACCAGCCAAGCTCCAGAGATGCATTTCGGCCGAGGATGAAAAGAGACAGTACCACCGCTTTCCGGCTTGTTTAGATCCAGCCGGTTCCCCGTCGCGGAAGCGCTGCGGGGGTGTCCGGCAAGGCGAGCAGGGCGGACTAGAGGATCACGAAGCAGATTGATTCTCCTCTAGAGAGGTTCTTCGGTGCATTTCAACGGACTTCGGTCCTAACCAATGGGAAAGCGACTGAAGTACGAGACAAAAAACTGAAACACATTTGAAAAAAGGAAGGTCACATGAGACAAATAAGATTCAGATATTTCCTGTTGCCGTTGTTCCTCGTTTTGGCATGCGCGGGAGCTTTCGCGCAGGCTAATTCCGAAGTAACCGGCATCGTCACCGACCAGACGGGAGCCGTTGTTGCGGGAGCGAAAATTACGCTCACCGATCCGGCCACGGGCGCAGTTCACTCCACGGAAAGCGGTGCTACCGGCTTGTATGACATCCCCGGCTTGAACCCCGCCAACTACAACCTGAAGGCTACGGCCAAGGGCTTCGAGTCCTACGAGCAAACGGGCATCGTGGTCAACATTTCAGCCACGTTTCGCGTCGACGTAAAGCTCACGGTTGGCGCTGAGTCGCAGACGGTAACCGTTGCCGCCGAGGCCTTGGCGGTGCAGACCGACTCCAACGTGCTCAGCACCCTGATCAGTTCCGAAGAGATCACGGAGATCGCCACGCAAAACCGCAACTTCGCCGCGTTGGCGTCCCTCAGCTTGGGCGTAAGTTCCGCGTTGCCCAGTAACAATACCCCCACTGCCGCGGCAGGCGGGAGCAGCTTTACGATCAGCGTCAACGGACTCCGTCAGAGCCACAACATCTGGCTGATCGACGGCGGTGAGTCCGATGATCGTGGCGGCGCCGGCGGCATGGCGATCATGCCTTCGCAGGACGCGATCGCAGAGTTCCAGATGCTCACCTCGAACTATCCGCCGGACTACGGCATCTCCTCTGGCGCGACCATGAGCCTTTCGCTCAAGGGCGGGACATCGAAGTTCCACGGGGGCGGCTGGGAGTTCAACCGCAACACCGATTACGACGCCAACGACTACTTCAACAAGTACAACGGCGCCCACAATCCAAGGCAATCGTTGGATTACAACCTCTACGGTTACGCCATAGGTGGCCCCCTGTACATTCCCAAGGTCTACAACGAGAGCAAGCAGAAGACCTTCTTTTATTGGAACGAGGAGTGGAGAAACATCAAGCAGGGCAGCAGCCCGAATACCGTAAAAACCCTTCCAGCGGGCGACGTTCCCACGGCCGGAACCGATCTGGTCTATCAGGCGCCGCTTTTTGCCAATACAGATCGAACCCAGGGAGCTGTCCGCGGCATCGTCGTTCCCGATGCCACCCAGGTTCCAGATCCGGCCTTCCAGGCCAAGTTGATAGCATTGGGCCTGACCCCCGGACAACCCTTCCCCGGAAACAAAATCCCGCATCAGTTGTTCGATGCGAACGCGGTTGCCTATCTCAACACGGGCATTATTCCCACCAAGAATCTGACGGCAAACGGACAGGCGATTTCCGATGTGGCGACGCCCCTCACCGCGCGCGACGATATTTTGCGCGTCGACCATAAGATCAACGACAAGTGGCAGTTGATGGGCCACTACATGCACGACTCGGTGCTCCAGGCCGCAGCCGGCCCCGAACTGGGCTGGACCTCGTATAGCTACAACACCGTTACCAGCACAGTGTCGAACCCCGCCAACAGCGCAGCCATCAAGTTGACGGGCCAAATCTCGCCCACACTGCTGGTTGAAGGCAGCATCAACTACGACGGCAATATCATCAACATCGTCAACAGCTCTCTCCAGGCCAAGCCGGCAGGGATGACCAACAGCAGCTTCTTCACCAACAGCGCCAGCCAGCACACCGTTATCGGCGTCACCGGCTTCGGAAACCCTTACGGGACTTCCGAAACGATGGGCGCTGCTCCCTGGCACAATGCGGCTCAAGACTACGAACCCAAGGTAGACCTCTCCTACATCACAGGCAAGCACTCCTTGAAGTTCGGCTTCAGCTACAACCGCTACACCAAGAACCAGGAAATCTTCGCGGATCCAAACGGAAACTTTGCTTTCCAGGGCAATGCCAGTGGCCAGTTCACCAGCAATCTGGATCAAGCGGCCTGCGCACCCAGCTCGGCCGGCGTGTATCCGGTGGGTTGCGTCGAGGGCGACGGCTTCATCGACATGCTTTTGGGCGTTGCCAGCAAATACGACCAGGCGCAGAACGCGCCCATCAACCACTATGTCAACCAGACTCCTTCGGCTTACGCCATGGACAACTGGCACGTGACCCCGCATCTGACCTTGCAATTGGGCCTCCGTTACGATGCCCTGCCCCATGCATGGGAGCGCAGCAACTATCTGTCCAACTTCAACCCCGCCAACTACCAGACCGTCCAAGCGCCCGTCTGGAAGTCCGATGGATCGATGAATGCGAACGGGCCGGGCTTCCTGAGCTACACCGTGAGTGGCGTGTCCTCGCAGTACTACTTGAATGGCATCGGGCTCGCAGGTCAGAACGGCTTCCCGCGCGGCCTGGTCATCAACGACTACAAAACCTACCAGCCTCGTGTTGGATTCTCTGAGGATCTCTTCGGTAACGGCAAGACTGTTCTCCGCGGCGGCTTTGGAACCTTCTTCGAGCGCATGCAAGGCAACGACGTCTACGATACCTCAACCACCTCGCCGTTTTTCCAGGATCCAGGCGCCACAAACGTCTACTTCTCCAACCCCCACACCAGTATTCTTACTGGCAGCACGGCGTTGATTCCCACTTTCGCCCAAGGCTTAACGTCCTTGGCGCAAAACTACCGCGCTCCCGCTGTGGGCCAGTTCAGCCTGGGCGTGCAGCATGAACTGGCGCCATCGGTAGTCTGGGTCGTCCAGTACGTCGGCAACCTGGCATGGCACCAGAACGTCACGCCCCAGATCAACAACTTCCCATTGAACACGGATATGGCGGTTCGCAAGGCTGGCGGTAACCTCACCAGCTATACGTCCGTCGGCGGCACGCTCGTTACGCTTCCAACTTCCGGCTTGGGTCCCGTTGCTAACAACCCCAACTCCTTCCGGACCTATCCAGGGTACGGTGGCATCACGCAGTACCAAAACAACACCAATGGAAGTTACAACGGCTTCCAGACCGGCTTGCGAGTGCAGGGCCGGTGGGGCTTGAGCGGCGAACTCGATTACACGTGGTCGCACGAGATCGATATCACCAGCTATGACCGCCAAAATGCCAACAATGGCGGCCCGAGCAACCCCTGGAACTTCAAGTACGACAAGGCCTCCGGCGATCTGGATCGCCGCCAGATGCTAGTCGGCAACTACATGTACAAGTTTCCCTTCTTTGCCAAGGATCAAGGTTTGACGCACTCGATTCTGGGCGGATGGGAGATTTCGGGCACCTTCACCGATGAGTCGGGCGTACCCGTGTATCCCAAGTTCAACGGTCCCGACACCATTGGGCTGGGCGGCGGCTACACCAACCGTCCCAACGTCAGTGGCAAGATGTCCTATCCGAAAAAGGTGACGGGCTGGTACGACGCCACCAAGTTTTCGACACCGACAGCGGCTTGGAATGGCGGCCCCAACCAGGGCTTTGGCAACGCAGGCAGGGACGCGATCGTCGGACCCGGCCGTGTGGACTTCAACACATCGCTGTACAAGACGTTTGCGATTACCGAGCGGGCTCACTTCGATCTCCGCTTCGAGTCGTTCAACACCTTCAACCATACCGAGTTCAACGCAATCGATGCGACCGTGAACTCTGGCACCGGCGGCGCGGTCACCAACGATTGGGGCCCGCGTACCTTGCAATTGGGTGGAAAGGTTGCTTTCTAACGCAACCCACAACCGGGGCGCGGCAGGCATTCCCTGTCGCGCCCCATTTTTCATTGGACGCCCGCCAAGGATGCCCTTCAGAAAGATAGTCAAGGAACCTAGTGAAAACTGCGGTGCGATTGCGAATCTGCTTGACACTGACGATGATCCTGGCCATGGCCTGCGCTCACTGCTCCGGGCAAGCCGCGGAAGCCTCTGAGAAGCTGCGGCAAACTGCGCTGGCCCTGGAGCACCAGGGCAGCAATTCCGAGGCTGAGGCAGCGTGGAAGGCTTTCATCGAGACTCATCCCTCAAGCCCCGAGCCTTACGCGCACCTTGGGTTGTTGGAAGCGCGCCAGGAACACTACAAGGAGGCCGTGCCGCTCTACCGCAAGGCGCTGGCGCTGGGCCCGAAGAATCCGGGTGTGCAGCTTAACCTGGGCCTGGCGCTCTTTAAAGGCGGGGAGCTGAAGCAGGCCATTCAGGTATTCACGCTGCTTCTCAAGAGTCAGCCCTCCGCTTCGCCGCAAGCTCAGCAACTGACCACCCTGATGGGGATGGCGCACTATGGGCTTGGCGAATATGCTGAAGCAGCGCCTTATCTGAAGCAGGCTGCGGTTGGCGATGCGCGGAATCTGCCTCTGCGCCTGGCCCTGGCGCACAGTTGCCTGTGGTCGAAACAGTACCAGTGCGTGCTCGATACCTATCACGAAATCCTCGCGTTGAATGCCGATTCTGCCGAGGCCGATATGCTCGCCGGCGAAACGCTGGATGAGATCCACGATAGCGACGGCGCGATCCGGCAGTTTCGCGCCGCTTTGAAAGCCGATCCGGCGATGCATGACGTTCACTTCGGATTGGGCTACCTGCTTTGGACACAAAGGCAATATCAAGAGGCCGCAAGCGAGTTCCAGGCCGAGCTTGCCAACGATCCCAATCATGTTCAGGCCTTGATTTACCTGGCCGACGCCAATCTCCAGATGAACCACCCGGAAGCCGCTCCTCCGTTGCTGGAGAAGGCAATCGGGATCGCCCCCGGATTTGAGCTGGCTCATCTGGATCTTGGCATTTTCTATGCAGGCGCTGGCCGACCTGAGGACGCCATACGTGAGTTGAATGTGGCGGCCAAACTGGCTCCCAAGGAAGTGAATGTTCACTGGCGCCTGGCGCGCGTATACCAGTCTATGGGAAAGAAGGACGAAGCCAAGGCAGAGTTTGACAAGGCCAGTGCGCTCAACCAGGAAACCGACGCTCCGTTGCTCAACAAGCTGGATAGCGTTCACACCAAGCCTGCTCAAACGGAGCAGACGACGGCAGCCCCACCCGATCATTGATCAATGGGACAGTCGAGTTACGCGAAGTCTCAGATTTGATGGCCTTTTTCCGCCGGAGAGTGTTAGAAAGGAAGTATATGGTCAAGCGAATAAGATCAGGCCCTAAGCCGGAGCCGGGGCAGCCCGTCAGCTTGCGTACTCTCGGCGAATTTCTGAATCTTTCGCCAGCCACCATCTCGCTGGTGCTGAACAACGCTCCCGGCGTACGTTCGATTCCTCAGGAAACTAGGGACCGGGTTACCAAGGCGGCAGCGGACTTCGACTATCGGCCGAGCTTCTATGCGCGGTCGCTGCGCAAGCGCCAGACCTTCTCCATCGGCGTGCTGGTTCCAGATTTGAACGACCACTATGTTGCGCCGGTGCTGGCCGGCGTCGAAGAGTACTTGATCGAGGAAGGTTACTTCTATTTAACCGCAAGCCATCGCCGCAAGGCGGATCTGATTGAGGAGTATCCACGCCTGCTGATGGACCGCTCCGTCGAAGGGTTCGTCCTGATCGACACCGTGCTGGAGCACAGCATGAACCTGCCGGTGGTGGCTGTAGCAGGTCATCGCAAGATCGAGGGAGTCACCAACGTGGTGCTCGATCAGCGCCGGGCGGCAGAGTTGACCCTACATCACCTCTACGAGTTGGGGCACCGGAAGATCGCATTCATGCGAGGCGGCAGCCACAGTTCCGACGCGGACGAACGATGGGAATGCCTGATGGCGGTTGCCGCCGAGATGAAGCTCGAGGTTTTGCCCGAGCTGACGGTGCAGGTAAAGTTGCGGGTTTCAACGCCGGAGCTGGGCTTTGGGCCGGCCAATGAACTGCTCGGCCGCGGCGGCGAATTCACAGCGATTGTCTGCTACAACGACGAAGCCGCCATCGGAGCAATCCGCGCCTTTATGAATCATGGCCTGCGCGTGCCTCAGGATGTCTCCGTGGTGGGCTTCGACGACATTCAAAGCGCCGCCTTCCACAACCCGAGTCTCACCTCCATTCGTCAGCCGCTCAATCAAATGGGAGTCGAGGCTGCGCGCATCCTTTTGCAGCGGATACGCGGCCAGGAGGAGTTTGCGGATACAGTGCCGATCCTGCCCGAACTGGTGATTCGCGAGTCGACCTGTCCGCCCAATACCAAGCGGAGCCGCGGGAAGCAGAGTTAGAATTCCGAGCGCACTCTCTCACTGCGACATCTATTGCACAATGAGCTTCAAAGTGATCGCATGCGACAAAGCGCCGGAGGCCGCGGTGACGGTCAATGAATAGGGTTGCGGAGTTTGAGTGACGCCGCATCCATTTAATCCCACGGCCATGGCTGTGCCCATCAGCGCAAGCAGAACCAGTCTCTTCAAGCGAAGAGCGCCCTTGTGCAGCCTGGCCCCAAACGGCAGCCCCAAGGCAAAGGGAAATAGGATCAGCCCCAGCGCCACAGTACTTGAGCTTCCGCCAAACGGTCGTCTCGGCGCGGATTGCATAGCTGGCTGGCCCGGCGGCAAAACCTCGAGCGTTACATTACTCGTTGCGGAGTTTACCGGAACAGTAGCCGGGGTAAATGTTGCGTTCCTTCCTGCCGGAAGGCCGGTCACGCTCAGGCTCACCGCGCCGGGCAGCGTTGCGCCGCCAACCGGTGTAATCACCAGTGCATAAGTAGCCGGCCCTTCCATGGGCGCGGTTGCCGAGCCCGTGGTTGCGCCACCTAACAGCTTAAGAGTGAAGTCCTGGAGTATCTGGGTAATCGCGCCGCTGGTGGCTGGATTGTAGCTGCTATCGCCGGAATAGGCCGCGGTAATCGAGTGAGACCCTATCGTCAGCGCCGATGTGGTAAACGTCGCAACCCCAGCCGCGACTGTGCCCGATCCAAGCTGCGTTGATCCATCGTAAAAAGCGACAGTGCCGGTTGGTACAGTCGAAAAGGAGGCAATGGTGGCAGTGAAAGTGACCGGATTCGCGAGCAAGGCTGGGTTGGGCGAGGCCGTCACCGTGACGACAGGAGTCCCCGGGACCACCGTCAGCGTGACGGTTGCCGTTGAGGTGGTGTAATCGATCACGTCGGTCGGAGTGAAGGTCGCCTTGAGCTTCTGCTGTCCAACGGCCAGCACGGTTCCCGCGGCGGGAGAGTAACTGAAGCTACCGGCCTGCGGAGAAGTGGCGTCGAGCTGCGTCCCGCTCAGCGGCGTGCCATAGACGATCGGCGCGGGCGTGGGCCAAACGATCGATGGCGGCTGCTGAAAGATCACCGCATCCGACGCCGTCACGCTGCTCGAAAAATTCGGGCTTGAGACCGTCAGTCCAATCTGGCCCGTGGCGGGCTGGCCTGGCTGGTAAGGAGGAACGCTCAGGGTGAGCGTGACCGAGTCGCTGGCGCTGGCGGCAATGCTTGTCGTCCGCGTGCAAGTCAAAGTGCCAACCGTACAGATCCAGCCGCCGGTTGCGTCCGTCAGGGCAGCGGCCGCAAGGCCAGTAGGCAGCGTAAACGTCAAAATGGCGGAACTATAAATGGGCGCAGTGGTGCTGGTATTGGTTACATTCACCGTGACTAGATCGGCGCTGTCTCCCTGCTTGACGATCACCGGGCTGGGATCGAAGGCGACCGACAGTGTGGGCACCACCACCGGCGTTACAAAAGAAGATAAATCGAACAGAGCATATTCGAGCATCTCTTCCTGCGTGGTCATCTTGGTTGCAGGCGGACACTCCGCTGGATATGGCTTACCGTAGGCTGTGCCATTCGGATTGATCACATGATACTCGTTGTACAACACGCGTCCGCACTGGTTGGCTGCGGGCGCGCCCACCGGAGTATTGAAGGTGAACTGCATGACTGGATTGCCGGCTGCGACGTCGTTGAGGGTCAGCCAGGGCTGTGTTGGCGCAATCACTCCATTGAAGTCGTGACGAAGTGTGCTGATCTGAATCTGCCCCGGCGTGTTGTTGTACGAAGCGCCCGCGTTTCCCAGCCATTGAGAAAGCGTTGCCCCGTCGGTGAAGCCTGTATTGACCGTGGCGATTCCTGGATCGGGGCTGGGCGATGGCTGATTGGGGTTCCAATCAGCTACAGGAGGGAATTGCGAATCGTAGGGCGGGGCGGGGTCCAGCCACGCATAGCTGTAATGGGTGGTAAAGACGCGCCCACCAGCATTCGCGTAGTTCAGTAAATTGGTCGCGGCAGTGGGAGTCGCTTGCAAACTCGGGTTTCCTTGGCAGGGAAACATGACCATGTCATAGCTGTTTAGCAGCGATGAATCTGTCGGAGTACCCATGAGCGTGGTTTGGGTCGGAGTTGACCCATTGATATCTCCTCCAGGCGAACTGCTGCCTAGGTAAAGATGGATGCGTCCACCGGGATTGGTGGTGCCATTGTCGTCGGTGAACTCCGTATCGGCAATGCCCATATCGTGAAACACGCACTCCAGCGCGTCGGCCCCGCCTGTGGCGATCGCGATCAGCGGGATGTCGCCCTGCGTATGGTCCGCGGGCATGTGCAGAACAAGCCCAGTAAGCGAAGCGGTTGCAACGGTCTCAGCAAACTGCCGCCGCCACTTGCCCGCCTGGATAACCAGGGTGTAAGTGGCGTTCTGTGGTACATCTGTCAGTGTGAACGTCCCATCCACGGCGGTATTGGTGTAGCTCACCACGCCGGTGGGAGTGGTACTCGTCAGGCACTGCACCCCGGAAGTGAGCGGATCCACGGTCCCGGTTGTGACATAGACAAGAACACCTGGCAGGGGGAGGGAACTGGAGGTTGTTCTCGGATCGTACACCGTGCCGCTGATCGTTATGTTTTGCGCAGACGCAAGCGTGCAAAGAACGGGCAACACCAGCAGCAGTGCCGACACGGCGCTCCTTGCCCGTGTGGCATGGTTGCAAACGGCGGCAGAACGTAAGCAGGCGAGAATAGAGCGAATGGGACGAAGCGATGCGGCCATGGCGAAGTTATCCCTTTTCAACACGCGCCAGCCTACTCTATCGAGCCCGATGCCCACGCGGTCGCAAGAAGCCGATTCCCGCTGTCGCAGGCCTCCCCGTTCAGGCCAGCAAGCCATTGGGCATTGTCCCGCGAAGACGCCATTCTTCGATAAGGTGACTTGCGAATGTATTTCCGAATGCCGATAGGCAACCCGGAATCATCATACGCCGTGTTTCGTCAAAATAGCGATACGCAGAGCCATGTTGTTCACAAGAACCCGCCAAAATCGGTCAAGAAGAGAAGTACGGACTTCCGAAAGGCCAACCGCCGCGAACTTCAGTCGTATCGCTCGAAGACGATCTGCTTGCGGTGCCAGCCAAAGCCGGCCAGGCGGTCGCGCACGCTGGAGACCATGAAGTTGAGGCCGCAGATATAGGCGTAGATGTCGAAGTTCAGCTCCGACGCCAGTAGGGTTGGATCGGGCGGGAGCGAAGGCAGCGGCAGACCCAGGCGGGCGGCGCGCTCCTCCACAATCCGGGCCACGTGATCCTGCACGTAGCCGCGCAGTCCGCCCCAGCTCTCGTCGGCGCGGCTCAGCGTGGGCAGGTAGTGGAAGTTCGAGTAGCGCTCGGCCAGCGTCTCGAACTCCTCGCGGTAGTAGATGTCGCTCTCGTGGCGTGTGCCATACACTAGCCATATCTGCTTGCCGCCGCTCCGGTCCGGGCCATCGGCGGGAAAGAGCGATTGCAGAAAGCCGCGCATGGGTGCGACGCCCGTGCCGGTGGCGATGAGGATTGAGTCGGTGACTGGCTCCTTGAGCACAAAGTGCCCGTGCGGCCCGTGAATCTGAATCGTTGCGCCCAGCGGCAGATCGGGCAGGTCGGCCAGGTGATTGGAAAAGAAACCCTCTTCCACGCGGTTCACGCAGAGTTCGAAGCGGTTGCCCTTGGCCGCCGAAGCGATCGAGTAGGCGCGGGTCTGCTGCTTGCCGTTGGCGTCCTCGGCCACTGCGGAGACAAACTGGCCGGCGGCAAAGGGGAAGCTCTCAACCCCGTCGAGAACGAAGACGAAGTGGTAGCACTGCGCCACTTCGGAGATGCAGGCTTTTTCTTCAAGACGTGCGGTAAATAGCGGTCGCGCCAAGGCAGTTCTCGCTGGGGAAAAGATGGCCCGCGGAACGGGCTGTTTGCAGTATCGCCAGAGGAGCGGCATGGTGGCAAGCTAGCCTTCCCAAACGGAGGCTGCCGTCCGCCGGCAACCGCATGCGCCTTCCCCCTATAATGGACGGGAAGCCGGATGAGATGTCTGTTCGTTTTTTCCGGCGTCCAAGTCCGTTTCCTGAGGAATCCATGGCCGCACTGCTCGAAGCTATTACCGTCAAGCGCAAGATGTATTTTGAGTTTGAAAATACCCCGTATTACTGTCTTGAAGCTGAGGTTTCAACCCCCACCGCTCGTGGCGGCCAGACCCTGGTCCGCCTCAAGATGCGCAACCTGCTTACCCGCGCGGTCTTTGACAAGACCTTCAAGGCCGGCGACAGGTTCAAGGAGCCTGACCTGGAGACGGTCGAGGCCTCTTACCTTTACAGCGACGGCGAGGGTTCGCATTTCCTGGATCAGGAGAGCTTCGATACGCACACGCTTTCCAGCCAGATGATTGGGGACGCGCTGGACTTTCTCGTCGAGGGCGCATTGATCCAGCTCCACAAATTCAATGGCAACCCCATCGGCTTGCAATTGCCGGAGAAAGTCGAGCTTGAAGTCACGTATACGGAACCTGGCGCGCGCGGCGACACCAGCGGCAACGTGACCAAGCTGGCAAGGCTGGAGACCGGCCTGGAGATCAAAGCTCCGCTTTACGTGGAAGCGGGCGAACGGGTGAAGGTTTACACCGAGACGCGGGAGTTTGCGGGCCGCGCGTGAGTACCTACTCGACCGTCACCGACTTGGCCAGGTTTCTGGGCTGATCCACATCGCAGCCGCGGCGGACGGCGATGTAGTAGGCCAGAAGTTGCAGCGGCACAATCTCAATGAGCGGCGAGAGCAGTTCGATAGCCGGCGGAACGTGGATGACGTGCTCCACCAGGCTGCCAATGGTCGTGTCGCCCTCGGTAGCTACGGCGATCACGCGGCCCGAGCGCGCGGTGACCTCCTGGATATTCGAGAGGGTCTTCTCGTAACGAAGTTTGGATGCGGGGTCGGATTCATCGCGCGTCGCCAGCACCACCACCGGCAGAGTCTCGTCGATCAAGGCGTTGGGGCCGTGCTTCATCTCCCCGGCAGGATAACCCTCGGCGTGGATGTAAGAGACTTCCTTCAGTTTCAGCGCGCCTTCAAGAGCAATGGGAAAGTGAATTCCGCGGCCCAGGTAGAGAAAGTCGCGCGCATTCGAGAATTCCTTGGCAAGCTGCTCGCACTGGGCAGTGCACTGGCGCAGAACCTCTTCGATCTTTACCGGAATGCGGCTTAGCTCCTCGATCAGCGCCACCGACTGGGCCGCGTCGAGCTTGCCGCGCAGTTGCCCCAGCTTCAGCGCCAGCAGAAACAGCGCGGTCAGTTGCGCGGTAAATGCCTTGGTTGAGGCCACGCCAATCTCCGGGCCTGCGTGGGTATAAATTGCGCCGTGCGCTTCGCGGGCCACCATGGCGTCCACCACGTTGCAGATAGCTACGGTCTTGGAGCCGAGCCCGATCATCTCCCGCTGCGCAGCCAGCGTGTCGGCGGTCTCGCCGGATTGGGTAATCAGCAATCCCAGCGCATCGGGTCCGGCGATGGGGTCGCGATAGCGGTACTCGCTGGCATAGTCCACATCCACGGGCAGGCGCGCCAGCCGCTCGATCATGTATTTGCCGGTGAGCGCAGCGTGCCAGCTTGTCCCGCAGGCGGCGATGCTGATGCTTTTGGCGCTGGCCAGCTCGTGATCGGCAATCTTCATCTCGCCCAGGAAGACCTTGCCGGAGTCCAGCGAAACCCGGCCCATCGTGGTGTCTGTAATGGCGCGCGGCTGCTCCCAGATTTCCTTGAGCATGAAGTGCTTGTAGCCGCCCTTTTCCGCCTGGATGGGATCCCATTGAATGTGGGTAATGGCGCGCTCTATCGGGTTGCCGTCAAAGTCGGTCAGTTCCACCCCGGCCAGGGTCAGGATGGCCATGTCGCCGTCGGCGAGGAGATACATGTTGCGCGTGTGCTGCAGGATGCCGGGCACGTCGGAAGCCACAAAGCACTCGCCTTCGCCCACGCCGACCACCACCGGCGGGCCAAAGCGAGCCACCACAATCTTGTCCGGCTCGGCTGCCGAAAGAACGCCCAGCGCAAAAGCCCCTGTCAGACGCTTCACTGCGCGGCGCACGGCAACTTCCAGCGCAATCGGCGAGCCGGCCGCTTCCGCGTCCAACTGCACCTGCTCAATGAGGTGGGCAATGATCTCAGTGTCGGTCTCGGTAACGAACTTGTGGCCCTGGGTGATCAGTTCACGCTTCAGGTCGAGATAGTTCTCCACAATGCCGTTGTGGACCACGACGATGCGGCCCGTGCAGTCGCGATGCGGGTGAGCATTCTCTTCCGTGGGGCGCCCGTGCGTGGCCCAGCGCGTGTGGCCAATGCCAAAGGTGCCATCCAGCGGATGCTCGCGCAGCACCTCTTCCAGGTTGTGCAGCTTGCCCGAAGCGCGCCGAATTTCAAGCGTGGGCAAGGGCAGCGCCGCCCGAGCAGGGCTGCCTACGGCGATGCCCGCCGAATCGTAGCCGCGGTATTCGAGACGCCGCAGCCCCTCGATGATGACTGGAACGACCTTCTTTTTGCCAACGTACCCAACAATGCCGCACATGAGTCCATTCTAAGCGACGCTGTGGGCGAATGCAGGGGACGATAAGAATGGAATGCAGGAGGGCTTGCTCGAAATGGGAGCTTGTGGCGCTGTGTAGACCCGGAGTGAAACCATAGCAGGGATGGTCTTAGAACTTATCCGTATATTGCGCATTCAGTGGCGCCGCTCTCCTGAGCGGCTGTACTGGCGGCGTCCTCGCCGCTAGCATCCCAGCGCGGGC
>Ga0302319_10016966_pt1 | contig 13371 bp, 8 predicted proteins | sample Bog_T0_2_FD_203319 | JGI IMG/M metagenome (GOLD analysis project Ga0302319, IMG submission 203319) | Peat permafrost microbial communities from Stordalen Mire near Abisko, Sweden - Bog_T0_2 | ecosystem: Environmental > Terrestrial > Soil > Wetlands > Peat | place: Sweden: Abisko, Stordalen Mire...
GCCCGAGAGGCGCGTTCTGTTCGCCGCCTTCACCGAAGCCGAGCGCCATGGGGAGCATGCCGATCACCATGGCGAGGGCCGTCATGAGAACCGGCCGCATGCGCACGAAGCCGGCATCGAGCGCGGCCTGGATCGCATCTCCCAGTTCCGTGAGTTTCTCGCGCGCGAAGCTGATGACGAGCACGCTGTTGGCCGTTGCAACGCCCATGCACATGATGGCGCCGGTCAGTGCCGGCACCGACAACGTCGTCTCGGTCGCGAACAGCATCCACACGATGCCGGCCAGTGCCGCCGGCAGTGCCGTGATGATCACGAACGGGTCGGTCCAGGATTGGAAATTGACAACGATCAACATGTAGATCAGGACAATGGCACCGAGCAGGCCAAACGACAGGCCCATGTAGGCGCTGCGCATGGTGGCCGTCTGACCGACCAGCTCGATCGTCGCGCCTTTGGGTTTCGACTTTTCATGGCTCGCCATGATGCTGCGGATGTCCGCGGATACCGCGCCCAAGTCGCGTCCTTGCACGGTGGCGAAAATCTCGACCATCGAGGAGATGTCATATTGCGACACGACCGCATTGGCGCGGGAGCGCCGGATGTCGGCAATGCCGCCGAGCACGGAGGTGGGCGCCTCGCGGGCGTTGATGGGTAGATCCCGCAGTGCCGACAAGCTATCGATTTGATACTGCGGGGTCTGCAAGGCGATCGGATAGGTCACGCCGTTGGCGGGGTTCAGCCAATACGTCGGCGCCACCTGCAGGGAACTGGCGAGATTGACCACCAGGCTGTTGGTCACGTCGGCTGCGGTCACGCCCGTGTACTGTGCCCTGGTGCGGTCGATGTTCACGTCAAAGGCGGGTGCGCGCGACGATTGCTGGATGCGGGCGTCCGCCACACCCGGCACATGCCGGATGGCCGACAGCAGCTGATTGGCGTATTCGAAGTCCGCATCCAGGTTGTTGCCGCGCACCTGCAGATCGATGGGCGCCGGCGCACCGAAATTGAGGATCTGGCTGACGATGTCGGCCGGCAGAAACGAGAACGTGATCCCCGGAAACAGCCTTGGCAGCTCGCCGCGCAGGCGCCTGACGTATGCGTCGGTGGGTGCGTGCTTCTCCGCCAGGGAAATCTGTATATCGCCATCCGATTCGTTGATCGTACCGGTGTTGTTGTAGACCGTGTTGATGCCCGAAAGATAGGTCCCGATGTTGTCGACGATGGTTTCGGTCTCGGCGGGGGGGATGATGCGGCGGATCGCCTTTTCCACGTCGCTGAAGCGGGCCGCGGTTTCCTCGATTCGCATCCCCACCGGTGCCCGAACGTGCATCAAGATCTGCCCGCCATCCACCTGCGGAAAGAAATTGCGGCCGAGGAACGGTGCGAGAGCAAACGAGATCAGCACGAAACCCATGAAACCCGGGATGAACACCTTGCGGTGCTCGATCGCGAGAGCCAGGATTTCACGATAAGCGGTGCGCAGCCTGAGGAAAGCGGACTCGAAGCCCTGCTGAAAGCGCACCATGGGATTGCGCGAGGCCTTCTGATGGTGGGACGCCACGTGGGGCTTCAGCAAGTACTTCGCCATGGTCGGCACCAGGGTGCGGGACAGTAGGAACGAGAAGGCCATTGCCAGCATCACGCTCTCGGCGAGCGGCACGAACAGGAAGCGGGCGACGCCGCTCAGGAAGAACATCGGGACGAAGACGATGCAGATGCACAGCAGCGAAACGAAGGCGGGAATGACGATCTGCGCAGCGCCGTCCAGGATGGCGCGTTCAGGGGCCTTGCCCTGCTCGAGATGGTAGTTGATGCTCTCGATGGTGACGGTGGCCTCGTCCACCAGAATGCCCACGGCGAGTGCCAGCCCCCCGAGGGTCATGATGTTGAGCGTCTCCCCGAGCGCCCACAGTCCCGCGATGGCACCCAAGATCGACAAGGGGATCGAGGTGGTCACGATGAGCGTCGAACGCCAGCTGCCGAGAAACAGCAGGATCATGAGGCTGGTGAGCACCGCGGCAATCACGCCTTCGCGTATGACGCCCTGGATGGAGGCGCGGACGAATATCGACTGGTCGCCGATCGGCTTGACATCCAAGGCATCCGGAAGTGTGGGTTTGATGACGCCGATCATTTTCTTGATCCCGCTCACGATGTCGAGCGTCGAAGTCGAACCGCTCTTGAAAACGCTCATGAGCACGGAACGGCTCCCATCCACGTGGACCACGTTGGTTTGAACCGCGTTGCCGTTGTGCACATCGGCCACATCGTGCATGTACACCATGGCGCCGTTGACGTTCTTGATGGGCAGATCGGCGAGGTCGGAGATCTTCGACGGCGCACTGTTGAGGTTGATGGTGTACTCGTAGTCGCCGATCTTCTCGGTGCCGACCGGTGTCAGCAGATTCTGGGCCGCGAGGGCATTGGCGACATCCTGTCCGGTCAGCCCGAGCGATTGCAGCGCGTTGGTGTTGAGGTCATACATGACCTGCGGAGTCTTGCCGCCGAACGGATAGGGAATGCCGGCGCCTTGCACGGTTACCAAGCGCGTGCGGATGAAATTGATGCCCAGATCCGCCAGGCTTTGCTCGGTAAGGCCCTTGCCGGATAGGGCCAGCTGGATGATGGGCACCGTCGAAGCGCTGTAATTCAGAACCAGCGGTGGCGTCGAGCCGGACGGAAGCTGTTTCAAGATCGTTTGCGCAATCGCAGTGACCTGCGCATTGGCGGTAGCAATATTGACCCCTGAGTGGAAGTGAATCTTGACGACGCCGAAGGTCGTATATGAGTTCGATTCGATGTGCTCGATGTCGTTGACCGTCGTCGTGAGTGTACGCTCAAATGGCGTGATGACCCGGCCGGCCATCTGATCGGCCGGCAGGCCCTGGTATTGAAACGCGACCCCGATGATCGGGATGTCGATGCTGGGAAAGATATCGACCGGCATGCGCAAGGCCGCAAGCATGCCGAGAAGGAGAATCAGCAATGCGAGAACAACGAAGGTGTAGGGCCTATTGAGTGCAATGCGGACTAGTGCGAGCATGAAGACAACGACCCTCAACCGTTCCTGACTTTATCGACGGCCAGAACAACGGAACCGTGATCCTCCATTGTGGCCCATACCGCGCCTCGATCGACTCATCGTCGTCCATGCGGCGGTCGCATACCGTGACCGCTGCGCTGCGATATCGGCGACCCGGGTAGCGGCCCGCGGCGACGGCGTAGTTTGACGCAGCGGAGGATCCATGCACATCGATCCACTCAGTGACGCGAAGATCATCGAGTCCTGGAACAAAAACGCCGCGCCCTGGACGGCCGCCGTCCGCACGGGACAGATCGAGAGCCGACAACTCAGCACCAATCAGGCGATCGTGGATGCCGTCCTGGCGCGCTGGCCCCGTTCCGTGCTCGACATCGGCTGCGGCGAAGGCTGGCTTGCCCGCGTGCTCGAGGGCCACGGAATTCACGTGACCGGTGTCGACGTGGTTCCCGGACTTATCGAACGAGCACAGCGCGCGGGGGCGGGAAGCTTCAGCGTCGCATCCTACGAACAAATTGCCGCCGGCGAGCTGCAGATTTCCGTGGACGCCGTCGTGTGTAATTTTGCACTGCTCGGAAAGGAATCCGTCGATGGCCTGTTCGGAGCGATTCCGGCCCTCCTGAATCCAGGCGGAGCCTTCGTCGTTCAGACCCTCCATCCAGTCGCCGCATGTGGTGATCTTCCGTACCTGGACGGCTGGCGGCAAGGATCGTGGGCAGGTTTTGCCGCGGAGTTCAGCGATCCGCCTCCGTGGTATTTCAGGACGCTGGGGAGTTGGGTGAGCCTGTTCGCCGACCATGGATTGCGGTTGCTGGAGGTGCGTGAGCCTCTGCATACCAAGACCAGGCAACCTGTGTCGGTCATCTTCATCGCTCAGTACGGCTGACGCGGCGGCTCTGCGCAGAGTTCTCGACAAGTCTGTTCCTGGTCGACGACGGTTCGTTAACGCGCGACGTGCACTGCGGCCGCAAGCGCCGCTGCTGCCGTTGGTGAGGTCGATGTGCCGGCGATCGGGCAACTCGCCGCCAAACGGTGCAACGGCTGCGCTTAAAATTCGAGCGGCGGCAGTTCCGCGCCGTCGAGTGACACGCCGAGCACGGCGGCGAGGGTGGGCGCGATGCGCCGCATGTCGATTTCGCCGAGCAAGCGGCCGGCGGGTACGTGGGGGCCCACCAGGAAGAACGATGAGCGCATCTCGGGGCGCTCGGGCAGATAACCATGCATGCCGAGATTCTCCGGTGCCGTGATGAGCGGCGGTTCGAGGGCGAAGCCGATCTCGTAGCCGATCTTGAAGGCAACGAGGTAGGCCGCGCCGGGGAATCCCCCGTCCCGCACGATTTCCTCGTGTGACAAAATCCGCTCGATGCCGTTGGCCGGATCCCGCGCGAGCCGCGCCAGCAGTTCGCCCACCTGGGCGCGCACGACCCCGTCATTGGGATCGGCGAGCATCACGGCGGCGCTGCCGCCGGCGGGCCAGAGCGTCGCCTTCCAGGCGGAGAGCTTCCTCGCTTTGCCGACGGTGAGCAGACCGGCGTCGAGGAAGGCGGCGTACAGGTTGACGTCGTGCTCCACCGCGGCGAAGCCGTGGTCGGACACGATACAGAGCGTCGCGCGGCCGGGCGCGGTCTGTTCAGCCGCGGCGCGCAGCGGGGCGATCAGGGCATCGAGCCGCTCGAGGACGGCGTTGGACTTGGCGCTGAAGGGGCCCGAATGGTGCTGCTCGGTATCGAGCCCCGTGAAATACACGGTGATGAAGTCCGGGTGCTTGGTCGCGATCAAGCGAAGCGCAAAGCGGGCGCGGATCTCATCATCGGCAACGCTCTCTTCCATGCCCCCGGGGTAGCGTCCCAGGGCTCGGGTCAGCTCTGCGTCGAGGCCGGGCGTGGTGAGGGCGCGCTGCAGCTTCAAATCGTCTTCGGTTCCGGCGCGCCAGATCTGCGGCAGATTGTATGTGATGGGCGCACCGACGCTCGTCGGCCAATAGACGTTCGCGGTGGTGAGATGGGCGGCGGCCGCGGCGCTCCACAGGGTGGCAACCCGCACGTCCTCCGCGTACCAGTACCAGCCGCGCTGGTTCTGGTCCAAGGGGTCGAAGGTGGTGTTGTCAACGATGCCGTGGCTCGCCGGAGACGCTCCCGTGAGCAGCGTAGTGTGGCTCGGATAGGTCACCGTCGGCAGCACCCCGCGAACTCCGGTCGAGGACACGCCCGCGGCTGCGAAGGCGCGCAGATTCGGCACCTTCAGACCGTGCGCGGCGGCGTCGAGGACCGCCTCGGGCTTCAAGCCGTCGATGGAGATCAGCACGACCAAGGGTTTGGCGATGGGCGGCGCCGCGGATTCTGGCGACGGCGCGGCTGGCGACGGCGCGGCTGGCGACGGCGCCGGCGGCGGATCGGCGCGCACCGAACCGGCGAGGGTGGTCGCGAGCGCGGCGGCAAGGATCGCGATGGTGGCCGGCGGGGCCCGGCGCCGGTGCAGGCGGGACGCTGAGGGCAGAATCCGGGTGAGCATGAGTGACCAGGCAGTTACGACAAATGCCACGCTAACCCACCGGCAGGTCCAGGGCCAGCACGGACCGCACCCGAACCAACGCGGCCGGTCAATGCAGGCGTGACAGATAGTCCGCGGTGGCGCTGACGTCGCGCTCGTCGAGGCTGCGCAGAAAGAACTCGAGATTCTCGTCGATGTTGTGCCGGTAGCCGGCGGCAATCATGTGGATCTGGGCCACGAGATACGAGTAGTGCTGGTGCCGCAGCGAGGGCACCGCGGCCGCCTCGCTGCCGCGGGCATCGGCACCATGGCAGGCGGCGCATTGTTCATGAAAGATGCCCCGACCGAGTGCAACGTCCGCGCCGTCGCCAGTGGCAGGGAGCGTCGAGGGCTCTGCCGCGTTCAAGTACGCGGCGATGTCGGCGCGAACCTGCGGCTCGCGCAGCGCCTTCTGCGAGACTACCCGGTGCATGGTGTCGCTGTCACGCGCTCCGGCGGCAAAATCGCCGAGTTGTGCCACGAGGTAGGTGTACCTCTGGCCGGCGAGTGCGGGTATCGCTTGCTTCGCCGCACCGTAGCCTTGGGGGCCGTGGCAGCGGGCGCAGTGCGCACGGAACTGCCCGGCGCCGCTGTCGGCGTGCGCCGCCGCCAATGGAATGGCTTGCGCGGAGACCGCGGCCGAGCCCGTGGACGCGGCGGCCGCAGCGGCCGCAGCCGGTGTGGCGGCGCCGGGTGTGCCGATGAGCGCCGTGGCGAACGCGATCAGGAATCCGAATCGGGGCACGCCGTTCTCCGTGAATCAAGCGCCGACGACGACCGTCCGCGCAGCTCCGCAGTCTGCGGCGCGGGCGCGCGCCTGGCTATAGGGGACTCTCACAACGGCCGTGGGTGGCTTTCCGGCAGCGGCCGCAGTCAGATCTGCTCCTTCAGGACCAGAACCACGGTGCGTTCGGGGCCGTTCGGCGCCTTCACGCGCAGATCGAAGCGGGTGCCAACGGGGCCCTTGAGCTCTTCGCGCAGGTCGTAGAGCCGCACGCTCTTCACGCTGCGGCCATTCACGCCCAAGATTTCATCGCCGCTCGCGATGCCGCTCGCCGTGGCGGCGCTGTCGGCGGCGACGTCGGCCACGGCGATTTCCCCGTCCTTGGCGCGCGCGATCCACAGACCCGAGCGGTCGAAGACCTCGGGTTGCGCAGCGAGCGCATTGGCCTCGAGCCATAGGGTCTGGTGCGCATAATCGAGGGTGACGGTGAAACGCTTGAGCAGGTCACCGCCGATATTCCCCGCCATGCGCGGCTCCTGGGCGCCGCCGCCCGTGTCGGCGGTCAACTCGGCAACCGGCGCGTCGATGCGCACGCCGCCCAAGCTCAGCGTGCCGGCCCGCGCGAGCAGGGCTTTGGATGGACCGCCGACGCCGAATCCGACCGTCGCGCGGTGGGTGGCATGATAAAGAGCGATCAAATCATGCCGGGCGGCAAACGGCGCCATGAGTGTGAGGGGGCCACGCGACCCGGTGTCGATCTCGAACTCGCCGTTGGCGCCGTCGATGGTGCCCGTCACGATCGGAATGTGCCCATCGAAGGTGAATGGGACCGCAACCGCCCCCTGCGGCGGCTTGAACGCCGCCGCCTTGGTGAAGGTCATGCGCCGCTGCGCATAATCGATGGTGAGGACGGCCCGCTTCACGTACTCGTAGCCGAGGATGCCGCCGGCGTCGACGTCCTCGACGGCGGCCAGGGCCTCGAGATCAAGCGCGCCGAACACTTGATCGGGCAGCGTGAGGCCGCCGAGCGAGACGCTCTTGACCTTGGCGAAGCCGAATGCCTCGATCTTGTCGCCGAAGCCGCCGCCGGGCAGGGCGCCCTCCATGGGGATGCCGAGCTTCTTTGCGGCGCCTGCGTCGAGCAGATCCGTGGCGCCGGTGTCGAAGAGGAAGGGCAGCGGCGGCTTGCCATCGATCGAGGCGTCGACATAAATATGGTTGTTGAGCAGCCGAAACGGGATTTCAACCGAATCCTTGCCGGCCGGCCACTGGGCCGAATTCACCGGCGGCGGCGGCGGCTCGTAACGGCTCGTCGGCTCGGGGCCGGCCAGGCTGATGTTCTTGGTCGTGGTCACGAGATCGAATTTGGGGTCGCCGCCCACCCGGTCGATGATCTTCCGCGGGACGGTCAGTGCACCGACCTGGGGTCCATCGAGGCGCGCGTAGTCCGCGAGCAGGAACGAGTGCGGCTGGGCGCCGGTGAGCTGCACCTCGCGGGTGATCAAATGCGTTTTCGGATCGAACCAGACCTCGAACGGTTCCGCGCCCTGCGGCGTGATCTTCACGACCGGATACTCGATGCCGTCGGCGGCCTTCGTCCCGACGTACTCGCGCGTGCTCGCGAACCGTTGGGCGAAGAAGAACGCGTAGCCGCTGCGATAGGCATCCTGGACGGTCTGCGAGATCGCCTCGTCGCTGGTTTCGATTCGAACCTCCTTCGTGACGTCGGTGGTCCAGGACCTTTTGCCGTCCCAGCCCTGGCTGCCCGAGGTGGGGCCGAGCGTGAAAACGCTGGTTTCGTCGAGGGATCGGAGATCTTCCCAGGACTCGTAGGCGCCGGTGAGACCGCCGCCCGTCAGCGCGCCCGTTTCGTGCCACGTGACGACCGCGTCCCAGGCCGCGCCGCCCATGGCCTGTTTTGCCGCCTCGATCAGGGCCGTCGCCCGGGCCGACGCCGCGGTCGTCGGCATGGTCGCCGGTGCCGCGGACGCTGGCGCCCCAGGCGAGGGGGTGGACCCGGTTGCGGCGCAGCGGCCGGTCGGGGCAAAAAATGCGGCCAGCGCCAGGCAGGTCATGGCTGCGAAGTTTTCTGCGCGGGATGCGAAAGGATTCATGGGGGTCTCGTGGGCGAGCGCCGCGAGCCAGCGGCACGCGCATGTTGCCGCATCATCCTCGAAAAACAAAACGCGTCCGCAGGGAGCACAGTGACGGCGAGGAACTCGCGCGCGCGGCTGCCCCGCGGCATTGGCCGGACTTGCCTTGCAGCCACGTTCGCGGGTACGGTGGCGCAATCATGAGAGAGCTGAATCAAGCGCTGGCGGAAATCCATGCCATCCGCGGCCAGGTCGCGCGGGTCACGGAGTTTCGCGGCTACGGACCGGCCTCGCACGTGGCAACGGGCCTGCTGGCGATTGCCGTGGCTGCGATCCAGGCGCATTGGATGAAAAACATGGGCATGCCGGCGTACGCGGCCGTGTGGGCCGCGACGGCGGGCTGCGCCGTGGTCTGTACCGGGGTCGAGACCTTCACCCGCACCCGGCGCATGCACAGCGGCTTTGTCAGCCAGATGATGTATAGCGCCGCTGAACAGTTCCTGCCGGCGCTGGCCGCGGGGTTGTTCCTGACGATCGTGATGCTGCGGTTCGCGCCCCGGGACGCCTGGTTGCTACCCGGGCTGTGGCAGCTCTTCTTCAGCCTCGGCGTGTTCGCTTCGTGCCGGTTTCTGCCGCGATCGATGTTCGCGGTGGGCCTCTGGTATCTCGGGTGCGGTCTCGGCTGTCTCGTGCTGAGCGGCGCCGATGGCGGCCTGTCGCCGTGGGAGATGGGAGTGCCGTTCGGTGTGGGTCAAATCGGCGTCGCGGCCGTGCTGCGATTCGGTCGAGGACGGGATGATGAGCGAGCCGCGTAGGAAATCCCATACCGCCCATCGTTTCGCCTACGGTGGTCTCGACCGGGTCATTCACGAGCGAGCTCGTCTCAGTGTCCTCACCTCTCTGGTGACGCATGCGCAAGGGCTGGCATTCGGCGACTTGAAACAGCTGTGCGGGCTCACCGACGGCAATCTCAGCCGGCATTTGCAGGTGCTCGAGGGGGCCAAGCTCGTCAGTCTGGCGAGAGGCTTCGACAAGGGTCGGCCGCAGACGGTTTGCCGGCTGACGGCGCAGGGGCGCAAGCGGTATCTCGAATATCTCGCCGTGCTCGAGCAGGTGGTGCTCGATGCCGCCGCCGCGGTCAAAGGAGAGACGCTCGAGCCTGCGCCGCGCTCCGGCGCTTAGGAGTTCCCGCCATCGACTCCGCGAGATTGTTGGTTGCCATGGCCTGTTTCGTCTCGCCGGCACTTGGTCTGGCGCGGACAGAGCCTGCGGCAACGGACGCATTCGCCGTCGACTCCAACGGAAGTCTATCGATGCCCGCGATGAGCGTGCCATTTTCTTCGTTTGCCAGCAGCGAAGCGCGCCGCGCCTTCATCGAAGGCGTCGAGCGTGCGCGTACGCTGATGTCGTCAGAGGTCACCGATGTCGCCAGGATTCGCGCGGCGACGGCGGCGGCACTGGCTCCCTTGGCAGATCAATCCGCCGCCTTGACGCCGGTGAGCATCGTGCCCAGGAAAATCGCCGGCGTCGCGACGGAAATAGTCGCGCCGAAGGCGGGTGTCGCTGCCAGGAACAGGAACCGGGTTCTCATCAATCTGCATGGCGGCGGCTTCTTCGTTGGCGCCGGCGTGGGTGGCCGGGTCGAGGCGGTTCCCGTTGCCGGGGTCGGCAAGATCCGGGTCGTGGCCGTCGATTATCGGGAGGGTCCGGAAAATAAGTTTCCGGCGGCGAGCGAGGATGTGGTGAGCGTCTACAAAGATCTGTTGAAGCATTACCCCGCCAAGAACATCGGCATCTATGGCTGCTCCGCCGGCGGATTGCTGACCGCCGAAGCCGAAGCGATGATCCAAAGGCAAGGACTGCCGAATCCCGGAGCCATCGGGATGTTCTGCGCGTCGGCCGGTGGTTGGGCCGGTGGCGATTCGACCTATACCGTCGCCTCCTTGGGCCAGCCTCCAGAGAAAACCGATTCGCCGCATTTCGCGGTGTCGGATGCCGCCTACTTCAGCGACGCTGACCTCAATGATCCAATGGTGTTGCCGATCCGCTCGGCGGCGATCCTCGCTCGATTCCCGCCGACCCTGATCGTGACCGGAACCCGCGACGTGTCGATGAGTGCGGCGGTTCACACCCACGCGGAGCTGGTCAAGCACGGCGTCGACGCCGATCTCCATGTTTGGGAGGGCGTCGGCCATGGCTTCTTCTACGATCCTTCCCTGCCGGAATCGCAGGAGGCCTACGCAGTCATCGTGAAATTCTTCGACAAGCATTTGGGGCATTAGCCGGGTGGCGAGGACCTCCTCAATGAATCGCGCGGTAGATGAATATGAAACCGACGCCGAGCAGCAAGACGGTGGTGGTGTAGTGGATCGCGCGCATGGGGAGCCGGCCGGCGAAAGCGTTGCCCAGAAAAATCACGGGCGCATTGGCCGCGAGCATGCCACAAGTCGTTCCGGCGACGACGGCGAAGACGTTCGAGTAACCGGCGGCGAGCGCGACCGTTGCGATCTGGGTCTTGTCGCCAATCTCCGCGATGAAAAAGGCGACCAGGGTCGTCAGGAATACGCCTTTCTGCGTTCGCTTGCCATCGTTCTCGTCGAGTTGATCGGGCTTGAGCATCCACAACGACATTCCGACCATACTGACGCCGACCGCGGCGTCGAGAATGGCGGGCTTCAACTGGTGTCCAATCAATGCGCCGATGACACCCGCCAAAGCGTGATTAGCCAAGGTTGCGGCGAACACGCCGGCGAGGATGGGCCAGGGTCGTCGGAATCGCGTGGCGAGCAGCAGGGATAGCAGTTGCGTGCGGTCCCCCATTTCGGCGAGTGCAACGGTCGACAGGGAAATCAGAAAAGCTTCCATCTTGGGGTACTCCCAACGAACGGGTGACGGACCACGGCGGATCCTCCGCCGTTCGTGCCGGAGGTCCTACCGTTGGTCTCGCCGGTGCCCGCAGGCTCCGTACGCCATGGCTTGCGCCAAGTGTGTTGACGTACGGCCCGGTCAATGCCGGGCGGTCCCCAAGGGAAAGTGGACTTTGTACCGAGCCGCCGAGGATTTGGCAAGCGCTCGCAGCATCTGCCGTTAACTTCCATGTTTTGCGCCCGCATTCTCGAATATGTGAAATGCCGTCGGCGGTTCACTGCATTCTTGCCGTATAAAAACAGCCGATGCTGAAAAAACTTCTACAGGGGGCGCGCTCCCACTATCCGCTGTCGGTCGCGGCCCTGGTTGCCGTGCTTCTGCTGCTCGGCGTGATTGCGCTCATGGAAAAGGCTTCGCGCGAAAGCGATGCCCGCAAGAGCCCGGAGGCATTGCAGTTCGAAAAGGCGCCCGATGACTGGCTGACGCATCAAAAAAGCGTCGCGGAATTTCGCAACGCGCTGAATGCCGGCAATCTGTCTGCGGTCGGCCTGGACGGCGCCGAACCCGGCCTCGTGCTTTACACATTGAAGAGCGGCGAAAAGGGCAGCACCCTTGTGCCGGGGTGCACGATGCTCGGTTGTGCGGGAACCGCGCTGGATTCGCTCGGCGACAAGAGCGCACGGGGGGGCTTCGCCCTGGTGCGTGTCGAGGTCGACCCGCGAACTGCCAGCCGCCGTTTACTGGATATGCTCACGGCTCTGCTGTCGCCCGTCCTGCTGGTGGCCGCGTTGGTGGGCGCCGGTATCGTCAGCATCCGGCTGCAACGCGGCATGGGCGGCGCCGCTTCCCGGCTGGCCATCCGTCCCAAAACCCAATTTACGGACGCCATCGGCCAGGAAGAAGCAAAGGCCGCGCTGAACCGCGTCAAAGCGTTCATGCAGGACCCTGTGCACTACGCGAAGCTCGGCGCCGTGGCACCACGAGGGGTGTTGCTGGTCGGGCCGCCCGGCACCGGCAAGACGCTTCTCGCCAAGGCACTGGCGGGAGAAAGCAAGGCCAATTTCATCTCGGTCGATGGCTCGTACTTTACGGCGACCTTCTACGGCGCCGGAGTCAACAAGGTCAAGGCGCTCTTCAATCTCGCGCGCCGCAACGCGCCGTGCGTGCTGTTCATCGATGAGGTGGATGGCATCGGCAAGCGCAGCCACGGCGGCGACATGGGCGGGGCCGAATCGGAGCTCAATCGCATCATCAACCGAGTGTTGGTGGAGATGGATGGGTTCGACGCACTCGATAACGTGGTGGTGGTGGCAGCCACCAATCATGAGGACAACATCGACGAGGCCATGCGTCGGCCCGGCCGATTCGACATGCTGGTGCGGCTCTCGCTGCCAACCTTGCCCGAGCGCCAGAAATTGTTCGATCTGTACATCAACAAGTTGGCGCATGACGGACGCGCCGACACGGCGGTCTTGGCGCGCATGACGGTCGGCATGTCGCCGGCCGATATCGCCAATACCGTGAACAAAGCCGCGTCTACGGCAGCGGAAGCGCACGCGCCGCAAGTGACCAGCGAGCATTTCCTCGGCGCGATCGAGACCCACCAAATGGGCGGTGAAGTCTCGGCGATCAAGGACCTGTTTACGCAAGATTTGCGGGACCGCCTTGCGTACCACGAGTCGGGCCATGCATTGGTAGGACATTGGCTCAAGGCGGGCATCGTCGAGCGGGTCACGATCGAACCGCGCGGCCGGGCGCTGGGCGTGACCTACATCACCCGCGATACCGAAGACCCGCTCTACAAGCAATCGGAACTCACGAGCCGGTTGGCGATGATGCTGGCGGGGCGCGAAGCGGAGTTGCTGGTGTTCGACAGCGTCTCCACGGGTGCTTCCGACGACCTCAAACGGGCATCGGAACTTGCCATCAACATGGTCGGATCGCTCGGATTTTCCAATGCGTTCGGTCTGCTGAGCGTGGCCGGCGTGCCCAAAGAACTGCTTGGGCCGGACATACAGGCCGCCGTTCTGCGGGAAGCTCGCCTATTGCTCGAGCAAGCCCAAGCAACCTGCCAGCAGCTGCTCCAGGCAAACCGCGACCGACTCGACGGCTTGGCC
>Ga0302319_10016967_pt1 | contig 13371 bp, 7 predicted proteins | sample Bog_T0_2_FD_203319 | JGI IMG/M metagenome (GOLD analysis project Ga0302319, IMG submission 203319) | Peat permafrost microbial communities from Stordalen Mire near Abisko, Sweden - Bog_T0_2 | ecosystem: Environmental > Terrestrial > Soil > Wetlands > Peat | place: Sweden: Abisko, Stordalen Mire...
CCAATCCGGAATGGGACGGCATTGGCCTCACGCTGTCCGGTGGGGGGATTCGTAGCGCCACTTTCTGCCTCGGCATTCTCCAGCAACTTGCCAGTAGAAACATACTAAAACACGTCGACTACATTTCTACCGTGTCGGGAGGCGGATATATTGGCTCATGGCTGTGTTCCTGGATTCAGCGAGAGCAGAAACAAACACCGGAAGATCCCCTTGGCGCTTTCAATAGAGTAAGTGATGGACTAAAGCCGAACCCCATCAAACCCGAACCTACTGCGATAACGTTTCTCCGCCAGTACAGCAACTATCTCACCCCGCGCTTCAGTGTGTTCAGTGCCGATACCTGGGTCGTGGGCGCCATCTGGCTCCGTAATTCGCTTTTGAATTTAGCGCTCCTGGTCGCTTTTTTCTCTACAATCGTTCTGTTGATGCGCATGCTTTCGAAATTTGCCGTATCTCTCCGTTGGCCCGATGCCTATCATTACGCGCTCCCGTTCAGCCTGGCGTTTGTGTTTTTCTTGCCCGGCGTTTGGTTCATTGCTTTATATCTTCACCGCAATTCTAAGGCATTCCTGAACGAGAAATGCGAGGAGCCGCCGGATGATCAGCTGCTTCGAAATTTCGTCCTGGCTTCTTCCTTGATCTCGGCTGTGTTCTACAGCCAGTGGCTTTGCCGCAACTGTGACTTTGTGGCGGGCACATTCTGGGAGGGCATCAAGGTCAACTTCGTAGCGTTGTTCATTTGCTCTTTTTCTATTCACTGCGCTTCGCTTCCATACGCCTGCCGCCAGAACTATAAGCAAACTTACCCAAACGAACTTTCAAAGGTTGTGGATAGGTTTCTCACGTTGGCTCTATACATCATCGCGCCGGCTGCGGTGGCCTTTGTAACTGCCTCACTCCTGCGTCTAACTGCGCTGCTTTTCGATTACCTTCTATCCAATGCCACTACGCAGCAACCTTGGTTCGTTTTTGTCTTGGGCCCGATTCTGGTGATGAGTTCATTTGCAGCGGGCATGGCTCTGCATGTCGGACTCATGGGCCGTGATCTGCCCGAATCCAGCCGCGAGTGGCTTAGTCGTTTGGGAGCCATGCTCATCATGGTCAAAGCGATTTGGCTAGCCGTCGCCGGCGCGTCCATCTATGGACCTTGGCTTCTTCTGCTGTTGGCGGCGAAAAGCATACCTGCCCTCGGAACGCTTGGCACGGGCTGGCTCACCACCACCATCGCCAGTGTCTTTGCCGGCAAGAGTTCTAAAACCAGCGGCGATGGCGAAAATACCAAGCAGAAGGGGAGTTCTATCCTCGAAGCTTTGGCGCTTATCGGACCCTATGTCTTCATGGTCGGCTTCATCTTGCTCATCTCTTTGGGGACCCATCTCATTCTTGTTCACGGTCTTCCCGACAGGTCCTTGCCGCCTACACTTAGCTCTGTCGAACATTATGACGCTCACATCAAAGACGGTGTGATCCAACTCTCGAAAGAGCCGCCCAAAACTACACTGTCTCCGGTCGAGCATTCCTATCGCGGTTATTGGCTGCAACTCGAAGACACTGTTTATTATGTGCGAGATCCAGAGCGCTGGTTCGCTAGCGGATTGGGCACACTCTTCGGCATCGTGGCGATCGCTGGCTTGCTGTTGGGCTGTAGAGTTGATGTCAATCTCTTCTCTCTGCACAACTTTTATCAGAACCGGTTGGTCCGTTGCTATCTGGGCGCTTCAAACCGAGACCGCAAGCCAGACCCATTTACCGCCTTCGACCCCGCGGACGATCTTGCTCTGGCCCAGTTCACGTCTGACAATAAATATTACGGCCCTTACCCGATCCAAAATGCGACCTTGAACGTTACCTCCGGCGGGATGCTTCAATATCAGGAGCGGCAGGCGGAGTCTTTCATTTTCACTCCACGTTACACGGGTTTCAGCGCCGAAAAACCCGCCAACAAAATGCGTTTGTTTGACGGTCCCATGGAACTGACCAAGCGCCTGGTCGATTACCAAGACGATCACGACAAGCATCAGGAACACGCCCATGCCTATCGCCCAACAGCTGAAACTGGCGGAGGGATCTCGTTGGGTATGGGTATGGCCATTTCCGGCGCTGCCGTTAACCCGAATATGGGTTATCACACATCCACGGCCGTGGCGTTTCTGCTAACCGTTTTCAATGTCCGCTTGGGCTGGTGGCTTGGCAATTGCTTGAAGAAGAACGTGTTCCAAAAGTCGAGCCCTCCGTTCGGGGTGCTTTACATTCTCCAGGAATTAGTGGGGATGGCGAATGCAAACCGAGCCTATGTGAACCTGTCCGACGGCGGCCATTTCGATAACATGGGCATTTATGAATTGGTGCGCCGCCGCTGCCGTTATATCATCTGCTGCGACGGCGAAGAGGATTCTGAAAGTACATTTGAAGGCATCGGTATTGCCATTCGCAAATGCCGCACTGACTTTGGTATCGACATCGATCTGCCCATTACCCCGCTTCGTAAGGTTGATGGCGTAAGTCCGGCTCATTGTACGGTAGGCCGCATCAAGTACGAGAAAGACGAAAATCGTTGGGGCTATTTGGTCTATATGAAAGCCACTCTCACTGGCGACGAGCCCACCGATGTTTTGGAGTATCACAACCAGAAGACAGAGTTCCCTGATCAGTCCACAGCCGACCAGTGGTTTGATGAATCGCAATTCGAAAGCTATCGGAAGCTTGGTTATCATATTGCAAACAAAGCCTTCAGCAGCCTAACGTTGGATAGTGCCGATGGTGACCGCGAAAAGTTCTTCAGCGATCTCTTTCAAGTCTGGTATCCCGCCAGTCCAGCCGTCGTGAAAAACACACCCGCCCACGTCGACATGTACGCCCGAATTTTTGACGAGGTGCGGCGCGATCCCACTCTCGCCAGCATTGATAAAGATCTATTTAAGGGTTATTCCCCGTTAGTTGGCTCTTGGGTGCATAACGGCAGCCACCTCTGTAACAGCCTAGTCCAGCTTATGGAAAGAATTTTCTACGATTTGAATCTGGAAGATCGCGACACCTGGGAGCATCCCTATGTTCGGGGCTGGATCAATATTTTCATCGACTGGACCGATAGCGGCTCGTTTAAACAGGCTTGGGCGATTACGCAGTTTTCTTATCCCGAGAGATTCTGTGCGTTCTACAACTACCTGGAGTTAAAAAGAGGAAAGAGATTAGATGATTGATTCTCACACAGCTCTTAGTGCTACGGCTTGGACTGCGCTCATTTTATCGTTCATTGGCTATCGCCTGATCGATCCTCATAATCGGCTGCCTAGCCGCCTCACCTCTGCGGATCTCCCCATCAAGTCGCTGCCGCCCAAGCCTATCCTGCAGATTGAACTCGGCCGCACTGAGCAAGGACTCGAACAGATTCTGAATCCTCCAGGCACAAGCCCCGATTCACTCCTAAGTAACCTGCAACACGCGCGACGCGGCAATACTCTAGATACTTTCTTGTTTATCCCTTCTTACACTATTTTTCTGATGAGTTTGGGGATTCTACTAGCTCGCGCAAGTGCAAGCAAACTAATCCTTCTCGCCGCTCTGATCGCAGTACCCATGGCGGCCTTGTGCGATTGGACGGAAAACGCTGGAATCTCCGCTACTCTTAATCACTTCGAAGCCGATCACAGACCTCACCAAGGCGACGCCGTACGCATCGCTGATCCATCTACGGTCAAGTGGACGCTGCTGGCGCTGACACTCATCATCTACGGCATCGATGCCGTCCTCACTCGCCAACCGCACTGGATCGCCATCGGAGTTTTGTGTACGCCGGTAGGTCTGCTAATCGGGTATACGCTCGCAAAGTATTTTTGGAGTTGAGCGTTAACCGATAGCTGCGCGTCGCCGTCGGGTTTCCAGCCGTTGGCCGCACACTCGCGAAACCGTCACAACTGCTCCCAAAATCGTATTCTCTGGCGCGATAATGGAAGAACATCGAACATGGCTACCATTCCAGCGCAACCCACCGACTTACCCGCTTCCCAGACCCGCGCTCGCATTGCCGTCGAAACCACTGCCGCCATTCCCTGGTATATCTGGTGCGCTACCATCGCCATTACGTCGGCTACCATCGGCGCTTATTGGGATATCTCGTGGCACTCGTCCATTGGCCGTGACACTTTTTGGACACCGGCCCACATGGCCATCCAGCTTTGCGGTGTTCTGGCCGGCATCGCCTTCGGCTATCTTATTCTTCACACCAGCTTTTCTAAAAACTCCCCGCTGGCTGCTTCGTCCGTTCACATCTTCGGTTTTCGCGCTCCGCTGGGCGCCTTTATCGCGTCCTGGGGCGGCATCGCCATGCTCACCTCCGCGCCTTTTGATAACTGGTGGCACGACGCCTATGGCATCGACGTAAAAATTGTCAGTCCGCCGCATATGTTGCTCATCATGGGCGAATATGCGGTTGTCATCGGCACGCTCGTCCTGCTAGCGGGACACATGAATCGGTCTGCTGTTCAATCGCGCACCAGCGAGCGCCGCCTCGTTCTGTACATAAACGGCATCATGCTGGTGCAAGTCATGATCCTCCTCATGGAATCGACTGAGCGGGTTTTTCTGCACTCTGCGGGCGCCTACATCGGGGCGGCGGCGCTTCCCCCCCTCGTGCTCGCTCTTTCTTGGCGACTCACTCGCTATCGGTTCGCCGCGACATTTGTCGCTCTCTTCTACACTCTCTTTCGCATTGGCTTGATCCTGATTCTCCCGCTCTTCCCGGCCCAACCGAAACTCGGCCCGGTCTACCATCAGGTCACGCACTTCATTCCACCCGATTTTCCTCTACTCTTAATCGTTCCTGCCTTTCTGCTCGATCTTCTCTGGCAACGCACTGAATCATGGAACCGTTGGAAAATAGCCACGGTGAGCAGCATTATCTGGACTTCCGTGTTGATTGCGGTTGAATGGCCATTCGCCTCTTTTCTCATGAGCCCCGCATCGAATAACTGGTTCTTCGGCACTGGATATTTGTACTTCGCGCTTCCGCCGAAATCGTTTTTGGCGCGCCACGCCTTCTATCCAACCGGTACTCCGCTCGAATTCTCGTTAGCGATTCTCGGGGCAATTCTCGTTGGCACGCTGACTTTTCGCTGGGGCATAAGCCGCGGTGAATGGCTTGGAAAGATAAAGCGGTGAATCTTTTTCGTTTAGGCGTGCCGTTGTTTCTTTTCACGGTGCTGGCGCAGGCCCATGTTGGCAGTCCTGATATTTTTCTCGAAGGCAAAGCCGGTCCTTATCAACTCTTCGTTACGGTTCGTCCTCCGCTTACGATTCCGGGCGTCGCTGAGATAGAAGTGCGTTCTGAATCTCCTGGGGTCCGTAGCATCAGCGCCGTGCCACTCGCCATCACGGGTGCCGGCTCCAAATTCGCGCCTATTCCGGATGCGCTGAAGGTCTCATCCAACGACCCACAATTCTTCACTGGCGCACTCTGGATGATGACCTCCGGTTCCTGGCAAGCGCGTCTTTCCATCGACGGAGCGCAAGGTCCCGCCACTTTCGCGGTCCCCGTGCCTTCGGTCGCGCGCGCTGCCAAACATATGCAGGGTGGCCTGGGACTTGTTCTTTTCTCCGTCGGTATCTTTCTAGTGTCGGGGCTGATCGCCATTGTCGGCGCCGCCGCGCGCGAGGCTAAGCTTGATGCTGGTCAAGCGCCGCTGGCAGACAACCTTCGCACCGGTCGAAAAGCAATATTGGTAGGAGGCGTGATCGTCGTCGGCGTAGTGGTGGGTGGCAACATGTGGTGGAACAGCGAAGCCAGTGCTTACGACACACGCATCTACAAACCTCTGAGGATGGCTGCCTCTCTACACGGGACAAACCTCGGTCTAAAAATCACTGAACCTGGCTGGATGCAGGCCACGACACTCAACCAAGCCGCTTATCGAATCTTCACTCGTAAAATCGACGACCTTGTTGCCGATCACGGCCACATCATGCACCTATATATGATTCGGCAACCAGGGCTTGATGTCATCTACCATCTTCATCCCGAACAACAGGACGCGGGCTTGTTCGCGCTGCCATTGCCTTCGACGGTCGCCGGACACTACAAGCTCTTCGCCGACATCGTCCATGCAGACGGTTTCCCCGAGACCATGACCGCCGAAATCGATCTACCCGCGCTCTCTTCTCGGCCTCTTTCCGGCGACGACGCTTCTGGTTCCGGTCAGCCGGCTACCAACAATATCTTCACTCTGTCCGACGGCTACAAAATGGAATGGCTGCACGACGACAAGCCGATTCATGCGGGTCAACCGATGGCGTTCAATTTCCGCCTTAGCCAGCCCGATGGCACTCCGCCTTCAGATATGTCCCTTTATATGGGTATGCTTGGCCATGCCGCCTTTGTCGCCACAGACGGATCGGTATTTGCCCATATTCATCCCAATGGCTCAGTATCGATGGCCGCTTTGATGCTGGCCGAAGGGATGCCTGCGGACATGAATATGCAGGAAACTTCGCGAGCGGTGCCCAACGTAGTGAGCTTTCCCTATGCTTTCCCTTCGCCCGTACAATACCGTATTTTCGTACAAATGAAGCACGGAAAAATGGTCGAAACTGGTATTTTTGGCGTCGTTTGTCTACCATCTGAAAAACGATAATTTAAAGTAATGGGCGTCTCGCAGGTGTTCCGACTTATTGTGCTTTTTTGCACCTTTGTTGTCGCTTTGAGCGCTGACCAGGAGTACTACTGGAAATCTACGCAAGTCGATGAGTCGGCGCAGCTTCTCACCCTGTTTTCGCAAGACATTCCGCTCGTAGCCGTGCTTCGGGACGGCGTCGGCAGCGATCGGCTCAGCTACGTTTGGCTGCTTACTTATTCGCGGCCCAATTTCGCGCAACGGGCCTTGTCCGCCGTGCCTTTTTTCTATTGGAAAGTCGGTTCAGGCTCGACAAAAGTGAGAAAGACCGATGTCAAGCCCCTGATAAACATGACGCTGCCGCAGCGCTCGATTGTATCCTCGACCGCCCGGAACGTGGTGCAGTGGACGGTGCTGGACCCACTGTCGATGCCTGTGCGCGCCTCCAGCCGCGCCTATCAAACGAACAAACACGATCAGGAATTGCTTCATCTGGAAGAGGCCAAGAGTTACTTACAATCAGCACCCACCACGTATCTTACGGAGAAGGAACGAGACACCATCATCGCGCGGCTCGACCTGCGCCGGAGCATGCTGGGCGATTTTGTCGATTCTCAGCGGGCCCCGGAGTTCGGCTCGAATGCAAATTTGGAGCTGGAGCGCACGCGAGTACGGAACTGGGAACTGCTCCGCCAATGCGCCGATAAGACAGGGCTGATCTTTCAACCAATCAACTTGGCAGGGACAAAAAACGAATATGCCATTCTCTGGGCGCCGCCTGACCGTCAGCCTCTTCCGGCTGGGGTCCGCCTGGGCCCGGTTTGGAAGCTGTTAGACATAAAAGATCCGCCCCCTCAGCAAAGGCAAATTCCACTGGGAGTTTATAGCCTGACTTATCCGAAAATGCCGTTGCTCATGATCGATTTTCGCGACGGGGTCCATTTGAAGAAACACGAGCTGACGCAGCGTGCGATTACCGAAGTAACGAGCGGCGTGATCGGGATCTCCCGCTTTACGAATTGGTATTACTTCGTGGGAGCCGATTTGTACGATTTCTATGCCTCGCGGCGCGGCACCGCGATGAATCAGCAAGAACGGCTGAATTCCTATTCGCAGTTTCGTGTGGCCTTGGCTCTTGACAATACGTTGGACCCGGATTTGCGCAGCGCTATGCAGAAGCATGTGTATTCTTTCTCTGTGAACCCGCTTGAGGCGTCAGCGAAAAATGAATTCAAGGCGGCGCAGCGGCGTTACGATTTGTTGCTTGTGAGCCCCATCTTGCAGCGCCTGCAGAAAGACCGGCGCGCGGAACTGGCGCGTTTCGAAGCGACGAAGAAACAGCAAGTGCGCGCCGATATTCTTCACTACGCAACTATTGGGCTATACACGCGCCGCGCCAAGGGCGATGACGTTGTGGACCGCTTAGCGCGCTACCGGCAAGTGGATTCTTATTTAGCTTTGCTTGACCGCTTAGAAGCTCCCGGAACGCCGCCTGAAGTGGCGTACGACTCGGCGCGCATCAACAATGCAGTCAGCGAACTAAATCGGCTCCTCCCTGGTATCGATTCCCCTGCCACGCGAGAGCGTGCGCAAAAGGCCATTGACAAGTTACAGAATCTGTCCGCCACCTCGCAAACTGGTTCGCCAGGCGCTGCTGGGGCGGTCCAGTGAAGTGGCGCGATCTTGCTGTTTTCTTTTTCATCTCTTTACTCGCCCACTCCGCAACGCCGCGCCGCTTGGTCATCCTGAAAGTTGATGGCATGGGGCAGGATCAGCTGATGGCTGCCCTCGAACAACGCGATCCGGAAACTGGCAAATCGCAGCTTCCCTGGCTGCATAAAATCTTTGCCGAGAACGGATCGATCTACGACAACTTCTACACCCGCGGCATTAGTCTCTCTGCCCCGTCGTGGTCGATGCTTGATACGGGCCGGCACTCCATCATCCGCGGAAACGCCGAGTTTGATCGCTTTACTGGCCAAGTGTATGATTACCTGAATTTCTTTCCGCTTTACATCGGTTACGCCGAACAGAGGCAGGCGGATATGCCCGGGGTGGCTGTTCTAGACCGTGCCGGCATTCCGCTGATTATTGACCGGTTTTCTTACCGAGAGGTCTTTCAGAGCTTCCAGCTTTTTCAGCGCGGCGTGCGTTGGGCGACATTAGAAGACGTGCTGAAACGGAGATTTTCCTCGAAATCGATTTTCTCCATGCTCGAAGGCGCGACGCCTTCTTACGATTCGCTACTCGAGAAAGAAACGCAGGCCGAGTTGGAAGAGGGGCTGACTAAACCGCAAATTCTTTATCTCGATCTTTATTTAGGCAAGGTTGATCACGAAGGGCACGCCACCAGCGACCCAGCGGCCATGCTCAAAGAGTTTCGTGAAGTGGATGAGCTAGCAGGGCAACTCTGGACCGCTATCCAAAAAAGTTCCCTTGCCGGTGAAACGTTGTTTGTGATGGTTTCGGATCATGGCATGAATAATGTTCCGGGGATTATCAGCCAGACTTACAGTCTGACCGACCTGCTGAACAGCCCGGCTGGCGGCGCTCATCACGTTGTGACGAACCGCGAACAACTCAGTGACTTCAAGTTCAAGAGCCTCTATCCGTTGCTGCACCGGGTTGTCAATCCGAGCGATGCCTCGTTCTATCTAAACGGCCAGGCGGATCAATATCCCACTGCATGGCTGGATATTGACGGTAACGAGCGCGCCGCATTGCATCTGCGCAATAGCGATTTGAACAAGATTCATATCCTGCTGCAGCAACTATCGCGTGACAACATTTCCGCGGAGTTGCGCAAAGCGTCAGCCCGCTCCCTCGGCAATGTTATCGACTCGCACCGCAAAGAATGGGCAACGATCGCCGAACAACTGGATGCCGAGCTTAAGGAGCTGAATGCAGAGATTGAAACTCGCCGCCCTTTGATCGCCAAGCAGCCTCACAAATGGACGAGTGAACAAATGGAAAGAGGTGAGCATCGCGCGGCGTGGCGACTCCGCCAGGAATTCGAAGATTGGAAAACGGAAAGCGAAGGCTATGGCAAGTATTTGGCAACGCTGAAGCGGCTACTGGTTTTTGAGCCCAGTACAAAGGACGTTTTCAAGGGAAAGATAAGCGATTTGATCCCAGAAATGAGTGTTGGCAACGCGAATACTCGAGAACAGTTAAGGCACTACGTTGCGGGGCCTTCCCCAGGCGGATTGCAACTCACTCCAGATGGCGAGTTGGACGAAGAACGCTCTTTTCGTTTTATTGACTATCCTAAACTGTTTTCCGAGCAGCGTGCCCTGAATCGTCCGCAACCGCAGTTGAGTATTAAGCCTATCGATTTTTCGGCGATGCGCATCGCAGATCCACAACCCGGTCAATGCGCGTATTGGCTCTATGGTGATGAAACGAGTCAACTGGAAATTTTGAGTGGCGCCGACGGCCGTATAGCCATTAAGCCCTTGCATGACGGCTGGCGAAGCGGCTTGCCGTTGGCTCTTTTTGAAGATCCTGAGCTGCATATTCCCGCTGGCTCTAGCAAAGAGCAATGGTTGAACCAATGGCATACCGAAGAAGAATGGCTGCGGGCCATTCACCAGACTCGCTATTCGAACGGCGTGATCGGAATCATTGAAGAACTCTCCCCGGTAGGCGACAACGTGCCCGGGCGAGCGGGCATGAATCCTGTTCGCCTAAGGTATGAGCGCCGGCGCCGCGAATTGGTGCAAGCGGATATCCATTTGTTTACAAGCGATCATTGGAACTTCAATGTGCGCTTTCCCAACCCAGGCGGAAACCACGGCAGCTTTTTGCGAATATCTACCCATTCCGTTTGGATGATGGCGGGTGCTGGAGTGAGCGCCGGCCACGTGGATGAACCGGTAGACAGTCTCCAATTTGCGCGCGTCCTCCTTAATATGTTGAAAAATCCGTCCTCACCTTAACCCTTACCGTTCTAAGCGCATGACCCGCAAGTGAATAGATTGCTTGACACATAAAGATCTGGTCACACTTCGCCGATACACAGCTTAAGGAGTGTCTCTTGAACAGCGTTGCAGACGTTATGCGCCGCTATTTCCAAATTCGGGTCTCGCCGCCGTTAATCCGCCATGCGCCTCACGTGCCACGCCGTGAATCGCAGCGCGGGAGTGCGCTTGTTGAACTAGCTTTGCTCTTTAGCATGATTATGCTGCTTTTGCTCGGGGTGATCGATTTTGCTCTGGTGACACAGCAAGCAATGGTAGTGAATGAGGCCGCCTATGCCGGTGCAGAATATGGGGTGACATCAGGAAATAGCACGAACTATACTGGCATGCAAACCGTGGCGGCTAACTCAGCAAGAGGCATTTCTGGGTTCGTCGCTACCGCTTCCCAATGGTGTGCATGCTCGCCAGGAGGGGCTTCGGTTAGCTGCAGTTCCACCTGCACAAGTTACGGCACACCGGTTGCTTATGTCCAGGTGGTTACCACCGCAACAGCATCTCTGCTGTTCAAGTACACCGGCATCCCCTTGGCGGTACCTTTGCGCGGCATCTGCGTGCTGCGAGTGCAATGATTCCAATTTCTCAGCGGCGGCGCAAAGGGCAAAGAGGCTCGGCCATGATCGAGTATGCCCTGATCTTGTCGGTCTTCTTCATCCTGATCTACGGTTTCGTGCAAATCTGCATGGTCCTCTTTGGTTTCAATAACGTGACCTATGCGAGCCGCATCGCTGTTCGCTACGCGGTAGTCCATGGGTCAACCGCTACCTATACATGCACTTCAACCGACATATCCAACATCATCACGCCGTTGCTATGGGGAGCGCCTTCGGGGGGAACCACGATTGTGACGACTTGGTCGCCCAACAATACGCCAGGCAGTTCGGTGAGTATTAAAGTGGCGGTGCAATATTCACCTAAAATCCCATTTTTCGCAAATAGGATCTTTACCGTCGGTACAACCGCTTACGGCACCATCCTCCAATAGATCCCGCTAAAACGAGTAGGCCGCCATGGCGCTTTGTTTCAACTCCAACTCACCGTAGGCCGGCAACGCACCGAGCGGCAAGCCTTCGCTCCAGGCTTCCAGTCGTAGCAATAATTGGCTCCCGGGCTTGGCGTGCAAAGCGGCTAACGAAATCCGAACTTCATAGGCATCTTGTAATGCAGCCTGCACCGTTCCGGTGGCCAAAGATGCCGAGGAAATAATCAGCGCACCGCGGTTTTGCAAAAGGCTGATGGAAAATTGTTCAGCGTTGCTATTGCGGAGGTAGATCTTCAAATCAACACCATTAAACTTCTGCTTTGATTCGCCCTGACCCAGCCACAAATAGAGATGCTGACCATCGCTGCCATAGCGCAATTCCTGAATTGGCGGCCGCTGGCTGTGCATAGGACCAGAGGTATGCGCTGCCCGGTATCGTCCCGCATTGGCCCATTCGGCATGAGATGTCTGCCGGCCATCGATCACCGGTTGAATCATGCCCGCCGGTCCGCGGTGTTGCGGTTGCTGTTCTTTTAGCAGAGTACGTGACAGTTCCGGCGGTACGACATCGCCCAGCAATCGATACACGTTTGCTAAATGATTGCGAAAGAGCCGATCAAATTCGCCACGGCTGTCCGCTGAGTGCTCAGGGCCATACCACCAGCACCAGTCGCTGCCTTCGGCAATCATCAACTCTTCCCACGCTAAAGCTTTGTTCTCGCTGGTTGCTTTTCCTGCCGCTTCGTCAAACCTTTGGCGCGCGCCCAACAGCAATTCCCATGCTTTGTTATCTTCTTCCGCACCAATCCAAATATCAAGATTGCCGTCAATCCAAGACCCGGGAAAAATTCTGTGCAATTGTGCCTGCGCGCCTGATTCCAAGGCTTGCGTTACCGTAACGGCTTCCACCTTTTCGTCTTGAACGATCTGCGGGTAGAGGGCGCGCAGAAACGGGCGTCCATTCTCCAAATAATGCTCCCAGGCGTTCTCGCCATCCAAAATAATGGGCACCGTGGCGTCGTGTCCCAAATGAAGCAGCGGGTCGCAGACTTTATGTAGTTCGCGCATAAAATGGTCGGCCGCTTCCTGGGCATCCATTCGTGCGTAAACGACACCAATGAGTTCACACAACCGGTGGTCGCGAAATAGAACATGAATCCGCTCCTCTCCTTGCTGCCAAAGATAGGGGCGATATCTTTGTTCTGCAGTCAAGTCGTGTCCTAGCGTTTGCTGTAACACGCTGTCATCCGTCGCCGTCCAGCGGAAACCAGCTTTCGCTGCGCGGGCCAGCACTTCGTCGGACACCGCACCTTCGGGCGGCCATAGGCCCGCCACGTCCGATCCAAACGCTCGCCGCAGACAATTTCGGGCGTCCTTCATCTGCGTGGAGGCGTCATCGGGATACTTGAACTGCGGCGGCAGCGCCACATAAGGATGCGAAACATCCGCGATGTTCGAATCGCAAAGCAAAGGCAGAATCGGATGATAAAACGGCGAAGTCGAAATCTCAATCTGTCCGCTGGCCACCGCTTTTCGATAAATTCCGAGGACCTTGCCTAACAGCTCCTGCTGTTTTCGGCCCAGCAGGCTTTGATCGGTGAGCGTAAACTCGCGCCCTTTGCGCTGCAAGGCGATGATCTCCGCGTCGTGTTGCAAATACTCTTCGTCGAACCAGGCCAACTGCGAAAGCACCTGTAAATCGCGCATCATGGATGGCGTGAAGGTGCCGGCCGTGCGGCCCGGAATTTGCCCGCTCTGCCGCGCCTTGTCCAGCAATTCGCCATAGCGTGGGAAGCGCCGGATCAGG
>Ga0302319_10016970_pt1 | contig 13370 bp, 12 predicted proteins | sample Bog_T0_2_FD_203319 | JGI IMG/M metagenome (GOLD analysis project Ga0302319, IMG submission 203319) | Peat permafrost microbial communities from Stordalen Mire near Abisko, Sweden - Bog_T0_2 | ecosystem: Environmental > Terrestrial > Soil > Wetlands > Peat | place: Sweden: Abisko, Stordalen Mire...
GATCACCAGGCGGTCGCGGTAGCCGATGGCCTGGAAGTAGGTGCTGGCGATGCCGGTGGCCGTGGTCAGCCAAACGGTGCCGCGGTCGAACCGGCTGGCCGTGGCGGCGGCTTCAGCGGCGCGGTAAGCGTCGCGGTTCTTACCCCAGAAATCGACCTCGTAGCTGGCGGAAATCGTGGCGGAATAGGTCCGCGTGTCGGTGTAGTGGCTGTTCGAGCCGGATTGCAGGCCGGGAAACTGGGCCAGCAACTGGTTCAGCGAGCCGGTACTGGACGCGGCGGAGCCGGTGCGCTGGTAATTCTGGCTCAGCGAGCCGGTAACGCCGGGCAGCAACGGGCTGCCCGCCACGCGCGCGGCCTGGTCGGCCTGCACCACGCGCGCCGTGGCCGCCGCAAGATCCGGGCTGGCCCGCGCGGCCAATACGATCAGCTGCGTGAGCTCCGGCGCCTGGAAATCCAGCCACCACGTGGATTTTACCGGGGCGGCTTCGTCGCTTCCGGTTGGCTTGGGCGCCGTGTAGGCGGTGGGGATATCCAGCCTGGGCCGGTGATAGTCAGGCCCGACGCTGCAGCCGGCGAGGGCCCCCGCCAGCAGCAGGCTGCTTACGGCGCGGCGGTTCATGAAGGCGGCATGGGGTAAGAGCGTTCCTGGTTGAGCGGCAAAATAAGGATATTCACCTATCGCGCAATTGCAGGCCTGCCGGCGTGTTACGGTTTGGCAAGATGGCCAAGAACGGTTGCGCCCGCGGGGCTTGAGTGAAATCCTGTTACCTGGGAAGCAGGCGCATTCGATGCCGGCGGCGACGGGGCAGGAGTTTGGCGGTTATGGGTGGGCTGCACCGGCGGACCCTGATGGCGGCAACCCTGTGCCTGCCGGCCCTGCGCGCGGCGCGCGGCGCCACCCCAAGCGTCAGGATCGGCGTGCTGACCGACCTTTCTGGGCCCTATAGCGGCATCGCCGGCAAGGGCTCGATCGCCTGCACCCGCCAGGCGGTGCGGGAGGCTCTGCAGGCCGGCCTTCCGGGCGCCGAGGTAGTGAGCGCCGACCACCACAACGACCCCAAGGAAGGCGCCGCGATCGCGCGCGGCTGGTACGCCAACGGCGTGGACCTGATCGTGGACGTGCCGAACTCCGACGTGGCGCTGGCGGTGGCCGAAGTGGCCCGCGCGGCGAACAAGACCTATATCAACTGCGGCGCCGGCACGACCAAACTTACTGGCGGCAGTTTCTCGGCCAATACGATCCATTGGTCGTACGATACGCATATGCTGGCGCGCTCCACCGGCGGCGCGCTGGTGCGCGATGGCGGCAGCACCTGGTTCTTTCTGGCGCCGGATTATGCGTTCGGCAGCGAATTGCAGGCCGAAACGAGCGCCGAAGTGGTGGCCGCCGGCGGCCGCATCCTGGGCGGCGCCGCCTATCCATTTCCCGGCACCACCGATTTCAAGGCGCTGCTGCGGCAGGCCGCGCAAAGCAACGCTCAAGTGGTGGGGTTGGCCAATGCCGGCGCCGATGTCAGCGCCTGCGTGGCACAAGCCCATGCGTTAGGGATAGGCGACGAAGCCCGCGTAGCCTGCCTGCTGATGCAATTGCCAGACGTGCACTCGCTGGGCCTGGAAGTGGCCCAGGGGCTGGTGCTGACTGAAAGCTTTTATTGGGACCTGAACGATCGCACCCGCGCCTTCACGCAGCGCCTGATGGCAGCCGAATCGCCGCCGACCTATCCCGACATGATCCAGGCCGGGTGCTATGCCGGCACGTTGCATTTTCTGAAAGCCGTGGCTGCGCTGGGTGTGGCGCGCGCGCGAGCGGATGGCGCGGCGCTGGTTGCCAAAATGAAAGCCATGCCCACGGACGATGACGCGTTCGGGCCCGCCGCGATCCGCCGCGACGGGCGCGTGATGGTGCCCGCCATCCTGTTCCGGGTGAAATCTCCTGACGAGAGCACGGCGCCTTGGGATTACTATACCGAGATTTCCGCTACGCCGGCGGATGAGGCGTTTGCGCCGTTAGGGGATTTCAAGAAAAGTTAAGCAAGCGCTTCTTTTTGAAAAAAGAAGCAAGAACTTTTGCGCGGCTGTCGCCGGGCGGTCGGCGACAGCCACGCAAAAGTTTTTTGGTCGCGGGTTTTTTTCAAAAAAGAACTGCTTGTCTTAATGTCTTTTCTTGGCGACCATGCCTTGTGCGCAGGGCTGGCCGGCGCTTAAACCCTGGCCGGAGCCGCGCATGGCCCCAAGAGACACCAACGCTGTCGCAGACAACCATGGATTGCGGCGCGCGCTGCGGCTGCCCGATCTGGTGTCCATGCAAATCCTGCTCGTGGTTGGCCTTGCCTGGACCGGCTACGCGGCGCGTCAGGGCTCGGCCCATGTGTTGTTCTGGCTGATCGGCATCGCATCGTTCTTCCTGCCCGCGGCGATGGTGGTGAGTTACTGCGTGAAAATCTGGCCGCTTGAGGGCGGCGTATATCAGTGGACCAAATACGCGATCGGGCCGTTCGCGGGGTTCATGAGCGCGTGGAATTTCGGCGCCTGGGCCGTGCTGCTGGTGGCCACGATCGGCACGCTGACCGCGACCAGCCTGCATTATATTCTTGGACCGGACGCGGCATGGATGGAGAACAGCACCGGCCTGATCACCGCGTTGAATTTCGGACTGTTGTTGTTCATGCTGGCCGTGAATATTCCTGGTTTTATTCTCGGCCGCTGGGTGGCGCATTTCGGCACACTGGTGATACTAGCGGTCATCGCGCTGGCCGAGATGCTGCTGGTGTTCCACCCGCATGCTGCCGCGGCCACAACGCATGCGGCGCACGGACCGGCCTTCGCGCTCGGCCTTCCGGTGCTGACGTTAATGAGCGTGAATCTGTTCGCCAAACTCAGTTTTCAGGGCCTGACTGGAATTGAGCAAGTGGCCGTGTTCGCCGGCGAAACACGCAACCCGGCGCGCAGCATACTGCGCTCCGCCTGGATCGCCGCGCCGGTGATCGGTGTGATCTATATTACCGTGACCGGCGCGCTGCTGAGCTACACGGCCGCCGGCGAGGTGGACCTGAACGGCCCCATGCCACAATTGCTTGCTGCCGGATTCGGCGCTGGCGCAAACGGCGCCAGCCTGGCCTCAATGCTCGGCGTTTTCATGAACATTGCTTTCGCCGTCGCCAACATCGCGCAATACGCGGTTATCGTGGCTGAAACGAGCCGGTTGCCGATGGTGGCGGCGTGGGACCACCTGATCCCATCCGCCTTCACGCGCCTGCATCCGCGCTTCCGCACGCCGACACTGGCCCTGGCCGCGATTGTTGCTATTGCCTTCGGGTTCTCCGTGTTAGCCACATTTGGCGCGAATACCGACGAGGCATTCCAGACCATGGCCGTCAGCGCGAACATGGGCTACGGAATATATTACCTGTTAATGTTTGCGGTGCCCCTTGTGGCGGGCACGCGCTTCAGCCCGCGGCCGGATTTGCGGCCCGGCATCGTGCTTCGCATGGCCTGCGTTTCGGCCATTCTGGTTACCATCGCGTCGATTTGTTTTGCGGTGATACCGGTGGTGCCGGTGGCCAGCGTTGCGATGTTCGCCTTCAAGGTGGCGGGGCCGATCGTTGCCATCAATGCGCTGGGCGTATTGGTTTATTGGCGAGGGACGCGCCACAGCAAGGAAGGTGTTCTTTCTTGAAAGAAAGAACCAAAGAACTTTTGCAATGGCGCCGGCGGAAGTGAAAGCCAGCGCGGATACCTGGAACGCCGGCCACGAGAGGCGGGCGAAACTATCGTAACGTGACAGCCATAAAACGTGCCGGGTGCCGGGCATTATATCTAGATCGACCAGCCAACGGCGGTGATCGATGCAATCAATAGCGTTGTCAAGCAGATCAAGACCGCAAAGTAGAATTGTGGGGTGCACGAAGTCCACAGCCATCGCCCAAACACCCGAGATTTTGGTGGACAGCGTCCAACCTACACAGCGAAGCAATGGAAAAGTTCTTTAGATCTCTCTGTCAAAAAAGAATAAACTTTCCTTTGCCTAATCGTCATCAAACAAAATCCGCGAAGCCGACCCCTCCAGATCCTCATACTGCCCAGACCGCAGCGCCCACAGAAACAGCGCCAGCGCCCCCGACCCAAGGCACAGGCTGATCGCGATAAGCCAGAGCAGCGAGCTCATAATTTTACCCTTTGCAGCCGCAGCGAGTTCAGCATCACGGCGATCGACGAGCTGGACATGGCCAGCGCGGCGAGCCAGGGCGTGACGTAACCGCAGGCGGCCAGCGGCAGCATAACCGCATTGTAGCCGATCGACAGCGCAAGATTTTGCCGCATGGCGCCGCTTGCCAGGCGCGCCATGCGCAGCACGGCGGCCACCGGCGCCAGACCATCGCCCTGGAACACCACGTCCGCCACGGTCTGGCTGATATCGGCCGCACTTGCTGGCGCGGCGGAGACATCGGCGGCGGCCAGGCACGGGCCATCGTTCAATCCGTCACCGACCATCAGCACATGGTGGCCGGCCGCGCGCAGAGCTTCGATGCGGTTGGATTTCTGCACCGGCGAGAGCCGGCCGTGGAAATCGGCGATTTTCAATGCAGCGGCCACGCGTTGCACGGATGGCAATTGGTCGCCGGAGGCAATTTCAACGTGCAGACCGCGCTTTTGTAGCACGTCCATGGTGGAGGCGGCATCGTGCCTTAAGGATTCGGCGAAGGTGAAAATCACCGGTGTTTCGCCAGGCTGCACCAGGCACAGTTCGGGGCCGGCCGCCTCGCCAAGCTCCAGGCCACAAAATACGCGGCTGCCCAGCCGGATGCCATCTTTTTCCAGGCCCTGCCCGGGGTGTTCAATGACGCCAGCTTCCATGCGCCCGCCGCCGGACGCGTGCACCAAGGCGCGGCATAACGGGTGCCTGCTATGCGCGGCCATGGCAGCCGCCACGCGCAGCGCCGGCGCCGGCGCATGACCCGCCAGCACCAGGCTCGGTTCGGTCAGCGTGCCGGTTTTGTCGAACACCGCCGTATCGACCAACGCCAGGCGTTCCAGCGCGGTGGGCGATTTCAGCAGAATGCCAGCGCGGAACAGGCGCGATGTGGCGATCACCTGCACCGCCGGCACGGCCAGGGCCAACGCGCAGGGGCAGGTAATGATCAGCACGGCCGCTGCGGCCATCAGGCTGTCGGAAACACCGCGATGCAGTAGTGCCCACCAAACGATGAAGGTGGACAGAGCGCAGAGATGCACGGCGGGTGCGTAAAACCGCGCGACGCGGTCGGTGAGGATAACAAATTTACCGCGCGTCTGCTCGGCGGCTTCGATTAGCCGCACGCATTCGGCCAGCAACGTGGAATCCCCGGTAGCGGCCACGCGCAACTGGATGGCGGCGCCAAGATTGATGGTGCCAGCAAAAATCTTCACGCCGTGCGTCACGCTTTCGGGCAGGCTTTCGCCGGTGACCAGACTGGTATCAAGGCTGGCGTGCCGGCTTTCCAGCACGCCATCCACGCCCACCCGTTCGCCCATGCCAACCAGCGCCAGATCGCCCGCTGCCACGGCCGATTGGGGCATGCGGCGCACCGAACCATCTTGCTGCAGCACCGATACATCGGCGGCGCGCAGTAGCAGTAATTGTTCGGCGGTATTACGCGCCTGGCCGCGCGCCCGCTGATCCAGCACGCGGCCGATCAGCAGAAAAAACAGCAGCGTCACCGCGCTGTCGAAATACGTATGCACGCCGCCGATGCTGGTCTGCCACAGGCTCATGCACGTCACGAGAATCACGCCGATGCTGATCGGCACATCCATGTTCGTGCGGCCATGGCGCAGCGCGCTTGCTGCCGAGCGGAAAAATACCATGCCGGAATATGCGATCGCCGGCAGGGCGATCAGCGCAGAAAACCAATGCATCAAATCGCGTGTCGCCGGCCCCATGTTCTGCGTCAGGCCGAACCAGGTGCCGAGCGAAATCAGCATCACATTGCCGGCCGCGAACGCCGCCACCGCCAGTGCGCGCATTAACGCTCGTCCGGCCTTGTCGGTGTTTTCCGTGAGGCAGGCAGGATCGAACGGCACCAGTCGGTAGCCGAGCCGCTCCACGATCTGGCAAAAATGATCGGCGCGCGCCATATCGCCGCGCCACGCCAGGCGCAGGCGGCGCGTGGTCATGTTCACCCGGCCCGTTTGCACATCGGCTTCGCGCGCCAGAATCGATTCGATCAGCCAGACGCAGGCGGCGCATTGCAAGCCATCCACCGCCAGCATCAGCGTGTGCGTGCCGTCCACGGTTGTGACAATATTTCGCGCCAGATCGGTGCGTGCCTCGGGCTCGGGCTTCAGCGCCCGCGCGGCGGGGTCCAGCAGGCGGCGCAGATAATAGCCGCCGAGGCCCATGCCGTTAATGACATCGTAGGCGCCCTCGCAGCCGTGGCAGCAGAACCGCGCGCCGTGCGAGGGCAGGCCGCAATGCAGGCAGGCCGCCGCGGCGGGAACCTCCGGGCTCAGGAATCCCATCAAGGTTGACCTAAACTAAGCAAGGAAGCGCTTCTTTTTGAAAAAAGAAGGAACCAGAAAACTTTTACGCGGCTGTCGCGGGCTAGCCGGTGGCAAACGTGCAAAGTTTTTTGGTTCCTTTTGTCCCAAAAAGACCTGCTTTCTTGTCACTTGATAACCAAGCGACGCGTCACGCGCGCGCTATGCCCGGCCTGCCCAACATGCAGCTTCAGGTCCCACTGGCCGCGCATCGACAAGGCCGTCTTGGCAACGTAGTGGCCCGGCGCAATTTCGCTGAAGATCAACGATACAGAGGGATCCGTTCCAAGCGGCCGCTCCGCGTCGCTGGTTACCTTCGCGCCGGTCAGTGGCGTGTGGTCTGGTCCGGTCAGATCAACCACCGGGACCAGTCCTTGCGCGTCGACGGTCTCCGCCCAGCCGAGTTTATCCTGTTCGGCGGCCGCTCTCATGATCGCGTCGTAGCGGTTGCTGGTGTCGAAATCGTCGTTCGTGGCAGCGCCCGGGAACGTGCTGACGGCGATATAGATGAACCGCACATTCACCGCGATCACTACCAGCATGCAGGCGATCATGTAGCGCGGAAAATGCTTCCAGGTTGCGGTGCGGGTGGCGGTAGCCATGGCTCAATCCTTTTCGGGTGCGGGCGAGAGGAACAGCGCGCGGTAGCGCAGAATCTCGCCAGTGTTGGCATTTTTCAGCGTGACGTAGATATTCTGGCTGCCGCCGCCGCTGGCATCGGGCATGCCTTGTACCATCAGGCGGAAATTACCAACCTGGCTCGGCAGGACGTTGAAAATTGCATCCGGCGCCAGGCCTGGTGCCGATTCCGGCAGCGATACGCGCGCGCCATTCAGGCCGGCGACAGTCAGCACATAGGTCGCCGCGGACTGTGTTTTGTTAGCCAGTTTCACTGTGTAGCCATTGCGGATGCCGCCATCGCGCAGGCGGATGAACAGCGGCGCGCGATCGTGGATCAGCGACAGCGTGGTGGTGCTGCGGCCGGAAATGCCCCAGATTACGGCGGCGAAACACAGCATCAGCGCGCCCAGGTAAATCAGCGTGCGCGGTCGGATCAGATGCAGTTTCTCGGTGCGGCCCTCAGCCTTGGCTTTTTGCCGCGCCAACGTGTCCCAGGTGATTAACCAGGGTTGCTGGTCGGTTTTTTCCATGACGTGATTGCACGCGTCGATGCACAGGCCGCAGCCGATGCATTCCAGTTGCAGCCCATCGCGAATATCGATACCCGTGGGGCAAACATGCACGCAGGCATTGCAATCGATGCAATCACCCAAGGCTTCCGCGCCGCTGCGGCGGCCATGGCCGCGCGGCTCGCCACGATAACCCTCGTAGGTAACGATCAGGCTCTGCTCGTCCAGCATCGCGGATTGGAAACGCGGCCAGGGGCACATATAGGTGCAAACCTGCTCACGCGCCCAACCTGCCAATAGATAGGTTGTGGCCGTGAACAACGCCGTCATGGCGTAGACTTCGGACGAGGCGCGGCCGGTCCAGAATTCCACAACCACGGTGGGTGCGTCCACGTAATACATGATCCAGGCGCCGCCGGTCCAGAAGGCGATGCCGAGCCAGATGTAATGCGTCAGCGCCTTGCGCCAGATTTTATCCCAAACCCACGGGCCGGCGTCGCGCTTCATCCGCGTATTGCGGTCGCCTTCGATCCAGCGTTCCACCATCATGAACAAATCGGTCCAGACGGTTTGCGGGCAGGTGTAACCGCACCACAGGCGGCCGAACAGGCTGGTGACCAGGAACAGCGCCACCGCGCCGAGAATTAATGCAAAGGTCAGCAGGTAAATATCCTGCGGCCAGAGCACGATATTAAAGAAATAAAACCGCTCATGCCACAGATCCAGCAGCAGCGCCTGATTCGGCACACCGGGCCCACGGTCCCAGCGCAGCCATGGCAGTGTGTAATACACTGCCAGGCATGCCACCAGAATCGTGGATTTCGCCGACCGGACCGGGCCGTACACGTCTTTCGTGTAGACCTTCTCCCGGTTTGCATAAAGCGAAACAGGGGGCGCCGCCGTTTTCGGGTCAGGGACGGCGTTCACGAAGCCCTACTCCCCACCACCCAACGAATGCACGTAGATCGCCACGCTCTTGATCGTGGCGGAATCCAGCCGTGCATTCCAGTTCGGCATCACACCCTGGCGCGGATGCGTAACCTGCGCCACGATCGCATCGTGCGTGCCGCCGTAGAGATGGATATGCGCATTCAGCGGCGGCGCGCCGAAATCATGGTTACCCTGGCCCTTGTCGCCGTGGCAGGCGACGCAATTATCGGCGAACAACTTGGCGCCGGCCGTAACATCCGTGCCCGAAGGCGTGACGCCCCACCAGACTCCGACATAATCGGCCACTTGCTGGATTTGTGCTGGCGTTAGGATATTGTCCGTGCCGAAACTCGGCATCTGGCTTTGCCGCGCCTCGGTATCGGCGCTACGGATACCGTGCGTCACGGTGGTCTGAATATCGGTCAGCTTGCCGCCCCAAAGCCAAACGTCGTCACCCAGCGCCGGGTAGCCCGGGCGGCCGGTGCCGTTTTGGCCGTGGCATGGCGCGCAGTTATTGGCGAACGTGATGCGGCCGGATTCCATTGCGGTTTCCAGCAATTTCGGATTCTTTACCACCACGTCGATCGGCGTTTCGCCGATTTGCCCCAGCGGCACGGCATGGCGTGCGTCGATTTCCTTGACGCCCTCCATCGCCGCGGCGCGCGAGGAGTAACCGAGCACGCCATGCCAGTAGCCGTGAATACCGGGAATGGATGGGTAGAGCAGGCACATCACCGCCGCCCAGCCGCAGCACACATAGAGCGTATATAGCCACCATTTTGGCAGCGGCGTGTTTAGCTCCTTGATGCCATCCCATTCATGGCCCGTGGTCTCGGTGCCGCTGACGGCATCTTTCTCGATCTTGTCAGCCATCTTGAAAAATCCTTCAGCGGTCGTCGCGGAACGGGATCATCCCGTCCTGCTCCAGGGCTTTGCGCATCCCTGGCCGGTAGGCGTTAATCACGATTAGCGTGAACACCACGATCATCGCCAGGATCGAATGCAGGCGCACCCAGAGCACCACATCGTTAAAAAATTCCATGTCGACGCTCCTTTATTGCTGCAGCGACTCTTCGCTGGTGTCGGCGAAGTTCACCATCGTGCCGAGCACCTGCAAATAGGCGATCAGCGCGTCCATTTCGGTCACTTGTTTACCGTCGCCGGAAGCCAGCGCCGCCTTGGCGTATTTCTTGTCGAAGGCGGCCAAATCGGTCTGCGCGCTGGCCTGGGCTTCGAGGTCCGCCTTCGCATCGACGATTTGCGCGTTGCTATACGGCACACCGACAATGCGCAGCGTGCGCAACTTGTCCTGAATGTCGGTGTAGCGCAGCGCGTTGCTTTCCAGGAACGCGTAATGCGGCATCAGGCTTTCCGGCACCAGCGCCTGCGGATTGGTCAGATGCGCATAGTGCCAGTCGTTGGAATACTTGCCGCCCAAGCGCGCCAGGTCGGGCCCGATGCGTTTGGAGCCCCACTGGAACGGATGGTCATACATGCTCTCCGCGGCCAGCGAATAATGGCCGTAGCGCTCCACCTCGTCCTTCAGGGCACGGATCATCTGGCTGTGGCAGACGTAGCAACCCTCACGCACGTATATGTCGCGTCCGGCCAGCTCCAGCGGGCTGTAGGGGCGCACGCCTTTCACATGCTCAACCGTGGTTTCGATCGTAAATGTCGGCACGATTTCCACGATGCCGCCAACCGCGACGGTCACCAGCGCCAACGGCAAAAGCGCCCATGTGTGACGTTCGACGAATGAAAAGAATTTCCACATGGTATCTTACTCCGCCGCGGCTGGCAGGGCGGCGGCGCCGAGCCCGGAGGCCGGAACCACCTCGGTGCTGGGGCTGCGCACTGTCATGTACAGATTGTAGGCCATCAGGATCGCACCGATCAGGAACAGCACGCCGCCGGACATGCGGATGATGTAGAACAGATGCACCGCCATTACGCTTTCGATGAACGAGTATTGCAGAAACCCATTCGCATCGTAGGCACGCCACATCAGGCCTTCCTCGATTCCGGCAACCCACATGCTGGAAATGTAGAACACGATGCCAAGCGTCGCGATCCAGTAGTGCCAGGCGGCAAGGCGCACGGAGTAAAGCGCTTTGCGCTCCCACAGCACGGGCACGAGGTAATAGAGCGCGCCAAACGTAATGAACGCGACCCAGCCCAGGGCGCCTGAATGCACGTGGCCAATACCCCAATCGGTGTAATGGCTCAGTGCGTTCACGGTGCGCACGGACATCACTGGGCCCTCGAAGGTGGCCATGCCGTAGAAGCCCACGGCGGTTACTGAAAAGCGCAGGCCCGGATCGGTGCGTAATTTATCCCAGGCGCCAGATAGCGTCATGATCCCGTTAATCATGCCGCCCCAGCTGGGCATCCACAGCATGATGGAAAACACCATGCCGAGCGTCTGTGCCCAATCGGGCAGCGCGGTCCAATGCAAATGATGCGGACCGGCCCAAATATACATGAAGATCAGCGACCAGAAATGCACGATCGACAACCGGTAGGAATACACCGGCCGGTTCGCCGCCTTCGGGATGAAGTAGTACATCATGCCCAGGAAGCCGGCGGTCAGGAAGAAGCCCACCGCGTTATGGCCGTACCACCATTGGATTAGCGCATTCTGCGTGCCGGAATACAGCGTGTAGCCCTTGGCCTCGAAGAAACTGACCGGCACCGCCAGCGTGTTGACGATATGCAGCACGGCGATGGTCAGGATGAACGCGAGGTAGAACCAGTTAGCCACGTAAATGTGCGGCTCTTTGCGCTTCAGCAGCGTGCCGACGAAAACCACGAGGTAGCAAACCCAGACCACCACGAGCCACAGGTCGAGGTGCCATTCCGGTTCGGAATATTCCTGCCCGCGCGAAAACCCGAGCACATAGCTCAGGGCCGCCTGCACGATGAAGAAATTATAGCCCCAGAAAACGAAATCGCTAAGCGCGCGGCCACCGAACAGGCGGGCGCGGCAGGTGCGCTGCACGACGTAGAACGAAGTGCCGATCAGCGCGTTGCCGCCGAACGCAAAAATTACCGCCGAGGTATGCACCGGTCGAAGGCGGCCGAAATTCAGGAAAGAAAGGCCGAAATTCAACGACGGCCAGGTGAGCTCCAGGGCGATATAGACGCCGACGAGAAATCCAACGATGCCCCAGAAAACCGTGGCGATGGTGAATTTCTTGATCACGCCATCGATGTAGTCCGGCCGGCCCAAAGCGCCGGCGGCAATGCTGGCGGCATCAGCCATGTTTGCCTCCGCGCACCGTCACGGCCACGCGCGCGGCGGCATTGCGTTTGAATATGCCCCAGATGAAGGCACAGCTGAAGGCGGCGAGCGAGAAGCCGAAGATGAAAATCTCCTCGTCCCGGGCGCCGACGCCCATGGTCAGACCTATCAGACCGAACAGGGCCACCAATATGCCCACGATCCAGTCACTCACTCGCTCCCACATACTTCAGGACTCCCCGCTCTGGCGCTGTTGCTGCACCGCAGCCAAAATGGCCGCGGTGCAGCTTCCCCGCGTTGACGCAGATCAAGCCGCGAGCACTGCGGTATGCGATGAAAGTCGATGTGACATATTCACTCTCCCGCCTCTTTGCCCTGTGCAGCCCGGTCCACGCCGGCGCCGCCGTGCCTGGCGCAGGCCTGATCGCGCTCTTTTCGCTCGGCCTGTTCGGCAGCGTCGTGCATTGCGGCGCGATGTGCGGGCCGCTGGTGTTGGGGCAGGTGGCGGACCGGCTGGCCCGCGTACCATGCAGCCGCATGACGGAGAGGGATCGTCTGGTGGCCGGCGGGCTGGTGCCATATCACCTTGGTCGCATCGGCACATACGCGGCGCTGGGCGCGATAGCCGGAGTCATGGGCTTTGGCCTGGCGGCCGTGCTGCACCCACTGCGCAGTATTTTGCTCGCTTCCGCCGCGGTGGCGCTGCTGTGGGTGGCCTTTGGGCGCCGCCTGCCGGGCGCCCCCACGCCGCGCTGGATCGCGCCGGTGCTGGCGCGCGCGCGCCCGGGCGGTGTCGCGTTCGGCGCGTTACTGGGTTTTTTGCCGTGCGGGCTGGTCTACACCGCGCTGCTGGCCGCCAGCGCTACCGCCAGCCCGGTCTGGGGTGCGGCCAGCATGGCGGCGTTTGGGTTGGGCACCGTGCCGATCCTGGTATTTATCGGCGTCGCCGGTCAGGCGCGCGTGCTGCGTGGGTGGTTACTGCGTGCGGCGCCGGTGGTATTGGTGTTCGACGCCGCGGTGCTGCTGGTGGCGGCGTTTAGTGGCGTGCTGGTGTGAACGTTAAGCAGTTCTTCTTGGAAAAAAAGAACCAAAAAACTTTTACGCGGCTGTCACGGACCGCCCGGCGAGAGCCATGCAAAAGTTTTTGCTTCTTTTTTCAAAAAGAAGCGCTTTCTTGTCCTTAAGGCACCTCCCGATGGCCGAAGCTTCCTTTATAGAAAACCGCACCTACGACGACATCGCCATAGGCGACAGCGCCACGCTGTCCCGCACGCTCGCTAAAAGCGACATCGAACTGTTCGCCGTGGTATCCGGTGACGTTAACCCTGCGCACGTCGATGAAGCCTACGCCGCCACCGATCTGTTCCACCACGTCGTGGCGCACGGCATGTGGGGCGGCGCGCTGATTTCCGCCGTGCTGGGCACGGAATTGCCCGGGCCTGGCACGATTTATCTGGCGCAGTCGCTGCGCTTCCGCCACCCGGTGGGCGTAGGCGACACGATCGCCACTACCGTCACGGCGCGCGAAAAGCGGCCGGAAAAACGTGAAAT
>Ga0302319_10016975_pt1 | contig 13367 bp, 11 predicted proteins | sample Bog_T0_2_FD_203319 | JGI IMG/M metagenome (GOLD analysis project Ga0302319, IMG submission 203319) | Peat permafrost microbial communities from Stordalen Mire near Abisko, Sweden - Bog_T0_2 | ecosystem: Environmental > Terrestrial > Soil > Wetlands > Peat | place: Sweden: Abisko, Stordalen Mire...
GCTGGACGAGCGCGTGCCGCTTGCCTTCGCCGGTTGTCCAGGTGCCGGTTTGCCCTGCGGCCCCGCTGATCCGGACCTCGTTCCTGACACCGGAAGGAAGACTCAACTCCGTTTGGCTTGAACCGTCGGACAGCGCCTTGAAGACAGCCGGAACCGTTTCATCGCTCGAACCCGCAATCACTTGAGCAGTTCCATCCAGCGTCACATCTTGAATCGTTGCCTTCCCCACCATCGCCGTCAGCGATGCCTGTAAATTCGAAAGCGCGGAAGGGGCCGGCTGTTGCGCCATGGCGGTACTGGAAACTGCCATCGCGCAGAACAAGATCGGTATGACAAGATAGCTTTTCATAAATCCTCGATTCGGAGAACTCTGCGGATTCATTGCTTGTGTGTAGGACTCAAAGACCAAAAAGTGTGTGACCGGGGTCTGGGGAGCAATGGAACAGTGAACCGACTTAAGGGTTTTCAGGACGGCCATTTGTCACGATTCCATTGCATTCCGCAGGGGGCGTAGCTCGCCGCGGGCGACGGCTTCAGGCACGGCGAACGAGTAGCGGCCGAGCATGTTGGTGTGCTCGTGACCGAACGGTGAGAGCCTGGCCTCATCCTCTGGGCGCACGGAATATCCTTCAGCGCGAAGCTGATCGAGAACCGCATCCATATAGATGGTGTTCCATAGAACGATCATGTTGACGACCAAGCCGAGTGCGCTCAACTGGTCTTCTTGTCCCTCGCGGTAGCGCTGGTAGAGTTCGCCGCGCTTGCCATGAAACACGTCACGCGCCAGGCTGTGCCGGCCTTCGCCCAGATTGAGTTGCTGGAGTGTGCTTCGCCGGCGCGTCTCGTCGTCGATGAAGTTCAGCGTGTGGATAGTCTTGTCGATGCGGCCGATTTCGGCAACGGCCTGCGCCAGACGAGTCGGATGGTCATCTACTTGCAGGGTGCGCATGATGCTCATGGCCGACACGCGCCCGAGCTTGAGTGAGCCGACCAGGCGCATCACGTCGTCCCAGTACGGCGTGATCCGGTCAAGGCGGATGCATTGCCGCGCCAGTGAGTTGAGTTCGCCGTAGTCGGCCTTTGAATCGATACGCCAGAAGCGCGTTCCGCCGATGTCCGCAAGGCGAGGGCAAAAGCGGTAGCCCAGTAGCCGGAACAGTCCGAAGACCACATCGCTGTAGGCGCCGGTATCGGTCATGATCTGTGTGGGTTGCAACTCGGTCTGCTGCTCCAGAACGACCGACAGCAAAACCAAGCTGTCGCGCAGTGTGCCAGGAACCGTGATTGCGTTGAGTCCGGTCGCTTGATCGGACAACAGGTTGTACCAAGTGACGCCGCGGCCCCGGTTGAAATACTTCGGGTTCGGTCCAGCATGGATCGTGCGCACCGGCACCACGAAGCGCATTCCATCAGCGGATGCAACGTCGCCACCGCCCCAGGTTCTGGCCAGCGGAATGCGGCTTTGTGCCGCAACCAGCAAGGTGTTGGCTGCCGTGAGTGTTTCGTCACGCACGTAGTTCTGGTCGACCCAGAGCAGCCGGTCGCGCCGGAGTGCGGGCGTGTCTTGCCGCACGAACGGTTCGGGCCCGGTGTTGCAGGCTTCGGCGAGAAGCACGGCACAAAGGCTTGTAGTCAGATCGGTGGCGCGTGCGGTCCGCTCAGTCAAGTGCGTGAAAGCATCCATGCAGCCGGTTCGGGCTGCAATCTCGATCAATATCTCCGGCAGGTCGACGCGCGGCATACGCGACTTGACCTCGTTGCGCAGCATGACCAGCGAAGGCGGCTCTTCGAGCTTGTCCAGCGGACTCAATATGAGTTCCGACTTCCCGGCTACCATCTCGAAGCGCACGGCCTTGTTTTCTGGAAGCCGGGCGGCAACCGCACGATAGGTTGCGTCCAGTTCCTGTGCCAACATCGTAAGTGTTGGCTCCGGCAGTGCGCTCAGGCTCAATGAGCGGCAGATCATGGGGCGCGCAACCTCCCATTCGGTGCCGGTCAGCAGCCCGGCCTGCGGATCAGCATAGCGCCAGCTCGGGCTTACAAAGACATCGCGACGCCGGATGGCCACGCGCAGTTTATCGAGAGTGCAGAACGTGAAGGCCCGCTCATCGACCCGTCCATCCTCTCGCAGAACGTGGCGCTGCCAGGCCTTGTCAACGATGGCAATCGGCGGATCGTGATCGGGCCGCTCGTGCAACCATTGCAACGCTTCCAGTAGAGGGCGCGCCGCGGCATTGGCATCGAATCGGATGACCCGCAACAGTACTGGCAGGAAACGCTTCACCGTAGCGCGCTTTTCGGCCAGCTCTTGATAGAACACATCATCGCCAGGACGCACGAGTTTGCTGACATCTATCAAAGCCTTGGCTAGCTCCTCGTGTCCGATCACGGCGTAGACGCGCTCGCGCAACTCGCCGTCTGGGAGACTCGGGTCGAGCAGCAGGCGGCAGGCTTCGGCCAGCGTCGAAGCAGCTTGATCCAGATCCTTCAGCGTACGCAGGCGTACCTTGCGGTCGGCCTGTTCGGCCTTGGCAAACAGGTCACGCAGCAGTATGGCAAGAACATCGAGGGCGTCGTCCTGGGCACTCGCTTCCAGACTATGAATGAACGCAACCAGGGTGGCGGTGCGCCGTGCGACAGGTAGCCTGGCCACGGCGCTGACTTTTACGGTGTTGGCGAAACGCGCCAGAGACGCGATGCGACTGGGTGGCACAGGCGTTGTCGGAAGCTTGATCCCCAACCCACGCACCGTTTCTATTCGTAAAAGAGCGTGTACCAAGGCTGGGCCGCTGACCCTCACCGGTCCCTTCCGCAGTCGGTCGAACCAGGACTGTCTGCTTCCTTCTACCGGCGCCAGGAGTTCGTCGAGGCGACGCTGCTGCTCGGCGCCGACATCTCGCACGAGTAAACGCCATAAGCGCACTTCCATTCGAGAACGGACCTCAGCAATAAACCGCTCCAAGATGCTGATGCCAGGCAAAAGCACCTTGTGGCCGATCAGCCAACCGCTGGCATGATCGAACAGCAGGCTGGGGCGGTCGGTCCCGGTCCAGCACAGAGCGCATAGCCAGCGCCCGAGACGAAACTGAACGCCGCCATCTTTGAACTCGCGGTAGCCGTGGCGGGCGCGGATCTCGGCGGTGTGCCGCCAGCGTTGCTCACTCTGGCGATAAGCGGCAACGCAGGTGAGGTCGGCGACATCGATCTGAGCGGCTTGAAAATGCAGGACTGTGAAAGGCACGGCTACCGGATCTTCAAGGAAGGTTCCCAGAAACCGAGCCGTCACAAGCTGCAGGGCGAAGCCAAGACGGCTGCTATCGCGTCGCTTATTTGCGATGCATTCCCTGTCATCGTCATCGAGATGGAAGTTCCGCGCCAATTCGTCGGCAGACAGCGAGTCTGGATAACGGCCATAACGCTGCCGCTGAGTGGTGGTCAGAAAATCGACGGGCATGGAGCTTCACCTATCTCGATCACGAAGGCTGCTATAGTGGTTCGATAAAACGAACGTTTTAGTGAACTCCAGCAAAACGCAGCGATCGCCTGGATCGGTGGCCTTGCATCCGTACAAAATACTGGAGCGATGAATCAAAGTTCTATATTCTTGATTGTAGTTGAGAATGTGAGACTTTATTGTGAAAATTGGTTACGCTCGCGTCAGTACCCGGGATCAAAATCTCGACTTGCAGGTGGATGCGCTCAAACGCGCCGGTTGCGAGCGCTTCTATCAGGATGTTGCCAGCGGCGCGAAGACCGCACGCCCGGCGCTCGATGAAATGCTGGGCCAGTTACGCGCCGGTGACGTGCTCGTGATCTGGAAGCTCGACCGCATGGGGAGGTCGCTGGCGCATCTGGTCGAGTTGGTGGGCGACCTGGTAAAGCGTAAAATCGGCCTGCTCAGTCTGAACGATCCAATCGACACGACCAGCGCGCAGGGACGGCTCGTGTTCAATCTGTTCGCATCGCTGGCCGAGTTCGAGCGGGAGTTGATTCGCGAGCGCACAAATGCGGGTTTGTCGGCTGCCAGGGCGCGCGGGCGCGTCGGTGGACGGCCCAAGGGCTTGCCGTCGGAAGCCGAAGCAACAGCAATGGCCGCCGAAACACTGTACCGCGAACGACGCTTGAGCGTCAGCGCCATCGCTCAGAAGCTGCACATTTCAAAGAGCACCTTGTACAGATACCTTCGCCATCGCGGCGTCGAGATCGGACCCTACGAAAAACCGGCGCGGACGCGACCGGGGCAACCGGAGGCCGGAGGCGACGATGCCAAGGCCGCCACGATTCTTCTGTCTCTGCGTATCGAGAACAACAGCAAGTTCGTGCGCGGCAAAAAGCGCGCGACCGAAGACATCGAACGTCACTGCCTTGAAGAGTTCAACGCCAGGCGGCTGCCAGACGGCGAGTACGAACTGACGGTCCCTTACAGCGACGACAAAGACCTTGACCAGACGATGGAAGAGCTGTTGGGAGACATTGCAAGCTCGGCAGATGACCGCAACTGCTTCTCGGAAACCAATGCGCGTATGCATGGTACCGATCGACATTGGGGATGAGCCGCCCTTAAGGTAGGATCACCGTTTCATTGCCCCACCTCGAATCCTGACTGTGGTCGCAAACAGGCTGGGAACGCGATCCGGGCTAGATGCAGAAGCTGGTTTCGACATGCCTCGTCATATGCCAAATCCGGCTGGGGGCCGGCAAGGGGCTCTGGAGCCGCCAAACTTCCCCATTGGCGACCATACGACCGGAACGCCGTATGATGGTTAACATCCACAAAGAGTCACGTGGAGATGCATCGGGGGATCAAATGTTCAAAATCAGATTTCTGCTTCTGTCGCTGATGTGTTGTGCGCTGGCGGGCGCGCAAGATAGTGGGCAGACCTCAAATCAACCAAAGCCTCGCCCACGAATGATTCGGATTTCATCTAGCGTCTTGCCGGGCTTTGTCGAGCACGTGGAGCTACCCAAGTACCCGGAGGAATCACTGAAATCCGAAACGCAGGGGAGAGTAATCTTAAAAGTCGATTTAGACGAGTCGGGAAGGGTCGCCCTATGTACGCCGGTGGAGGGCGAACCGCTCTTGGTTGCGGCAAGCATAGAGGCGCTCCGGAGTTTTCGTTTCCGGCCCTATTTGCTCGGCGGGACACCCATCAGTGTTGAAAGCCAGGTAGGCTTTCGTTTTTCAATCCAAGGTCACGGCGGAGACGCAACGGGAAAAGTCGAATACGTCTCCGCGATTCCCTTTCGGGAAGAGTTTCGTACGGGAGCTGTGACCGACAAAGGAGTATTGGTTCTTCAGCCTCGGAAAATATCAGGCGCGGAGCCGCATTTGCCGCCCGATTTGGCGGGAAAAACTGGTTCTGTCTATCTGACCATTATGATTGGCACGGACGGCAAGGTAGAGGATGTCAAGGTTGCCGGGGGCGACGAACCATTCATCAACTTTGTTGTTGCGGCAGTCAAGCAGTTCGTGTACGAGCCACTGTTGGTTGATGGAAAACCGACCGAGTCTATGACCCAAGCGAGCTACCATTTTGGAACGTAGCGTTATCCCTGCAGTCGTCGTGATGGGATTCCGGACGTATCACCGGCAATGGGGAAGTTTGGACAGCTGGAGTGTCCTCGGGTGATTTGGCCCACTCGAAACTTCACCATTGTCGACAAGAACGAAGCCGCAGGCGCCGCGGTCGCTCGATTGGCACGTATGCGGGCACTGACCGGCATAGGGCAGAGCACCTTTAAGTCGGTTCACTGTTCCATTGCTCCCCAGACCCCAGATTCGGCAGTGTTCAGTAGCCGGATCAATTCCGCCGGTTTGGGCTTAAACCACTTAATTGGACCCTTTGTGTAACCGAAAAGGCCGAGATGTGAATTTGAGACCGGGTGCCGCATGGATTAGTTGCTCTTGTACTTCTCTTGAAGTTTCGAGAGTTCCACCACCCACTCGTCGGCTTCCTGAGATTCAGCGATAGGATAGCCCCGGCTCTTTGCTAAAACTCCGAAGAATCCTTTCCCTGGTCGATTCAGTACCTCGCTGTAAACGATTGCTGTCCGAAGCGGCCAGCCTTTGGCTAGGTCTTCGGCGTCCATCGCGCCGAATGGATCAAAAAAAGGGTGGGAATGCCAGTTCTCCGGGGTGATCCGTGGTTGTCCGAACTCACGCGCGAGCTTGTTATAACTGATAACGGCTCGCGTTGCCGCTCTGCCTTCGAGGTCTGATGCAAGCGTTGACAGCTTTTTCACCACGTCTATTGTCCCCTACCGACTTGAGGATGGATGAGAACTTTTACGCCATTCGCGCCGTGCCGTGGACCGCAATGGACCCTTTGTGAAACAACCAAGCACAGCGTTCACCGTTCGGGCTCAAGAGTCGCGCTGATCGTGGTCGTTCCACCGCTAGTAACGGTCATGGTTCGCTCCCAGTTCTGGAAACCTTTACTGCCAATTTTGATGGTGTGGTCGCCAGCGGGCAGTCGGAGGGTTGCAGGAGCGTTGCCGGAGAACTTTCCGTCTACAGTAATTTCGGCACCGTCAGGTGTTGATTTCACGGTTACCGTTGCGAGGTCGCCACACGGAAGAGAAGCGACCTGCTGCTCGGGAATAGGTGCCGAGCCCTGTGTCGCGTTGGCTTTGAGCCAGGCTTCCGTCCCAGCCCAAAACAGTTGGAGAAACTTGTCTTGCTCTCCTCCTGTCCTGAATATTTGCTGGCTGCTTGGATCACGCTGGATATTTAGAACCACCAGCGTCTGCCCACTCCCGGTATCCCGGCATGTGGCACTGATATCGAAGATCAGTACCTTGTTTCTCGTGGCCTGGAAATTGACCACACAGGCGTCCTTGACTGTCGTTCTCAAACCAACACCCGCCGACTGCACGAGCGCAGCATAGACCTTATCAACCGGAGCCGAAAAAGTCATTTTTAGTGGGATTGGGGGTTCTGCCGGTGAAGCTGAACCCGCCGACACGATGGCCACAAAAATACCAAAAAGTGTCAGGAGGGCGGACGCGAATGAAGTAGCGCGGAATCTTCGCATAGGAAACAACCACCAATGCGAATGCTACTCCTTTCACCGTTAATGGGGACACCTCAAGAAAAGGGAAGTTGCGTACGCTAAGGCCAGCGGGAGTCGATTGGAGCGCTCCGTGGATCAAGCGGCAGGCTTGAGGATGGTCCGCTAGAGAGTCGAGCGGGCGATACCGAAGCGACCCCATACAGACTGATACGTTTAAATAGATAATTTTAGTATTTTGATATAGTGAAACGTATCACTTGGAACTTCATGTGATATGTAATAGTATATAAAGATGAGCACGCATACGCCAAAGCATATCAAGCCCTTGCGGCTCAAAGGCCTGCCCACCGATCTGCGTCAACAGATAAAGGATGCGCGGGCAAAGCGGGGCTGGGGGCAGCGGGAACTCGCCGCGCAGGTCGGCCTGCAGCAGCCGCATATCTCCGCGATCGAATCCGGGGAAGTTGTGCCCCGTTTCGACACCCTGCTCGACCTTGTCCGCGTTCTCAATCTGGACCTGCTGCTTGTTCCGCGCGCGCTTGTGCCCGCCGTGCAGTCCCTGATCCGCGCGCAGCAGGAGCCGGAAGGGGCCGAAGAGCGGTCCCTGTATGCCAGCGGGGACGAGGAAGCCGGGGGAGAAGGAAAAGAGTCCCGATGACATTCGATCCCAAAACCCTGAATGTGCTCGCCGTGAAACTGCATGGCCGCCAGATCGGCGTCATCAACAGGCTGGGCGGCGACCGCCACCTGTTCTCCTTCGAGCAGAGCTACATCGACGATCCGGAAAGGCCCACCCTCAGCCTTTCCTATAAAGGACAGTCGGGCGGGCTCGTAGTGCCGACGCGTGCCGTCGCGATGCGCCTGCCCACGTTCTTTTCGAACCTGCTGCCGGAAGGGCATCTGCGCGACTACCTGGCCGCGCGCGCGGACGTCAAGCCACAGCGCGAATTCTTTCTTCTTGCCGTGCTCGGCGCCGACCTGCCTGGCGCGCTCGTGGTCGAGCCGATGGAAGGAAACGAAGCCGCCCATGAAGGCCAGGATCCGAAGGAGGAACAACGCGCCGGCGAAACCGCTCTGAGATTCTCGCTCGCGGGCGTCCAGCTCAAATTCTCGGCCGTGATGGAAGCAACAGGGGGGCTCACCATCCCGGCCGGCGGCATGGGCGGCTCGTGGATCGTCAAGCTGCCCTCGGCTCGCTTTGCCGCCGTACCCGAGAACGAATACGCCATGCTCGCTCTCGCCCGCGCCGTCGGCATCGAGGTTCCGGCGAACCGCCTTATCGACATCGGCACCATAAGCGGCCTGCCGCAGGACGCCAGCGCGATGAAGGGCCAGGCTCTCGCGGTGCAGCGCTTCGACCGGCGCCCCGGCGGCGAATCCGTGCACATGGAGGATTTCGCGCAAGTGTTCGGACTCTTTCCCGACGACAAATACCGCGAGCGCAGCTACGCGAATATTGCGGCCGTGCTGTGGGCCGAAACCGGGGAAGCCGGCACATATGACTTTTTGCGGCGCCTCGTGTTTTCCGTGTTGATCGGCAACGCCGACATGCACCTCAAGAACTGGTCGCTGCTCTATCCCGACCGCCGCACGCCCGTCCTTTCGCCTTCCTATGATTTTGTCGCCACGCTTCCTTACATACCGAACGATACCCTCGCGCTGAGTTTCGGCGGCAGCCGCAGTCTCAGTGAAATCACGACCGATCAGGTGCGCCGCTTCGCGGATACCGCGCGCCTGCCCGCGAGTCCCCTGTGGCCGATGGTGACGGACATGACGGACCGCACAGTCAGCGCGTGGAAGAACCTCGATGAAAAAAACCTGATACCGGAAGACATGCGCAAGGCGATCGGTGAGCAGATCATGACGGTTGCCAAGAGCGTCAGTAAGGCTGTCAATAAATAGCTGCAATCGCGCATCCGGCACAACAAGGGGTATACCCAACATGGCTGAGACCAGGGGCAATCTGCAGCCTGTTTGCTGGTCGTAGCTGGGGTCCATTCAGAAGTGCGTTCCTATCGCTTTGGCGGGCGCCCGGATGAGGAGCCAACCGTGATCATATTAGCCTTAAAACGCTTTATTGAAGTTGTAGTTCCAATTTCCGCCGTGACCCGCTCCGAATGCAAAGTAGGTCTGCATGATCATCTGTCCCTTGATCCGGACTGAGGCGCCGAATCCAGCATCCTGGCGAAATTGCGTCAGGGCAAGTTGAGAGACTGAATTCCCAACGGAACCCGCATCGTAAAACACATAAACTCCAACCGGGTCATACACGGGAATGCCGTATTCAAATTGGATCAGCGAAAGATCAGGCGCTCGAAACCGGTAGTTGTCCCATCCGCGAAGAGTCATGCGCGAATCAATGTCCGTGCCGCCCAGCGTGGGTTGCAGATAGAACGGCACCTGGTTTCCGCCGCTGACTTGGGTGAGCAACAGCCGCGCTTTGACGTCGAATTGTCCAAACTGGCATTCGCCTCTTTTCTTGTTGCCTTCGCACATATAGGTGGTCACCGGATGACGATCGGCAGGGAAAAAATTCCTGAGCACTTCATGAACCTCCATCCCCTCATGGCCATCATAGATAAACTGGCGAAAAGCATAGGGAGACTCGTCAGTCGGAACTTGCCAGTGATAGCTGAAGTTGTTGCTGAGCGTGAAGAGCATCAGACTCTGGAAATGCGGGCCGACCTTTTCGTTGTCTTTGTCCTTTTCGCTATCTTTGTCCGTGTTGTTGTCTTTGTCTTTGTCCTTGTCATTGTCGTTGTCCGACCACTCGCGAAACGGCTTGCCGGCGCGCGGCGTGAAGACGGTCTCGGCACCCACAGCATTATGGAGAAACAGCGGCTGGCTGCTGATCCCCGGCGTTACCGCTGAAGGAAGGTTCTTGCTGACTGCGGCGGCACTGCTTACCGCCGGCAGAGTCGTGCTGCGCACTTCGGATTCTCCCGTCGCGGTCATCCATCGCGTAAGCGGCATTCGCGCGGTAGCGTCGAATGTCGTGTCGTCCTGCGCAAAGACGAATTGCGTATCCGGTGTGGCCGAACCATTGCCGTAGTCATAGAGCGTCTTCACCGTGCGATGCCACTCCGTAAGTTGCACTGATGCACGCGAGGTCGACTTCAGCTTTCCCAGCAAAAGACCGCCATCCACGCTGCTATCCGCCTTATAGGGAAGCGGCGGATCCCACACCAGATCGCCACCGGCAAACCACGACCCGTTAGTTGTCACTGCGCCCGTAACGCTGAGGTCCAGAAAATACTCGCGCGCGGGCGTCCCCACCGTGCCTTGCAGTTGCTTGATCAGCACGAGCCCCGGGCCGAAACCATTCGACGGCGGTAGAGACGCCAGTGTGAAATGGTAGCTATTCTGGCTGAAAATCGCCTCGGTGCAGGCGATAGCCTGGTGACGATCGGCGAAGAACTTCGGGCAGGATACACCGATGGTTTGAGCTTGTGCGCCCGATACGCCGCCAACTGTCACTGCGAGGGCAATCCATGAGCAAAGCGCTCTCATGCTCCTCCTTTCTGCCCTATCAGGCTCGCTGCTTCGCGATGAAAGTCGGCTGCATCCTGATCCGAATAGATCTGGTTTACGTTCTTCACCGTTTTCAGCCCCATTAGCTGGAGGCAGTGCTGCATTGCCTGAGCCATCAGCATAACGAGGTCGGTCGGCTTGCGAATCTGCGGCGCGACAACAGGCAGAGCGCTTGCTTTAGCGTACACTTCCTCAACCGCATGCACCACTGGCAGAAACCCCACAGCCTGCATTGCCGAATCGGCAGCCTGTCTGTCCGCCGATGTCAGCACCAGGTCGCGCGCCAGCGGAATGCTCCCGTCCGAGGGCACAGGAGACAACGGGACCGTGTCGATGCGTATTTCCGCGTCGGAGAGATTGGCAATTTCGTCGAATGTCGCGGCCTGAGCTTCGCGCCAGTTAAAGGGTGACTTGTCCAGACAGAAAAGCTTCCGCACAGTCGCCACAATTGAGCAATGATCGAACTGCTGATGCAGAATGGTGCCGGCCTTGATGCGGGGCGAAACAAAAACTGCCGGCACGCGCACTCCCAGCCGGTCGAACTTGAAGCCAAAATCCTTGGTTGGAGGAATATCGGGAAACTGAGGGTCTGGCGTGAGACTGGGCGGAGTCACATGGTCGAATATCCCGCCATGCTCGTCATACACGATGAACAGGAGCGTGTCGTTCCAGCTTGGGCTGCTGCGAACCGCGCTGTATACCTCGGCGATAAGCGCTTCTCCGGCATTGACTGGAAAATCCGGATGCTGGCTGTTCGCGAGGAGTCCGTGACTGAGGTCATCCCCATAGCGGGGCTCAATAAACGTATACTCTGGCAGAAGATCATCTTCGCAGTCCTGCCGGAATCTGCTGTAATCGAAGAATTTGTCCTGACGGCGCGCGAGATAAACATTAGCCATGAGAATCGTCGCGTCGCTCCAATAGATGCGATAGTCTGCATTGTTGTTCGGATCGTCGATGATCTGAAAAATCGTTTTGGCCATGGCAGGGGCCAGCACAGCATCCTGCGTCAGCGAGTCGCCTGAAGTAGCTGCATGCGCGAAAAGCCGGTTGGGAATAGTCGACGCGGGCACCGAAGAGAACCATTGGTCGCAAACCGCGTATCCCTGCGCGAGATTTGAAAGCACGGGTAACGATCCAGCATGAAAGCACTTCATGATGTTTCCGCCCTGAACTGCATTGCCGCTATCGGTCGCATAGTTCTGGACGAAACCCTGCATCTTTACCTGCCCCGTATCCGTTCCATCCGCGTTGCCAAATATCTGCCAGTTTATGTCTGGAAACTCATGAGCCGGGTCAGGATTCAGATCGTTGATCGAGCGTGCGTCGGGGCTCACACGGATGGCAGGACCACCGTCGGCAGAAAGATTCGGCTCGTCTCCGTCAAGCCCTTCGATGGGGTAATCAGGAGCCTTCAGGTAACCAAGCATGTGGTCGAAAGAACGGTTCTCCATCATGAGCACAACGATGTGCTTGAAGGGGCTTGCCATAGAAATCTCCTTGCATTCGGGGAATGAAAAACATGAAGCATTCTTTGCCGAAAGGACTTCGGTTGGTGTGGAGACTACCACAACCCCTTCAAGATGTCACCAATCTTGTGTGTCGCGCTGCACTTAAATCCCGGATTTCAATTGCCGGGTAGCTTTACTGCAGTTAAATCGCGGATAACGAAGGCCTCACTGTACTTGAATCCCGGACAAACCGCCATGGGCAGACTCCGATTGTAGGGTCTTCGTTTTCGGTTTCGAATGAGAAGCGCAGCGGCAAATCGTTTCTGGAGTACCACGGGCCAATACCGGCAGGCGCGCTCCAGGGCTATTGCATCAGATTCAGAAAACGTTGGCAGTGTGAACAAATCGGCCCAAAGTTTTAGACTTCGGCGATAGCGAGATTGTCGTTCCCAGGTGTCCGAACCTGGCGCTGCGTTTGCAATAAGCTCGGAGATCATCGCAAAAGGGGTTTGTCTGGGCCGAAGTGCCGCTCCGCTGTCCTTCCTGTTCTGCGGGTCTGAACCTGGCTGAGGGAAGCAGATGAGCAATTGCAGCATATCGTCGACGAACCTACGAAACGCATAGTCTGTGGCTTTTCCAACCAAAGAAGGATGCGGGGCAATTCCCAAGAGCGCGGCTCTATACGCGTCCTCGACCGCCCGGATGACCGGTTCATATTTCCGTACGCTAGGAGAATTCTCGGTGGGATCGACGAGAGACGCGGCGCACGCCCAGCAGGTTCGATTTGGTTTCAGGTCAGGCGAATCGAAGCTGAGAGGGTCACTTTCGCCGCAAACGGGGCAGGTGACTTGTAACGGGATGCGGTGAATGCTGCAACGAAGCACGCACGCAAAGCACCATTCCCAGCGCACATGGATCACGTCTTGAATCGCGACGCACAAGGGGCAGAATGCGTATCCAACGCGCTGGTCCTTTCGCCGGGGAGATAATGGATGGCCCCTGGGAAAGCGGAGTAGCAAGGCCGTCTCAAGATGAGGAAGCTTTCGCCGAAGATCCAGTGCCTGAAGTGTTTGAACAGACACCCTGCAGAAGCGCGAGAGGGCGCGAAGGAACAAGGGTGGAAGGGAGAAGTCCAGTGATTGAAGAGCAAAAACCTCAGGGTAGCTGGGCTCGATGGCATCGAACAGTTCCCATAGAGAGATGCAATTGCCCGCTGCGACTCGCATTATCCACGAGGAGAACAACTGTGAGTTTCCGGCAAGGGTGCGTGACGCGATTTAGCTGACCTTGTTAGGTTGAATCAGCCGGCGAGGACGGCTGATATTGAGGCGCAAGAGCTCATCGTCGATTCCCGAACCAATTGTTCAACTTC
>Ga0302319_10016976_pt1 | contig 13367 bp, 6 predicted proteins | sample Bog_T0_2_FD_203319 | JGI IMG/M metagenome (GOLD analysis project Ga0302319, IMG submission 203319) | Peat permafrost microbial communities from Stordalen Mire near Abisko, Sweden - Bog_T0_2 | ecosystem: Environmental > Terrestrial > Soil > Wetlands > Peat | place: Sweden: Abisko, Stordalen Mire...
AATGATGCGCACGCGGACTTTCTATCTTACGGCAAAATGGCCCTCGACAGCAAGCCAGCGAACGAAACGATGATCCGGCGAAGCCGGTCGGGGCGAAGACGTCAGCGCTAGAGCGCCACTGGGCCTGAACAGTTTAGCGTCGTGCGACAAATCTGGTCCAGAATCACCCCTCTGTTGGGCTTCGTTCCTGGTCCCTCATCCTTACTGCAGAGTTTGAGCAACGACAAAGGCGGCTGACTGCGCCACGTTGCGCAGTCAGCCGCCTTTGCGGAAAGGGTCAGTTCACCGAGATGGTAACTCGACGGTCCTTCGCCCTAGCCGAATTGGACAGTCCAACAACGACGTAGTTCGTGGCGCCGCCTGAGGCGGTCGCCGAACTGACGTTGTGCACGCCCATGGCCATGAGGTCCTTCTCCAACTGCACGGCAACAGCATTCGCCCGTCGCTCACCAAGGGCAAGGTTGTAGCTCTTGGTGTTGAGGGGATCGGTGTAGCCAATCAATGCGTCGTGGGTATCTGCGTGGGTCTTGATGAACACCGCAAGGGCGTGGATCGTGACCAGGTCAGAAGCCGTCAGCGAGTAAAGGTTTTCACCGAAGTGCGTGATGTAACGCAACCCTCCAGGCAAGATGACCGCGGGTGTCACCACAGCTGCGGTGGCAGTGGCGCTCGTGCTGAAGCACACGGGTGTGCTGTAGTACGTGCCATCTACGTTCGTCGCTTCGAGCTGGTAGCAGTACGGGCTGTTCGCGTACAGGGTGGCCGCCATTGCGGCCAGACTGGTAACGGTCGTGCTCGCAGGAAGCGTCGCCGGGACGATGGCAACCGTCGTGGCACCAGCACAATCAATCAGAGTGGATCCTTCGATGTAGCAGAAGTCCTCTGAGTTGATCGCGGTACCGTTCGGGTTCACCGTTCCGTTCAAGGTTGCGCTCGTTGTCGTGACGCCACTCGCCGGACCAACCGTCAACGTGGGTGCAACAACCACCGCGGGCGTAGCGGGTGTGGGCGCTGGCGTGACCACAACGGCCGCGTCAATCGTGATGGGAATGATGCTCGATGACGTACGACCAGTCGAGTCCGTCACGGTGCAATTGACCGCATTGGAGTCTGTTCCAGTCGTCGTGGGCGTGCCCGAAATCAGGACGCCCGTGTCACTCGCCGGGATGGTAGCTGGGCTACTCGGCGTCACGGTAACGCTAAGGCCCGCTGGTGGTGTGCTCAACGAGCACACAATCACGAAGGGAGCAGTTCCACCGGTGACGCTCAAGCTCTGGCTGTAGCCCGAACCAACGGTGCCGTCAGGCAACGCGGTGGGTGTAAGCGCAGGCGTCGTCGGCGTAACCACGGCCGCGTCGATCGTGATGGGAATCACGGTCGTTGACGTTGCGGTGTTTGCGTCAGTCACGGTGCAATTGACCGCGTTCGCATCCGGGCCCGCCACCGTCGGCGTGCCTGAAATCAGAACGCCCGTGCCGCTCGGCGTGACCGTAAGGCCCGTCGGAGGTGTGCCACTGCACGTCACCGTGTAGGGACCAGTACCACCACTGATGGTGAGGGCCTGGCTGTAGGGCACGCCAACGGTGCCGTCAGGCAACGTGGAAGGCGTCAAATGCGGCGTGTCGGCGATTTCGGCGACGTTGTTGTTGCCAGAAGCGGCAACCCAGACGTGCGTGCCATCGTTGACGATGCCCCAAGGGTTAGAAGCTGCCGCGAGGGGAACCGTGTTTATAATCGTGTCCGTGCTGATCTGGATTTCTTGGACCTGATTGAGTCCGCTCTCGCTGACCCACACGTCGGTACCGTCAGAGACGATGCCTTCAGGCAGAGATCCGCTCGGCAGGTTCACGAGACCAACGGTGCTCGTCAGATCGTTGATGTACGCAACGGCGCTCTGGCACTTGAGGGTCACCCAAGTGTTGGTGCCGTCAGCGGAGACATCCCAAGGCTGTGAGCCCGAAGTGGTTCCCGCGACGTACGCGTTACCGACGGCGACACTGGTCGCAACGCCGGTGACGATGTTGATCTTGCTTACGGTGTTGTTCCACTGCGTCGTGCCAGTGGTGACGCAACTGTTGTTGTTCCCACCAAAGGTGTAACCGGGATTCGCGACCCACACGTTCGTGGCGTCAGCTGAGACGCCGCGTGGGTAGTTGAGGTCACCCGAGCTCGTGGTGTAGGTCTTGAGAACCGTACCGAGTACTGGGTCGATCTGCAACATCGTTTGCCCGCTCTGCGTCGTGACCCAGAAGTAACCGCCCGAGAAGGAGATGTCGCTGGGTTCGCCAGCGGTCGCCAACGTCTTTACGATCACGCTGGCCGACGGCACATTCACCGAAGGGTACGCAGTGATCAAGGCCATGCTCAACTCGTAGATGGCGTTGCCACTAAAGTTGGTCACCCAGATGTCGGTGCCGTTTGACGCAATGCCTGACGTGGAAATACCGGGAAACAGGATGGTGTGAACCACCGCACCCGTCAGCTCGTTTATCTCGGTGACGTTGCCCGAACCGTTACTCGTGGCCCACACGTAGGTGCCGTCGGACCAAAGGGTCTCGGGCTGGTTCCCCGTGGGTACCGTTCGTACCACGCTCGGATGCGCGATGGACGCCGAAGCGGTCACCGCGAATGATCCGGCAAGTAGTCCCGTGGCTATGGCCAACGCACTGAAGATTCTCAGCGACGCCTTGCGGCCTAAATGATAGGGAGTCTTCATGAGTTTTCGTCCTTCTTGCTTCGCTAAAAATCCATGCGCCACGCTTTATGGCGATGGTCTCGATGATTTAGAGCGAAGTCCGGACTAAAAAATTCTCGTGATAGGGGAACCCTAAGAAGGCCGTAAGGCCCTAGTCACGATTTCGAAAAAAGAAAGGCCCTTCGGCCCTAGTCCACTCGTCGAGCAGGGTCACCCCCCTTGTCATCCAATCGTCACGTGAAGCTCGACACATCGTTCAGTTCGCGCGACACCTTCGATCACTGAGTGCTCATTCACTCACGTTTGTCGATGAAGTAGTCAAAAGATCTACGTTGACGACGAACGACGCACATTTCGATGGCGCCCATACGATGAAGGGGAAGACAGCAGAACCCCTCTCTTCCACTCGAGCCCACGGTGCGTACGACCTCCCCGCACCAATGTTGAGAATTCGAGACCCGCGATTCTCGCGGCGGCGCCACGATTCAAACGAATCGGTGGGCCACACGAAAGAACCTCATGATCCGCCTCCTATTGGTCGATGACCAGGAACTCGTTCGTCGCGAGATTCGAGACAAGCTCGAAGAGACTCGACGTGCACGGGTCGTGAGCGAATCCACGTCAATGAACACCACCCTCAATCATCCCGCCCTTGGCGACGTCGACATTGCCTTGTTGGACGTCGCGCTCCCTGACGGCAGCGGGGTCTACCTTTGTCGAGAGTTGCGTTCAAGGCGCCCGGACCTTGCGTGTTTGTTGCTGACTTCCTACGCCGACGACGAGGCACTCGATGCGGCGGTGCTCGCGGGGGCTCAAGGCTTCGTGATGAAGGACATGAGCGGTAACGATTTCATCGAGGCCCTCCACCGCGTCGCCAACGGCGAGACGCTGCTCAACGAGGAGATGATCAGTCGATCACGCGAGCGCCTCGCGCGACGCGCCGAAGAAGACACGCGCATGTCCACACTCAGCCCTCAGGAGCGACGAATCCTCGCGCTGCTCAGTGAGGGGTTGACCAATCGAGAGATCGCCGAATCGCTGCATTTGGCAGAGAAAACCGTGAAAAACTATCTCGCTAATCTGCTGGTGAAGCTCGGGTTCCACCGGCGTACCGAAGCGGCGCTCTTCGCTCAACGCCATGCGGCGAACGATTCGACGTCAGTCACCGGCCCGCAGGCCGGTGACCCAACGCCTTAGATTGCCTGGTTGCCCAGTTCGTCCTCGGGACGGACGTCGTCGTTCTCGGGCAGAGCCGACTCGTCATAGGTCGCGGTACCGATGTTCTGGAACGCGGTTAAGTCAGCGCTGAACGAGTCGTCACCGGAGATCTCACCCAACAAACTCGCCAGGTCAAGGTCGTCATCAGAGACCTGCGCCCACGCGGGCAACAGTTCCGCGTCGGGCATGTCGAGTCGCAGTTCTCTCTGGTTGTAATACTCCAGACCCGAACCAGCGGGAATCAACTTACCGATAATGATGTTTTCCTTCAGTCCCACGAGGTGGTCGCGCTTGCCTTCGATGGCGGCTTCGGTGAGCACACGCGTCGTCTCTTGGAACGACGCCGCTGACAACCACGAGTCGGTCGCGAGCGACGCCTTGGTGATACCCATCAATTGGGCACGTCCATCGGCGGCTTCCTTACCTTGCGCTTCGATCTGATCGTTGGTGTCGTTGAACAACTTCACGTCCACCATCGCGCCAGGCAACCACGGTGACTCACCAGCGTCGACGATTTGCACTCGACGCGTCATCTGGCGAACGATCAACTCAATGTGCTTGTCGTGAATCGACACACCCTGGTCGCGATAGACGTTCTGCACCTCTTCGACGAGGTACTGCTGCGTCTCACGAGTTCCACGGAACTTCATCATCAACTTGGGATCGAGAGGACCGTCGTGCAACGGCATACCGACTTCGACGTCTTGACCGTCCTCGACGAGCAAGTGTCGAGCGATCGAGATCGACTCTTCTTGCAACTCGCCGTCATTGCCGACGAGGGTGACCTTTCGTTCACGACCAATGAGCTCCACTCGTACCACGCCTGAGAACTCGGCGACCTTGGCGGCGCCCTTAGGCGTTCGGGCTTCGAAGAGCTCTACCACGCGAGGAAGACCATGCGTGATGTCACTCTCGGTCACACCACCGGAGTGGAACGTACGCATCGTGAGCTGGGTTCCCGGCTCGCCAATTGACTGCGCAGCAATCACCCCAACGGCTTCGCCGAGTTCGACGAGTTGGTGCGTGGCGAGTGAAAGCCCGTAGCACGCGGCGCAGACCCCTTGGACGGCGTCACAGGTCAGTGTCGTTCGAACTCGAACACGTGACACAGCGGCGTCGTCACGCAGTCGATCGACGTCGTCTTGCATGAGCATCGTGCCCGCGGGAATGCTGGAGCCGTCCGACAACATAACGTCTTCGCTGACGACGCGTCCCCAAAGCTTGGTCTCGAGGTGCGCTCGCTGGCCCCTCGTGTCCGGCGCAACGTGCTCAATCCACATGCCACGACTCGTACCGCAGTCAAACTCTTTGACGATCAGTTCCTGGGCGACGTCGACGAGACGACGAGTCAGATAGCCGGAGTCAGCAGTGCGAAGTGCCGTGTCACCGAGACCCTTGCGGGTGCCGTGGGTCGAGATGAAGTACTCGAGCACCGACAAACCTTCACGGAACGACGACTTGATCGGACGTGGGATCATCTCACCACGCGGATTGGACACGAGGCCCTTCATCGCGGCGATCTGGCGGATTTGCTGCGAATTACCGCGAGCGCCCGAGTCGACCATCATGCGAATTGGGTTGTTCGCAATGGCGTTCATCGCACGGTCGGTGGCGTCACCGACCTCTTTGTTCGCGTTCGTCCAGATCTCGATCTCCTGCTGACGACGTTCGTCGTCGACAATGACGCCGCGACGGTAGTTCGTCTCGACCTTGGCGGCCTGCTCCTCGTACTTGTTGAGGATCTCGGCCTTCTCCGGGGTCGTGATGACGTCGTCGATCGAGATAGTGAGTCCCGAGCGCGTGGCGTACTTAAAGCCAAGTGACTTGATCGCGTCGAGCGACTCGGCGACCTCTTGACGGCTGAAGCCGCCCGAGATCTCCTCCACGATGACACCGATGGGCAGCGCATTCTTCCCAATGAGCTCGTTCACGTAACGGAACCCGAAGGGTAACGCTTCGTTGAAGAACACACGACCAGGTGTCGTCACCAGTGAACGGCTCGCGCCCTTTACTTCGATGCCCGCAGCATCGAGTCGCGTGTCAAGCGAGGAGCCATCGAGCGGACGGATCTGGATCGACGTGCGAAGTCCAATCGTCTGGTCGTTGAGCGCGTTCTCGATTTCGTACACGTGTCGAAACACGCGCGGATTCTCGACGTGCTCTTCAGCGGGCAGCGTCAAGTAGTACGCACCGAAGACCATGTCCTGCGCCGGTTCTGTGATGGGCCGTCCCGTCGCCGGGGTGAAGATGTTGTTCGTCGAGAGCATCAAGATACGTGCTTCAGCTTGGGCTTCGGCGGACAACGGCACGTGCACGGCCATCTGGTCCCCGTCGAAGTCAGCGTTGAACGCCTTGCACACGAGCGGGTGGATTTGAATGGCCTTGCCGTCAACGAGCACAGGCTCAAATGCCTGAATACCGAGTCGGTGCAACGTCGGCGCACGGTTCAACAGGACCGGGTGTTCACGAATGACTTCTTCGAGTACGTCCCAGACGATTGCCTTGCGGCGCTCGACCATTCGCTTCGCACTCTTGATGTTCTGAGCCATTTGCGTCTCGATCAAACGCTTCATCACGAAGGGCTTGAACAGTTCGAGCGCCATCATCTTGGGCAGACCGCACTGGTGCAACTTCAGCTGCGGACCCACGACGATGACCGAACGACCCGAGTAGTCGACGCGCTTTCCGAGCAAGTTCTGACGGAACCGTCCTTGCTTGCCCTTCAGCATGTCCGACAAACTCTTCAGGGGTCGACCACTTTGCCCAGCGACCGGACGGCCGCGACGGCCGTTGTCGAACAAGGCGTCCACTGCTTCTTGGAGCATCCGCTTCTCGTTGTTGACAATGATGTCGGGTGCACCCAGATCGAGCAGTCGCTTCAGTCGATTGTTGCGGTTTATGACGCGTCGGTACAAGTCATTGAGGTCACTGGTGGCGAAACGGCCACCATCGAGTTGGACCATTGGGCGAAGATCCGGAGGAATGACCGGCACCGCTTCGAGGATCATTGCGCGCGGATCATTCAGCCGGCGCCCTTGGTCGTCGCGACGGTTAAAGGACTGGACAATGGCGAGTCGCTTGAGAAACTTGGCGTGTCGCTGCGCGCTGAGCGGCTTGCGGCCGTCCTTCGCGTCGATCATCTCACGCATCATGCGCTCTTCGTCGTCAAGGTCCATGCGGTCGATCAACTGCAGGATTGCGTCGGCGCCCATGCCACCTTCGAAGTAGTCGCCGTATCGGAATTCCATCTCACGGTAAAGGACCTCGTCTTCGATGATCTGACGCGAGTGCAAACCTTCGAACGTGTCAAAGGCTTGCTTCGCCAGTTCGCGCTCCTCGGCGAAGCGCGATCGCACTCCATCGAGTTCCTTCTCGGTGCCACGCTGGAGAGCGCGAAGTTCGGACTCTTTCGCACCGTCAGCTTCGAGCTTGACCGCTCGCGCTTCGATTTCCTTCAGCTTGTTGTCGAGCGCCTTGACTTCGCGCTCGGCGATCTCGACTTGCTCTTCGCCGAGTGCTTGACGAAGATCGCTCAGGTCAGCGTGACGCTTATCGACGTCGACGAACGTGACCATGTGGGCGGCGAAGTAGATGACCTTCTCTAACTGCTTCGCCTTGAGCTCTTCCTTTGGGGCGGTTCCCATCAACAGGTACGCGAGCCACGAACGTGTTCCACGCAGATACCAGATGTGCACGACCGGAGCCGACAGAGCGATGTGGCCCATGCGGTCTCGGCGAACCTTGTCGCTCGTCACTTCGACGCCGCAGCGCTCGCAGACAATGCCCTTGAATCGCACACGCTTGTACTTGCCGCACGCGCACTCCCACGCCTTCTGTGGTCCAAAGATCTTCTCGCAAAAGAGTCCGTCCTTCTCGGGACGAAGTGTGCGGTAGTTGATGGTTTCGGGCTTCTTCACTTCTCCAGAAGACCAACTGCGGATGTTCTGGGCAGTGGCAAGGCCAATGCTGAGTTCATCGAACTGGTTTACGTCGAGCGGACTCATGACAACTTCCTTTCGGCGGCACGTCGAGCATCCTCTTCGTCACTACCGCGCTCGGGTCGACTGATGTCGATGCCGAGTTCACGGGTCACGGAGAAGAAGTCCTCTTCGGTGTCCGCCAGATCCACGTGGGCGCCAACTTTGTCGCGCACTTCCACGTTCAAGCAGAGTGATTGCATTTCCTTGATGAGAACCTTGAAGGACTCGGGGATTCCTGGCTCGGGCAGGTTCTGGCCCTTCACGATCGCCTCGTACGCACGTTCGCGGCCCTTCATGTCGTCAGACTTGACCGTCAACAACTCCTGGAGCGCGTAAGCGGCGCCGTACGCTTCGAGAGCCCACACTTCCATCTCTCCAAATCGCTGTCCACCGAACTGCGCCTTTCCACCAAGGGGCTGCGCGGTAATCATCGAGTATGGACCGGTCGAGCGGGCGTGAATCTTGTCGTCGACCATGTGAGCGAGTTTCAAGATGTAAGCGAAACCAACCGAAATCGGGTTGTCGTACGCCTCGCCGGTGCGACCGTTGTACAACGTGACCTTCCCGTCGTTATCGCCCGCAAGCAAACGCTTGCCATTGGCACCATCGACGTTGAGGGTAGCGAAGGTGTGCTGGATCGTCGGCTTGTCTTTCGCGCGCTCGGTCTCATCCCAGTGAGCACCGTCAAAGGACGGCGTCGCGACATAGACCGCAGGCTCGGTACGAGGGCGAGTCTTTCGATAGGGACGCTGCGCGGGATCCTGCTGGTCTGCGTGGCCCGACGTTCCCACCGAAGGATTCACGTCGATGCCGGACCAACCATAACGAGCGGCGTAACCGAGATGGCTCTCGAGGACTTGGCCCACGTTCATTCGACTAGGAACACCGAGCGGACTCAAGATGATGTCAACGGGCGTACCGTCGGCCATGAACGGCATGTCCTCTTCGGGCAGAATCTTGGAGATGACGCCCTTGTTCCCGTGACGTCCCGCGAGTTTGTCACCCTCGGAGATCTTTCGCTTTTGCGCTACGTAGACCTTGACGAGTTGGTTGACACCCGGCTGCATCTCGTGATCCTCGTCGCGGCTGTAGACCTTGACGTCGATGACCTTGCCAGATTCACCGTGAGGCACCTTCAAGGAGGTGTCGCGAACTTCACGAGCCTTCTCGCCGAAGATCGCGCGAAGCAAACGCTCCTCGGGGGATTGCTCCGTCTCACCCTTTGGCGTGACCTTTCCAACAAGAATGTCGCCGGGCTCGACTTCAGCGCCAATGCGAACGATGCCTCGATCATCAAGATCCGCCAGGATGTCATCGGGAAGGTTCGGAATGTCACGCGTGATTTCCTCGGCACCGAGCTTGGTGTCACGAGCGTCGATCTCGTATTCCTTCACGTGAATCGACGTGAGGACATCGTCGCGAACGAGTCGTTCGTTCAAGATGATCGCGTCCTCGTAGTTGAACCCTTCCCACGGCATGTACGCCACGAGAAGGTTCTTTCCGAGTGCGAGTTCACCATTCGAGGTACTCGTGCCGTCGGCGAGCAAGTCGCCCAACGTCACCGTCTCGCCACCAAACACCAGCGGCTTTTGATTAATCGACGTGTCCTGGTTCGAGCGGCGGAACTTGTTGAGGTTGTACTGCTTCTTACCCAACGTCTTGCCGTAACGATCCGTCACGTCCTTTTCGTATTCCACGACGATGCGATCGCCCGACACTGAGCGCACGACACCGTCGCCCTCGGCGATGAGTACGTCGCCCGAGTCAAGCGCAGCGCGCGCTTCCATCCCGGTGCCCACGAAGGGTGCTTCGGGCATGATGAGCGGCACGGCTTGCTTTTGCATGTTCGCACCCATGAGTGCGCGCTGAGCGTCATCGTGCTCGACGAAGGGAATGAGTGATGTCGCGACCGAAATGACCTGCTTGGTCGACACGTCCATCAACTCGACTTCGTCGGGCTTGACGAAGTCGATCTCCGACGTCGTCGATGACGACTTGTTGGACGCACCGACGCGCAGACCGGTACCAATAGGACCACGTCGAACGAGTACACGTTCGGCTTTGATGGCCCCGTGCTCGTCGAGTTCAGTGTTCGCCTGGGCGATGACAAAGCGCTCTTCTTCGTCGGCTGTGAAGTACCGAACCTCACCCGTCACCTTGCCGTTCGTCACAATGCGGTAGGGCGTCTCGATGAAGCCGTATTCATTGATACGTGCGTAGTTCGCGAGGTACCCGATGAGACCAACGTTCGGTCCTTCGGGAGTCTCAATTGGACACATCCGGCCGTAGTGCGACGAGTGGACGTCTCGGACTTCGAGGCCGGCGCGCTCACGCGAGAGACCACCGGGTCCCAGCGCCGAAAGTCGACGCTTGTGCGTAAGGCCCGACAAGGGGTTGTTCTGGTCCATGAACTGGCTCAACTGCGACGTGGCGAAGAATTCCTTGATCGCCGACATCACCGGTCGGATATTGATCAGCGTCTGAGGCGCGATTGCTTCCACGTCCTGAGTGTTCATGCGCTCACGCACGACGCGCTCCATTCGCGACAAACCAGTGCGCAACGCGTTTTGGATCAGTTCACCCACGCTGCGGATCCGGCGGTTGGCGAAGTGGTCCTGGTCGTCGATGTGATACGTGGTCTCTTTCGCCGTACGGTCGCGGGCGAGGTTGAGCAAGTACGTCGCGGTCGCGAGTACTTCGGCCTTGGAGAGGACGTGCAGATCGGGGTTCGGACGCTCGAGGACGTCACCGAACAATTCAAGGTTCTTCGCAACTTCACTGCCGAGCTTGCGGTCGAGCTTGTAGCGCCCGACGCGACTGAGGTCGTAACGCTTCTCCGAGAAAAAGGCGCCCTCGAAGTATTGACGTGCGGCTTCGACGGTCTGGACTTCGCCGGGACGCGCACGACGATAAATCTCGAGCCAGGCCGTCTCTTGACTCGCGCGCACGTAGTTCTCGGGAGTGTCCTCAAAGTTGTACTTGTCCATGTGCTTGGTGATCTCGAGGTGCGCCTTCTTCCAGTCCGCGTGGAACTGGTCCTCGAGGAACTCAAAGTGCGCAACGAATCGCTGAAAGAAAGCTTCGTCCATCGACGTGTCAAGGGCTCGAAGCAGCGTGAAGATAGAGATGCGTCGTTTACGAGCAATACGAGCCCCCGCGTTCGCCGCTTTGTTCTTCTTCTCTTCGAGATCGACCTGCAGCCATTCACCGCGACTCGGGTGGATGGTCCCTTCGAACGCGACCTTCTCATCCTTACCGGGTTGAAACAAGACACCGGGCGAACGCACGAGTTGGGACACGACGACACGCTCGGTGCCGTTGATGATGAATGTGCCCTGCTCGGTCATGATTGGAAAGTCACCCATGAAGACCGTCTGCTCTTTGATCTCACCGGTCTCGGAGTTCAAGAAGCGAGCGCGAACGAAGATGGGTTGTGAGTACGTGGTCGCACGTTGGCGACACTCCTCGACCGTGAACTTTGGCGGGCTCTTCAGATCCGCGTCGTCGGGGTCGAACTCAAGTTCAAGCGACAAACGACCTGTGAAGTCTGAAATCGGCGACAAGGCTTCGAACGCCTCACGCAAACCCTGTTTCATGAAAAGGTCGAAGCTGTCTCGCTGAATTTCGAGGAGGTTAGGCAGTGGGTAAGCTTCACCCAGTGCTGAGAAGTTAAAGCGCTCCGGGCTAGTGGACCGAGACGTCAACGGTCTATCCTCCGTGTAAGTGGGTGGTTACTGCAGGTTTTTTCCATGGCCACGAACGCAACGACGTCAGGGGATGACAAAGTAGGGCGCACGGACACGGTCTTTCGATGCTAGTGGCTCCAACAGGAGATGCGCAAGTAGCGCTCCCAATCGAGGGGCGCGGCCGCTACAGCGGTTGGAGTCACCCTAGGCAGTTTACGTGCTCAGGTCAAGTCTTTGACCGGGGTGTAGAAAATCCCTGACCAACGGCCCTCGTTGCGTGGCCACACGGAAATTTGGTCCCCAGCACGCACGCCCACTCGTCGTGTGCGACGCCGTTAGGAAACGACGAGGTGCGTCGAGCGACGAGTAGCAACCAGTCGGCCACCTCGCTGACTCGGTTGCGGGGCGACGCGACGCTCAGCGCTCGCAAGGCGCAACGTGTGATTTGGACCCTCACGTCTTTAAAAAGTTCTTAAGTTTTTTTAATGCGACTTTTCGCCTTTGAACATACGATCCACGCAATGACGTCACGCGACGTCACACTATGAAAGGAGAAGCAGTGTTGTTGCGTAGTTATTCCTTGCGTGAGCCCGGGTTCTCCTCGACATTGTCGAGTAGTTTCGCTCGCCAGATTCAAATTCCAATCGATGTCTATCGCACGGACGACGCGTACCTCGTCCAATTCGACCTACCCGGTGTGCACCCTGACTCGATCGACGTCACCGTCAAGCGCAACGTCCTTAGTGTCAGCGCGCAACTCACCCGACCCGATCAAGGTGCCGCGGAGTTGCTCTTTTCGGAACGACCAAAGGGGACGGTCACGCGACAGATTTCGCTCGGGGAGGAGCTCGATTCGGACAACATCCAAGCCGACTACCTCGACGGCGTCTTGATTCTGCGACTGCCCGTCGCCGAAGCGGCCAAACCGCAGAAGATCCGAATCAATGCACACGGTGTGAGCGAGTCACTGAACGCGTAGAAAAAGCAGAAGAGCACCTAGGCCCGCCGCGATGTCGGCGGGCCTAGGTGCTCTCGGGAACTACTTGACTTCGACCGTCGCGCCGGCAGCTTCGAGTGCCGCCTTGGCCTTGTCGGCGTCAGCCTTGGAAACCTTCTCCAAGACGGGCTTCGGTGCACCGTCAACGAGGTCCTTGGCTTCTTTTAGACCCAAGTTCGTCAGTGAACGTACTTCCTTGATCACCTGAATCTTCTTCTCGCCACCGCTCGTCAAAATGACGTCAAAGTCGCTCTTCTCATCCTCGCCCGCGCCCGCGTCAGCGCCGCCGCCCGCCGCGGCGGGAGCCGCGACAGCCATTGGAGCGGCTGCGGTAACGCCAAACTTCTCTTCGAACTCCTTGAGCAGTTGGCTCAGTTCGATCACGGAGAGTTCAGCAATGCCGTCGAGAATCTGTTCCTTGGTCAGGGTTGCAGCCATGGTGATTCCTTTCTTTTTCTATTCGATACTTCGTTGGTGGTTATTCGGCCGGTTCGCTCGAAGCGTCGTCACTTGACTCTTCGGTGGTTTCGGTTGCGACGTCGACCACGGGGGTCTCTTCCTCAACCGCGACTTCCGCGACGGGTGCCGCGGCGTCGTCGCTCACTGCGGGTGCAGCGTCCTCGACCCCGGCCGGAGTCTCGGCGGCTTCTTCGACCTGCTCGTGCACCAGGGGGCTCGCGCCACCCTTGGACTCGAGAAGGGCCGAAAGGCCGTAGGCGAAGTTCTGCGGCACGGCCTTCAAGAGGCCCGCCATGGTGCGAAGTGGTGAGGCGAGGAGACCCGCGAACTGG
>Ga0302319_10016979_pt1 | contig 13365 bp, 10 predicted proteins | sample Bog_T0_2_FD_203319 | JGI IMG/M metagenome (GOLD analysis project Ga0302319, IMG submission 203319) | Peat permafrost microbial communities from Stordalen Mire near Abisko, Sweden - Bog_T0_2 | ecosystem: Environmental > Terrestrial > Soil > Wetlands > Peat | place: Sweden: Abisko, Stordalen Mire...
GCGCGCAGCAGCTTGGCGAAAGGAAAAACCGGGATCGCGAAATCGCCCAGCGCGACTTTTGGGGGCTGCTCGATGACCACGATCGGCAGAGTAGCGCCGGGGTAGCTCTGCAGCAAAAACTCGGCGATGCGCTTGGCCAGACGCCGTTCGAGATAAAGGTACAAAGCTTTCCTCTGAGGTTTTTAAGGAGAAGTGATTTTAACAGAGCGCGATGCTCGCTGGTTTGACGACAGATGCAGCCTTCCCTATGATGAAAATTCATGCGAAACCACCACGGAGGCACCGACTCACGGAGTAATTGCAAGGAATTTTCTCAGACTCCGTAGCTCTGTGGTGAATTGACTCCTATGCGCATAGCCTACCTTGAGTGTTTTTCCGGCATAAGCGGCGATATGTTTATGGGCGCCCTTGTGGATACCGGGGTTTCGGCCGCGCTGCTGGAGCGGACTGTCGCCGCGCTCAACATTGGAGCGCAGCTGGAGATTTCCCGCGTCGTGCGCAGCGGAATTTCGGCTACGAAGGTGGATGTCTGGGTGGATGGCGAGAAGGATTTGCCGCGGGAGGAATTCTGGAAACAGAAAGAGCAGCATTCTCATCCGCATTCTGACGACGAGCACCCTCACGAGCATTTGCCTCACGGGCATTCGCATTCTATGTCTGGCGAGACTCGTACAGAGCCAGCCCTGAGCTTGCCGAAGGGAGTGTCCGAGTCGCACGAGCATTCACACTCCCACTCGCATGGACGCGGGCTTACGGAAATCAAGAACATTATTTCTGCGGCTTCGATTTCCGAAGCTGCTAAAAAGACTGCCATTGCCATTTTTGAGGCTCTCGGTCGAGCGGAGGCGAAGATTCATAGTACATCCATCGAGAGCGTGCACTTCCACGAAGTGGGCGCGATCGATGCCATGGTCGACATCGTTTGTGCCGCTGTCGGCGCCGAGGCCCTGGGAGTCGATGAAATTATTTGTTCGCCCCTAAACCTGGGCGGCGGGACGGTGAAGTGCGCTCACGGAACCATGCCGGTTCCGGCTCCCGCAACTGTGGAGTTGTTGGCGGATGCGCCCGTATATTCTTCCGGAGTGCAAGCTGAGTTGGTGACTCCGACCGGCGCGGCGATTGTTAAAACACTCGTGTCCCGCTTCTCGTCTTTTCCGGAGATGAAGATCGAGAAGTCGGGTTACGGTGCGGGATCGCGCGATTTTCCCGGCCATCCAAATGTGGTCCGTTTAACCATTGGAGAAACGTCGTTGACCGGGCGGGCATCGAAAACTGCGTCCGACACCATCACGGTCCTCGAAGCAAATCTCGACGATTTGAATCCGCAGGTATTCGGGTATGTGGTGGACCAGTTGTTTGAAGAAGGCGCCCTCGATGCTTTCGCCGTCCCGGCGCAGATGAAGAAAAGTCGTCCAGGGACGCTGCTGACAGTGCTTTGCAAGCCTGAGGATGCAGCCAAATTGACCCAATTAATTTTTGGCGAGACGACGACGCTCGGCATTCGAAAGCGCGACGAGACGCGGCAAACCTTGGCCCGCCGCTGGGAAAATGTGCGCACGCCGTGGGGAGACGTTAGAATTAAGATTGCCAGCATGAATGGCTCGGTGACTAACTATGCCCCTGAATACGAAGACTGCCGGCGCATCGCCACGGAAAATCATGTGCCGCTGAAAACTGTCATCCAGGAAGCGGCTAGCGCGTATCTCGGAAAGCACAATCAAAATCTTTAATTCTCAGGGCACAGGGTTCACAGGGTAAATCGAAACCTTATGAGCAGGAAGTTTTACATCACGACGCCGATTTACTACGTGAATGCGCGGCCGCACATTGGGCACGCTTATACGACAATTGCCTGCGATACCATTGCGCGGCGGCAGCGACTGCTGGGCGCAGAGACATTTTTTCTTACCGGCACGGATGAGCACGGGCAGAAGATCGAGCGGGCGGCGGAAGCCGCAGGAAAAACTCCGCAGCAGTATGCGGATGAGATTTCCGCCGAGTTCCGGAACTTGTGGAAGCGGATGGGAATTTCGAACGATGATTTCATCCGCACTACGGAAGAGCGTCACACGAAGCGCGTGCAGGCACTTTTTCGTCAGCTTCGGGACAACGGCTTCATCTACAAAGGAACTTATACTGGACAGTATTGCGTTTCGGATGAGCTTTATGTCGACGGAGCCAGGCCGGGCGATCCCTGTCCGACTTGCGGCCGAATTACGGAAACCGTAAGCGAGGAAAACTACTTTTTCAGGCTCTCTGCGTTTCAAGATAAGCTGCTGGAGCTATACAAAGATCCCGAATTCATTCGTCCCGAGACGCGGCGTAACGAAGTGATTTCCTTTGTGAAGTCGGGCCTCCGCGATCTTTCCGTCAGCCGCTCGACTTTTACCTGGGGCATCCCCGTGCCCGACGACCCGAAGCATGTGATTTACGTCTGGCTGGACGCGCTGGCGAACTACATCACTGCCATCGGCTACGGATCTTCGCACGCTGGAGCGCAGGAGGCGTTCCAGAAGTTCTGGCCCGCCGATGTGCAGATGATTGGGAAAGAGATCGTTCGCTTCCATTGCGTGTACTGGCCGGCATTTTTAATGGCGGCAGGGTTGCCCATGCCGAAGGCGATTGTTGCCCATGGCTGGCTGCTATTTGAAGAGAGCAAGATGTCGAAGTCGCGCGGTAACATCGTACGCACGGAGACGATTCTCGACGTACTGGGTGCCGACGCGCTGCGATATTTTCTGCTGCGCGAAGTTGTGTTCGGGCAGGACGGATCATTCTCGTTCGACGCCTTGGTGCAGCGCTATAACTCCGACTTGGCAAATGGATTAGGAAATCTGGCCAGCCGGACGCTGACCATGATCAATCGATATTTCAAAGGCGAGGTACCACGCCGTGGGAACAAGGATTTGCCAGGCGAGGATGCGATCATTATCGCCGCCCACAGAACGATTCACGATGTAGGAAAATTGTTCGATCAGTTTCAGTTTTCGCGCGCGCTCGAAGCCGTGTGGACTTTGATTGCTGCAGTTGATCGATACATCGTAGAAAACAAACCTTGGGCGCTCGGCGAAAAGCAAGATGAAGATAGCCGCTCGCGTTTGGCGACTGTGCTTTACACCGCAGCGGAAGCGTTGCGGATTGCGACCGCGCTCGCTTACCCGGTAATGCCGGACGCCACTGCGAAGATTTGGACGCAGATGGGCTTGGGCGACATCAAGAAGTTGGATCTCAGCGCGCTCGCTTGGGGACAACTGCCTGTGGGAACGAAACTCGGAGAAATTCACCCTGTTTTTCCCCGCGCCGATAAGAGTGCGATTGAAAGGATGCAAAAGATGGAAGAGGAGCAGAGGAGCGCGCCAGTGACGGAGGCTGCCGCGGCAACGCAGGAGAACGCAAAAGTGCAGACCACTGCACCGCTGGCGGAATCCGCACCAGCAGCCACGGTCACAACTCCGACGAGTCAGCCGGCGTCAGCCGAAAAAATAACTATCGATGATTTTGCCAAGATCGAATTGCGCGTCGGCGTTGTGAAGGTGGCCGAAAGGGTTCCGAAGGCGGACAAGCTTTTGCGGTTGGAGATCGATATCGGAACAGAGGTGCGTCAGGTGTTAGCGGGGATCGCTGAGGCCTACGCTCCGGAAACATTGGTCGGGCGGAAGGTGGTAATCGTCGCCAATCTTGCGCCAAGAAAGCTGCGCGGAATGGAATCGAACGGGATGATCGTAGCCGCGTCGCTTGAGGGCGGAAAACCCGTGCTGGCAGGATTTCTGGAGGATGTTCCGGTGGGGGCCAGGCTGAAGTAGCATTTCGAACACTGCGGGCTAAGTCAAAAACCAGCCGAAATTTGTTCGGCATTGACGGGCGAATGCGCCCGTCCCCACGCAATCGAGCAATTATGTTTGTTGACTCCCATGCGCATCTCGATGGCGAGCGGTTCGACGCGGACCGCGAGCAGGTTATTTCTCGCGCGCGCGAGGCCGGCGTGCAGAACATCGTCGCTATCGGCAATGGCGACGGTCCTGCGCAGGTGGACTGCGGAATTCGTTTAGCGGAGAAATACGACTTTATTTACGCCACACTGGGTATTCATCCGCATGAGGCCAGACTCGCCGATGAAGCTGCGTATCAGAACATGGAGCAACTGGCGAAGCACCCCAAGGTGATCGCCTGGGGCGAGATTGGATTGGATTATTTCTACGACCATTCCCCGCGCGATGTACAGAAAGCAGTCTTTACGCGGCAGATGGAGCTGGCAGCAGCAGCGAAGCTGCCGATTATAATTCACTGCCGCCCAGCAGATGGCAGTGACGATGCGTGGCAAGATTGTCTTGCTTTGATGGGCGAACATTGGGCGCCAAAGGGTCTTGGCGGGATTTTGCATTGCTTCACGGGAAACTGGCCTCAGGCGAAGCGCTCGCTCGATATGGGATTTATGATTTCGTTCTCTGGCAATGTGACTTTTCCCAAAGCGCAACAAATTCGCGATGCCGCGCTCGAAGTCCCGCTGGACCGCATGCTGATTGAGACGGACTCGCCTTACCTGGCTCCCGTTCCATATCGCGGCAAGCGCAATGAACCGGCCTTTTTAAAGGAAACGGCCCGCAAGCTGGGGGAATTACGCGGGCGTTCGGTTGAAGAAATCGGCCAACAAACCTCCAGCAATTTCTACAGATTTTTCAAATTGGCTGAAACCGCTGAAAGCAAAGTTTCTCCGAATTGACTCTCCTCGCCTGCCTTTCTTCTGGTACCCTCAATGGTTATATTCCTTCATTTCAGAAAGAATTGAAATCCGATGCCCGAAAACACCTTTGACATCGTGAGCAAGATCGACCTGACAGAGGTTTCCAACGCCATCCAGCAGGCGTTGAAAGAGGTTCACACGCGCTTCGACTTGAAGGATTCGAAGTCGAATATCGAACTCGAGAAAGATGCGATCGTGCTGCACTCCGCCGATGAATACAAGCTGAAAGCGGTGAACGACATATTGCAGCAGAAACTGGTGAAGCGCGGAGTTTCTTTGAAAGGCCTGACTTACGGCGCAGTGGAACCGGCAGCGGGCGGAACGGCCAAGCGCAAAGTCACGATGCAGCAGGGCATCGCGATGGAAAAGGCAAAAGAGATCGTAAAGCTGGTGAAGGATTCGAAGAAGAAAGCGAATGCGTCGATCCAGGGAGACTTGGTGAGGATCAGCAGCAAAGATCGCGACACGCTGCAGGAAGTCATCGCGATGTTGCGGGCGCACGATTTCGGAATCGACTTGCAGTTTACGAATTACAGAAGCACCTAAATCTACCACGGAGGCACGGAGAAAGAACACCTTCAAGTTTTGTTTGACTCCGTGTCTCCGTGGTAGAAGTTGGCATTCGGAATCCCACATTGAGCGCACCGCCTCTTATTAACGGGAAAGAAGTTTTCGACCTGCTGCACGACGACCTTGCGGCGCTGGAGGGCGAGTTTGGGCAGGATACTGTCTCGGGCGTGCAGGCGATCACGGAAATTGGCGAGTATCTGCGCAACGGCGGCGGCAAGCGCATCCGTCCTGCGCTACTTTTTCTTTCCGCCAAACTACTTCACTACCAGGGACGAGGCGCCGTGCGACTGGGGGCCGTCGTCGAGATCATCCACACCGCCACGCTGGTGCATGACGACATCATTGATGAGGCCAAGACCCGCCGCGGCCGCCCGGCCGCCAACACCCAGTGGGGAAATTCCAAATGCGTCCTGGCTGGCGACTGGCTCTACATGCAGGCTTTTAAGTTGGCGGTCGAGGAGCGAAACTTTCGCATCCTCGATACGTTGATTGACCTGACGCAGCAGATGGTCGAAGGCGAACTGCTGCAGATGGAAAAACTAGGCCAGTTGATCACGCTGGAAGAACACTTCGATCTCATCTGTCGAAAAACGGCCTGCCTTTTTTCTGTTTGCATGCGGCTGGGAGCGATTCTTGGAGGGGCTACAGCCACTCAGGAAGCGGCGTTGACGCAATATGGCCACGATCTCGGAATGGCGTTTCAGATAGTGGACGATGTGCTTGATCTGACCGCATCGGAAGACATTCTCGGCAAACCCGTAGCTAGCGATCTGCGCGAAGGTAAAGTCACGATGGCGGTGATTCATGCTCTGGAACGCTGCACGCCGCAAGAGCGAGCCAAGATTGAAACCGTTCTTCGGGACCGGGCGTTCAACGGCGTGACTCCCTCCCAGATCAGGGAAATTCTTCAGCGCCACGGCTCGCTGGACGCGGCCAATTCACTGGCTTTCCGCTATGCCGAATCGGCGCAGAGAGCGCTCGATTCCTTCCCGGATTCCGAGATTAAGCGGGCGTTGTTGTGGGCTCCGGAATTCGTTGTAGCGCGGGAAAAGTAATTTGTTGGGGAACTCTGCAGTCCCTGAGGCGCGATCTGTAGCAACCTATTGTCCGCTAACGGACACCAACTGATCAGCCATCCGTGCGGAGAAATCCGATGTGCGGCGGAAAACGTACCTAGGGTAGCGGTAAGATCTGGCCAGAATCCACACACGAAAATTAAGGAGAAACTATGAAGAAAGTATTGGTTTGTCTGCTGGCATTGACTTTCGCGATGAGCTTGACCGCTTTCGCGCAATCTTCAAATTCGCAAGATAACAACATGACGCCAACCCAGGCCGATTCGGGCGCGAAAGCTCCCCTGATGACGCTGAAGGGAACCGTTAAGGTTGACGGCGACAAGGTTACATTCGTGAATGATAAAGACGGCAAGAGCTGGGACGTGATGAACCCGGAAGAACTGAAAGCCCACGATGGCCATCACGTGCAGCTTAGCGCGCATGTGTACGCCGACAAAATGGCAATCCATGTGATGAGCGTCAAGATGGTCAAAGGCGGCTCCATGTCGAACGACTCCATGAGCAAGTAAGTTCGCGAACTTAGTAGGCTTGCGAAAATTAATTTGCGGTTGAAAGAAAGAATGTGCGGGGCGTAAAATTGCCCCGCGTTTTTATTGCTCATTGCTGGCTGGTACTACCTCCGCTTTGCTATATTGAACCTTTTCCCACTTTTCCTGATCCAACATTGTTCATGAATCTGTCTTCTTTGATGGCGCGCCACGGCTATGCCCTGACCTTTGTCCTGTTGCTGGCCGAGGCGATCGGACTTCCGTTCCCGGCAGCGCTTGCCTTGGTAGCGGCAGGGGCGGCGGTCGGGGCTCACACCTTGTGGGGTCCCTACGTTCTGCTCGCGGCGGTCGCAGCGCTATTAATGGGCGATACGGTCCAGTTTTGGCTGGGACGCTACATGGGCTGGCTACTGTTGGGATTTCTGTGCCGCGTCTCCATCAATCCGGAAACCTGCATTTTGCGGTCGGCGGAATCGTTTTACAAGCGCGGCAAAATCACTTTGGTGATTGCGAAGTTTATTCCCGGCGTAAACACTATGGCTGCGCCTCTGGCCGGCAGCATGAAGATGCGGTTCTGGCAATTTTTACAGCTGGATTTCGCCGGAGCCCTGGTATACGCCTTCGCTTATCTCGCCGTGGGATATCTTTCGCGAGATTTTCTGGCGGCCTTGTTGCGGGGCTTTCACGCGGCGGGCGTGGCGCTGGAAGCGGTAATCTTCCTCGCCATCGTAGCCTATGCAATCTACCGCATCGTGCAATATCGCAAAAACAAAATGTATCGCGTGGTTCCCCGAATACAGGTGCAGGAGCTGGCCGCCAGGCTGGCCGCTGCGGATGCCGCGAACCTGCAGATCGTCGACGTTCGCAGCCACGGTTATTACGATTCGGGCGGCGCGCGCATCAAAGGTTCCATCCGTATTGAGCCCAACAATCTTGAGGAAGAACTCAAAAACCTCGACAAAAACAAAGACATTTATCTCTACTGTACTTGAGCGCGCGAAGCGACTAGCGCCCGGGTGGCGCACATGCTGCGGGAAAAAGGTTTCAAAACATTTGTAATCGTCGGCGGACTCACCGCCTGGCGTAAAGCCGGCGAACCGGTCGAGTCGGTTCCGGAAAACGATCTGGTAAAGCTTCCGACATTCTCTTAATCCGCAGCATGGTATAGCATTACCGGGCCTCGCCACGATGAGTGACTCGACCAGCCACGATGCGTCCCGCGGCATAAACCGCGTCGTTTTTCTCCTGGCCCTTTCGGTTTTTATCAACTACATCGACCGCAGCAACCTCTCCATCGCTGCCCCCTTGCTAAAGGACGAACTTGGCCTATCGGCATCACAACTGGGCACGCTGCTCTCGGTCTTCTTCTGGACCTACGGCTGCATGCAGATTCCCGCCGGATGGCTCGTAGATCGATGCGAGGTGAAGTGGGTGTTTGCCGCGGGGTTCTTCGTATGGTCCGCGGCCACCGCGGTGACAGGAATTCTGCATGGGTTCACCGCATGGATCGTCATTCGAGTGGTTCTCGGGATCGGGGAATCGATCGCGTTTCCCGCGTACTCCAAAATCTTCAGCAGCTCTTATTTCGGCGAGAGTCACCGCGGCATTGGCAATGCGGCCATTATGGCTGGGCTTTCTTTGGGCCCGGCCGTCGGCATGCTGGTCGGAGGGACTGTGATGGGCCGCTTCGGCTGGCGGCCATTCTTTTTGATATTGGGCTTTGGAAGTTTGTTGTGGCTGATCCCCTGGCTGGCCTGGATGCCGACCGGAACTACTGCAGCCGCCGCAGACGAACATAAAATTAGCGTCCGGGATATTTTCCGCCAGCGTTCGGCGTGGGGTACTTGCCTGGGACAGTTTTGCATTAACTATGGGCTATATTTTTTAGTAGCCTGGTTGCCGTTTTATCTGGTCAGAGGTCGAAATCTTTCGATGAATCAGATGGCTAGGGTCGGAGGATTAGTCTTTTTCCTGTCAGCCGCTGCGGCGATGGTGACTGGAAAACTTTCCGATCGGTGGATCAGGGCAGGCGCGTCTGCAACCCGCGTGCGAAAGACGCTGCTTGGCGGAGGGATGACGGGCCTGGGTATCGCCTTGGCGGTGGCGGCGGACGCGTCCGACGGAATCTTCTTCTGGGCGCTGGCAGTGGCTGGCATCTGCGTTGGCGTCAACGGAACAAACTGTTGGGCAGTCACTCAAAGACTGGCAGGTCCGCGGTGCTCGGGGCGCTGGACCGGAGTACAGAATTTCGTGGGAAACTTTGGCGGGGCTTTTGCGCCCGCCATTACCGGATACATACTGGGCCGGACCGGCCAGCAGTTCTACTGGCCTTTCTTGATTGCCGCCCTGGTTTCGTGGATTGGCGCTCTCAGCTGGGTGTTTGGCGTTGGTCCGGTTGAGCCGGTGGAGTGGGAAAAGAGGAACCGGCCATCGGCCTTCGGTTCCGGCTCTCCGGCGACCGACGTTGTTCCGCTGCACTAGACTTTGACTTTATAGACCAGAACCTTATAAGCCAGAAATATGAGCCAGGAAACCGAAATCAAATTCCAGGTCGATGATTTGCGGGCGCTGGCACGCGAGCTGCGCACGGCTGGTTTTCATGTGACCACGAAGCGCACGCACGAGATGAATGCTTTGTACGATCTGCCCGGTGGGGTACTGCGAGGAAGAAAAGAATTGTTGCGGCTTCGGAAGTATGGGATGAAGTGGACGCTCACGCACAAGTCTGGAAAGAAAACTGGACGGCACAGTAGCCGCGAAGAGTTAGAAACTTCTGTAGAAGACGGCAAGCAGATGGACTTGATCCTTCGCGCCTTGGGATACGCGCCTTCATTCCGCTACGAAAAATTTCGCGCGGAGTGGACGGATGGCAAGGGACAGGTCGTGGTGGACGAAACTCCGATCGGAAACTTCTGCGAGATTGAAGGTTCGTCACGGTGGATTGACGCAACGGCGAAGAAGTTGGGAGTAAGCGAAGCGGATTTTATTACCAAGAATTATGCGGGGTTGTTTGCGGAGTGGAAAGAACAGACGAAGGGCGAAGCTGAAGAAATGACATTTCGTGGTGTTGCGGATCAAAAACAATCGCACCGGCGTTCGTAGCGGGTTGCCTGCTTCGCTGGACGGGCGAAACCGCCCATCCCCACACGTTTCGTGGCAGCAGAGGCTGCATTTACTTCCCGTGGCACTTCTTAAATTTGTTTCCCGAGCCACACGGGCAGGGATCGTTGCGGCCCACTTTTTCTTGCCCTCGTACGACTTGTTGCACAGGCTGCGCTTCTCCGCCGCCGGCCATGCGCGCTTGTTCCAGTTCGCGGCGCTTGCGGCGCATGAAGGCTTCTTCTAAATCGTCGGCGGTAGTCGCGACCAGTCGCGGCGGTCGATGTCCGTTCCCACCAGTTCCCTGCGTGTTCTGTACTCCTGGCTCAGACCCCTGACCCGAAAGTTCGCCGCCTTGCGGAGGTCTCGGCCCTGCGTCCGGAGGGCCCTCGATGATCTGCATCAGGTAGAGATAGCGCGCAGTGTCTTCCTGAAAGCGCTGCAGCATGGCCTCGAACATCTCAAACGATTCTTTCTTGTACTCGACCAGAGGATCATGCTGGCCATATCCGCGCAGCCCGATGCCTTCTTTCAGATGGTCCATGCTGAGCAGGTGATCTTTCCACTGCTGGTCGATGACGCTGAGCATGATCATGCGCTCGTGATGGCGCATGGCTTCGGGGCCGATGAGTTTCTCTTTCGCGTCGTAGCGCTCTTTTAGTTTTTCGAAAATCGCATCGCCGAGCTCCTGCCTATTTAACTCTTCAGGCTTCACTCCTTCCGCGATGACATCAACGCCGAAGCGCGTGAACACCGCGTCTTTCAAACCTTTGATGTTCCAATCGTCGGCGTGAGTTTTCGGCGGACAGTATTCATCCATCAACCCGCCCAGAATCGCCGAAACGTAATCTTCGAGGATCAGTTCTTTCTGGTCCATGCCCTCAAGCAGGCGGCGGCGCAAGCCGTAAACGGCCTCGCGCTGTTTATTCATCACGTCGTCGTATTCGAGGAGATGTTTTCTGGATTCGAAATGCTGGCCTTCCACGGCTTTCTGCGCGGTTTCAATGCGGCGGCTGATTAGCTTCGATTCAATCGGCATCCCTTCTTCCATGCCTAGCCGCTCGAGCAATTTCGAGACCCACTCCTTCGCGAAGATGCGCATCAGGTCATCTTCAAGCGCGAGATAAAAGCGCGAAGATCCCGGATCTCCTTGCCGGCCGGCACGCCCGCGAAGCTGGTTGTCGATGCGGCGCGACTCGTGGCGTTCGGTGCCGAGAATGTGCAAACCGCCGACGGCGATCACTTCATCGTGCTCTTTATCAGTCTGCGTTTTGTAGCGAGCGAAAGCTTCAGCCCACTTATCTGTCGGCACCGTGTATTCATTGCCGTTGTAGTAGAAGATTGAAATCGTGCCATCTTCCTGCGGGCCTTCAATTTTTCCCTCGGCGACGCGAAGTTGCTGCGCGATTCCCTTCTTCACCAACTCCTGCTTCGCCATGAATTCAGGATTGCCACCCAGCAGAATATCCGTGCCGCGGCCGGCCATGTTGGTGGCGATGGTGACCATGCCTTTCCGCCCGGCCTGCGCCACATACTCGGCTTCGCGCTCGTGGAACTTGGCATTTAATACCACGTGCTGCTTGATGCCTTTTTTCTTCAACAATTCCGACAGCCGTTCGGATTTTTCCACCGAAGTGGTCCCGACCAGCACCGGCTGGCCAGTTTCCGTCAGTTTCTGAATCTCATCCGCAACCGCGAAATATTTTTCTTTTTCCGTACGAAAGACGACGTCGGGATTCTCCAGCCGCAGCATCTGCTTATTAGTCGGAATGACCGCGACTTCCAGCTTATAAATTTTGTCGAATTCGGCAGCTTCCGTCTCGGCGGTTCCCGTCATCCCCGACAGCTTTTTAAACATGCGGAAGTAATTTTGGAAGGTGATGGTGGCAAGTGTTTGATTTTCGCGCTCGATCTTCACGCCCTCTTTGGCTTCGATCGCCTGATGCAATCCGTCAGACCAACGCCGTCCCGGCATCATGCGTCCGGTAAATTCGTCGACGATGATGACTTCACCGTCTTTGATCACGTACTCGACATCGCGACGGTAGAGAGCGTGCGCTTTGATTGCGGTCTCGACGTGGTGCTTGAGCGGCCAGTTCTCCGGGTCGGCGATGTTGCCGATGCCGAGCAGGCCTTCAACTTTGTTCCAACCCTCATCGGTGACCGTGATGTTGCGATGTTTTTCATCGACGACAAAGTCGCCGGTAAGTTGCGCAGGCTCTCCCGGGGCCACTTCGAGTTCCTCGCCCTTTTCCAACTTTGGGATGATGCGGTTCACCTTGTAATACTTGTCGGTCGACTCTTCACTCGCACCCGAAATGATCAGCGGTGTGCGAGCTTCATCGATCAGGATGGAATCGACTTCATCGACAATCGCGAAGTTGTGCCCGCGCTGCACGCAATCTTTAATGTCGAACTTCATGTTGTCGCGCAGGTAATCGAATCCGAACTCGTTGTTCGTGCCGTACGTGACGTCCGCGGCGTAGGCGGCGCGGCGCTGCTCGTCATCCAAATCGTGGACAATTACACCCACCGTCAATCCCAGAAAACGATAGAGCTTGCCCATCCATTCCGAATCGCGCTTGGCTAGATAATCGTTGACCGTGACCACATGCACGCCGCGACCGCTAAGCGCGTTGAGGTAGACCGGAAGCGTGGCGACCAGCGTTTTGCCTTCGCCGGTCTTCATCTCCGAAATCATTCCCTGGTGCTGCACCATCCCGCCGATCAACTGCACATCAAAGTGGCGCATGTTGAGCACGCGGCGTCCGGCTTCGCGCACGACCGCAAACGCCTCCACCAGGATTGAGTCCAGAATTTCCTGAAGCGCTTCGTACTTCGCCTTCTCAAGTTCTTTAGCGCGGTCGGGATCGGTATCGAGTTTCGCTTCGCCGTCCGTGCTTGCTGGAGCGCCGCCCGTGACCCGGCTCAACCGCTCCTGAATACGCTGCCGGAATTCGTCGGTTTTCGCGCGCAGTTCATCGTCGGAGAGCTTCTGTATCTGCGCTTCAAGGGCGTTGATCGCCGTCACTTTGGGCATCAAACTCTTGACGACCCGCTCGTTCTTAGTCCCAAAGACCTTGCCAATCAGAGTGTTAATCAAGCTGTGAAATCCTTCGGAGGGCCGGAATTGCCCAAGCGTAATCTCTTTTAGCCTAGCATATTTAGATGCGCCGGATGGCCGCAAGGATTTGCATGTATGTCATTCGCCACCCTGAACAAAAAATAGACTTTTCGTGTATATTCCACACGACTCATGCCCACTTTCTACGACCGCTTCGTCGAGTGCGAGGAGCGCTGGCCGCACAACATCGCGCTGGAAATTCAACGCCACGATCAGATCGAGAGTTGCACCTACGCCGAACTCCGGCGCATGGCCGAATCCGTCGGG
>Ga0302319_10016980_pt1 | contig 13365 bp, 11 predicted proteins | sample Bog_T0_2_FD_203319 | JGI IMG/M metagenome (GOLD analysis project Ga0302319, IMG submission 203319) | Peat permafrost microbial communities from Stordalen Mire near Abisko, Sweden - Bog_T0_2 | ecosystem: Environmental > Terrestrial > Soil > Wetlands > Peat | place: Sweden: Abisko, Stordalen Mire...
TAAGGGTGATGGTGGAGAGGTTCGGGGCATCCAGCGCGGCAAAGGCAGGCTGGTTGGAACGCAGGGTCATGACGGGACTCCTGCACGCCGAGGCGAGACTCAGCGTGCGTGCATGGGTTGCGGCAACGCCAAGGAGGCGGCCGGAAAAAGCGAATGACTGATCGAACGACCGCACGTCAGTCCTGATCGGTGTTCCAGCGACCGACAGGATGTCGGAAGGCTGGCGCTACCGATGGATCAGGACGGAAAATGCCGGGGCGGAGGTGTCAGCGGTTCAGGATCGCGATGCTGAACGGAATCGTCGGGGGAGCGAGGCCATGACTCCCGAAATCCTGGTCCCATGTCGAGGGTGGCCAGAAGCGCAGAGACGCGGTCCATTTCAGGTTTCTTGGTCGCGATCTGCTCAGGGGTCTTGCTGGGAGCCTTGCCGGCGAGAGCCGTGGAGTCGGTGTCGGCCAATGCCTTGGCAATGTGGCATAGGCAACAGGGATGCTCGCCATCAAAGGTGTTGGCCAGTGCCTGATCCGCCGTCTCAGTCTGCACCCGGTCGACGAACATGCTGACCCAGGCGATGATCTGAATCCCTGCGGCGTGCCCAGTGATCAGGGCCAGCGCCATCAGGAGGCATCCGCATTTCAGGCCCAGACGGGACATGGGGCGGACGCTACCCGAGGCCAAGCGGGCGCAAGCTCAGGTAAGGAAGTCAGGGACTCCCATGCAAAAAAAAAACGCGTTCGGCAATCGGCCTCCTATTTTTGTGGGAGAGGGAGTGCTCACAGTAGATCCGCTCGTTGAGCGGACCCGCGACATTGTAAATGGCTCAACCGCTCGGCGTATCCAGCGCAATCCGTGATCCAGTCGGGGGCGTTGGTTCATCGGCGAGTTCGACGGCGACAACGTTCTTCAGATTCACTCACCAACTCGCCGCGTGCGTTCGCCACCGAGAGCGTCATCCCATCACGCGCCCATTCCTCGACGCTTCGCTTCACCTTGGCAGCGGCTACGGAATCCCGTGTCCGTCCGAACTTCACCAAGCGTCCTTCTTTGAGCCGGAGAAATACCGCCGTGGCCACGGAGCGACAATACTCGACTAGAATCTTCGACCATCGGTATTTTTGTATTCCGTCGATCCATTGCAGAATGCAGCATCGAGAGCGCCGATGGCCGTGTTGATGGACGGCTCAGCGTCAAGGCCGCTGAGCCATGCCGCGCACGGCGAGTGGTTGCGCGATGCATTTGGTCGTAGGTCATGCTTTGCGTTTGAAATTTACATTCGCAGCTGTGCTCCCCTGCGCCGATTCAAGTGGGCTGTAAACCCCATGATATTGACCGTGTACGACATCTGTGATGACGCCTTACAGATGACTAATCCCACAACGGAATACCCGATGTTTACACGAAATTGTCTAACATTGGTCGGCTTGATCGACGCCCATACATTGCATTTTGCATGCATGGGAAATAAGTGTGTTGTAAAGGCCGGCGGGGTAGTATCAGCGTTGCGCAGAGAATCTGCTCCTTCCCAACGGTATATGGCATTCAGTCCGGTCGTTGTCGGCTATAGGTTATTGACGGGGTTTGGGGGCATTCTGGGCGCGTGGAGTCTCGGTCATGAAAGCAGCGTCCGCCGTGGTCGGGAAACCCAATCCCGGGCATGAGAATCACCAACTTCTCGATGCCCTGATCGCCCTGGAACACGGTGATTTCTCGGTGAGCCTGCCCAACGGATGGACGGGCGTCGAAGGCAAGATCGCCCAGGCGTTCAATGGCATCGTTGCCTTGAATCGCAATACGGTGAGGGAACTCGACAAGTTGAGCCGGGTGGTGGGCAAGGATGGCAAGCTCTCGCAGCGCGCCGCCCTCGGACAAGCCACCGGCGCCTGGGCGGAAACCATCGGCGCGGTGAACGCTCTCGTCGACAACCTCGTGCATCCTACCTCTGAAACCGCGCGGGTGATCGGTGCCGTCGCCAAGGGCGACCTCTCGCAATCGATGGCGCTCGACAAGGAAGGCCGCCCTTTGAAGGGTGAGTTCCGACGTACGGCATTGACCGTGAACACCATGGTCGACCAGCTCTCCTCATTCGCGTCCGAGGTGACGCGCGTGGCGCGTGAGGTCGGCACCGAAGGGAAACTTGGCGGCCAGGCCAAGGTGAAGGGCGTCGCCGGAATCTGGAAGGATCTCACCGACAACGTCAACCGCATGGCCTCGAACCTCACCAGCCAGGTGCGCAACATCGCCACCGTGACCACCGGGGTCGCCAATGGGGACCTGACGAAGAAGATCACCGTGGACGTGCGTGGTGAATTCCTGGAGTTGAAAAACACCGTCAACACCATGGTCGACCAGCTCAATTCCTTCGCCTCAGAGGTGACCCGCGTGGCGCGCGAAGTCGGCACTGAAGGCAAGCTCGGCGGTCAAGCCGACGGACGTGGCGCCGCCGGAACCTGGAAGGATCTCATCGTCAACGTCAACTTCCTCGCCGGCAACCTCACCAGCCAGGTACGCAACATCGCCGACGTGACGCGTGCGGTCGCGGCCGGAGATCTGTCGAAAAAGGTCACGGTGAATGTGCAGGGCGAATTCCTCGAAGTCAAAAGCACGGTCAACACCATGGTGGACCAGCTGAATTTCTTCGCCTCAGAGGTGACCCGTGTTGCCCGTGAAGTTGGCACCGAAGGCAAGCTCGGCGGCCAGGCGGATGCACGCGGTGCCGCCGGCACGTGGAAGGATCTCATCGTCAACGTCAACTTCCTGGCCGGTAATCTCACTTCGCAGGTGCGGAACATCGCAGATGTCACGCGCGCGGTCGCAGCGGGGGATCTGTCCAAGAAGATCACGGTGAATGTGCAGGGCGAATTCCTGGAAGTGAAGAACACCGTGAACACCATGGTGGACCAGCTCAACTTCTTCGCCTCGGAAGTGACGCGCGTCGCGCGCGAGGTCGGCACCGAAGGCAAGCTCGGTGGTCAGGCCGACGTGCGTGGGGCTGCTGGCACCTGGAAGGACCTCACCGACAGCGTCAACTTCCTCGCCGGAAACCTCACTTCGCAGGTGCGCAACATCGCCGACGTGACCCGGGCGGTCGCTGATGGAGACCTCGGCAGAAAGATCACCGTCGACGTGAAGGGCGAATTCTTGGAGATGAAAAACACCGTGAACACCATGGTGGATCAGCTGAATTTCTTCGCCTCCGAAGTGACGCGGGTGGCGCGTGAGGTCGGCACCGAAGGCAAACTCGGCGGGCAGGCCGATGTGCGCGGCGCTGCCGGCATCTGGAAGGATCTGACCGACAACGTCAACTTCATGGCTGGCAACCTCACCTCGCAGGTGCGCGGCATCGCCAAGGTGGTGACGGCGGTCGCCCGGGGCGACCTCAAACGCAAGCTGACCGTCGAAGCCAAGGGCGAGGTCGCGGAACTCGCCGACACCATCAACGGCATGACAGACAACCTGGCCATGTTCGCCGACCAGGTGACCAGCGTGGCGCGCGAGGTCGGCGTCGAAGGCCGGCTCGGAGGCCAGGCCCAGGTACCGGGCGCGGCCGGCACCTGGAAGGACCTCACCGACAACGTCAATCAGCTCGCTGCCAATCTCACCACCCAGGTGCGCGCCATTGCGGACGTCGCCATCGCCGTGACCAGGGGCGACCTCACACGTTCGATCGCGGTAGTCGCCCAGGGTGAGGTGGCGGCGCTGAAGGACAATATCAACGAGATGATCGCAAATCTGCGCGGGACGACGATCAAGAACAATGAGCAGGACTGGCTGAAGACCAATCTCGCCAAGTTCGCGCTCATGCTCCAGGGCCAGAAGGACCTCCTCGCGGTGGCCAAGCTCATCCTGTCGGAGTTGGCACCGGTGGTCTCGGCGCAGCAGGGCGTGTTCTACATCCTGGGCGTGGCCAAGGACGAGCCGCCAGCAGCGCAACGCGAAGAGCCATTTCTGCTTCAGCTCGCGGGCTTCGCCCTCCCCAGTGGCCATGACCGCACCTACCGGCTTGGCGAAGGCCTGGTGGGCCAGTGCGCCGTCGATGGCAAAAAGATCCTCCTCGCCGACGTGCCAGCGGACTACTTGAGCATCTCCTCCGGCCTGGGCGAAGCCCCACCGCACAATGTCATCGTGCTGCCGGTGCTGTTCGAGGGCAAGGTCAGGGGAGTCATCGAACTGGCGTCCTTCAGCCCTTTCAGCCGCACCCACGAGGTCTTCCTCGATCTGCTCACCGAATCGATCGGCATCGTCCTCAACACCATCGATGCGAGCACCCGCACCGAGGATCTGCTCAAGCAATCGCAATCGCAGGCGCGCGAACTGCTGAGCCAACAGGAGGAGCTCAAAAAGACCAACCAGCAGTTGGAGGAGAAGGCCGGCCTGCTCGCCAGTCAGAATGCCGAGGTGGAGCGCAAGAACCAGGAGGTCGAGCAATCGCGATCGGCGCTCGAAGAGAAGGCCAAGCTCCTCGCCCAGACCTCGAAGTACAAGTCCGAATTCCTCGCGAACATGTCGCACGAATTGCGCACGCCGCTGAATTCGCTGCTCATCCTCTCTGATCTGCTCACGCGGAACGCGGATGGGAACCTGCACCCGAAGCAGGTCGAATACGCCCGGACCATCCACACGTCCGGCAACGACCTGCTGTCGCTGATCAACGACATTCTCGATCTCTCCAAGATCGAATCCGGGACGGCCTCGGTCGACCCCAGCGAACTATCGCTGGCGGTCTTTCGCGAATACCTCCAGCGCTCCTTCACCCACGTTGCGGAATCGCGCTCGCTGGAATTTTCCATCAATATCGATGCGTCGTTGCAGAAGCCCATGTTTACCGACGTCAAACGCCTCCAGCAGGTGCTCAAAAACCTCCTGTCGAACGCTTTCAAGTTCACCGAGAAGGGCAGCGTCACGGTCGACATCGCCCCGGTCAGATCCGGTTGGCAGGCAGGAAACGAAGCGTTGGACCGGGCCGTGGATGGCGTCCTGGCCTTCTCCGTGTCGGACACCGGCATCGGCGTCCCGCCCGACAAGCAGCGGATCATTTTCGATGCCTTCCAGCAGGCCGATGGTTCAACCAGCCGCAAATATGGCGGAACCGGCCTCGGCTTGGCGATCAGCCGCGAGATTTCCAAGATGCTGGGCGGCGAGATCCACCTCATGTCCACCCTGGGCAAGGGCAGCTCCTTCACCTTCTTCCTGCCGGCGGTCTACATCCCGCCCGAGACGGCTCGTCGGCCTGCGCCTGGCATCCAGCCGGTCCACGTGGAACCATCCGTCCTTCCAGGTCCAGATGTTCAGCCAGCCGCCACAGCAAAGCCACTGGACGGGATCGGTGACGATCGCACCAGGATTCTCGCCAGCGATGCCGTTCTCCTGGTGGTCGATAGCGATCGGGAGTTCACCCCGTCCCTGGTCGAGTCGGGGCGAGCCCACGGATTCAAGGTCGTGGTCACGGAACGCGGCGGGGACGCCATCGCCCTGACCCGACAGTACCGACCTGCCGCTGTCGTCCTCGACAGTGACCTGACCGACAGCGAGGGCTGGCGGGTGTTGCAGAATTTCAAGAACGACCTGTCGATCCGCCACATCCCGGTGATCATGTTGGCAGGCGTGGACGAACGTGAGCGTGCACTGCGCAAGGGTGCCTTCCGGCTGCTCACCAAGCCGGCGGGCCGCGACCAGCTTGACCGCATGCTCAAGGACATCCGGGAGACCTTTGAAGGCAGACCGCGACGGCTGCTCATCGTCGAGGACAACCCCGTTCAGCGCGGCCATCTGGTCGAATTGCTCAGCGGGACCAATGTCGAGATCGTTGCGGTCGGCACGGGTCAGGAGGCACTCGACACCATCACCCGCGAAACCTTCGACTGCGTGATCCTTGACCTCATGCTCCCGGACATGGGCGAAGTGCCGGTGGCGGAGGCAGTGCATGCCTTGCTCGGCAAGCATTTCACTCCGTTGATCATCCTCACCAGCAAGAGCCTTGACCGCGAGGATGAGCAGCGGTTGCGCATGCTGAGCATGTCCATCGTGGTCAAAGACTTCCGTGCTCCCGAGCTGCTCCTCGACGAGGTCTCGGTGTGCCTGCACCGACCACACAACCACCTCACTCCGGCCCAGCGAAATCTCGTCGACCGGCTGCATGCCCCGGAGCTCGTGCTCAAGGACCGTCGCATTCTCGTGGTCGACGACGATATGCGCAACATCTTCGCCATGACCAGCCTGCTCGAACGATATGAAATGCAGGTTCGTTCTGCCGAAGACGGCAAGGCAGCCATCGCGCTGTTGGAGACCACCCCGGATATCGAGATCGTCCTGATGGACATCATGATGCCCGGTATGGACGGCTACGACACCATGCGCGCGATCCGTCAACGTCCCCAGTTGAAATCCCTGCCAATCATCGCCCTGACCGCCAAGGCCATGAAGGGCGACCGCGAGAAATGCTTCGATGCCGGTGCTTCGGACTACGTTTCGAAACCGGTCGATACCGAAAACCTGCTGTCCCTGCTGTGTATCTGGCTGTACCACTCCGCCGCCACGGCTGGGGCCGCACGGCGCGGACCGTGAGCACCACCGTGACAACCGGGTCGAACGGCGCAGATGGCGACGGCACGCCGAAGCCGGCATTGCTGCCGGCGACAGAATCCCCGGCTGTTGAGAGGCCGTTGTCCGGCGGATTGGCCGCAGAATTCAAGGCACCGGCATCCTCAATGACCGGACCCGACCCGACGAAGGGCGATCCCGCCTTCTCGGCCATTGCTGAAGGAGCGTCGAATCGGCTGCGCGCGATCTTCCAGGCCGATGATCCGGTGCCCGAAGCCGTGACGCCTGTCCATGCCCCATCACCGACTTCCGATCGGGCGATGATCCTGCTGGTCGACGACCGTCCCGACAAGATGATAGCCATCGAAGCAGCGATCGAAGGTTTGGGCGACGAAGTGGTGCGGGCTACTTCCGGCAGCGCGGCGCTGCGCCACCTCCTGCTCCACGACTTCGCCGTCATCCTCCTCGATGTCAGCATGCCGGTCATGGACGGCTTCGAGACCGCCACGCTGATCCGCCAGCGCAAGGCCAACGAGCATACCCCCATCATATTCATCACCGCGATGAACGCTTCGGAAGGTAAGGCTTCTGTTGGTTATTCACTCGGCGCAGTGGACTACCTGTTCGCCCCCGTGCTGCCGGATGTGCTGCGCGCGAAGGTGGCGGTGTTCATCGACCTCTTTCGCAAGACCAGCGAGGTGCGTCGCCAGGGCGACCTGCTGCGCGTGGCTGCCGAGCGGCGCACCATCACGCTGGAGAGTCGGCTTGATGGCCTGCTCAACCGCCTGAACGTCGGCGTCTTCCTCACCACCGCCCATGGCGACCTCCTGAGCGCCAATCCGGCCTTTTTCCGGATTTACGGCCTGTCCCCCACGATCCTGCCCGGCAGCGTCAACCTTGGCCGTCTGTACCTCCAGGAAACTGACCGCGCACTCATGATGGCGCAGCTGATGGCAACCGGACAGGTGCTGGATTACGACATCCAGCACCGCCGGGCGGATGGCGTCGTCATCTGGGTGTCCCTGTCGAAGGCGCTGTCCAACGTCGGCGACGGCCACAGCGTCATAGAAGGATTGGTCGAGGACATCACCGAGCGCAAAGAGGCCGAGCGAACGGTGATCGCCCAAAGCGAGGACTTGGCGCGCAGCAACGCCGAACTGGGGGAGTTCGCCTATATCGCCTCTCACGATCTCCAGGAGCCATTGCGCATGGTGTCGTCGTTCTCCAGCCTCGTGTCGATGCGCTGCGGCGACAAGGTTGACGACACAACGCGGTCCTATCTCGACCAGATCGTCTCCGCCGCCGCGCGCATGCGCACCCTCATCCGCGACATCCTCGCCTATTCCAGCCTGGGCAAGCCGGCGGCCCCGGTGCAGGTCGATTGCGACGAACTCCTCGACAAAGTGCTTTTCGGCCTCCAGGCGCGCATCGATGGCGCCGAGATCCGCCGCACCCCGTTGCCAGTGGTGATGGGTGACCCTGTGCTGCTCGGCCAACTGTTTGAGAACCTGGTGACCAATGCCTTGAAATTCCGCGCCAGTGGAATCCTGCCGGTGATCACCATCGGCGCCCTGCGCCAGGGCGCTGACTGGCAGTTCGTCATCGCCGACAACGGCATCGGCATAGACCCCCAGTACCACGAACGCATCTTCCGCGTGTTCCAACGCCTGCACACCACCGAGGAATTTCCGGGCACGGGCATCGGCTTGGCGATCTGCCGAAAAGCCGTCGAACGTCTAGGTGGCCGGCTCACCCTAGAGTCAAGCCTCGGTCATGGGTCGACCTTCCGCTTCACCCTGCCGTACACTCCCCAGGTCGTCGGCGGCGCAAAAGAAGACCCCGGGCTCGCCCCGGCGGCCTGACGTGACGGCCCAACGATTGGGCATCATGACGGGCAAGTGCTGCCTCCGCCTCCTCCTCGAACGACTTTGAAGGTCCAGCATGCCGAAACCAAAATTATTTCTCGCCGATGACAATCCACTGGACGGGATGTTGCTGAATATGGGCTTCGCCGAGGCCGGGCGTGCGGTGGAAATCGTTCAGGCCCGCGATGGTGCCCATGCCACCTGCCTGTTGCAGGAGGCGGTCCTGGAGGTGCCCTTTCCCTTCGGCCTGATCGTCATTGACCTCAACATGCCGAAGGTCGATGGCTTGGAACTGCTGACGCGCTTGCGAGGTTGGCCACAGTTGACCGGGGTGCCAATTGTGATCCTGACTTCGTCGACCAGCCCAGCTGATAGACAACGCAGCCTCCTGTGCAACCCCACCGCATTCCTGATCAAGGCAGATGACTTCGGCGGGCTGGCGTCGGTTGTCGGCAAGTTGGTGCCGTACTTATTCCCAGAAAACCCTGCTGAGCCGCAAGCGGCGTAGGAGAAGAGTTCTGAAAATGAGAAGGTGGTGTCTGATGGAGACGAGGGGATGGATAGAGAATTGGCGCCCCGGACTGTGCAGATTTGCTCACTGGCACAGATCTAAGCATCAACCGTACGTCGCCGGCTCTCCCCATCGACAATCACTGCGTAGATGTATTGGGCACGGCATCTCCGATGGCGACCGATGTTCCACGGATGGTCCGCCTGATATCCGTCAGTACCGACGGAGCGACGCTCAATGAGCGCAGCCCGATGCGCAACAGTCCGGGAATGGCCGTGGTCCGCCCAGCGAGTTCACCGCAGAGTGAGATTGGAGTGGTCCCGGCGTCCAGGATCGCCAGTTCCATGAGGCGCATGACCGATGCATGGTCGTCAATGAAGTAGTCGCTGACCGAGGGATTTTCGCGGCCGGCGGCCAGGGTGTACTGGGTGAGGTCGTTGGAACCAATGCTGAGGAAGTCGACATGCCGGACCAACGTGGCGACGGTGAGCGCCGCCGCAGGGGTCTCAATCATCGCGCCAATCGGCGGCATCTCCTGCACGCCGAGGGTCGAAGCGAGTTCGCGGCACCGGGCGACCACCTGGGCCACATCGCGCTCCAAGGAAACCATCGGGATCAGGATGCCGAGGTTGAAGCGCCGTGAGCAGTCGAGTAGCGCCCGCAGCTGCGCATCGAGCAATTCCGGGTAGCGCAGCAGGACTCGCACCCCGCGTAGGCCGAGGAACGGGTCCGCTTCGGGCGGCAGGGGCAGATAGCTGGGATTCTTGTCGGCGCCGACGTCGAGCAGGCGGACATTCACCCGCAGGCCGGCCAGCGGTTCGAGGCTGCGGCCGAGGAAGGCGGCGAACTCCTCCGCTGTCGGCAAGTGCTTGCTCGACATGAAGAAGGGTTCGGTGCGAAAAAGCCCGATGCCATCGGCCCCGCTTCGCATAGCCAGTTCGACGTCCTCCAGACTCCATGCATTGGCCATCACCGACACCGTCATCCCGTCGCTGGTGATGGTGGGCCGCCGGTCGATCGGGGTGGGGCGGTGCCGTGCTCGCTCCCCGGCGGCGATCACGCGCTCATAGCTCTGGCCAGTGGCCTGGTCCGGGTGGATCACCACTACGCCGGTACCGCCATCGACAATGATGTCGTCCCCGGCATGGGCGAGGTCCAAGATTTGAGCGATGCCGCCAACGCAGGGGATGCCGAGTTCCCGCGTCAGCAGCGCCGCGTGGGCGGCGGGTCCGGCGAATTCCGCGATCACCGCCACGGTCGACGAGCGCGACAGAAACACCGTGTCCGACGGGTACAGACGCCGAGCCACCAGCACGGTTCCAGGTGGAAGGCCTTCGAGTCGGTGGGCATGGATGCCGCGCAGCGAATGGAGCAGACGGCGCGACAGATCCTCCAGATCATCGGCGCGAGCGTGGAGAATCTCGTTTGACGAGGCGCGAAAGCGCCGGGCGGCGATAGCGAAGACCGCGCGCACGGCTTCTTCCGCGTCGACCGGCCCGCTGTCGAGACAGCGATCCAGATCAGCCTTCACCGTGCTGTCCTGCATCATCGCAGACTGAGCACGAAAGATATCGCCGGATTGGTCGCTCAGGGCGTTGGAGATGCTCGCGGCATCGGTCTCCAGGCTGTGGCGGACATCGCTCATGGCGGATGTGATGCGCTCGTGCTGGTCCGCGCCGGTTGCGTCAGCCCCCTCGCCCTCTGAGTAGGATTCGCGGAGAATCTCCGAGGTGTATATGAATACGCTGCCGCGTGCGATGCCCGGCGACACCGCCGCGCCCGTCAGGGTCTCCATCGGCGCCATTGCGGCTTTACTCATGAACAGACCAGTTGGCGGTGGGCAGTACGGCACCTGCGCCGGCATACCTTAGGCCAAACGTTGGGAGCATGCCCATGGACATGAAGACCAGGAACACCCCGAGTTGGACAGCGGGCTCTATCACGAGGCGGCCTCGGCAGTGGGTGTTCTTGGGATGCATGCGTGGAGACCAGTACGGCACTCCGTACTCTGGCACGAGCGGTAGCCAAGGTGATGGGGTGTTCACCCCTCCTGCACATCAGCCCAGCGCTGATGGTGAGTTCACGCCGTAGGCGACAATCAGGGTCCCGGTCGCCTCTTCTGCTCGGCCCGCAATGCTCCCAGCGCCGGCACGGCCCACTTCACCAACTCTTGAACGCCGGCCTTTGGACCGGGCAACGCCGGAACGCTGGGGATCGACCTGATCAGGCTCTGGGTCCGGTCCAGGTCGTTCCAGAAAGTCGGCTCCACGAAACCACGCACCAATGCGACCTGGAGGCTGGTGATGGCTTCATGCATGGATTGGACTGCCGATGTGACCTGGGCGTCTGTCAGTCATCCATCGACCTTCATCAGCGAATCCAACCCCAACATATGCAGCGTCCCGGCGACCCGCTTGTTCGCTCCGGTGATCGACACCGCTGCCGGCTTGGCCGATCGCACCTGATCGGTGAGCCAGCCGCAGATGGACGAGTTGATCATCTGGATGCGCGAGAGATCGACGACCACCCGATCGCGGGCGCCATGAATCCATCGGTGTGAGCGGGGATCGGTCATCAGTGCGGCCTGCATCGCTTTGGGGTCGAGGATGATCACTACGACGCCTGGTCGATTAGCGACTTCAAACGGTAGGTCGATGCCCTCTTCGGGGTAGAACAGCCGCTGGGCGCAGGCGGTGTGCTTGCTCTGGTCGTTCATCACGTCGGTCAGCCCGCGCCAGCCAGGGAATGAATCTGCGCCCGCTTCGCGGCCTCGATCCCTTCATCGTCGGCGATGCAGGCTAGCAGCCGCTCGACATCTCCCCCGAAGAGGTGGATCCGGATCTGACGCACCATTTCCAGCTTGTAGGCCTCCGCATCGACCAGCGGCGAGAAGGTATGCGATCGGGTGGCATCGGATTTCTGGTCGAGGAAGTCTTTCTTCCCGAGGTTCCGCATGACAGTCAGGACTGTGGTGTAGGCGAGTTGCTTGGCGGCCGGCTGGGCATTCAGGGCATCGTGGACATCGTGGACAGTAGACTGGCCGTTGCGCCAGATGTGGTGCATGATGCGGAGTTGGAGGTGGCCAAGAATCGGCATTGGTGGATTCATGCGGCAAGTATCGGCACCTGGGAGAGGCAAGCCATGGTTGGCTTGGCAGTAATGCCTCCTTGGTATTTCTAGCGGGGACTGGTTTTCTTGCTATTTCTCCCACGATTCAGCTCAATCATCCCACCGAATGCCACATCCATGACCATTGATCCAAAGGTGGCTCAAGCCCTTGCTGCTGCCATCTCCAAGCTCGTTGAACAAGCCGTGGCCGAGCAACTCCCCACCATGCTTGCTGTGGCCCTGTCCGAGCGCGACCGCGTCACCGCTGAGCGCGTGCCGAAGGATGGCCTGCGCGTACTGAGCCTCGCCAAGCTCGCGAAGCAGTACCGCTGCGGGCGATTGATGGCCAAGCGCCTCATCGCATCCGGCGAACTGCCGGCCATCGAGCGCATCACCAGGGGCGGGCGCGTGGGAACATTCGTCGCGGTTGCTGACGCCGAGCGCGTGCTGGCTGGGCAGCGCTAGGCGAGCCTACGAGCCTGGTAGAATAGAACCCTATCAATATTGACGTTATAACGCTATTATTAGTGCAAATGCGCCTTGATCAGCTTGATATGTCTCTATATTGTTGATATGTCGAAAATGGCCAAGCAGTTTGGCGACTTGGTCCGCACCCATCGACGCCGCCTCAGCATGACCCAGGGCGACCTCGCCGAACTCGCCCAGGTGACCATCGGCACCATCAGCCTCCTGGAGCAAGGGAAATCGAACTGCACCTTCGATCTGGCCGAGCGAGTCGGCGACGTCGTCGGTATCGAGCTCGTGGCCCGGGCACGCCAAACCACTGGGGCTGAGGCAGGACATCCATGAGCCGTGCCCTGCGCCATGGTCTGGTCGGCGTGAACGGCCGCCGCGCCGGCGTGATTGCGGAGACGGCCACAGGGTATGCGTTCACCTACGACCCGATCTATCTCGTCGATCCCAGTAGTCCGCCAGTTTCGCTGACCCTACCCAAACGCTCCGAGCCCTATGTTGCCGAGCGTCTATTTCCCGCTTTCTGCGGCCTGCTCGCGGAGGGCGGCTTGGCCGAGCAGCAATGCCGTCTTCACCACCTCGATGAGCGCGACACCTTCGGTCGGGTGCTGGCCACCTGCTTCGAGACCATCGGGGCGGTGAGCGTCATTCCTGTCTCCGGCGAGGTGCCCGCGGCATGAGCACCGAAACCTCCTTCCGCTGCTTCGCGATGCTGACCGACCTGCCGACCGAGGGGCTGTCGGCGGTCGCCCAGCATCGTCTGTCCGGATCGCGCGCCCGCTTTCCGGCATCCCTGAACGTGGCGCGCAAGGACGTCGTGCGCCTGCGTGCCGAGACCTTGCGCCGGATGTCGATCTCCGGGGTCCAGGA
>Ga0302319_10016983_pt1 | contig 13364 bp, 10 predicted proteins | sample Bog_T0_2_FD_203319 | JGI IMG/M metagenome (GOLD analysis project Ga0302319, IMG submission 203319) | Peat permafrost microbial communities from Stordalen Mire near Abisko, Sweden - Bog_T0_2 | ecosystem: Environmental > Terrestrial > Soil > Wetlands > Peat | place: Sweden: Abisko, Stordalen Mire...
GGGCGGCAACATGATGGTGCGCCCCTTTTCAATCGCCATCTCCATCTGCGGCATGATGCGCGCCCGGGTATCTCCGTCGAGCACCTGAAACACTTCAGAGATATGCCGCCCGACGGCTTGCGCGCAGACCCATCCGGTCAGCTTTTCCGCGATCGGATTGATGAAACTAACAACCCACCGGTTGTTAGTACTCAATACGCCATCGCCGATGGACGCTAGCGTCACCTGAGCCCGCTCGTGATCATCGACCACGGCTACTTCCCGTGCTTTTCTTGCGATGCTGTGGCGCACCGCTCGCCGAAAACTGCTGCCGTCCAGTGTGCTTTTGAGAAGGAAATCCTGCGCCCCCTGCGCGAGCAACCCCGCTTGCAACGCGAGGTCGTCGTCGTCCCCTAAAACGAGAACCGGCAGTTCCGGTGACGCAAGCATCAACACTCGTAGCGCTTCAAGCTCCGGCTTGACCAGCGCGCTTAGATCCACCACCAATGCTTGAACAGCGCTCTGCGCCTTCAGTCGCTCGTTGGCATGCGAGAGACTGTCAACGTAATCGATGGTCAACGATTCGGAATTGGAAGACTTGGCAGCGTGGATCAGACCCCTGTCACGCGCGCCGAGAAGCACCACGACGGTCACCGTCGCTGCCCTGCAACAATCGAAGATTTAGGAGATGTCGAACAGATCTCGTCTACATCTAAGTTAAGCCGCTGCGATGAAAGATGCATCTAAGTCCTTTTAAGCTAACGACTTTACGATGCACTAATGGCGGCGGCCCCAACCGTTCGGTAACGGACATAACGTGGCCCTCCAAACGTGATGCGGTTCTCAATTCCAACAACTAACGTTTCCAATCGGAGCTGAATTGGTTTCCGTTAGGGCTGCCCCTTACACAGCGCGTAGAAACGTAGGAACGGGGCAACGTGAATGGAACGCAAAGCACGGCGCACCGGAGACGAACCTGGTTTTCTTTGGCGGCAAGTCGCTGCGCGAGGGCGGCGTGAGGTAGTACTGAGGTCCCTCCTCAAACGACCGCCGAATTGAGCGACGCCGTATCGTAGAAATCGACTGTCGATGTGTAGGGCGTTGTCGCAAGCAACTGGGCTCAGCGCGAAGTGTTGGCCGACGTAAACAGATATCGTCCAGTTGCCAATAGGTTTCGCCACCTCGACCCTGTTGGTGAAATCAGAGATCAAATTCCAAGAGTCAGCGGCGAACTATTTTTGAAACATGACGCAATGTCGTTGCACGGCGCCCGCATACTCGCCGCGAAAGTTGCAACTTGCTCTGCGTGTTCGCGGGAAGAGTGGACGAACGACCGGGCAAGTGCTACTAGGCTGGTGTCGTTATCGCCGCATGCTTGCTCAAGGACGGGTCGCTTATGCACATTTCAAATCTTCGTATGGGGTTGCTGCTGGGCGCGATGGCTTTGGCAGCCCCGGCAGCCAAGGCCGCCTACGTCGGCAATCCGATCGTCTCCGGCGGCCTGACCGACGGATCGCCACCGCTGGTGATTTTGGGTGAATACAATTCCGCGGGGCCCACGGCGGCCTCGACCGTGAGCTTTGCAAGCGCGGGCGCTGTCACCGACGTAAAATTCTACGGCGGCAACTACAATTTCACGTTGTACGCACTGGCCCCTGGCACACTGTCGGGCGGCGTACAGTCTTTTACCGTTGCTGCGGCCGAGAGTTTTTCGGGCTCGGCGTCCGCCGGGGTTCAGTCGCTTACCGTCAGCGGTTTTTCGGTGGCGACGGGGGACTTGCTGGCCTTCGCGGGGACAGGGCCTACGTATGTGTCGGCCTCGAATACCACCGGGAGCGATGCAACCTATGCAAACGCCGCAGCGAGTCCGGGGTTCATCGCAACGCCCCCCTCCTCGGTGCTCGGGGCGCTCTTCACGGTTGCGTCAACGGGTACGGCAGCGAACTACGACTACATTGACGATTTCTTTAATAATCAAGGTCGAACCTACGCCATCGGCGTCGACTACACGACCACAGCAGTTCCCATTCCCGCATCTTTCTGGCTGATGCTGGGCGGCTTGGGCGGGATCGGATTGCTGGCGCGTCGGCAGACCGGAGCTTCGGTCTAGCGCACATCCGACGCTGTCATTTCCCCGAAATCGTGATTGGCGGCCAATCGCGAGCTTCCTGGGTTTGCAAAACTTGAGCCGCCCACTGGCTAATCCAACGGAATAAATAAGCCGGTAACCCCCTGTCTTTCGTTACTATTGATTGCCTGTAACGATTACTTGAGGAATCGCCATGCGCGCGTTCAACCGGTCAATGGTCTGGGTTGCCCCCATGCTCCTGTTCTTGGGGTGTGCGGTGGCTTTTGCGGGTGACGGCGTATCGATCACCATCAATAACAACACCACGAAAAATCTTCTCGTGACGGTTTATGACTTGAGCACCCATCCCGCGCAACCGGTCGTGTCGGGCACAACCATCAACGGCTTTGCGTCGATTTCGCTCAAGGTGGGCGCCGATGCAGCCGGGCAGGGACATTTGCGCTGGACCGCGACGACGGTGGATAAGGACATGCGCATGTGTGGTCACCGTGACAAGCCTCACCTGAACGACGGCGCGACCGTGCATGTCTCCGCCAATTCGCAGTGCGCGTCGAACTAGCAGCAACGCGGATGACGGCTGCGGCCCTACTCAAAATTGAGATCGACACGGACGGATAGCCGATTGTGATTACAGGGAAGATTGGCAGGTGGCTGCCGTTCGCGGCAGCCTTCTGCTTTGCTGTCGCGGTTCACGCTGAAGATTGGCTGCCCATCCCGCCCGAGCAGCTGCAAATGACCAGCGAGCCGCAAGCGCCGAAAGCGCAGGCGATTTATCTCTATCGACAGGTGGATCGTGACGATACCGCGCGGGTAGAGAACGTCTACGTTCGCCTCAAAATTCTCACCGACGAAGGCCGCTCCCGCGCCAATGTATCGCTGACCTATGACTCGAACCGCGAGGGCATCGGCGAGATTCGGGCTCGCACCGTCCGCCCCGACGGCTCGATCGCCAATTTCGACGGCACCATCTACGAGAGGGCCACGGTGGAAGCGAGGGATGTGCGGGTCATGAGCAAGACCTTCACGCTACCCGAGGTCGAGGCGGGCAGCATCATCGAGTACCGCTTCAAGCATCGGTTCGGCTCAGGGTACGTATTCGACTCGCACTGGATCTTGAGCGCCGACCTTTACACAAAATCGGCACAGTTTTCACTCATCCCCTACCGCGGCTACACATTGCGCACCAGCACGCCTGCGGGATTGCCGCCTGGAACAGAGCAGCCGAGATTGGACCACGGCATTTTTCGCTTGGCCGTGCATGACATTCCGGCCTTCGTCAGCGAAGAGTACATGCCGCCCGCCGAGGAGCTGCAGATGCGCGTCGATTTCGTCTATTTGAGCGACGCGGTGGCCGACAAGGATCCCGCGTCGTTTTGGAAGCGTAAGGGCCAGGAAAGTTTTCGGTCGGTGGAGCGGTATCTGGACATGCGCCGCGCGATGCAGGATGCGCTCGCCAAGACCGTCTCGCCCGGTGACTCGCCTGAGGACAAGCTCCGCAAGCTCTATGCACGTTGCCAAGAGATCCGCAATCTCTCCTTTGAACGCGCCAGGAGCGCGCAGGAAGTCGAGCGGGAAGGTTCGGCGGACAATCACGATGTCGCCGATGTTTGGAAAAACGGCTACGGTAGTCGGCATCAGATTACTTGGTTGTTCGTTGCCCTGGCCCGCGCTGCAGGATTCGAGGCAGACCCGGTCCTGGTGGCGACACGGTCGAAGTATTTCTTCAACCCTAACATGGAGAATCCCGCGCAATTGAGTTCCGCGCTGGCGATGGTCAAGCTGAACGGAGAGCAGAAGCTTCTCGATCCGGGCACGCCATTTGCCCCCTTCGGCGCGATGCCATGGGCCATGACCGGGGTGAAGGGGTTGAAACTCGACAAGGACGGAGGAAGCTGGGTCGAGACGGCGTTGCCGAGCCCCGCGGACTCTCGCGTCGAACGCAAGGCGAACTTCAAGCTGGCGCCCGATGGATCGCTCTCCGGCAGCGTGACAGTCACGTTCCATGGATTGCAAGCCCTGTCGCGGCGACTCGATATGCGCAACGAAGACGACACCGCTCGCGTGCGCTACCTGGAAGCAGGCATCAAAACCGACATTGGCGGCGGCGGCCAGGCGACGCTCACCAATACGCCGGATTGGACCAGCGCCAGCCCGACGTTAATAGCGCAGTTCGACGTCAAGGTGCCCGGCTGGGCGACGGTCGCGGGACAGCGCGCGTTCGTGCCGTCGGGAGTCTTTGTCGGCGGCGCCAAACGCGCTTTTCAGCACGGCAACCGCATCCATCCGGTGTATTTCCATTACCCGTCGCGCATCGAAGATGACATTGAGATCGAATTGCCGGCTGGCTATCAAATCACCAGCCTGCCGAAGCCGTTTCGAGCGAACATCAAAGTGGCCGACTATGAATCTGCCGCGCAAAACAGCGGTTCGGTGTTGCATTTGACGCGTGAACTCAGCGTGATGACTTTGATGATCGCCCCGGCGTATTACGGACTGCTGCAGGATTTCTTTGAATCGGTGCGCACCGCCGATACCGAGCAGACCGTACTAGCCGCGCCGGCGGCGAGCACGGCGCTGCAATGAGGGTCGGCCGCGGCGTTCGGATGCTGGCAGCGATGGGCTGGCTTTGGGCGTCTTGTCAGGCGCACGCCGGCGCGCCGTCTTGGATGCATGCGTTAGTGAGCGTGCCGCTGCCCGCGCACAATGAGAAAACCAATGCGGTGCTGCTCTATTCCGACACATCGATCACCGTGGAGCCCGCCGGCAAGATCAAGCGCGTGGAGCGCAGGGCTTACAAAATTTTACGGCCCGACGGCGAGGTGCGGGGCAAAGTCGTGCTCGTCGTCGATGCCAAAACTCATATCACCGATCTGCATGCCTGGAGTATTCCGGTTTCCGGGAAGGACTATGAGGTCAAGAAAGCCGACGCCATCGAAACGGCAGTCGATGGGCAGAACGGAATTCTGGTCAGCGATATTCGCGCGTTGCTGCTGCAGGTTCCCGCGGCACAGCCCGGCAATATCGTCGGCTACGAGGTCGAGGAGGAAGCTACGCCGTATGTCTTGGAGGAAGTTTGGAATTTTCAAGACGTGATTCCGGTGCGCGAAGCGCATTATCGGCTGCAGCTCCCGAGCGGCTGGGCATACCGGGCGACCTGGCTCAACCATGAGGAGCTCGCCCCGGCAGTCTCCGGCGCGAATCAGTGGCAGTGGACACTGACTGATGTGAGCGCCCTACATCCCGAACCGCGCATGCCCGCGTTGGGAGGCGTCGTCGGGAGAATGTTCGTCGCCTTGATTCCGCCACACGCACAAGGTCAGACCATCCAAAGTTGGAACGAGCTCGGCGTTTGGTATTTAGGCCTCACGGCGGGTCGACGTAACTTGTCGCCCGAGCTCAAGCAGAAGGTGGCGGAGTTGACGGCCTCAGCCACCACCTTGTTGGCGAAAATGCAGGCATTGGCTGCATTTGCGCAGGACGATATTCGTTACGTCGGCATCGAGCTCGGAATCGGGGGCTACCAGCCACACACTGCCGCCGACGTGTTTTCGCATCGATTCGGAGACTGCAAGGACAAAGTTACCTTGCTGAGCGCCATGCTCGCCGACATCGGGGTTCCCTCCTATTACGTGCTGATCAATACGCAGCGCGGCGCCGTGACCGCGAATACGCCGCCCAATACCTACTTCAATCACGCGGTGCTCGCGGTCGGGCTGCCGGCAGACCTCAATGAGGTAAGCCTCGAGGCGACTCAACAACACCCGAAACTCGGCAAGCTGCTGTTTTTCGATCCGACCAATGCGCTGACACCGTTTGGAAGTTTGTCGGGCGGGCTGCAAGGCAATTTCGGGTTGTTGGTGACCCCCGATGGCGGCGAATTGCTGCAACTGCCGCAGCTATCCGTGGCGAGTAATGGCATCGCGCGCACGGCGGCTCTGAGCTTGGACGAGCGGGGAACCTTGCGCGGCGAGGTTCATGAAGTCCGCGTGGGTCAGCGCGCGGCCGAACAGCGCGCCATGCTCCGCGGCGCCAAGGCTGACAGTGACCAAATCAAGCCCCTAGAGACCTTGTTGGCTGCATCGATGCCGTCGTTTCAGATTACCAAGGCCAGCATTGCGAATCTTCGGGCAACGGACAAACCATTCCAGTGGCAGTATTCCGTGCAGGCGGACCACTACGCGCGGGCCGAAGGCGAGCTATTGCTGGTGCGGCCGCGAGTGATCGGCTCCAAGGCGTTGGGATTTCTCGATGCGCAGGAGACGCGACGCTATCCGATCGAATTCGACGCACCGGAACGCGACACCGATGTGTTCGAGATCACGCTGCCGGCCGGTTACGCAGTCGATCAACTTCCCGCGCCCGTCGATGTGGTCGGCGATTTTGTGTCTTATCATAGCAAGAGCGAAATCGTCGGGCGGACGCTCAAATATACCCGATCGTTCGAGATCGCCAAGTTGACCGCGCCGGCGAGCAGCGCCGATGATCTTCGTGCACTCTATCGAACAATCGAAAACGACGAACGCAGCGCGGCGGTTCTGAAACATTTGGTACCTTAGAATATCTTCACCTAATGCTCATCGCGGTTTCCGGCGCCTGGCGCTGCGCAGCGTAATTGTCATCGCCGGCGCGGCGCTCGGCTGCCTGATCGTCGGCGCCGCATTCTCAACCTACGTGTATGCGGAACTCACGCCTTGGCTTGAGCATTACGCGCTCGTCGATCCGGCGGCGCCGAGCGTTGCCAAAGGGCGCATGTTCGATGATTATTTCGTGGTTCAAGACCTAGGATCCGACACTTTCGCCATCGGCGAACCGCGCTACTACCAACAGAACTACGCCTATCTGATCGTGGGCGAGAAGCGCGCGCTGCTGTTCGATGCGGGGTCGGGCACGCGCGACATCAGCGGCGTGGTGGCCTCTCTCACCAAACTTCCGGTGACGGTGATGGTTTCGCATCTGCATTACGACCACTGGGGAGGCGTCGGCGCCTTCGATCACATCGCGATGATCGACTTGGCGCAGACCCGGGCCGATGCGCGCTCCGGCGCGTTCAAACCCAGCCGCTACGAGTACTTGGGATTCTTCGATGGGCGCCGCGCGCCCTCCATGCAAGTCAGGGAATGGTTGGCGCCGGGCGCGGTGATCGATTTGGGTGGACGTTCGCTCACCGTTCTGTCCACTCCAGGGCACACGCCGAGCTCGGCGGCGTTGTTCGATGCATCGAGCCATCGCCTGTTCATCGGCGACTACCTGTACCCGACGACGCTGTATGCGTTTCTCCCGGGCGCCAGTTTATTAAGCTACCATCAAACGGCGCAGCGGTTGCTCGCCACCTTGCCCAAGGACACCGTGCTTTGGACGGCGCATTGCTGCCGCAAGGGCGAAGGCGTATCGGCGCCGTGGTTGACGATGGCGGATCTGCGAGACTTGGATGACACATTGCTGCGAATTCGGGAGGGGAAGGCCAGCTACACCGGCTTCTACCCGCGCGTTTATCGGGTCAATGACGAGATGACGCTGGCGACCGGCTTTCCTTGGAACAATCTGTGACCAAACGATCTTCCGCGAGCGTGGAACTCGGCATCGTGCTGCCGCTGGGCGTGGTGGCCAATCAGCTCATGAAAATCGAAGCGGACCTGCGATTTTTGAACATGCGAGCCCAGGATCATGCGCGCGATGGCGGCCACGAGGCGCTGGCCGGCGACATGGCGGGCCACCTTGAACTCATCACCGAATCGCTCGACCGGATTCGCGAGCTGATCTGCGATCTGCAAACCGACTCGCGGCCGACACTCCCTGCGGCGCGACGGGACCCGGAGCTGCGCAAACCGCTGCCCGAGCAAGATGACTGAGAGTGCTGACTTTAGGGCTCTTTATAGCCGAGCGCCTGCTGATCGCCGCTCGCACCGTAGTAGCGGTAGGGTAGAAATTTGCCTGACATCGTGATTTTGACGCGATCGCCCTTGGGGTCGGCCTGACGTTCCAGGCGCATATCGAAGTCGATCGCCGACATGATGCCATCGCCGAACTCTTCCTCGATCAGGGCTTTCCACGCAGGCCCATTCACCATTACGAGTTCGAAGAAGCGGTAAATCAACGGATCGGTCGGCGGCATGGGTGATCCGCGCAGCGGCACTTCGTTGAGCAAGCGCTTCTCAGATTCGCTCAATCCAAACAGAGTGGCGGCTTTCTCGCACTGCGGCTTGGTGAGTTTCATTTGCCCGAGCAATGCGCCCACCACCAGCACGTCGGCCATACCGCCGATCTCGGCCACGATGTGTTTCCAAGTCCAGCCGTTGGCGCGCTTGGTCTCCAGGATCTTCTCGGTCAGTTCGCTGCGGATCATGCGATGCTCCCAATTATCGGCTTTCGGCGGCGTGATCGGCCAATACCAGTGACACGCAGGCGGTGAGTTTTTTCGCGTACTCCACGTCCAGGAATTCGTTCGGGCCGTGAGCGTTCGAGTGTGGGCCGAGCACGCCGGTGATGAAAAACTGCGTGCGCGGAAATTGCCGTCCCAGCATCCCCATGAAAGGAATGGTGCCGCCGCAGCCGGCGTGCATCGCGTCTTGGCCATAGACGGCCTGCGAGGAACGAGCGATCGAGCGCTCGAGCCAGGGAGCGAACGTGGGTGCGTTCCATCCGCCCGTGCCGGGGTCGGATTCGAACTGAACTTGGGCGCCGTACGGCGGATCTTTTTCCAGTGCCGCCCGCACGGCAGCCCCGGCCTGCTCTGCGTTGCAGGTCGGCGGCAGCCGCAGCGAGAGCTTCAGGGAAATCATCGGCAGCAGCACATTTCCGGCGGAGGCCACCGATGGCAGACCGTCGGCGCCGGTGACGGCGAGGGTCGCGCGCCATGTATTGTTGGCGATCAGCACCGCCGGGTCATCCGCGATGGCGTGCACGTTCGGCGCCCACGGCAACTTGCCCGCCACTGTCGCGCCGAGTGCCCGCGCGGTGGCGGCAATCTGCACGCGCCGATCGGCCGGGATCTCGACGCGCAACTCCTCGAGCAGCACCTCGCCGGTCGCGGGGTCTTCGATTCGCTTCAAGAGTTGTTCGATGATACGAAATGGCGTCGCGGCAATTCCGCTGGCCATTCCCGAATGCACGCCCTCGGTCAGGACCCGCACCCGCAACTGTCCGGTGAGATTGCCGCGCAGCGAAGTCGTGCACCAGACCCGATCGTAATCGCCGCATTCGGCGTCCAGGCAAATGACCAGCGACGGATCGCCGATGGCGGACCCTAAGGATTCCAAGTGCGCCGGCAAGTCGATGCTGCCGCTTTCTTCCGACGCCTCGATGAGCAGCACGCACCGGGCCAGCGGCACCTTCTGCTGTTTCAGAGCCACGATGGCGGTCAAGGAGCTGAACACCGCATAGCCGTCATCGGCGCCGCCGCGTCCATACAGTTTGCCCTCGCGCATCACCGGTTCCCAGGGTGATAACCCGGGCGACCAGCCGGTAAATTCGGGCTGCTTGTCGAGATGACCGTAGAGGAGCACACAGCCCGGAACCTCGCCCGGTACATCGACCAGCAGCAGCGGCGTGCGGCCGGGCAAGCGGCGTACCTCCACCCGCATGCCGGGCAGCGGTTGGGCGCGGCACCAGTCAGCCATCAACTCGACGGCGCGCTCCATGTGACCATTTTTTTGCCACTCCCTGTCGAAGTGCGGCGATTGATTCGGAATGCGGATGTACGCCTCGAGCCGGCCGATGATGGATTCGTCCCAAGTGCGGTTGATTGAGGCGCGTAGCAGTGCGAGTTCCATGGCAAGATTCCGGTGAATAAATTAAACCGAGCCGACATTGACCGGTTTGTTGAGTCTAGCCGACTGCGCCGCCGCTTCGGCGAGGACCAGCGCCGCGATCCCGTCTTGGTACCCCGCCAGGGGCTTGGTAGCGCCCCGGAGCAGGTCGACAAAATGCGCCATCTCGCGGCGGTAGGCTTCCGCGTACCGATCCAAGAAAAAGTTTTGCAGCGCATCGCCCGATTCACCCCGTTCGGTGCAGATCGACACCGTGCTCAGCAGCACGTTGTCGGCACGCACCGTGCCGCCGGAACCATAGGCTTCGATGCGCTGGTCGTAGCCGTAACCCGACCGGCGCGTGTTGCTGATGACGCACAGCCGCCCGGTCGGCGTGCGCAGCAGAATTCGCGCGGTGTCCACATCGCCCGCGGCTTCGATGGCGGGATCCACCAGACAGCTCGCGCTCGCGAATACCTCGCTCGGTTCCTCGCCGAGCAGCCAACGAGCCATATCGAAGTCGTGGATGGCCATGTCCTTGAACAAACCGCCCGAGGTGCGGATATAGGACACGGGCGGCGGTCCCGGATCGTGGCTGATTATCGTCAGGCTCTCGAGTTTGCCGATGGCGTTTGCATCGATCCGAGCCTTCAGGGCAGCAAAGTGTGGATCGAAGCGTCGATTGAAGCCCACCAGCATCTTGGCCTTCGCCAAGGGCGCCCCCGCCTGGCGTGCGCGTGCCAAATCCAGGTCCAAGGGTTTTTCACAAAAAATCGTCTTGCCGGCCGCGGCGGCGGCCAGAGCCTGATCCAAGTGCACGGTGGTCGCGCTCGCGATGATCACGCCTGAGACCGCGCCGTCGTCCAAGACCTGCTGCAATTCCGCGACTCGCGCTCCGGTTTGCTGCGCGAGAGCGAGGGCAGCCTCGCGATTAGGATCCACCACGTATTTAAGCGTTAAATCGGCTGCAGCCACGGCATTGCGGGCGTGAATCTGTCCAATTCGCCCCGCCCCGAAAATGCCTACGTTGAACATTGCCGCTCCCCGATGAGGTGATTTAGAGATTATAGTTCGTTTCGTTAACGGGCTGCGCTGCGTGAATTCTTGGTAACGGCGAACACCACTATTGATCTGATTGCAATCGGCCGCTCGAGCGTAGACCTGTATGGCGAGCAGGTCGGTGGCCGCTTGGAGGACATGGGGTCATTCGCCAAGTACGTGGGCGGAAGCCCCACCAACACGGCGATTGCCGCGGCGCGCCTCGGATTGAAAACCGGACTTCTGACGCGTGTCGGGGCCGATCACATGGGGCGCTTCATTCGCGAGGAGCTGGTGCGGGAGGGCGTGGACGTGCGCGGCGTGCACTCGGATCCCGAGCGATTGACGGCGCTGGTGGTGCTCGGCATTCGCGATCGCGAGACCTTCCCGCTCATTTTCTATCGCGAAAACTGCGCCGATATGGCGCTCTCGGAACAAGACCTCGATGACTCCTGGCTCGCTGAGACGCGTGCCGTTCTGATCAACGGCACGCACCTCTCGGCACCGGGCGTGTTCGCGGCCAGCGTCGGTGCCGCGCGCCGGGTCAAAGCGAACGGCGGGCGAGTGGTGTTCGACATCGACTATCGGCCGGTGCTCTGGGGCTTGACAGCGAAGGATCTGGGCGAGAATCGGTTCGTCGCCAACCCACAAGTGACCGAACGGCTGCAAACCGTGCTGCCCCTATGCGACCTGATCGTCGGCACGGAAGAGGAGCTGTGCATTCTCGGCGGTTCGGTGGATCTTCTCACCGCGATTCGAAATGTTCGCAATCAGAGCGCGGCGACCTTGGTGTGCAAGCGCGGCGGCAACGGCTGCGTCGCTTTTGCCGGGAAGATTCCCAACGACGTCGACGCGGGGCTCGTGGTCCCCGGCTTCAAGATCGAGGTGTTGAATGTGCTCGGCGCCGGGGACGCGTTCATGGGCGGGTTTCTACGCGGTTGGCTGCGCGATGCTCCGCTCGAGGAATGCTGCCGTTTCGGCAACGCCTGCGGCGCGATCGTGGTGTCGCGCCATGGCTGCGCCCCGGAGATGCCGACGTGGGCCGAGCTGCAGCTGTTGTTGTCGAGGCGCGCGACTCATCCCGACGAATCGACGATCGGCCATTTGGCGCAGGTGCACTGGGCGTCGACGCGGCGCCATCAATATCCGGAATTGACGGTATTGGCCATCGATCATCGCAGCCAGTTCGAGGAACTGAACGCGGCCCATCCAGACCCCAAACGGATTGCACAGTTCAAGACTCTGGGCTTGCGGGCGTTGGATGCGGTCGCGCGCCGAGATCCCCGCTTTGGCGTGCTGCTCGATGGCCGCTACGGGTTTGACGCATTGAGCCAGGCGGCGGATACGCCGTATTGGATTGGCCGGCCGATCGAGGTGCCGACGTCGCGGCCGCTGGCATTCGAGGGCTCCGCCGATGTTGCCACCGAAATTGCGACCTGGCCATTAAATCAAGTGGTCAAGTGCCTGGTGATTTATCACCCGGACGATCCGCCGCAGTTGCGAGAACGGCAGCAACGTCAACTGCTGCGCCTGTTCGATGCCTGTCGCAAGACGCGCCACGAGCTGCTGCTCGAGATCATTATCCCGTCGGGAATGCTCGACGACTCCACCACGGTGGCACGGGCGATCGCGCAGATCTACGCGCGCGGGATATTCCCCGACTGGTGGAAGCTTGCCCCCAACACGAGCGCGGCTCATTGGCGGGCCATTGAGGAGACCATCAAGCTTGAGGATCCGCTGTGCCGCGGCGTGGTGCTCTTAGGTCTCGCCGCCCCCGAGGCTGAACTGACCGCCTCGTTCCAAGCCGTTGCGCCGTTTAAAATCGTCAAAGGCTTTGCGATCGGCAGGACGGTGTTTTTCGATACCGCGCGAGCCTGGTTTTCACATGCCATCAGCGACAGCGCGGCATGCGAGGCCATGGCCGGAAACTTGTCGCGCTTGGTGAGCGCGTGGCGCGGCGCACGGCCGGCGGTGATGGCGTGAAGACGATTCGATGCACGGCGGCGCAGGCGACGTTTCGCTATCTCGCCAACCAGTACATCTCGAGTCCTTCGGGAGATGTGCCTTATTTTGCCGGCGTATGGGCAATTTTCGGACACGGCAATGTGGCCGGCATCGGCGAGGCGCTATATGGCGTGCAAAAACAAATTCCCACTTACCGCGCGCACAACGAGCAGGGGATGGCACACGCCGCCATCGCCTTTGCGAAGCAGTTGCGGCGTCGCCGCGCGATGATTTGCACGAGTTCGATCGGTCCCGGTGCCACCAATATGGTGACCGCAGCCGCGTTGGCGCACACCAATCGTCTGCCCGTGCTGTTTCTGCCGGGCGACGTGTTTGCCTCGCGCGGCCCGGACCCGGTGCTGCAACAGGTCGAGAGCTTTGCCGACGGCACGGTCTCGGCCAACGATTGTTTTCGGCCCGTGTCCCGGTATTTCGATCGCATTGCCCGAGCCGAACAAATCATCGACGCCTTGCCGCGGGCCATGCACACGCTGCTCGATTCCGCTACC
>Ga0302319_10016985_pt1 | contig 13363 bp, 11 predicted proteins | sample Bog_T0_2_FD_203319 | JGI IMG/M metagenome (GOLD analysis project Ga0302319, IMG submission 203319) | Peat permafrost microbial communities from Stordalen Mire near Abisko, Sweden - Bog_T0_2 | ecosystem: Environmental > Terrestrial > Soil > Wetlands > Peat | place: Sweden: Abisko, Stordalen Mire...
ATACGATGTTTCGGTTCTCTGTGGCCAGCCAAGTTACTGGGCTCGAGGCGTTCGCGCGCCATCTCGTGAGATACGCAATGGTGTAGATGTCGAGCGCTGTCGCGCTACAACCTTCGAAAAGAACAAGCTCATCGGCAGGGCTTTCAACCTGCTTACTATCAGCTTCTCCATTTTCATAACAGCTCTGTCACGCTTTCGTCGCGGCGACATCGCCATTGTGGTTACCAATCCGCCCTTGCTGCCATACATTGTGGCTCTTGCCTGTCGGGTCCGGGGAGCGCGCTTTGTACTCTTGGTTCACGACGTCTATCCGGAAATACTTGAGCGGTTGGACATCCTAAAGCCGCAATCGCTTCTTATGCGCCTTTTGCATCGCGTGAGCGAGAGGCTTTATCAAAGTGCTGACCGCATTCTGGTTTTGGGCCGCGATATGCAGGACCTGATCCAACAGAAACTCTCATCGAGGCGCGACCGCGTGGCGGTTGCCACTAACTGGGCCAGCACCGAGATGATCGCGCCCACTCCTCGCAGCGACAACCAGCTTCTAGGCCGACTCCACCTCGAGGGAAAATTTGTTGTTCAGTTTTTCGGCAATATGGGACGTCCGCATTGCATCGAGGACATCTTGGACGCAGCCGAATTGCTCAGCTCGGACCTTGAAATCCATTTTCTAATCGTGGGATGGGGCGCCAAAAAGAACTGGGCGGTCAACGAGAAGAACGTACGGCATCTCGAAAACATGACGATCATCGATCCGCTTGAGCGCGAACAAAGCTGCGACGTGCAGAACGCCTGCGATCTGGCCATCAACACCCTGTCGAGCAATATGAGCGGTATTTCGGTTCCCAGCCGTACCTACAACGTGATGGCTTCGGGCAAACCTATGCTGGCGGTATGTGATGAAGACTCCGAATTGGCTACGGTAATTTATGAAGAGCAAACTGGCTGGGTCGTTCCTCCTGGTCGCCCCGACATTCTGGCCGCCACCATCCGAAAGGCGAAAGCCGCTCCCGAGGAACTCCGCTTGATGGGCGAAAGAGCCTATCAAGCCGCTGAAGCGAAATATACAATTGCTTCCGTCCTGAAGGTCTATACGGAACTCATAGAAGGTTTGATAGCCGAATGACATCCCGTTCCAGGCAACTGCTCGTCACCGGAGCGTCAGGCTTTTTCGGTTCGAGCATTGTCGATCTCGCACTCCATGCAGGTTGGCATGTTCGAGCCTTCAGCCGCAGCCAGAACACACAAATTAAGGATGTAGAAACATTCGTTGGCGATATAGACGATATGGCAGCGCTGCACAGGGTCAGCGAAGGCGTGACTGCGATCGTACATGCAGCGGGTCTTGCACATGTATATGGTGCCAGTGCCAAGAATTCTGATTGCTTCAACGCAGTGAATGAAGTCGGCACCGGGAATGTAGTTGATACAGCAGTAAAGTTAAGCATCCCGCACGTTGTGCTGATCAGTTCCGTGTCAGTCTACGGAAACTATTCTGGATCCATGTGTGATGAAGCGGCACCTTGCTGTCCCCAAAGTCCCTATGCCATCAGTAAATGGCGAGGCGAACTCAAGGCGGCCGAACTCGTTGCGAAGGGGCGCGGATCTCTAACGATTCTCCGTCTCGCCACAATTTACGGTGAAGGTGACCGGGGAAACGTGGCCAAGTTGATCGGCACGCTGGATCGCGGTCGATTTCTTTGGCCCGGCTCCGGACAGAATCAGAAAAGCCTGATTTACAAAGAGGATGCCGCCCGCGCTTGCCTTTGCGCGTTGGAACGGCAGGTACCTGGCACCGAAGTATTCAATGTTTCGGCGCCGCCTGTGTCTATGAGGGAGATTGTGGCGGCTATATGTCAAGCACTTGGCCGTCCCATTCCTCGCCATGCCATTCCGCCGGCTTTGTTGAAGATTGCTGGAGCTATCTCCGTCAGTTTGGGTGACCCGGGCCAACTCGGGCAACGATTGCAGAAATTTATTCATGACGATGTTTACGATGGATCTAAGTTTGAATCCACCTTTGACTTTCGTGCGGCAATATCGCTAACCGAAGGGATGCGCAGAGAGGTAGAATTTCTGCAAGCCCAAACCAGACGGTGACTCGCTTCATCCAATATTGACGTGGAAGTGACAGGTGCGGTCGCGTGCAGCATCGCTAAATTGAAAGAGTTTCCATGCCCTGGCATAAGCGCGCATTTGATGTTGCAACTTCGTTGCTACTAATTTTGCTTCTCTGTCCGCTCATTCTCGCTGTCGCGCTGGGCGTAAAGGTAAGTTCACGAGGCAAGATCATCCACTGGTCGAAGCGCGTGGGCAGGAACAATCAGTTATTCTCGATGCCCAAGTTTCGCAGCATGCGGAGTGACACCCCCCAGCTTCCTACTCATCTGCTCTCGAATCCCGCCGACTATCTGACCCCCATCGGCGGCTTCCTCCGCCGAACTAGCCTCGATGAACTGCCTCAACTGTGGAGCATACTGGTAGGCGATCTAAGTTTAGTAGGGCCGCGTCCGGCTTTGTTCAATCAAGATGATTTGATTTTGCTCCGGACTAAAGGTGGCATACACGCTCTGGTGCCTGGACTGACCGGGTGGGCCCAGGTGAATGGCCGTGACGAACTGCCAATCCCTATCAAGATACAGTTCGACTATGAGTATCTGCAGCGGCGGTCCTTTCAGTTTGATCTTCAGATTCTTGGCATGACGGCCTTGAAAGTATTGCGCCGCGAAGGAGTACACCATTGAGAAAACAGTTTCATTCCTGCCGGCGGGTCACCTTTCACATGGAAGGCCTGCGCTTCTCCCCTATCTTGCTGAACCTCCTTACATTCACGAAGGGCCGCAATCCACCCCGACAGTTTGAAGTTGGAAATTCCCGTGATGTGTAGGAGTAATCCAGCGTGATCAGTATTGAAAGTCTGTATGTTAAAGGAAGAGGCATCAAGGTGAACAAATATTCGGCCATTGCTTTTATCAACTTATGCGGAATTTTACTGGCCGTTGGTATTCTCATGACCGCCAATCCGCTAGTGGCCGAGCAGGCCGCAGCGCCGGATGGGGCCGGGCAGCCACAGCGTGACTCCAGCCGATCAGCCGAGGTCTGCGAGCCTTCCACAGATGCTTCACCGTACATCCCGATCGATAGCTGGGTATATCCGGCTGTGTTGCGCCTTTACTCAATGGGCTATGTCGATCATGTCTATCTCGGCATGCGGCCTTGGACACGCGGCAGTTTGAGCCACATGCTTGAAGAAATCAGCACTCAGATCGAGGATGCAAATGAATACGACGTTTCAACAGTGAGGGAGGCGAAGAGCATCTTCAAAGATCTGAGCAATTTTCTGCACTACAACGATCAGATGCAGTGCCTTACGGACCAGGGCAACTTGAATCTCGAATCCTCCTACAGCGTCTTCCGCGGCATGAGCGGCACACCGTTGCGCGACAGTTATCATCTCGGGGCAACACTTATTAATGATTACGGCCGGCGTTATTCCACGGGCCTGAACAATTACAGCGGCGCCAGCGGCTACGCTTCTGCCGGGCCGTTTCTGCTCTACGCGCGCGGCGAGTTTCGCGGCGCGCCTTCGCTTTCCGGTTACTCGCCCGCGCTGGCCACGCAACTGGCAACCATTGACGGCACAACCGACTACTTCAACCCCAACTGCTGGCTGAACGGAATCTCATGCACGCCGATGGTGTACAACGTTCAGACCACCATCTTCGCCAGAAACATTCCCGCATCCGGCGACGGGCGCGTGCTCGAGGCTTACGTCTCGGCCCAGGTTCTCAACCATGTGATCTCCTTCGGCAAGCAGGATGAATGGCTGGGCCCGGGCATGGGAGGAGCCATGGCGTACTCCAACAACGCCGAGAATGTGTATGCGCTGCACATCAACCGCATCGAGCCGCTGCATGTGCCGCTGCTGTCCCGGCTCACCGGCCCCTTCCGTTATGAATTTCTGATTGGCGATCTGAAAGGCCACATCTATCCCATCGATCCCTGGGTGCACGTGGAAAAGATCAGCTTCCGGCCTACGCAGAATCTTGAGTTCGGCTTCGAGCGCACTGTAATTTGGGGCGGCAAGGGCCACGAGCCGATCAACCTCAAGAGCTTTCTGCGAAGTTTTTTCAGCACCTACTCGCCTACCGGTACGGTGGGCGCGTTCCCGGTGAAGGACTCTGCCCAGGACCCCGGCGCGCGCTTTGCCGCATTCGACTTTTCTTACCGGCTGCCCTTCGTGCGCAACTGGCTCACGCTGTACGCGGACTCGGAAGTGCATGACGATGTGTCGCCGATCGACGCGCCGCGGCGCGCATCGTGGCGGCCCGGTATCTATTTATCCCATGTGCCCGGCGTGCCCAAGCTCGACCTGCGCGTGGAAGGCGTCTCCACCGATCCGCCGGTGTCGACCAGCCAGAGTGGCAGATTCATGTACTACGAGGTGATTCAGCGCCAGGGCTATACCAACAACGGGCAGTTGTTCGGCGACTGGCTTGGCCGCGAAGACAAGGGCGGGCAGGCATGGCTTACCTGGCACCTGAGCGGCAATGAGTGGATTCAGGCAAGCATGCGCCATCAAAAAACGGCCAAGGATTTTATCCCCGGCGGCACGACGCTGAACGATGTGAGCTTTCAAGTGGTGAAGCGGTTCCGCAAGGATTGGGAACTGAACGGCACTTTCACCCACGAAATGTGGAAGGCGCCGATTTACCTGCCGGGCGCGCAGACGGTGACCAACACGACGGTGCAGTTGACCTGGTTTCCGCAGCGGAAGACCACTTTCTAGCAACGTGACCACGTGATTTAGTAATTGTATGCCACGAATCTGGGTGCCCCCGGTCCCGCTTTTGGGACCGGGGAGAGCAAAAATCTATCCAGTCAAGGGACTAAAATTATCGCTGTTGCTCATTCGTCAAAGCGTAGGCGTTTCCTCAGCGCCCTTGCCGGCGATCGCGCGATTTCTCTCTTTGACCTTGACCGCCGGTACCCCTGCATACACTCCCCACGGCTCGAGATCGCGCGTGGCCACCGATCCCAAACCCAGCACCGCGCCTTCCCCTACGTTTACGCCGGGGCATACGGAGGAGCGCGCGCAAATCCATGCGTATGGTCCGATGGTCATCGAATAGGCCAACAGGGGAAATGCGGGATCGTTGAAGTCATGCGTCGCTCCGCATATGTAGGCATCCTGAGAAACGATGGCATGCGATCCGAGGCGCAAAGGGGCAGGGTTATAGAGTTCGGCGCCATCCCCGGCACAGGCCGCGTCATCACAGATCAAGTTCCATGGAGACCATATCCTCACTCTCGGGTAGATATGGCAGTTAACACCCAACTTTGCTCCGAAGACCCTGAGAAGCATAGCCCGCCATGCGTGCATGGGGCGCGGGGAAGGGCGAAACAAAACTAACCAGCAGATATTCCAGATTTGACGCTTGAGCCTGTCTTGGAAACTGAATGCCGGTAGCAGATAAGGATCCATTTCCTTATCGACCGCGATATGCTCAGCGGCGTTGTAATGAAGCTCCCTCGCCATAGCCCCCCTATAATTTCTGTCCCTTCCTGTCTTATTCAACCAGGCCTGCGGTTGCCTTGGATACGAGTTTCGTGGTGCTGAAGCCTTCCACTATGGGCACGATTTTTACGCTTCCACCCCAGGAACGGACTTCCTTTGCACCGACGACGGTTTCCTCGTTGTAGTCGCCGCCTTTGACGAGGATGTCGGGGCGAAGTTCCTGAATATAGCGCAGCGGGGTTGGATCGTCGAATACAACAACCGCATCGACCGCTGTTAACGCAGCCAGGATGCGCGCGCGTTCGCGTTCTCCCACGATCGGTCGGGTTGGTCCCTTGAGCCTGCTGGTGGATGCATCGCTGTTGATGGCGACGATCAGCCGGTCACCTTCGCGCCGCGCGTCTTCAAGCAGGGCGATGTGGCCGATGTGAAGCAGATCGAAGCAACCGTTGGTAAACACTACCTTCTGCCCTGTCGAGCGCCAGGCCGAAGCACGCACCTTGAGCTGTTCGAGCGACAGGACCTTCTCCTCGGCCTTGAGTTCAATCTCGGGCTGAAGGCCGCCAAGCAGCCCATCGCGATCGATGGGCACTGTTCCCACTTTGCTGACCACAATGCCCGCAGCAATATTGGCGAGTTCAATGGCTGCTTCCATTTCCAACCCGCTGGCCGAAGCCAGGGCCAGAGTCGCAATTACCGTGTCACCCGCGCCCGAGACGTCAAAGACCTGGCGCGCAACGGCAGGCGCGATGAACTGGGAGCCGGTGCGAAGCAGGGCAATTCCTTTCTCGCTCAGTGTCACCGTAAGATATTCCAAGTCGAGTTCCGCAACCATTTTTTGCCCTGCGGCTAGGATCGTGTCAAGATTCGCGTCAAGATTCGCGCCGGCGAGCCCCGTGACAGCGGACAACTCCGCGAAGTTGGGGCAAATGGTGGTCGCGCCGCGATAGCGCTCGAAGTTGCGCTGTTTGGGGTCCACAAGCACCGGGATGCCGCGGTTCCGCGCCGAGGCGATAATCCGTTTGCATACTCCTTCCGTGAGCACTCCTTTTGCGTAGTCAGAGAGAACAACCACATCTGTGGCGGCAAGAGCGGCCTCCGCGCTCGCGATCAGCGATTCAAGAGCGCTTTCCGGGTAGCCGTCGGTTTGCTCCGTATCGAGGCGCACGATCTGCTGTTTTCCGCCGAAGATTCTGAGCTTCGCAGTTGTGGGGCGGCCGGGCACATGAATCGCCGATAACTCAACCCCGGCAGCGGCCAGGCAGGCTTCCAGCGCTTCGCTATCCGCGTCTTCGCCTGTGAAGCCGAATAGCCTCGCCTGGGCTCCAAGGCCGGTAATGTTCATTGCCACGTTGGCCGCGCCGCCGGGGCGCTCATTGCGATGGTGCGCGCGCACTACGGGCACAGGAGCCTCGGGAGAGATGCGCTCGACATCTCCCCATATATAGCGATCCAGCATGATGTCCCCAATGACGAGGACGCGCATATTGCGCCAGTCGCCTTCAATGAGCTCAACAATCCGATGTAAGTTGTGGATCATTGCGATTTATCTTCTCTTCTCATTGGGTTGGCTGCCGAGGCAATCAAGGAATCGGATCATTGCTCGTTGAGAGAATGCTGAATCATCTGCTCGCAAAAGCGAGAAGCTAAGATTTCTGAGTAGGATACTTCGTTTCGAGCAGTTACAGCAGAATCCAAGTAGATGTACCTAACTGAACGCCCCTCAAGTGTCATTTTCCTTAAGAAAATGACACCCTTCACTATCCCCAATGCGCACTGTTACTTGGATTCTGCTCTAGGTCGATTATACAATCTGACCATTTCACACTCGCCATGTATCCTTACGGCAAGGTGCAAGCTCAGTTCCCAAACATCCGCTGCGTCTTCCTGGATCGGGACGGCGTGATCAATCGGAAGCCGCCGGAAGGCCTGTATGTCTGGAGATGGGAAGACTTCCATTTTCTGCCCGGCGTTGAAGCTGCCATTGCCGCCTTGAACCGCTCCGGGCGGCGTGTTGTTGTGATCAGCAACCAGCGCGGCGTGGCGCTCGGCCTCTATGCGAAAGCGGATGTAGATGCCCTGCACGCACGGCTTCAGGAGCATTTGGCAGGTTACGGCGCGCGCATCGACGGCTTCTATTATTGCCCGCATGACAAAAAGGAGTGCGATTGCCGCAAGCCCCGGACAGGATTGTTCAAGCAGGCGCTTCGAGATTTTCCTGAAGCCGCTCCTGTATCGAGCCTGGTCATTGGAGACTCGCTTTCCGATATGGAAGCGGCCCGAAACTTTGGCTCTGCCTCGATCTTTATCCAGGGCGATCCGGCAACACAGAAGCCTGGGGCCGAGCAAGGGGCCACCCTTGCGGATGCAGTTTGTTCCTCCCTGGCTGAAGCCGTTGAAAGATTTCTGGTTTGAAAGACCGCACTGCAATGCTATGCCTGCATGGCTAGAACACGGTCCACTGCCTGTTCCACTTCGTCCACTTGCACCGAGCGAATGCATTTCTTGGCCATTTCGGTGCATGTCACCAAGCCGCAGCCGAAGCATTCCGTCTGATGGTAAATGATCTGATTGCGGCTGCCGGGCGGAAACCATGTTCCGGGAAGATTGCGCGCGGAAAATACGCAAACGCAAGGTACACCCATGCTGGCGGCCAGGTGTTTTGGTCCCGAATCGGGGCCGATGAATACCGCGGCGCGAGCAAATACTGCTGCGGATTCGCGCGGGCTCAGCTTGCCGGCGAGATTCAATTTTGCCGCACCCCAATCAAGAGCGGCAAAATCGCAAACCTCCGCATCCTCTTTGGCGCCCGACATCACGAGGGCATGCGACGGATACCTCCGATAAAGGCGGCCAAGAAGCGCCCGCCAATTATGCTGCTCCCAATCGTTCGCTTGCATCTTGCAGCCGGGCGCACAGACAATAATCGGCATGCTCGCAAACGGGCTGAGTAGTCTGTCCGCGACATCCAACTCGTCGCTCTGAAGATGCAGGCTCCAGTTGGAGAGGTCGTCGACATGCGCATCGCCGAGTACGGCGATGGCCCTTGCCAGGCGACGGGCTTCCGATTCGTATAGTTGTGTTGCGGCATCGAAGCGGTAATCAAGCTGGTCCCGCGAGGGAAGCCCGACGATCCGCCGCACGCCGCACAGCAGGAAGAAGATCCTATCGCGCCACACATTCATCAACGGGCGCGGGTCAAGGAGGTAGACCACAACGTCAGGATCGAAGCGGCGAATCTCGAGTGCCAGGCGCAGCAATTCCGCCAGATTGCGCGTACCGACTGTATAGCGCATGTAACCGTGAATCAGGCCGGACTCACCTAGCACTGCGGCTGCGGCCGGTGCCTTGCCGTTGATGGGAAAGTTGGTAAGCAGGCGGCGTTCTGCATTGGGAAATCGGCGAGCAATCAAGTGATAGCACGGCAATGCGACGACCGTATCTCCCAGACTTCCCAGCCGGTAGATGAGAACCCTGCGCACCTTTGACCTGTCCAGCATCGCTACTGTTTGGTCTCCCTGATTGTTCTGAGTGGGCTGCTTCAGAGTTCCTCCCGGCCGAACTGTTGACGGAGGCCGACACCTTATTTTAGCTCCGGGCAGAGATGCGAAGTGAATCGTCGGCGACAGGGAAATTGCGCGCGAAGCCCAAATGCGGCCATGCGATAGGATGGAACTAATGCCAGACGACCTGTTGGCCGATAAGACCCAAACGAGATCGCCGTCTTATGCCCCCTCCGCAATACTCCAATATGGCTTATTCCAAAGACCGCAAGCTCCGGCTAGCATACTTTGTTTCTCACCCCATCCAGTACCAGGCACCGCTGCTGAGGCGGATTGCGCGCGAGCCCGATCTCGACCTCAAGGCCTTCTTCAGTTCCGATATCTCCCTTCAAGGCTACATAGACTCGGGATTTGGAGTTTCCGTGCAATGGGATGTTCCGTTACTTGATGGCTACAATCACGAGTTTCTGCCCGTATTGCGCAAGGCAAAGCAAATAAGCTTCTTCCAGCCGATCAACTCCGGGATCAAGAGTGCGCTTCGCATGCAAGGCTTTGATGCTGTCTGGATTCACGGTTACAGCACTTCGACCACAATGCGTGCGATCTTTGCGGCCAGCTCGCTGAATCTTCCCGTGCTGCTGCGCGCCGAATCAACTCTTACAGACCGCCCGCGTTCGGGCATTAAGGTACGGGCCAAGTGGCTTTTCTTTGCTATGTTGCGCAAGCGGGTTTCCGCGACGCTTGCGATCGGCGAAGACAATGCAGCGTATTGGCGTCATTATTTTGGTGAGCAGTTTCCAATATTTCCGTTCTATTACACAGTCGATAATCTATTTTTTCAGAAAAAGTGCGCTGAAGCCGCAAAGGGGCGCGAGGAGTTTCGGCAGTCGCTCAATCTCGACGCCGGCAGGCCAGTGATTCTCTACGCATCCAAGCTGCAAACCAGAAAGCACTGCGACGACCTGCTCGAAGCGTTTCTCGATGTGCGCAAAACCAGTGCGCCGGGCCGCGCGCCTTATCTGCTGATTGTGGGCGATGGAGAAGAGCGCGCGGCGCTGGAGCAGCGAGCGAAGGCTGCAGAAGCGGGAGATGTTCGTTTTCTGGGCTTCCGCAACCAGACTGAGCTGCCGCGCTTCTACGATCTGTGCAATGTGTTCGTTCTCCCCTCGGTCAGTGAGCCCTGGGGCCTGGTTGTGAATGAAGTCATGAACGCGGGGCGAGCGGTGATTGTGACCGATGAAGTTGGGTCCCAGAAGAACCTGGTGCAGCACGGCGTGAATGGATGTGTTTACAAAGCACGGGACGTGGCCGCGCTGGCCGAATGCCTGCGTACTGTGCTGGCGGATGAACAAACATGGCAAACTATGGGAGCTGAAAGCCTGCGCATCATAAATGGCTTCGACTTTGAGCAGAACGTGCGCGGGCTACGGCAAGCGCTCGCGCATATTGTGCCCGGCTTTCCAGCCGTTCGATCAGATGAACTCATCGCTGAAGCCGCTCTGTAACTACTGCTTGCGATAGGAGACGACTTGAAACTGCTCTACTTGGGAATCGAAAGAGGTACGTCCGAGCACCGGGCCAATGCATTGAGACGGCTCGGACATAGTGTGATGACCGTAAATCCGAGTCTGGGGATTCCAAGCACTTTTTCCTCCGGTCCGATGCAACGAATACTAGCGGTGTGGGCGAGATACGCGGGGTACGCAGGACTGGCATCCCTGTCGCGAAACTACGTGCTGCAAGCAGTCTCTGGAAAGACCTTCGATGCAGTCTGGGTCGACGGGGGAGCACTTGTCTCACGAGGCCTGGTCGAGGATCTGAAAAAAATTGCCGGAAAGGTAGTGAACTACAACCTGGACGATCCTTATGGCAATCGCGATGCGAACTACTGGCGGCAGTATTTGAATGCCATCCCTGCATACGATTTGATCGTGGTGGTTCGGGAAGAGAATGTACAGGAGGCGCGGCAGTTGCACGCCAAGAAGGTGCTGCATGTTTTTCGCGCGGCGGACGAGGTGGCACATGCTCCACGCGTCCTCACCGAAAAAGAGAAGGCGAAGTGGGGCTCGGAGATTTTGTTTGTGGGAACAGCGTTTCCTGAGCGTGGGCCATTTTTTGCGGAACTGATTCGCCTGGGCGTGCCCATATCGATTTACGGAGGCAGGTGGCAGAGGCTGAAGGAGTGGAAGACAATCGAGGGGCATTGGAAGGGCCCGGGGCTGGAGGATGCATACACGTATTCCACCGCCATCCTGGCAGCAAAGGCCTGTCTGGGATTGCTGTCGAGCGAGAACCGCGATTTGCACACCCAGCGATCCATGGAAATTCCGGCCCTGGGCGGGGTATTTTGCGCGCAGAGAACGAGCGAGCATCTTGCACTTTACCGAGAAGACCAGGAAGCGGTCTTTTGGGATTCTCCCGAGGAGTGTGCGAACAAATGCTCTGCCCTGTTGCGCGATGATGCCTGGCGGGAGTCGGTTGCGCACAAGGGACACGAGCGTTATCTAACGAACGGGTGGACCAATATGAAGGTTGCTGAGAAGATTCTTACGGCCGCTTTTGAATAACGCTGCAGGCGACCGGGGGACACGACAGCATGGAAGGTTTCTTAAGGGCGGCGACTCTCAACCCCAAGGTTGTTCTCCCATCGGCCGCGATCTTCCACCTCATGGAATCGTGGATCTTGCGAGTCGCCGAATTGGGCGCGCCGCACGTCAGTAAACCCAGCTTCCTTAAGCTCCCTTACGATGCCCTTATAGTCCCACATCCAGAAGTGTCTGCTGCGGCCAAATAATGCGCTTGGTAGAGATCCAACTCCGCGCCTGATGCTCTGTTCGCCAAGGCAACTTGCACTCATGAAACGCGAAGCAGAATCATCTTTCGGATCCGCGAGGTACTCCTTCGCCAGCAACTCGAGGTCAGGAACTACCAGCCGGAAGCACCCGCCCGGTTCTAAATAACCAAATACGTTACGGATCGCTCGACGGAATTCGTCCAGCGCCATGTGCTCCAGCACATGAGAGCAATAAACAGCCTTGGCCGATTGTGGTGCAACAGGAAGCCCGGCAATTACATCACCATAGAGGATATTGCTGGGGTAGTCAGGAAAGCCTCGCTTGGTTAGCATGGGACGCAGAAAGGGGAGATTCTTTTCCAGCCAGAATGCCGGGCCGGCGTCAAAATTCTGCCAGCCATCGGGAGCACATAGGCCGCACCCAAATTGGATATATTCGTTCTGTTTTGGCTTCATTATAGCTTTCGCCATCTCCTTGGCGCACCATTTGTGCAGGCCTTTGTTTCTTCCAAGAATTGCAGCAATTCAGGCACCAAACTCTTCGATCTGGCGCCAATGTCTTTCATTTTGTCCTAAATGCAATTAAGACATCGGGAGCGTCTCTTCGTATAACTCCATTTTAGGGCACGGATCACACTTACGACGCAGCTTGCGTCACATCGTGACCTGACCCTTGTATTCGTCTTATTCGGAATACGATTTGGACGGATGCGGGGATCAGGTCAATGGCACAATAGAACCATGCCGATCACTGGCCCCATCGTTCTTCGCGAAGCTCAGGCCCGTGTGCTGGGCGCGCTCATCGAAAAAGAAAACACCACGCCGGAGTATTATCCGCTTTCGCTCAACGCGCTGATCAATGCCTGCAATCAGCGCTCGAACCGCGAGCCGGTCATGAACCTCGACGAGGAAGAAGTCAGGCTGGCTTTGCGCGTGCTTGAGGAACTGCAACTGGCTGGGCGAGCGCGCGGCGCGGACGGGCGCGTTACCAAGTACGAGCACTGGCTGGGCGAGGCCTTCAACTTCAGCCGCGCGGAGACGGCGCTGCTCTGTGTGCTGCTGCTGCGCGGCCCTCAGACTCCGGGAGAGCTGCGCGGGCGAACGGAACGGATTCACCGCTTTGACGAGATCGACGATATATTGAGCGGATTGCAAAAACTGATGGAACGGGAACCGCCTTTGGCTGCTATGCTTCCGCGACAGCCGGGAACCAAGGAGTCCCGCTACGCGCATCTGCTTTCGGGGCCGGTGGAGTCGATCGCGTTTGCGCCTGCGGAGGCTGCATCGAGTTCAGATTCGAGCGGAGGCGATGAACGCATCGCGCAGCTTGAAGCGACTGTCGCCGAGCTGCGGCGAGAGGTAGAAGAGTTGCGGCAGAAGGTTGAGAATCTGTTTGCCTGACGGTCGCCGCGTAAGAGGATCGCGAAAACAACAATGGCCGCGGAGCCATAAGGGGTGCAGACCGTGATACCGGCAGCGCCCTCCGCGTCTTCTACAAAAGTACTTAATTACTGGAGCCGGGCGACCAATACGCCGTCGCCGTCGCCA
>Ga0302319_10016986_pt1 | contig 13363 bp, 9 predicted proteins | sample Bog_T0_2_FD_203319 | JGI IMG/M metagenome (GOLD analysis project Ga0302319, IMG submission 203319) | Peat permafrost microbial communities from Stordalen Mire near Abisko, Sweden - Bog_T0_2 | ecosystem: Environmental > Terrestrial > Soil > Wetlands > Peat | place: Sweden: Abisko, Stordalen Mire...
GCGGTTTCGTAGACCATGCGCAGGGCGATGGGCTTGATGGCTGGGCCGCTTAAGCCGCCGGTCACATTGCGGATGGTGGGCTGGCGGGTTTCCGGGTCGATGGCCATGCCGAGGAAGGTGTTGACCAGCGAAAGCGCGTCGGCGCCGGCAAGGGCGGCGATTCTCGCCATCTGGGCGACGGAGGTGACGTTGGGCGAGAGCTTGACGATCAGGGGCCGGGTGGCGATGGCTTTGGAGCGGGCTACCAGGTATTCGAGCGCGCCCGGATCGGCGCCGAAGGTCATGCCGCCTTCGTGGACGTTGGGGCAGCTTACGTTCAGTTCGTAGGCGGCGATTCCTGGGGCGTCGTTGAGGCGCTCGATGACTTCCAGGTAGTCGGCGACCTGGGTGCCGAAGACGTTGACGATGCACTTGGCTTTGGGGTAGCGGGCGAGTTCGGGTAGCTTCTTTTCGATGAATTCGGCTACGCCGATATTTTGCAGGCCGATGGCGTTCAACATGCCGGCAGCGGTCTGGACGATCCTGGGTGCGACATTGCCGGCCATCGGTTCGCGCGAAAGGCCTTTCGAGACGAAGGCGCCGATTTTGTCGAGGGCCACGATCTCCTCGAACTCGATTCCATATCCAAAGGTGCCGCTGGCGGCAATAATTGGGTTCGCCAGTTCGATCCCGGCAAACCGCACTGTCATGTCAGGCTTCAAAGGTTGTAGCTTCTTTCTTCAATTCGATAGTACCCGGGTCTTGTATGACTCGCTCGGTGATTGAGCGGCATGGGCTGCCGGCGCAGATCATCCATGGCGGCATGGGCTTGGAGACGACGGAGCGCACGGAGATCACCGCTCCTTCGCCAATCTCCGCGCCGGGGCCCAGCACGCATTCGGATGCGATCCAGGATTGCGAGCCTATTGTTATGGGCGTGGAGATGGTTGGAAAATGGGGATGCGTGTGGTCGTGGGTTGAGGTGCAGATGTAGTTGCGCTGCGAAATGACGACGTGGCGGCCGATGATGACCGGGACAAAGTTCTGGATCTCGGTATTGGCGCCGATTGCGGTGTATTCGCCCATGGTCAGATTCCACGGTACCCAGATTTTGACTCCGGCGCCGACTTCGCAGTGGGGGCCGATCTGCGCTCCGAAGAGCTTGAGCAGGGCAACCCGGAGCGGGCTGAGCTGCTTGCCGGTGTGGGGCCAGAAGGGAATCTGAAAGAGGCCCCAGATGGCGCGCAGCAGCTTGACTTTGGGCGGCGTGTCGCTGGGTACTTTGGACAAATCGATGCGCAGCGGGCCTTCGCCGGGCAGCGCCCCTGTCCATACCGTCTCTTCCGCCTTCACTGCAACCTCAGAACTCAAAATTCCTCCGTGAGAACTTGTGCGTTTCTACCGGGTCCGCTTTCGGATCATGTCAACCCGTGTAGAGGAACTGGGAGCGATAGATCGGGCTTTCAGCCCTCCGGTTCCAGGTTGGCGCCCTGAACCCAGGGCGATGCCCTGGGCTGGTATAACGGCGCGCCTTCGGCGCTCGGGGACAGTGTCGCATCTGGCGCTCCGGGGTATTTCCGGCAATTAGGCTCGGACTTGCGGAGTTGACGCGATTGCCGTGTGTCCGATGATCCCTATTCCGCATTCCCCGGTCTCTGTTCCTTATGCCACCTCGTCTATAATCGCAGAGAAGCAAGAATTTCTGTAGGAGAAGTTCGCCTTCCCCAGCCTGCCTTGGATTGCAAGCACAGGGAATGCGCCCCATCCCCGAAGGTCGTCGCCCGCACATGATCCGCTTTCTGCAAAGTAAAGACAATCGTCTCGTCAAAGCCATTTTCATCGTGATTATCGGCGCCGCCGTGATCACCATGGTCGTTACGCTGATTCCCGGCATCTTCCAGGATGCCGCGGTGACCGCCGATACCTATGCCACGGTCTATCCGCACTGGTACAGCCGTTTCACCTTTACCGGCGAAAAAATCTCCATGGCCCGCGTGCAGGAGATTGCACAGCAGCAGATGCAGCGCCAGCGTCTGCCTGAGCAGTACGCGTCGCTGTTCATGCCGCGCTTTATGGCGCAGGCCGGACAGCAGCTCATTCTGCAGAAGATTCTGCTCGCGAAGGCCGCTGGCATGGGCATTGCCGCGACGGACGACGACGTGCGCAACTTCCTCAAGACCGGCCAGCTGGGCGGGTTTCTCTTTCCCAACGGCCAGTTTATCGGCGACGACAAGTACAAGCAGTTCGTCTCCCAGAACTTCAACATGACCATCGACGACTTCCAGAAGGCGGTTGCCGAAGACATCGAGATTCAGCGGCTGCGCTCGTTGATCACGGCTGGCGTCACCGTCAGCGACAACGAGATTCGCGACACGTACCGCAAGCAGAACATCAAGATCAAGTTCGACTATGCGGTGATCTCGCAGGACGATCTGCGCAAGCAAATCAATCCGTCGGACGCGGAACTTCAGGCCTTCTTTACCAAGAACGCCGCGCGGTACGCGAATGCCATTCCGGAAGAGCGCAAGATTACCTATTTCGCCTTCACCGCGGACCAGGTTCCGGGGGGCACGCCGAAGGTCAGCGATCAGGAGATTCAGGCCTACTATCAGGCTCACCAGACGGAGTATCAGGTTCCCGAGCAGGCGAAGTCCCGTCACATCCTGATCAAGTTCCCCGGAGGCACCTCCAAGACAGATGCCGAAGCCAAGGCCAAGGCGGATGCTCTGCTGAAGCAGATCAAGGCTGGCGGCGATTTTGCGGAGCTGGCCAAGAAGAATTCGGAAGACCCCGGCAGCGGCGCGCAGGGCGGCGAACTCGGTTTTGCCCGCAGGGGCACGATGGTTCCCGAGTTTGACAATGCCATCTTTACCCAGAAGATTGGCGACGTGACGCTGGTTCACACGCAGTACGGCTACCACATCATCCAGGTGGAGGAGCGGCAGACCGCGCATAACCAACCACTGAGCGAAGTGAAGCCGGCGATTGAGGCCACGCTGATCCGGCAGAAGGAAACGGCTTCGGAGGCGGTCTACGCCGGTGCGCTGGCGACGGAGGCCCAGAAGAATGGCCTGGCCAAGACTGCCGCGGCCCACCATCTGGAGGTCGTCACGACTCCGTCGCTCAACCCGCAGGGCATCATTCCCGGCTTGCCTGATGGCTCGCAGGTAATCGCCAAGGCCTTCACCGCCAAGCTGAACGGCGACCCGCAGTCGGCACAGTCCGGCGAAGGCTACGCTATCTTCCAGGTTACCGGCATCACCCCAGCCCACGCGCCATCCTTTGCCGACTATAAGTCCAAGGTCGCTTCCGATTACGCGGATGAGCGCCTGCCGCAACTGCTTTCGGAAAAGACCAAAGAGCTTGCCGACAAAGCTAAGGCCGACCACGATCTGGCCAAAGCCGCGAAGGAGATGGGCGCTACCGTCAAGACCAGCGATCTGGTGGGTGACTCAGGACAGGTTCCCGACTTCGGCCAGGTGGGCAGCGTTGCGCCTCAGCTCTTCGACCTGAATCCCGGCGACATCAGCGGACCGATCAACGCCCAGCGCACCGGCGTCGTGGCCAAGATTGTCGACAAGGTTTCGCCCACTCCCGAAGAGATCACCAAGAACCTCGACCAGACGAGAGACCAGATTCTGAATCAGCGACAGGAAGAGGTTTTCGGCATCTTCGTCTCCAACGCGCAGGACGAGTACAAGAAGGCCAAACTGATTGCCATCAATGCGAAGATGGCCAAGCAGCCTGGACTCGGCGACCAGCCCGGCCAGTAACTCGAAAGACAACTCGGCAGGGCCGTCCCATTCCGGGCGGCCCTGCTTCTTTTTGCCCAGCGATTCTCAATTTCAGCGCGGATAATATTTCCATGCGCTATCGACGTTCCTCCGGTGTTCTGCTGCACATCAGCTCCCTGCCTTCTTACGGAGGCATCGGCGACCTTGGCCACGCGGCCTACGAGTTCCTCGACTTTCTCAGCGCAGCCAAGCAGCATATCTGGCAGGTTTTACCGCTGTGTCCTACCGGCTACGGCAATTCTCCGTACGCAGGCAGCTCTGCTTTCGCTGGGAATCCGTTCCTGATCAGCCTTGAATTGCTCGCCGACTGGGGCTGGATTGCCGGGGACCGAATTGCCGGCCTCGCTGGACATGAAGGCAATGTCGATTTTGAACAGGTGGAGTCGCGCAAGCTGCCGCTGCTGCACGAGGCAGCGCGAAACTTCCTCGATCGCGGACAGAACGATCCGAAATTCGCCGGCCAGTGGCAGCGCTTCGAGGCCTTCTGCACTCAGGAAGCTTCCTGGCTGAACGACTACGTGCATTATGCGGTTTTCCGCCGCCACTACAACACGGGAGCCTGGACGGCGTGGCCGGAACCGATTCGCCGCCGCGAACCGGAGGCCATGGCTGCCGCCACGCAGGAGTTCGCCGCCGATCTTGCGACTGAGCAGGTGATCCAGTTTGCTTTTGAAGAGCAGTGGCGCATGCTTCGTTATGCCGCCGCCAAGCACAAGATCCGCATTCTGGGCGATATCGCTATTTTTGTGAGCATGGACTCGTCGGATGTCTGGGCCAACCCGCATCTTTTCGAACTGGACGAGGATTTGAACCCTATTCATGTGGCCGGCGTTCCGCCTGACTATTTTTCGCCGACAGGGCAACGCTGGGGGAATCCGGTCTATCGCTGGGATGTGCTGGCGGAAACCGGGTACGCGTGGTGGGTGCAGCGCATCCGCCGCTCCTGCATGCAGTACGACATTGTCCGGCTCGACCACTTCCGCGGCTTCGAGGCGTATTGGTCGATTCCGGCCGGGGAGCCGACTGCCGTGAATGGCGAGTGGGTCAAGGCTCCCGGCGAGGAGCTTTTTACGCGGCTGGAGCAGGTGCTCGGGCCGCTGCCGCTGGTTGCCGAAGACCTGGGGGTCATCACTCCGGAGGTCGATGCCCTGCGGCTGGGACAGGGAATGCCCTGCATGCGGGTGCTGCAATTTGGATTTGGCGACGTGACAGCGCACAACCACCTGCCGCATCTCTTCGTGCCGGAGACGCTCTGCTACACCGGCACGCACGACAACGACACCACCCTCGGTTGGTGGCAAAAGGCCGGCCAGACGGAGCGCGCTGCTGTCGACACGTATGTGGGTAAAGTGCAGGACAGCCCGGTGTGGCCGCTGATGCGTGCCGCGGCCTCTTCGGTGGCCGAACTGGCGATGGTTCCTGGCCAGGATTTGCTCAATCTTGGGTCTGAGGCTCGGATGAACACGCCTGCCGTGCCAAGCGGCAACTGGAGCTGGCGTGCTCCCCAGGGCAGTTGGACTGGAGAGCTTGCTAACGGCCTGGCGCATCTTTCTGAGGTGACGGACCGAGACAACGATCCGCTTGCACCCACGGCTGGACTTACTCCGTCTGCGCCAACTACCGGTGCGCCGGTCGCGGGTTGAGGGATTTCCCGATTTAGGCGAGGCCCAGGAACTGTTTCGGATTGAGATGCGCGCCGGGGAAGGTGACTTCGAGGTTGCTGGCGCCGATCGATTTCGTGACGACTTCCCCAAGTACCTGGCGGTAGTCGGTGGTGATGGCCAGGTCGCGGCCTTCGTTCAACTGATGATCGCTGATGCCCGGCCACTTGCCGTAGACTTTGCCGCCTTTGACCTTGCCGCCCAGAACAAACATGGCGTTGGCGTGGCCGTGGTCGGTGCCGCCGGTGCCGTTCTGGTGAGCTGTGCGGCCGAACTCGGACATGGTGACCAGGGTGATGTTTTCGGCGTCCGGGCCCATGTCGCGCCAGAAGGCGGCGATGCCGTCGGAGAACTCGCGCAGGCGGTTGGCGAGCTGGCCATCCACGCTGCCCTGGTTCTGATGCGTATCCCACCCGCCGATATCGGTGAAGGCGGCTTCGAGGCCGAGATTGGCCTTGAGTAACTGGGCAATCTGCTTCATGTTGTTGGCGAAGCCGTTGTTGGGATAATTCGCGTCCGGCGAGGGCTGGTAGTGCGCCGGATCGGTGGCGCGGAGCATCTTGATGGCTTCAAAGGTTTCATCGCCCGCGGAGTGGAGCAGGGAATCGCTGGACTCGTCGTACATAGCTTCAAAGGCCGTGGCTGCGGGAGCGGGCTTCGCGCCGCGTCCGCCTACGGCAAAGTCCTGCAGGTTGCTGATGGCGAGCGCGGGAATCCTGCCCGCGAGCGTGCGCGGCACGTCCGTGCCCAGCGCTACAGCGCGGAATGCGGTGTGCTCCTGCTTGCGGTGCAGGTCTTCGGCCTGGAGGGCACGGTTCAGCCAGCCGTCCTGGGTGCTCTTGATTCCCGGAGTACCGGATTCCATAAAATCCTGCGCGTCGAAGTGCGAGCGCGTGCCATCGGGCGAGCCCGTCGCGTGAACGATGGCCAGATGTCCCTGTTGGAAGAGCGGCATCAGTGAAGCCATGGCCGGATGAAGCCCGAAGAAGCCATCCAGATCGAGCACCTGCTTCTGCGGAATGGCGATTGTCGGGCGCATGGCGTAGTAATTGTTCTCGCGCCATGGCACCACGATATTCAGGCCATCCGCAGCTCCACGCTGGAAGATGACGACGAGCTTCTTGCCTTGCGCCGTGGCCTCGGTGGTAGCGGCAAAAACGGCGCGGGTAAGGAACGCCGGCAGCGCCGTGGTGCCGGCGAGGGCGAGCGCTCCGTTGCGAAGAAAGAATCGTCGTGACGTATGCATGCGGATACTCCTGAAGCGAAAGATACGACTTACCTGCGTTGAAACTCTGGCGAACCGAGCAGAAGTCCCGCGATCTGGGCATCCTGTCGTTCGAGCGCTGCTGTCTGCGCGTTGGGATTTGGCTGCTTCGCGCTTGCCGGTTGCGAGTTTGCCGGGAATACCTGAAACTTAGGCTTGTTCTGCGGAGCTTGCTGCGCCTGGGCCTGACTCGCTTGATCGAGTACCGCGGCTCGCGTCTTTTCGCTCACGCCGCCGGGAATCAGCTTGGCTTCGAGCGCGTGCTCAGCATCAGCGGGCGAAGCCAGCAGAGGCGCCGCCGGGGCCCAGGTAGACTTGATGCCTCCGTAGTGGTTGGTCGCGAGTGACAGCGCGAAATTCATCCGCGTCACCAGCGCTCCGGTGCTCACCCAGGCATCGGCCTTGGCCGAGTAGCCGGTGGGGGGAACGCAGGCGTAAAGCGGCATGCCCATCTGGTTCAGCGCGTTCACCAGGGGGCGCGGATCGGTGATCTCCGCGCCGCTGGCCCGCGCCGCGGAGACTACGTATTCGAGCGGCGTCTTCACCTTGGCCTGATACGCTGCCGGGGCCCAGAATTCCGGCGAGTGCAGCATGGTCTTGAGCACCGTTGGGATGTCGCCGTGAGTCTTGAGGAAGGCTGCGGCCATGCGGTTGACCAGCGCGGGCGACGGCGTATCGCTCACAAACTGGATGGCCAGTTCCTGCGAGATAAAGTGCGCCGTGGCCGGGCTGTTGGCCAGCATGTGCAGAAGTGCGAGGCCCTCTTTCTGCCCGTCTTCCTTGAACTTCCGGCCCATCACGATCTTCTTGCCTGGCTCGTGGCGCGTGGCATCGAAGATCGTACTGCCGCCCTGCTGTGGCTTTTCGACCGTCCAGCCGGTGAAGATGCGCGCTACCTCGGTCACATCTTTCTGGGTGTAGCCGCCGTTGACGCCAAGCGTATGAAGCTCCATTAATTCGCGGCCGTAGTTTTCGTTCAGTCCCGGCGCGGGCTTGGTGTCTTTGCCGAAGAGCGGAGCTTGATGCTTCTCCGCCACAACGGAGTGCGGCCCGGTGCTGCTGGAGTTATCGAGATAGAGCATCATGGCCGGGCTTTGCGCCGTGGCTACCAGCAGGCTTTCAAAGTTACCCAGCGAGTGGGGGCGGATCACATCGCGCTCATAACTCACCAGATAGTAGGGCGCTTCGTCGTTCTTATGCAAGTAGACGTTGAAGTGGTTGAGCCAGAAGGTGGTCATCACCTCTTCCAACTGATGAGTGCTGTAGATATCGCGCATGAGCCGCTGATCCTGCAACTCTTCTACGACCGCTCGGGTGGGATTGTCGTAGTCCGCTAGTAGTTCGCGCTGCGAAGGGTCAAGGTCCTGGGTTAGCTGCGTCTTTTGCGGTCCCTTCAGCGCGGAGTGAAACTGATCGTACTCGGCGGGCTGCATGGCCAGGATGCGGTGGACGCGATCGGCGGGGGACAGAGCTAGGACGGTTTTGACTTCGAGGTCGGCGTAGGATGGCCGCGCGGCATCCGTAGGGGCTGCGGCAAGCTTGGTTTCGGGCTGGGGAGCCATGGCTGGAGTTTCCGTGCCAGCCATACTGGTTTGTGCGGGTGCGGCGTCTGCCTTAGTCTCGGCCGGCTTCATTTCAGCGGTCTTTGCGTCGGCCGACTGCGTCTTTTGCTCGGACTTTTCCTGGGCCTTTTTGGCTTGCTTGTCTTGGTAGAGCGCCACGTGACGCTTGTAGATTGCGGCCAGATACTGGTTGCGTGGGGAGGGCCGCTTGCCGTTGGCCATCTGGCGGATCTCGGCATTGCTGGGGAAACGCTGAATCAGCTCGTCGACTGGTAACTGCATTGCCGGGTAGTCGGCTAGGCGCGCGGTGACCACGGGGTCGGGAAGATCGGCGGGATGGAGTTGCTGGTTGAACCAGAGGTCGATGGCGTGCGGGCCGAGCGCGCGCACGGCAGCGATGTCGTCCGGCGTAGGACCGAAGGTGAAGCGGTTGAGGAGATGGAGAATGCGCTGGTCGGAACTTGCAAGGACGGCCGGAGGGTTTGCCGCGGGTCTCGGCGCTGGAAGCTGTTCCTGCGCGGGAAGGATTTGTGCCGGCAGGAGCGCGCAAAGGAGTGCCGCTGAGGAGGTTCGTAAGACAGCACCAAGGCCGGATCGGTTCGTACCTGTTACAAGGCGAGAGCGTTGGGACATAACGATATCTCCTGAGGACAAGTTGCGAATTGATCCGGCCCTGTGGCGGAACGCGAGGGAACCGGGGAGGTAAGTAGTGCAGGGAAATCGGAACCGCCTGAAAAGCTTCCTGCGTTCCGTCTTACGGAAATTAGAACACCGCCTGCAAGCGTTAGTTGTCCTTTTTCGCCGCGTCAACATTTGGATTTCTTTGGTGGTGTTGCGGCTGCCGCACCATCTGCCGCAACGGCCCAATGGGTGGTGGTCCGGCGGATAAAAAACGCTACCGGCTGAAATTCCGGGCTGACCGCATAGATTCCCAAACCGGTAAAAGCGGTAACAGGCCGAATTTAACCCGGTGAACCCTCGAAAACCCTTGAAAAGCCCATCGAATCCGGGTTATACACAGAGGGAACAGTAGTCTGCATCCCAAACTTATTCCCAAATAGAATCCAACGTAATCGGAGACTCCCATGCGTATCGCCACCAAGTCCAACCTGCTGGTTCCTGAGATTCGCGAGGTCATGGACATTCGCCAGGCCTCCGACTACCTGGGAATCTCGCCCGACACGCTCTATAAATATGCTTCGGAAGCCTTTGTTCCGGCGTTCAAGCTGGGCAACCGCTGGCGCTTCAAGCGGAGCCGCCTGGACGAGTGGATGGATCGGCAATCGGATGCTGCTACGGCTGTGCCTGAGCCTGCGGTAACTTCGCGGCAGAAGAAGCCGGTTAAGGCGGCGTATTGAGATCAGTCCGTCGCGCTGACTTGTTCCTTAACACTTGAGATTCGAGGACAAGAAACTCAGTCCTCCCGTCGGTTGTTTCGAGAAAATCAGGCTCGGCTATCGTAATTAACGCGAGGTTCCGGTCTGGCTCAACGTGCCGCAATTCGAGGACGCGGCAACGGATGCCGCCAAGGGCTGGGTACACCGAGTCAGACCAAAGGGATTGCTCGGTAAATATCGCGTCCTTATCAACTACGCGATGAACCTGGCCCTCTGCGTCTTTAAACTCGCACTCCACAATGGTCGGTAGATGCTCTTCGACGAATCGAACGATACTGGCCTCAATCCAGGGCATGCTTAATTTTATGCCCCACCGAGGCGCCGTCGCCGCTATTCCTCAGTGAGGTCGGCTTTGTCGGAATCGTCGAAGCCATCCGCGACAGATTTGAGCAGGAAGCCTAACACCAGAAGTGCCGCCGCAAGGGCGAGGCCTTCAGCTTCGGCGGTGAAGCGCTCTACATTGAAAAACGAATGAATCAGTCCCCCACCAACCCAAAATGAAAGTCCACTAAGCACAAAGCAACCTTTGGCTGTGGCTCCCAGGACCGAACCGAAGGCGTGTTTCGCTGGACGACTCATGGCTCAAATAAAAATATCAGCTATTTCGCCTATTGAGAGATTCCGGCGCGACTCCGAGAGGGGGACTTTCGACAGCCTTAGGCATTGCCTCCAGAACAGGGATCGGAACCCAGCCGTTCCATTGACTATACTTACCCAGATGAATTTTTCGAAACGTATTGGGTTGTTGCGCCGGCGCATGAGCGCCTCTGGACTGACCGGGCTGCTGGTCACCCACCTGCCGGATGTTCGTTATCTCTGTGGCTTTACTGGCTCCAGCGCGGCGCTGGCCGTTACTCGACGGGCGGCGCGGATGTTCACGGATGGGCGATACACGGCGCAGGCTGCAGAAGAGGTGCAGGCGGCGAAGGTGGAGATCGTGCCTTCCGGCGCGGCGACTGCTGCTGTGCAGTGGCTGGCGGCTCAGCCTTCCGAGTCCGTACCGGCCGCCGTGGGCATCGACTCGGCGCACACCTCGGTGGCTGAGTTCGACCGGCTTAAGGCTGCGCTGCCGAGTGGTTTGCGGCGCAAGCTGCTGAAGGCGGAGAAATCGTTGGTTGAGCCGCTGCGCTGGCTCAAGGACGAGGACGAAATCGCCATCATGGCCGAGGCGGCTGCGCTTGGCGATGCGCTTTTTTCGCATCTGCTTGGCTTTATTGAGCCGGGGCTGACTGAAACCGCCGTAGCCGCCGAGCTCGAATACCAGGCGCGACTGCACGGAGCTGAGGGAATGTCCTTCGACTCGATTGTCGCGGCCGGCCCTAGATCTGCGTTGCCGCATGGGCGGGCGAGCCAGGCGCGGCTGCCGAAGCGGGGGCTTTTGACCCTGGACTTCGGTGTTATTCTGAAGGGTTACTGCTCGGACATGACGCGCACTGTCTGCCTGGGCAAACCTACCGCTCGCGAGCGGGAAGTTTACGAAGCGGTGCTGGCTGCCGAGCAGGCGGGCGTGGATGCCGTGATCGCAGGCGTCACCTGCGGTACGGTGGATGAGGCGGCGCGATCGGTGCTGCGCAGTGTTGGGATGGAAGAGGCTTTTTCGCACTCGACTGGGCACGGCGTTGGGCTGGAGATTCACGAGAGCCCTCGCGTCGGCTCCGGGCAGCAGGATAAGCTTGCTCCGGGAATGGTCATCACGATTGAGCCGGGAGCGTACTTTGCGGGAGAATTCGGGGTCCGCATCGAAGATATGGTTGCAGTGACGAGAACGGGCGGGCGAGTGCTTACCCAGTCTCCGAAGGCGCTGATTGAGTTGTAGATTGCTGAGAAGCAGAGCTGAGACGCGTATTTGTCGCTACGCTCAGGATGACAAAGACTTTGTTACAGGAATACGAGTTGGAGAGCAAGAGTCAAGCATGAAACCAGACGGTATTGACGAGTTAAAAGAACTGATCGCCTTCCTGAAGGAAAACGAGATTGCCGAGTTCGATCTGGACCGGGGCGACCTCAAAGTCCGGTTGAAATTCGCCTCAGCGGTTGTCCCGCCCGCCCCTTCGGCTGCCGGTCTAGACCTGGCTTCGCTGGCCCGGCTTATGGGATCTTCCGGAGCGCCGGCTGCGCCCGCTGCGCATGCTCCGGCCGCACCGGCTCCTGCAGCGCCGGCAGCCCCGGCCGCTCCAGCGGTTGAAGAAGAGAAGCTGCATATCCTCAAGTCGCCCATCGTCGGCACCTTCTACGAGTCGCCTTCGCCCGGCTCTTCGGCTTTTGTTTCGACTGGAGACCGCATCGATAAGGGCCAGGTGGTCTGCATCGTCGAGGCGATGAAGCTGATGAACGAGATTGAAGCCGACGCTTCCGGCGAAATCGTCAAGCGGCTTGTTTCCAACGGCCAGCCCGTCGAGTACGGCCAACCACTCTTTGCCATTCGGACGACCTAAGTGCCCATGTTGCGTAAAGTTTTGATTGCCAATCGCGGCGAAATTGCCCTGCGCGTGATCAGCGCCTGCAAAGAGCTGGGCATCGCCACCGTCGCTGTTTATTCGGAAGCCGACCGCAATTCGCTTCACGTGCGTTTTGCCGACGAAGCTATCTGCATCGGGCCGCCGCGCCCCGGCGACAGCTATTTGAACGTCCCCGCCGTCATCTCGGCCGCCGAGATCGCCAACGTCGACGCCATTCACCCCGGCTACGGGCTCCTGAGCGAGAATGCCAACTTCGCTGAAGTTTGCCGCGTTTCGAATATCAAGTTCATTGGGCCGCCGCCGGAAGTGACGCGCCTGATGGGCGAAAAAGAAAAAGCCCGGCAGGCGATGAAAAAGGCCAAGGTGCCGATTCTGCCCGGTTCGGACGGCATCGTCGCCGACGCCGAAGACGCGCTCAAGTGGGCCTCGGAAGTTGGCTACCCGGTCATTCTCAAGGCCAAGGCCGGCGGCGGCGGACGCGGCATGCGCATCGTGCGCTCGGCGGAAGAGCTGCCCAACCTCTACGCAGCAGCTTCGCAGGAAGCGGCAAACGCCTTCGGCAACGGCGAGATGTACATGGAAAAGTTCATCGAGCGGCCGAGGCATATCGAGTTCCAGATCCTGGCCGACGAGCACGGCAATGTCGAGGTGCTATTCGAGCGCGAGTGCTCCATCCAGCGCCGCCACCAGAAGCTGATCGAAGAAGCGCCTTCGCTTCAGGTGACGCCGAAAATTCGCGAGCATCTTAGCTCGACGTTGAAGCGCTGCCTGACGGAGATCGGCTACCAGAACGCCGGAACGATCGAGTTTCTGATGGATGAAGACGGCTCCATCTACTTTATCGAGATGAATACACGCATTCAGGTGGAGCACCCGGTCACGGAAGCCATCACCGGCATCGACCTGGTAAAGGCTCAGTTGCGCATTGCTTCCGGCGAGCGGCTCGACCAGATTCTGCCCAAGAAGATTGAGATTCGCGGCCACGCCATTGAATGCCGCATCAACGCGGAACATCCCAGCAAGTTCACGCCGTCGGCAGGTAAGATCACGGTTTTCAATCTGCCGGGAGGGAACGGGGTGCGCGTGGATACGGCGCAGTACGCGGAGGGCGTTGTTCCGCCCTATTACGACTCGTTGATCGCCAAGCTGATCGTTCACGGCAAAGACAGGGAAGAGGCGGTGGCGCGGATGCAGCGCGCGCTGGGTATGTTCGTTGTCGAGGGAATCGAGACCAGCATTCCGCTGCA
>Ga0302319_10016987_pt1 | contig 13361 bp, 11 predicted proteins | sample Bog_T0_2_FD_203319 | JGI IMG/M metagenome (GOLD analysis project Ga0302319, IMG submission 203319) | Peat permafrost microbial communities from Stordalen Mire near Abisko, Sweden - Bog_T0_2 | ecosystem: Environmental > Terrestrial > Soil > Wetlands > Peat | place: Sweden: Abisko, Stordalen Mire...
GAGACGGCGCAGCCTGGCTCAAGACCATCGACAACATCAAGGGCGCGGCGGCCGTACGCGATATCAAGAACCTGCCCGACCTGGGCCACCTTTACGCCGCGCATGTCATGCACGACCTGTGGCGCATTACGGGCGGAAACGCCATCGTGGTTACCGACGTTGGCCAGCACCAGATGTGGGAAGCCCAATACTTTCGCCACGAGCATCCTCGCACGCTTATCACTTCAGGCGGACTCGGCACCATGGGTTTTGCATTGCCCGCGGCCATCGGCGCAAAATTCGCAAGGCCCAACGAAGAAGTCTGGGTAGTCGCCGGCGATGGTGGTTTCCAAATGACCGCAGCCGAACTTTCCACCATCGTGCAGGAAGGCATCAAGATCAACATTGCCGTCATCAACAACGGCTATCTCGGCATGGTCCGCCAATGGCAGGAGTTCTTCTACGAGCGCAACTACGAATCCACACCGCTGGTGAGCCCCGATTTTGTAAAGCTGGCCGACGCACACGGCATTCGCGGGCTCGCAGTCCGTACGCGCGCCGAAGTGGCAGGCGCAGTCGAGCAAGCCCGTTCGGCGAAGGGAGCGTTCCTGCTCAACTTCATGGTCGAAAAGGAAGAGTCGGTGTACCCGATGATTCCTGTCGGCGCATCGCTCCACGAAATGATTCGGCGCCCGGAGCATGATCCGCTGCTGGAAACGCCGGAAGATAAGTAATGCGCCAGTTGTCAGTTTTCAGTCGCCGATAGCCCAAAAGTGCTGCCGCAAACCGATGAAAACCGATAACTGCCAACTTACAACTTACAACTGAAAACTTGAGGCTCACCATGTTACACACTTTTGTGGCTTATGTTGAAGATCTACCAGGCGTGCTAACCCGCGTCGCCTCGCTTTTCCGCCGCCTCAACATCAACATCAACTCCCTCACTGTCGGCCGCAGCGAGCGCCCTGGCCTCTCGCGCCTCACTTTGGTCTGCGATGCGTCCGCCGAAGCCGGTCACCGCGTGCGCGCCAGTTTGTTTAAGCTTGAGAATGTTATCGATGTGGACGACATTGCAAAGGCTCCGGCCGTTACGCGCGAACTGGCGCTCATCAAGGTGGCTGCCACTCCCAGAAACCGTTCGCAAATCTTCGACCTGGTGGAGGTCTTCCGCGCCCGTATCGTCGATCTGACCTCGGAGTCGCTGATGATTGAAATGACCGGCGTTGAAAGCAAGATCGAAGGCCTCATCGAGGTGCTGCGCGAAGACGACGGCCGCATCCTCGAAATTTGCCGCAGCGGAAAGATGACCATGCGCCGCGGCCACCACACCAGCAGCGTACTCAAGGCAATGGAATTTGGCGCTGCCGAGCATCCGGAGCCGAATAGCGAGCCTGCGGAGTCGATGGAAGACGCCACTGTCGAGCCGGAATAACTCTCCCTCTGAATTGCTAAGCAGCAACCAATTCGAATCAACCACTAACTCAGCACGTAAAGGATAACAAGAGAAAATCATGGCAAAGACTTACTACGATCACGACGCCGACCTCACCCTCATCCAGGCAAAGAAAGTAGCGATCATAGGCTACGGATCACAGGGGCATGCCCATGCTCTTAACCTGAAGGATTCAGGGGTCCATGTAAAGGTGGGCCTCGCTGCAAACTCGAAATCCATCGCCAAGGCGCAGAGGGCCGGGCTTGAAGTAACTACCGTTGCCGAAGCAACCAAATGGGCCGACGTGGTCATGGTCCTGGTGCCCGATCAGACCGCGGCAAAGCTCTATGCCGAGGAAATCGGCCCCAATCTTTCCGCCGGCAAGCTGCTCCTTTTCGCGCACGGATTCAACATTCATTACAAGACCATTGTGCCGGCAGCGGGCATTGACGTGGGCATGGCCGCGCCCAAGGCTCCCGGCCATCGCGTTCGCGAGGTCTTCGTCGAAGGCGGCGGCGTCCCCTGCCTCATCGCCATTCACCAGGACGCAACCGGCACGGCCCACGCCCTGAATCTCAGCTATCTCAAGGCTATCGGAGGCACCCGCGCCGGCGTGCTTGAAACCACGTTCAAAGAGGAAACGGAGACCGATCTATTCGGCGAGCAATCCGTGCTCTGCGGCGGGGTCAGCGCCCTTATCAAGGCTGGATTTGAAACCCTGGTTGAGGCCGGCTATCAACCCGAGAGCGCCTACTTCGAGTGCCTGCACGAATTGAAGCTGATTGTCGATCTCATCTATCGCGGCGGCCTCGCCTACATGCGCTACTCCATCTCCGACACCGCCGAGTGGGGCGATTATGTCTCCGGCCCGCGCGTCATCAACGACGAAAGCCGCAAGGCCATGAAGCAGATTCTGGCGGAGATTCAGGACGGCAGTTTTGCCAAGCGCTTCCTCGCCGACCAGAACTCAGGACGCAAGGAGTTTCTCGCTTTCCGCGAAGCCGAGGCCAAGCACCCCGTCGAAATAGTCGGCAAGGAACTCCGCGCCGCCATGCCGTTTCTTGATCCGGTGACCGTTGAGGAAGTGGCTAAGAACCGGTAATATAATCAGCCTCCAGCAAGCAACCGTCAGTGCCTGCCTGGAGGCTGCCTAACTTCCATTGAGCCGTTCCGATTGCGGCCCAATATCTCTACCGCTGACCATACTTGGCGCGCAGTTCCCGAAAAACCTGGTCCGCAAAAACACTTGGCCGCGAATCGGTCAGGGAATCCTCGGCCTGCTTGGTCAGCCATTCGATCCCCCGGACTCTTCGCGCTTCAAGTCTTAAAGCCCGCATCTGTGCCAATTCCGCCACACCTTACACGAAAAGTGGCTTAGGATATGTTACTTTAGTGTTAGTCTAGACGTTACCCAGCACCAACTCTCCCCCTTTTGTGATTCAATCGAGTCTGTCTGTAAATCTCTCCTTTTTGAGACGGGAAGCGTGGCCACTCGAACTGCTCCAATCGCGCAACCGCAACAACTGGAAGCCTCGCGCTGGCTGGTACCCTTCGTGTTTCTGGTGGCGTTTGCCGTCCGGCTCGCGGTTGTCTTCTTCCTCTGCCGGGGGATTGCCCGCTCGGACTGGCGCTTTCAGCAGTTCGGCGGGGAAGTTGGCTGGGTCGCCCGTTCCCTTGCCAGCGGCCACGGGTTCTCCTCGCCATTTTCTTCCTGGAGCGGCCACACCGCCATGGTGTCGCCGCTTTATACCTTCGTGCTCGCAGGCGTCTTCAGGCTCTTCGGCGTTTACTCGCCGGCATCGGCATTCGTCATTCTCTCCATCAACAGCCTGCTTTCGGCACTCACCTGCATCCCCATCTACTTCAGCGCCAAGCATTCCCTGGGCATGCGGGGCGCAAGGGTCGCCGCCTGCGTTTTTGCATTTTATCCGCTCTCGATTTATTTTTCCGCCGGCCGCGTTGGAGATTATGCGTTGACCGCGCTGCTTTTCACCATCTGTTTTTGCATCGCACAGCGAATTCACAGCGCGCCAAACCCCGTCGCCTGGATGGCGTGGGGTCTGCTCTACGGCCTCACCGCGCTCTCCAACCCTTCAGTGCTTTCCGTGCTGCCGTTTCTCATTGCCTTCGCACTGTGGAAGATGCGTCGCTACGGCAGCCTCTGGGTGCTCAACGGAGCCCTCACTCTGGTTGCTGCCGGCGTCGTCATCGCTCCGTGGACCATCCGCAATTACCTCGACGTCGGCACTCTCTCCCCGGTTCAAGACAGCTACTGGCTGGGCTTTGACGCGGGCAATTTCGGCGATAGCTCCAGCCCTAACCCAGCCTCGGCTAATCCCGCTTCAAACCCGGTTGAATTGCAGGCGTTCCTCCAAATGGGCGAACCGGCCTATCTGGCTCAGAAGCGCATACTCGCCGCTGAATGGATTCGTCGGCACCCGCTTCCCTTCGCAACAGTCGCGGCCCGGCGCGCCCTCTATTTCTGGTCCGGCTTCTGGAGTTTCTCCCGGGATTACATGCAACGCGGATCGGTGGATTTTTCAGGCCTCATCTTCGTGGGCTCCATCACACTGCTCATGCTGCGGGGCGTCCGCCGTTTCGCCCGCATGAACCCCTCGGCCGGACTGCCTTACCTGGCGCTCGTCGGCATCTTTCCTATTGCCTGTTACCTCTCTCATTCGGCCATTGGTTTTCGCCAGCCCATTGAGCCAGCCATCTTGGTGCTGGCCATTGCCGGCTTGTTTCCGTTGAGGCAGGTGCACTCAGGCTCTCCAACTCCGCGCGATCACCAATGGATTGGCGAAGAGCGCGCACTTGAACCGGAATCGCCTATGGAGTGCTATACCTTCGTAGACACGCTACGGTATTAGCCGCGCTGCAACTGGGTCCGTAGCCGGGTTCGCGCTTTCCCCGCCCTTCCCACGCCAAATCAAAATCGCGTAGCAGCCAAGAATCACCAGAAGCGGATCGAGCGGCCGCATATGGTATGGCTCCGGATGAGTAAAGTAGTACACCACGGGAAACAAAATCAGCACGCCGCCGTAGCGAATAGCCTCATAGGGCTTCCGCCGCCACGCAAGGTACAGCCCAATGATCCCCAGCACCGTCAACCCCGTGGCGAATGGAACGTTCTCCGGGTCAAACGGCTCCATGGCCAGATAGCTTTTGTCAAAGCTCCAATATCCGGTCCACAAATACAGTGAGCGCCGGACGCACATCCACGCATACCAGCGCGGATGCTCACTGATATAGGTCCGGGCCTGTTGCGCCTTGTGATCCATGTAGGCCAGTTCACCGGCATTGTATGCGGCCAGTTCACCCGCGTCGTGCAGCGGGTGCTTGTCGTCGCTCGTCCAGCGAAGGTTGCTGCCATTGTTGCCCATCCATAATTCCAGGCCCATGCTGTCGCGCATGGGAATAAAGCGATGGAAGACCAGGGCGTCGCGAATCAGCCACGGCGATATTGTAGCCCCAAGCGTCAACGAGGCTACCAAGCCGGGCGCCAACCAGCGCTGGCCCGCGCCAGCAAGCTTCCACGCGGCCAGCACCATCAGAAACGGCACAACCACCAGGACCGACGGCTCAGTCAGTCCGGCAAATCCAGCCAGCAGGCCAAAGCCGGCCCACAATCCCAGTCGGGGAGACCGCTCCAGATCCTGCGCCAGATAGAGCAGCCAAAGAAGGCTCAGCAGCAGCAAATGCGTCGACCAGGCCCAGGCCGCCGCAAAGTAGATTCCGTACGGAAAGAACACCCATACCCACCCAGCCCACCTGCCCACCCGCTCGCCAAAGCTGCGCCCCGCAACCAGCACAATGGGAATGCAGGCAAGCGAGTTGATCAGGCAATCGAACGCATGCACGGCAAAGATGGATTGCGCAGTGTGAACGCCGAAGACAAGGAAAATTGCAGCCACAATCAGCGGATACACAGGGGGTATGATCGCCGAAGGCTGGTTGGAAACAAACGCGCTGCCAAAGCCATGGCCGGCCACCAAAGCCCGTGCCACATTTCCCTGCTCCCACGCGTGGATGTGGTCGGCATCCATCAGGTCTTCAATGGTGTCGAACGGAATCACAGCCAGCCGCAGTGCAAGCGCAATCAATACCATCCATACCAGCACCGGGACTGCGCGCAACCGTCTGCGAATCGACTGACTCAACTTGTTTCCTCTGGGCCCACGTTTCCAATCATAGCCGGGCCTCTCAATGGCTGGCCATTCTTGAAGCGCACGTTCCTCCTCGTGAAATGCTTCCGTCCTGGAATCGGCTATCCTGAATCTGCACCCCGGAGGTTCCCCGGATGGCCTCTCCAGTTCTGACCCCGCCCGCCTGTCCCACGCCCGCTGAAGCCATTGCGGCTGCCCTGGATCGAATCGCACCGCTCACCGGCCTGCCGCTCGAAGATCGCCTGTGGCTCGCGCGCCACGGCCAGGAAGTAGTTGCCGAGCCGGGCGAAATCCTTTTCGAGGAAGGCACCATTGCCGACCGCATGATCCTCATCCTCAAGGGTGAGATTCACGTGCGCCGTCATAGCGGCGGCCCCATGGAGCTGTTCATTGGCCGCGCCGGGCAAATGACCGGCTACTTGCCCTTCTCCAGAATGAAGACCTCCGGCGGCCAGGGCTTTGCCGTATCGCCCGTGTGGGCGCTGCTCATTCACCAGTCGCTCTTCCCTGAGATGCTCGCGGCCATTCCGTCCATGGCGCAGCGGGTGGTGTCTACGCTGCTCGACCGCGTGCGCGAAGTTACGCGCATTGAACAGCAGGCCGAAAAGTTGACAGCCCTGGGCAAGCTTGCCGGCAATCTGGCTCATGAACTGAACAATCCCGCCTCCGCGGCCCAGCGCGCCGCCTCAAGCCTCCTCACCGAACTCCGCGACACACGCAAGAATCGGCTCAATTTCATCAACCTTTGCCTGACCCTGCAACAGGGCCGGAAAATTGAGGACTGGGAGCTAAACATCCTCAACCGAATAAGCTGGCCCGAAGAGCAGTCCGCAACAGCTTTGATTGCCCACGAGGAGGCAATTCGCGCCTGGCTGGGTGCACTTGGCTGCGAAAATGCTTGGGAGGTGGCGCCCCAATTGGCCGAGCAGGGCGCTACCGTAGCGGACCTGGATGAGTTGCGCACATTTCTCAGCCCCAACGAGGCCAGTGTCTCGCTCCAGTTCTTTGCCCGCTATCTGCGCTCGGCGCGCTCGGCCGAAACGCTAGTCAATTCCACAGCCCGCATCTTCGACCTGATCAGCGCCATCAAAGCCTACTCCTACATGGACCGCGCGCCAATTCTCGAAATCGATGTGCCGGCCGGGCTTGACGCAACCGTGCAGATGCTTCAATCGCGCATGACCAACGTCCAGGTGGTCCGCGACTATCAACCGGATTTGCCCCGCATCAGCGCCTACGGAAGCGAACTCAACCAGGTGTGGACGGCACTCATGGAAAATGCCTTGGACGCGCTCGGAAACCAGGGCCAACTGCGCCTTACCTGCCGGCTTGAAGCCGAGATGCTGCTGGTTGAGATTTGGGATACCGGTCCCGGCATTCCCCCCGAATTACAGGACCGCATCTTCGAGCCGTTTTTCACCACCAAGCCGCCGGGCCACGGCCTCGGCCTGGGACTCGACAATGCCATGCGCATTGTACGCAAGCATCGCGGCCACATCAGCGTGAAGTCTGAGCCCGGCTCAACCTGTTTCCGCGTCCGAATCCCGCTGCAACAGTTACAGGCCTACTGAGTAACTTTATATGGCTTGTAAGTCGAGTTTCGTCTTGAATGAGCGGCTCTTTATAAGTATCTGTCATCCTGAGCGAAGCCGAAGGATCTGCCTCACTATAGCTCTTTATCCATATCTCGCTCTTTAGTAATATCTGTCATCCTGAGCGAAGCCGAAGGATCTGCGTCACTATAGTTATTTATCCCTATCTGGCTCTTTATAAATGGAGGCAAGCTATATAACTTGTAGCGAGAATATGACAAAACCACCACATAACTCTTCAATACCCTTGAGCTACCAGCCAGCCCTCGGTAAGCTCCAATTCCGGCTTTTTCTGCGCCAGCAGTTGCGCATGAGCTAACTTCACCAGCACATCGGCCTCCACATTTACCGGCGCGCCGGACGAGAGCGTGTGCAGGTTGGTTCGCCAATAGGTCAATGGCAGAATTGCAATCGTAATCGACTCCCCATCGAAGCCGGCAATCGTCAGGCTGATCCCCTCCACTGCCACCGATCCCTTGTGAACCATCCACGGCCGCACGCTCTCCGGAACCAGGACCTTGAGGGTCCAATCGGTCGTCCGGTGGTCGAAGTGTGGGCTGGATCGCGGCACGACCGGATCGAGCGAAGTGAGAATTCCGGTTCCATCCACGTGCCCTTGCACAATATGCCCGCCCAGCGGGCTTCCGGCCGCTGTCGGCAGTTCCAGGTTGACCTTGGCGCCGGGCTTGAGCGATCCGAGCGAGGTACGATCCAGGGTCTCTTGCGCCAGGTCGGCGTGAAACAGGGTCGGGTCCACGTCAAGCGCGGTCAGGCACACGCCGGAAACCGCCAGCGAATCGCCCTCGCGCAGCCGTCCGGCAAGTCCCGGAGCCTCGACGGTGAGCCGCCGAACTCCGCCTGTGTCCTTCAAGCTGACCAGCGTGCCGGTTTGTTCGATGATGCCAGTGAACATGGTTCTATTCTACGAGAAGCAGTTGTAAGTGGTTAGTGGTTAGTGGCCGGTTAAGAACAGGGGGACTGAGAACTAACCACTGATCACTAACCACTAATCACTGCTCTCCCGGCCACGGGTCTTTCAGCAACGAGCAAAGTCCAAGGTCGTTGTCATACCGTTCCACTTCGACATCGGCCATGCGGATGGCGTGGGCGACTCCGCGAAATGCCGGCACGGCATCGGAGCCCATGATCTGCGGGGAGACGAAAAGGTGGACGCGGTCCACCAGTCCGCCAGCCAGCAGCGCCGTATTCAGTCTGGTTCCGGTCTCGGTCAGCAAGGTCAGAATGCCCTCTTCACCCAATCGATCCAACACCTTGCCAAGTGGTACGCGACCAGCCTCGGCGGGCAGAACCTCCACGCGCACGCCTCGTGCGCGCAACTCCTGAATGCGGCCCTCGTCCTTCGAGACGGTGAAGATCACCAGGTCGTTCTGCGCCGTGCGGACCATCTTCGACTCGAGCGGCATCCGCAGCGCCGAGTCCAACACCAAGCGCAACAGAGGGCGGCGGCGGCGCAACCCGCTCCGGTCGGTGAGGTGCGGATCGTCGGCGACCACGGTGTCTACGCCGGTGAGAGCGGCGTCGGCTTGCCATCGGAGGGGCTGCACGGCGGCGCGGGCGGCTTCGCAGGTGACCCAGTAGGGTTGGTGCGCGGTGTGCACGCCCGCAGGCGGCGCGATGCGCCCATCCAGCGTCATGGCCACTTTCATCAGCACCAGGGGGCGCCTGTGCTGGCTCCAGCGCGCAAACCCCTCGTTGATCCGGCGCGCCTCAGCCTGGCAAACGCCCAGTGTAACCTCAATCCCTGCTTCCCGCAGCCGGTCCGCTCCGTGGCCGGCAACAGCCGGGTTGGGGTCGGTGGTGGCAGCCACCACCCGCCCTAAACCCCCTGCAATCAGCGCCTCACTGCAAGGTCCGGTGCGCCCGGTGTGGTTGCAGGGCTCCAGCGTCACGTAGGCCGTTCCGCCACGGAGGCGCTCGCCTGCGTGCTGAATCGCGACTTTGAGAGCAACAACTTCGGCGTGGTCCAGCAGGTCGTACTCGTGCCAGCCCTCGCCGGCTACTTGACCGGCCCGGTCGAGGATGACGCAACCTACAGCCGGGTTCGGCGAGCTGACGCCGATGCCGCGCCGGGCCAGCTCCAGGGCGCGCTGCATCCAGTAGCGATCCCGATCCAGATTTGGCTCCAAGTTTGGCTCCAGGGCCTTCATTCTACTCCAGTAGCGATTCCACAAACTCTGCCGGCGAGAACTCCAGCAGGTCGGTCATCTGCTCGCCTACGCCGGCGAAGCGCACCGGGAGATTCAGTTCGCGGGCAATGGCAACCGCTATGCCGCCTTTCGCCGTTCCATCCAGCTTGGTGAGCACAATGCCGGTCACGCCTGCGGCCTGGGTAAAGAGCCGCGCTTGCTGCAGGCCGTTTTGGCCGGTGGTCGCGTCCATCACCAGAAGCACTTCATGCGGCGCTCCGGGGACCAGGCGGGCAGCCGTGCGGCGCATCTTGTCGAGCTCGTCCATGAGGCCGGTTTTGGTGTGAAGACGGCCCGCTGTGTCCACAATCAGCTCATTGATATTGCGGGCCTTGGCGGCGGCGCATGCGTCGTATAGAGCGGCGGAAGGATCGCCTCCCTGGCGTGTCTTGATCATCTCCACGCCGCTGCGCGAGGCCCAGACTTCGAGCTGCTCAATCGCGGCGGCGCGAAAGGTGTCCGCGGCGCAAAGCAGGACCGTGAGTTTCCGGGCACGGTACCACGCAGCCAGTTTGCCCGCCGAGGTGGTTTTACCAGTCCCGTTTACGCCCACCAAAAACGTGACTTTGGGACGGTTTTCAGGAATGGGAACCGGGTGTTGCGGTGCCTCCAGAATGGCTCGCAGTTGGGTCTTCAGCAGAGTGCGCAACTCGTCCCCGCCCTCAATGGCTTGACGGCGCGCACGGTCCCGCAAAGCCCCCAGAATGTCAGCGGTGGTCTGGACGCCTATGTCGCTGGTAAGCAATGCTGTTTCAAGGTCTTCCAGAGTGGACTCGTCAACGGTCCGGGTAAGGGCGACGATGCCTTCAATCTTCGACGAGAGGGATTCGCGCGTGCGGCTGACCGCCTGCTTCATGCGGCTGAAGAGGCCGGAATTGGGAGTTTCAAGTGTGTCTTTTTTGCCGCCGAAGAGCTTGATCATCAAGTGTTCCAGATTTGAGTCTAGAACATCGGGGCAACACGCCGGCGATCGAAGCGGCCTCTATTGTGCCAGAGAGTGGCTTTCATAACCACCCTCTGGACAGAAGTTCAACCCGCAGCGTGCCCACTTACTTTGTGTGCGTGCTAAATGGAAACACCGGCTGGGAAGGCAGACTGGGAAGCGCGGGCAATTGAGAGTGTTTATTTACCTCATAAAACCCCACAGCGGCCATTGTGCCGACTCCCGCAAAGCCAACTACCACGAGGGTCCAGAAAGCGCGGTGCGAGATTCCGGTGTTAAGTTGCACGACATCGCTGTAGAACACTGCAGTGACTTCAGGATCGTTGTGCAATTGCAGGCTGACCGTCTGATCGTCGATACTCACGATTCTGCCTGCAAACGCAGTTCCATTTTGCAATTGCACGGCCGCCCAGTTTCCCAAACCGGCTTTCAGCAGGCGCGAATGAACTGTTTCCGGAGCCAGCGGTTTCGGCGCGGCATTCGCCATGGATGGCGCCAAAAGAGCGCACACCAATAACATCCCGGTACAGCGTGAAAGGGTTCGTCTCAAAAGGCTCATCTTCGTTCTCCTTGGGACTGAAGTTTCTGTCCATTAGAGACCTTGTGGCCAGTTTCGGTTAGGTCAGGTTCAAAAGAAAAGCGGGAGCGGCTTGAATCGCCAGTCCCGCTTTTGCAACTGCTGACCTGCTCTCGATCGGACAACTATGCGTAAATGCCGCGCTGCTTGATGGTAAAGGCAACGCGATCGATGGCCAGCATGTACGCGGCGATGCGGTTGTTCACGTTGTGCGCCTCGGCGTATCGCACCACGTCGTCAAAGCTATCGCGCAAAATGGTTTCAAGCTGCTCGTTGACGATAGCTTCCTTCCAGAAATATCCCTGCCGGTCCTGCACCCACTCGAAGTAACTTGCGGTGACTCCGCCAGCGTTAGCCAGGATATCCGGAACGACGAAGATCCGCTTCTCGGCCAGAATCTCGTCGGCCACTGCGGTAGTGGGGCCGTTCGCACCTTCGACAACAATGCGTGCCTTGATCTGGTCGGCGTTGCGGCTGGTAATCACGTTCTCGGTTGCCGCGGGAATCAGAATCTCGCACTCTGAAACCAGCAACTCTTCGCTGGGCGTGGCCTCTGCGCCGCGAAAGCCCAGAGTGGTTCCGTTGCGATGCTTGTACTCCGTCAGTTGGTGAATGTCGATGCCGTTGGGATTCGACAAGCCGCCGTCCATCTCGGCAACTCCCACGATCTTGTAGCCACGCTCCATCATCAAACGGGCCGCATTCGATCCCACGTTGCCAAATCCCTGAATCACCACCCTGCAGCCGTCAATCGGCATGTGCAGATAGCGCAGGCTCTCGTCGCATACCACCAGCACGCCGCGCCCGGTGGCCTCCAAACGGCCTCGCGAGCCGCCGATATTCAGCGGCTTGCCTGTAACCACGCTGGTTACGGTGTGGCCCATGTGCATGGAATAGGTATCCATGATCCAAGCCATGGTCTGCTCGTTGGTGTTCACGTCTGGCGCGGGAACATCCTTTTCCGGCCCGATGAAGTCGATAATCTCAGAGGTATAGCGGCGGGTCATCCGCTCCAATTCCCCCTGACTCATGGTCTTTGGGTCGCAGATCACTCCGCCCTTGGCCCCACCAAATGGGATGTTCACCACCGCGCACTTCCAGGTCATCCAACTGGCCAGCGCCCGTATCTCATCCAGCGTCACATCCGGCGCGTAGCGTATGCCGCCCTTGCACGGACCGCGGGCCATCGAGTGTTGTACCCGGAAGCCGGTGAACATTTCAATCCGGCCGTTATCGCGGGTTACGGGGAAATGCACGATGATCTCGCGAAACGGAGTGCTCAGCACCCTCCATAAATCCTCATCCAGATTGAGCTTGCGCGCTGCAAACTCAAACCGCGCGCTCTGTGCCTCCCAGGGGTTGATCTCCTGGTCTAAGGTAACTGTTGTGGCTCTACCTGCCATACACCTCTCCAAATTCGATTCACTCACCCTATGGCGTGCCGGGCTCCGGAGGTGGAACGAATCCAAACGCAACCCGCGGAAGCGCCCCGGAACTGTCTCGACGGCGCATCCGCATCCGGTAACTTGCCCGCCATTCCCACTGGCCTGCTCAGCCCGCTCTCCAGGGTGCCGCAGGCCCAAACCTCGTTGAGTCTAGTCCGCCGCAGTTCACAGGTCAAGCCGCCGGCGCCGGATTGGGAGCCACGTCCCGGCTTCTCCCGCCACTCCAGTATCCGCTCTGAGGCGGCAACTCTGCACAAAATCGTAATCACAGCGAGTTCTCATTCATAATCAGGGCCACTGCGCTGCGCAACCGGGCCTTCCCGGCTTCAAGCGCGGGCCGCAGTCTGGGAACTCTCACCAGCGGGTTGCGGCGCATCGCAGCCTCGATCAACGAACCGGCAAAATGCCAGGAATTCGCAATGTCGCCCACCACGACAATCTCGCTGGGAGCTAGCGCGGACGCAATCATGTGCATGCCCCGGCCCAGCGCGGCACACATCTTTTCTATCGCCTCCCTGGCTGCGGGGTCGCCGGCCTCGGCTAACTCCAGAATCGTTTCAAAAGCCGGCGAAGGCTTGTTTGCTATCTCATGGTAGTAACGCATCCCGGCGCGATTCGAAGCAACGGTCTCCCAGCATCCCGTGCTTCCACACCCGCATGGCAATCCATTCGGATCGACCTGCACATGTCCAAATTCACCGGCGGAACCGCCTTCACCTCGCAAGATCCGGCCATTGGCAAATATCCCGGTGCCCAATCCCTCTGACACATTCACCACAATCAGGTCGTGCAATCCGTCGCTCGATCCGAACCAGACCTCAGACAGCGCGCAGGCGTTGGCCACATTATCCACAACAACAGGCAGACCGGTGGCCTGTTCGACGCGAGATTTTATGCTTCCAATGGGCCATGAAATGTTAGGCGCGAAAACAGACTTTTTGCCCTTTGAGTTATCGGTTCTGGAGTTATCGGTACTGGCCTTGTCGAATCTGGACTTATCGGCGCCAGACTTATCGGCGC
>Ga0302319_10016991_pt1 | contig 13358 bp, 12 predicted proteins | sample Bog_T0_2_FD_203319 | JGI IMG/M metagenome (GOLD analysis project Ga0302319, IMG submission 203319) | Peat permafrost microbial communities from Stordalen Mire near Abisko, Sweden - Bog_T0_2 | ecosystem: Environmental > Terrestrial > Soil > Wetlands > Peat | place: Sweden: Abisko, Stordalen Mire...
GTACCGGGCCGTGGTCGATCGCCGCAGGCGCGGCGGTAGCCGACGCCAGCAGCGGCGCCAGTGCCAATTCGAGCGCGGCCGATCCGGCCGTGATCGTGCCCGCCGGCGAGAACATCTCAACCTCGGCAGGCGTGACCTCCGGCAACACCAGAGCGGCGACCTTGCCCGGCTGCGGTGCCCCAGGCGCCGCCGCGGTTGGCGAGACCGCCATGGACGCAGACGGCGCGGGGGACGTGACGACGGCCGGCGACCGCTGCGGCTCCGCCGCCGCACCCGGCGTCGAAACTGGAGCGGCCGGCTGCGTGGAGCCGTTGGAACCTGCACTGACCGGCGAACCCGGGGGCGGCGCCACGGTTGCCGAATCGAGCGATGTGGCCAGCACCTGACGTAGCACGATCAGGGCTGCCTTGAGGTCAGGGGTGGCAGAGGCCAGCGATCCGGTCGCCAGCGAGGCCTCCAGAAACAGGCCGGAGTTCTGGAACGCCTGGCTAAAATCGTCGCCGGTCAGCCCGGAAGTGACATCCATGCGCCGGGCCAACAACTGCGCCACCGCTTGCTGGACCTGTGGTGGCAGCCCGCCGAGTTGGGTGGCGACGCTGAGATTGGAAAACAGTTGCGCCAGGCTGGTCTGCTGGGTTGCCGCGCTTTGGGCCGCGGACACCACCGCCAGCGCCTCCAGCGCAGTCAGCTGGCTGCTCGCCGTCGTCGCCGTGGCGGGCGTTGGCTGCGCGGCAATAATGGCCGAAGCGTTGCCTGCCAAGGTAATGAAATCGGTCGTCACCGTTGCCGTGGTGGCCGCGGCAGGCCCCTGATTGGGCGCCGCACTGCTTGGCTGTCCGACAATCGCCAAGCCAATGCTGCCGCCAGGACCTTGCGAAACCGCGAGCTGCAAGACCTGGCCGGCCTGCAGCGGGACCTGCGATTGCGCCTCGATCAATTGGCCGGCGATCGCAAGGACGACGGTGTCGTTGCCGAGGATCTGCTGCACCCTGGCACCGATCACGCTGCCGGGCTGCAGCACGACCGGCGCCGTCACGCCCTGCGTGGCGGCGAGCGGAAGGTTCTGATGGATGACGATCGGCATCGGAAACAACTTCACCGGGACATGACCGGAAAAGGCTACGCGGCTGACGTAAACCTGTCGTTAAGATTGCAGCCTTGCGCTCGAGCGGCTTTCCGGACAGGTCCAGGCGCGTGAACAACAAGAACAGCGCGGCCACAGCTATTTGCGGCGACGCGGGGCCTCGACGACAACGCCTTCGCAGACAATGCCATGTTCGAGCTGCTTGAATTGAAGCGTGTCATAGCGCGAGATTTTCTCGCCAGGCCGGACCGGCAGCAATCCAGCACGACCCTGGATGTTCAACGCAGCATGTCCATTGCCGTTGGTATTCCACATTTTGATCCCGGTCTCCATCCAGCGCCGGCGGATCAGCTGTTCGCGCTCCGCCCGCTCGTCCAGTTCAGGCTCTGCGAAAATCTGGTTGCTGGGCGGATGACGTACTGCAACGGGATCAACTGAGGACGCATCATCCGCCATCCGATCGTGCACAGCTCGTTGCACGACAAACAGATCGGCCGCTGTCGCATCCGCGGCCGGCGCATCCGCATCCGGCTGATCGACAACTGGCGGAGCAGCGAGAGACAAATCACCGACCGGCAGATCGTCCTCAGCTTGTTCGACGAAGGCCGAATCGACCGGCGTGATGTCCGCGACGCGGGCATCGACGACGACGGGATCGACCTCCGGCGGAGCCGAGAGTGGCAGATCATCGCCCCGTAGATCGTCCACGCCTGGTGCCGCGACAGCCGGATCGGCCACCGTCATCTCCGCGTCGGCCGCATCCGGCTCCGCCAGATCGAACAGCGGCGGCGCAGCGGAAGGCAGATCCAGCGCATCAAGATCAGACCCGCACGGCTCGCCAAGCAACGGCGGCTCGGATGATTCGCCGCGCGCGGTGATGCCCCGCAGCGACGCCAATCTTGCAAACACAAACTGAACCAACGGCATATTGCGCAATAAAAAAACAGCCACTCTGGTCAAAAAAGCAGAAGGTTTCGAAACCGATTCAGCCAGCGACATCAATCATTCTCGGGTATGCGGTACAGAAGCGCTGCGATGGTTGAACATCGCGACGATTCGGTCCAGTGCGGATCATGGCGCCCTACGCGCGCGGCTTCATGGCCTGCAGAATGCGCGTCGCCGCACGAAAATCGACCAGCCGCGCCGCGCGCCGCGCCGCAACCTCTGCATCCACGCCCCATCGCTCGATGTTCCAGTCCTCATCGACATGGGCCGCGGTCCAGACCTGATCCGAATCGCAAACGCCATGCAGCAGCGCCAGCGCCAGCAATGCCGAGCCGGTCAAGCTCGTGACCACATGCAAGGCAGCGATTGACCAGGGATCCGATGGCAGCGTCGCGCGCGCGGCGGCGATGGCCGCATCCGGCTGGCGGACATGCATGATGCCTTCGGCGAGAATGAAATGGGCGCCGAGCGCATCTGCGGCCCAATACAGTACGGGATCCCACAGCAAAGCCTCGCGCGCGACCAGCGCCTCGGGATGGCCGGCGCGATAACACAGCAGATCCGAATGCAGGTATTTGGCAATGTCATCCTGAACCGCTTCGACCCGATCGACCACGGCATCGACGACGCTATTGGCGAAGCGGGTCAGCGGCATCGTCAGCGGATCGAGAAACTCGTGCTGGGCTTGCCACTCGAGCGCGGCGGCCTCGGCGATTTCACGGACGGGCGCAACAATTTGACGGCCGGAAGGGGTGCGGATCGGCTTGTCGTCGAGCGTGATGGCGAAGCCTTGTTCCGCTTCAATGACGCCGGCTTTGGCGTAAAACCGCTTCCGGCGCGGGCCCCGCGTGGTGCGCCGGACGGCCTCCTCCGGATCGACCGGGGACTGGCCTGCGACCTCATCGAATAATTCACGCATTCGTTTTCCAGCTTCTGTGGCTAAACTGATCCGCGCGACATTATGATAGACGCGGTCATGAAGAAAGCCGACCGGCGATGATAAAAGTGCTTGCAGCGTGGCTGGCCCTGGGCGCGGGAATCGGCTGCGCTACCGCCCAGGCGGGCTTCCGCTCGCCGGAATCGCTGGTCCGCAATGTCTACGCCTATTACGGCGACCGATCGTCCGAGCTGTCGAACGGACTGCCGCACGATCCCGCCGCCGCACGCCAGTTCTTCGACCTCAGCCTGCGGGAGGCATGGCTCAGCGTCAAGAACGAGCCCTATGATTTCCTGGTGCAGAGCACGACCTGGAAGATCGGCGCGGTCAGAATCGCGATCCTGCAAAAGCAGTTCGACAAGACCTATGTCACCGTCGCGTTCGACAACAATGGCCGCCCCGTCAAGCTCAATTTCATTGTCGCCAACGGACCCGATGGCTGGGAGATCCTGGATGTCGAGAGCCCGCATGATTCGCTGCGGATGTTTCTCGCCCAGTTCCGGAACTGACGATGCTATTCCTCAGGCGCGTTCTCGATCGGATCGAAGCGGTCGGCTTCCAGACCGAGCAGATTCCACGATTGCAACATGTGCGGCGGCAATGGCGCAGTGGCGTCGATGACGCCGCCGCGCGGGTGCGGAATCACGATCCTGCGTGCCAAGAGATGCAGCCGCTTTTGCAGGCCCCCCGGCAATTGCCAGTTTTCCTTGTTGAAATATTTGGGATCGCCGACGATGGCGTGATCGATATGGGCCATATGCGCGCGCAACTGGTGAGTCCGCCCGGTGACCGGCTTCAGCGACACCCAGGCGAGCTTCTGCGCCGAGGTCTCGACCACGGCATAGTAGGTGACGGCGTGGCTCGCACCCTCATCGCCATGCGCCGCGATCCGCATGATGGTATCCTCCTCGTTCTCTTCCTTGGCGAGATAGGTCGAGATACGGCCCTGCTTTGGCTTCGGCACGCCGGCCACCAGCGCCCAGTAGATCTTGCGCGCCGAACGGTGCCGGAACGATCCGGTCAGCGCGGTGGCGGCAAACCGGGTTTTTGCCACCAGCAGGCAGCCCGCGGTTTCCTTGTCGAGCCGGTGCACCAGGCGAGGCTTTTGTCCCTTGGCGTCGCGCATCACCTCCAGCATCTGGTCAAGATGCCGCGTCGTTCCGGAGCCGCCCTGTACGGCAAGGCCCGCGGGCTTGTTCAGCACCATGACGTCAGCGTCCTCGAACAGGATCATGTCCTTCAGCGCATCGAGCGTCTTGGTTGCCGCTTCAGAGCGCTCGCCGGCCACCTTGGGCGCATCGAGCTTGAGCGGCGGAATGCGCACGCTCTGTCCTTGCTCCAGCCTGTCCTTGCTGTCGGCGCGCTTGCCGTTGACGCGCAATTCGCCTTTTCGAACAATGCGCTGGATATGGGAAAACGACAGGCCGGGAAACCGTGCTTCCAGGAAGCGGTCGACCCGCATGTTGTTCTCGTCCGCGCTCACCTCCACGGTCTGCACCTTGGTCGGCAGCGGCGGCGGCTCGGCTGCAGCCTGCTCCGGCTCGGGCCGGAGCGCCATCGGCTTGTCCTTTCGCGGGACCGAGGCGCGCGGCGGCTTGGCCCCGGGCCGATGCGCCGGCGGCCCCCGCTCAGCCTGCGAGCCGCGGTAGGGCCGCGCGCCCTTGGGGCGATCACCGGTGGCCCGGAGTGGTCTCTTGACGCGACGGCTCATGATGAAATTAGCTCCCCATCAAGCCGTTGCGTAGCGCAAATGCAGCTCACGGTCACGGCGAAATCGGTACAAATCGGATACAAGCGGGTCGTCTATGCGGCTAGGAACCAGCGCGCTCCCGGCGCAGCCTGGCCCAATACTCCAGCCGCTTGCGGATCTCGCGCTCAAAGCCGCGGTCGGGCGGATCGTAGAAGGTCTGCCGGCCCATGGCTTCCGGGAAATAATCCTGTCCGGAGAACGCCTCCGGCGTGTCATGGTCATACTGGTAGCCTGAGCCATAACCTTCGGACTTCATCAATTTGGTCGGCGAATTCAGAATGTGCTTGGGCGGCAACAGCGAGCCGCCTTGTTTCGCCGCGCGCATCGCCGCGCCGAACGCCTTGTAGGCGGCATTCGATTTCGGCGCGGTGGCGAGATAGATCACGGCCTGCGCGATCGCCAATTCACCCTCGGGCGAGCCCAGAAAGTCATAGGCGTCCTTGGCCGCGTTGCAGATGACAAGCGCCTGCGGATCGGCCAGACCGATGTCCTCGACCGCCATGCGGACCACGCGGCGAGCGAGAAACAGCGGATCCTCGCCGGCATCCATCATGCGCGCTAGATAATACAGCGCGGCGTCGGGATCGGAGCCACGCACGGCCTTGTGCAGCGCCGAGATCAGGTTGTAGTGGCCGTCGGCCGACTTGTCGTAGATCGGGGCGCGGCGCTGCAGGATGTCCTGCAATTGCGCGGCATTGAAGATTTCGCCCTCGCGCGCGCTGCGCCAGACTTCCTCAACCAAGGTCAGGGCGGCGCGGCCGTCGCCGTCGGCCATCCTGGCCAGGACAATGCGGGCCTCCTCATCGAGCGGCAGTTTCCTGCCCTCGATCTGTTCGGCGTGCGCGAATAATTTCTCGATCGAGCCCGGATCGAGCGAATGAAACACCAGCACGCGCGCCCGGGACAACAGCGCGGCGTTGAGTTCAAACGAAGGATTTTCGGTGGTGGCCCCGACCAGCACCACGGTGCCGTCTTCCATCACCGGCAGGAAGGAATCCTGCTGCGCGCGGTTGAAGCGATGCACCTCGTCGACAAACAACAGTGTGCCGGTGCCGGTCTCGCGCCGGGCGCGGGCGGCGTCGAAGGTTTTTTTCAGGTCGGCGACGCCGGAAAATACCGCCGAGAGCTGTTCGAAATGCAGCTCGGTGGCATCGGCGAGCAGCCGCGCCACCGTGGTCTTGCCGGTGCCCGGCGGCCCCCAGAAGATCAGCGACCCCAGCGTGCGGGTCGAAAGCATCCGGGTCAGCGCGCCATCGGGCCCGAGAATGTGATCCTGGCCGAACACTTGCGAGAGTTGACGCGGCCTTAGCCGGTCCGGCAGCGGATGCGGCGCGTCCTGCTCCATCCCCGCCGCTGCGAACAGGCTCGGAAGCTCGCGCGGCCGCTTCGGGCTCATCCGCCCAGCGTCACATTGATCTGCTGGCCCCCCCGCATCAGGGTGATGCGCCAGAGACGCAGCTGTTCCCTGGTTGCCTTTTCAAGATCGCTGGTCTTGTTGATCTTCTGGCTGTTCACCGCGAGAATGATGTCGCCCTTCTGAAAGCCGACATTGGCGGCGGTGCCGCCATCGGCAAGATCCGTCACGACGACGCCTTCGGTGTCCGCATCCAGATGCAGTTCATCGGCGACGGCGGGCGAGATGTTGGCGACCTTCGCGCCCTGGAACGGCGAGCGGCCGGTGAGGACGATCTCGTTGCGGCCGGTGTCAGGGGCCGTTTCAAGCGCGATCGTCAGCCGCACGGCCTTGCTGCCGCGTTGGACCTCGATCTGCGAGCTGCCCCCCAGCGGACGGGTCGCGAAGCGATAGTCGAAGGCGTTGGGATCCTCCACGGTCTGGCCATCGATCGCGATCAGCAGATCCGACGGCTTCAGCCCGGCGCGCGCCGCCGGGCTGTTCGGCACCACGCTCGCCACCAGCGCGCCGGTCGGCGAACGAAGCCCCAGGGATTCGGCAATATCCGGGGTCACCGCCTGCAACCGGGCGCCGAGCCATGGGCGCTTGACCGCCTTGCCGCCGCTCTTGGCGGACGCGACCACGACCCGCACCATATTGGCCGGGATGGCAAAGCCGATGCCCTGCGAGCCGCCGGAACGCGAAAAGATCGCGGTGTTGATGCCGGCGAGCTTGCCCGTCATGTCGACCAGCGCGCCGCCGGAATTGCCCGGGTTGATCGGCGCATCGGTCTGAATAAAGAATTGATAGTCGGTGATGCCGACCTGGGTACGCGCCAGCGCCGAAATGATACCGTGGGTGACGGTCTGTCCGACGCCAAAGGGATTGCCGATCGCCAGCACGACGTCGCCGACCTGCAACTCGTCCGAGTTGGCAAAATCCAGCGTCGGGAAGGTTTCGTGCACGCCTTTGAGGCGCAACACCGCGAGATCGCTCCGGGTATCCTTCAGCACGATCTCGGCTTCGAATTCGCGCTTGTCGGAGAGCGAAATTTTGACCTCGTCGGCGCCCTCGATGACGTGGACATTGGTCACGACGAGACCGGAGGGGTCGACCATCACCCCCGATCCCAGCGAGCGCTGCATCTGTTCCGGCTGTTGTCCGGGAACGCCGAAGAAACGGCGAAAGATCGGATCATCGAACAAGGGATTGTGGTCCTGGACCACTTTGGCGGCATAGACATTGACGACCGCCGGCTGCACCCGCTGCACGATCGGCGCATAGGACAGCCTGATCTCGGCCGCCGAGGTCGGCACCCGCCGCTCCTGGGCCTTGGCTCCGGTCAGGCTGCCGCACAGAACCGCAGTGAAAAGCATCATCGCGGCGGCTCGGATCATTCGGGTCATTCGCACCTCTCGCAGCACCAGCAAAACTATAATCACCTGCGAATGGCTTTAGAAGGGGCGCGGCGCTGCAGCTGCCGGCTTCGCCTGCCCGCCCAAGCCGGACGCCGGGCCCCATGTGACTCATCCCGAGTAGAATGCTACTGATCCTGCTGCTTTCGCATGCAATTCGCCGCCGGATGGCGGCACTGTGCGGCCGCGGAAACCGGCGAAACTTTGCACAGCTCGACGATCGCGTTCTGGGAAAATTCGGCTGGAGCAGCCGATGGTTGCGTTGGCCTGTTGCGATCACAGCGCAGGCCGGCAGCCGCGCCGGCCGCCCTGACGCCTGTCGACCGACTTTACAAGCAACGGCTAACCAGCGCATCTAGCTACGCTAATTGCCATGGAGCCTGGCCATGAAAGCCGTCGGTTACCGAACATCGCTGCCGATCGAAGCCGCGGACGCCTTGATCGATTTCGAAACCGCGACGCCGGAACCGGGCGGGCGGGACATCCGTGTCGCAGTCAAGGCGGTCTCGGTCAATCCGGTCGACACCAAGGTGCGGCGGCGCGCGGCGCCGCGCGAAGGCGAAACCAGGATCCTGGGCTTTGACGCCGCCGGCATCGTCGACGCCGTCGGGTCCGAGGTGACGCTGTTCAAGCCGGGCGACGAAGTCTTCTATGCCGGCTCGATCCTGCGCCAGGGCACCAATTCGGAATTCCATCTGGTCGACGAGCGCATTGTCGGCCGCAAGCCGGCGACGCTGTCATTCGCGCAAGCCGCCGCACTGCCGTTGACCTCAATCACCGCCTGGGAATTGCTGTTCGACCGCTTCGATATCGCCCCCGGCAAGCGTTTCGATCCGCGCACGCTGCTGATCATCGGCGGCGCCGGCGGCGTCGGCTCGATCCTGATCCAGTTGGCGCGCCGCCTCACCGGCCTCACCATCGTCGCGACGGCATCGCGGCCGCCATCACGGCAATGGTGCCTGGACCTCGGCGCCCATGCCGTGATCGATCACGCCCAGCCGATCAAGCCCCAGTTCGAGACGCTCGGGCTGCCTGCGGTGGCGCTGGTGGCGAGCCTGACGGCCACCGACCAGCACTACAAGGCGCTGGCGGAGGTGATGGCGCCGCAGGGCAAGTTCGGGCTGATCGATGATCCTGCTGAGTTCTCGATCGCCGTGTTCAAGGCCAAGGCGATCTCGATCCACTGGGAGGCCATGTTCGCCAGGCCCTCGTTCCAGACCGCGGACATGATCGCGCAGCATCATCTACTCAACGACGTCGCCGACCTGATCGACGCGGGTGTGCTGCGCACCACCCTGGAGCAGAGCTTCGGAACCATCAATGCCGCCAATCTGAAGCGGGCCCACGTCCTGATCGAGTCCGGCAAATCGCGCGGCAAGATCGTGCTGGAGGGGTGGTAGCCGCGAGCCGATCTGCTCAGGCGATGGTCTGGACGATGCCGCCCTCGGCGCGCAACGCGGCGCCATTGGTCGCGGAGGCCTGCCTGGAGGCGACATAGACCACCATGTTGGCGATCTCCTCGACGCTGGCAAAGCGCTGCAGCAGCGAAGTCGGACGGAACTGACGAACGAATTGCGAAGCGGCCTGTTCGACCGACTGGCCGCTCTGCCGTGCCAAGTCCTTGACGAAAGTCTCGACGCCTTCCGACATGGTCGGGCCCGGCAGCACTGAATTCACGGTGACATCGGTCCCGCGGGTCATCTCGGCGAGGCCGCGCGAGACCGCCAATTGGGCGGTCTTGGTGGTGCCGTAGTGAATCATTTCCTTCGGGATATTGAGCGCCGATTCCGAGGAGATGAAAATGATGCGGCCCCAGTTGCGCTTCAGCATGCCCGGCAGATAGGCCCGCGCCAGCCGGACGCCGGACAGCACATTGACCTCGAAGAAGCGGACCCAGTCTTCATCGGGAATATCGATGAAGTCCTTGGGCTCGAAGATCCCGGCATTGTTGACGAGAATATCGACCTCAGGCGCTGCCGCAATCAACGCTTGGCATCCGGCCGCGGTCGAGACATCGGCGGCAACGCCGCGAATCCGGGCGCCGGGCACGGAGTCTGCGAGCTTGGCGACCGCCGCCTCGACCCTGGCCTCTGTCCTGCCGTTGACCACGACGTTGGCGCCCGCCGCCGCAAGGCCTTTGGCGATGGCGTGGCCGATGCCGGAGGTCGAACCGGTCACCAAGGCCGCTGCTCCCGAAAGATCGATTTTCATGGCAGGATCTCCGTGGCCGATGACGAAGATATCGGGATCACCGCCTCCAACCGCAATCGCCGGCACGAGCGAGCGCCTGCCCAAATAAAAAGCGGCGCACCCGGCGCCGCTTTCTGGAACCCAATGCGCGAACTTCAGGCGGCTTCGGCCTTGTCCTGCGAGGGCCCGGAATCAAGGCCCTTGGCATCGACGTCGCGGTCGACGAATTCGATCACCGCCATCGGCGCGTTGTCGCCATAACGAAAGCCCGCCTTGATGATCCTGGTATAGCCACCCTGGCGGTCCTTGTAGCGGGTTGCCAGCGTATCGAACAATTTCCGGGTCATGTCGACATCGCGCATCTCGCTGATCGCCTGCCGGCGCATCGAAAGGCCGCCCTTCTTGCCGAGCGTCACCAGCTTTTCAACGATCGGACGCAATTCCTTCGCCTTCGGCAAAGTGGTGACAATCTGCTCGTGCTTGATCAGCGACGCGCACATGTTGGCAAACATCGCGCGCCGATGCTCGGCGGTGCGATTGAGCTTGCGGTGAACCTTGCCGTGACGCATGGCGCCTTCTCCTGAACGTGATCCCGGTCGTTGCCAACACCGCGGCCCGCGGTGCTCCAGACCTGCGAAGTGACTTCAACGCCGATTTCCGGGCCCCGCACTGGCGCCGCCCGGAAGCCGCCGCCCTCAGTAATGATCCTCGAAGCGCTTGGCCAGTTCGTCGATATTCTCCGGCGGCCAGCCCGGCACTTCCATGCCGAGATGCAGCCCCATCTGGGCCAGCACTTCCTTGATCTCGTTCAGCGACTTGCGGCCGAAATTCGGGGTGCGGAGCATTTCCGCTTCCGACTTCTGCACCAGATCGCCGATATAGACGATGTTGTCGTTCTTCAGGCAGTTCGCCGAACGCACCGACAATTCGAGTTCGTCGACCTTCTTGAGGAAGGCCGGGTTGAAGGCGAGATCGGGAATGATCTCCTGCGCCACTTCCTTGCGCGGCTCTTCGAAATTGACGAAGACGTTGAGCTGGTCCTGCAGAATGCGCGCGGCATAGGCCACTGCGTCATCCGGGCTGATCGCGCCATTGGTCTCGATCGTCATGGTCAGCTTGTCGTAATCGAGGATCTGACCCTCACGGGTGTTCTCGACCTTGTAGGAGACCTTGCGAACCGGCGAGAACAGGCTGTCGACCGGAATAAGACCAATCGGCGCATCCTCGGGTCGGTTGCGCTCGGCGGCGACGTAACCCTTGCCGGCCGCGACCGTGAATTCCATGCGGATCTCCGCGCCCTCGTCCAGAGTACAGATCTGCAGGTCCGGGTTGAGCACCACGACGTCGCCGACAGTCTGGATGTCGCCGGCGGTGACGACGCCCGGCCCCTGCTTTTTCACGACCATGCGCTTCGGGCCTTCGCCCTGCATCTTGATCGAGATATCCTTGATGTTCAGCACGATGTCGGTGACATCCTCGCGAACGCCGGCGATCGAGGAGAACTCATGCAGCACGCCGTCGATATGCACGGACTGCACGGCGGCGCCCTGCAGCGAGGACAACAGGATGCGGCGCAGCGCATTGCCGAGCGTCTGGCCGAAACCGCGCTCGAGCGGCTCGGCGACCAGGGTTGCAAAGCGAATCGCATCGGTGCCCGGCGTCACCTGGAGCTTGTTTGGCCGGATCAGTTCTTGCCAATTTTTCTGAATCGTCACTGTTTCACCCATGCCAGCCAGTCAATTTGCCATCTAAATCACTGGCGTTGGAGATCGCGGATCAGTCCGCGGCTTATAAAACTCGCAGTCACAAGGCCAGGGCAGCGCAACCACCCATGGCCAAACCTCAAACCCTTCGGCGCTTGCGCGGCCGGCAACCATTATGCGGAATTGTCGTGACGTCCCGGATCGATGTGACAGTGAAGCCCGCCGCCTGCAACGCGCGAAGCGCCGATTCGCGGCCAGAGCCCGGGCCAGCGACTTCAACTTCCAGCGTGCGCATGCCGTGCTCCTGCGCCTTCTTGGAGACGTCTTCCGCCGCGACCTGCGCCGCATAAGGGGTCGATTTGCGCGAGCCCTTGAAACCCATCGTTCCGGCAGACGACCAGGCAATGGTGTTGCCCTGGGCGTCGGTGATGGTGATGGTGGTGTTGTTAAAAGAGGAATTCACATGCGCGATACCGGATGCGATGTTCTTGCGCTCACGGCGGCGAATGCGGGTGGCTTCCTTGCCCATTTAAAGAACCTTTCCAACGATCTCAAACGCCGCCGTCGTGCCAGCGGCTACACCTGAAAAGGCGATTAGCGAATAGCGATTGGCGAATTGTAAGGGGCCTCACCCCATTCGCCATTCGCTGTTCGCTATTCGCCGATTATTTTTTCTTACCGGCGATCGACTTGGCCGGCCCCTTGCGCGTGCGCGCATTGGTGTGGGTGCGCTGGCCGCGCACCGGCAGGCCACGCCGATGGCGCAGGCCGCGATAGCAGCCGAGATCCATCAGCCGCTTGATGTTCATGCCGGTCTCGCGGCGCAGATCGCCTTCGACCAGATAATCACGGTCGATCACTTCGCGGATCTGCAGCACTTCCTGATCACTCAGTTGCGCGACACGGCGATCCACGGGGATCTTGACCTTCTCCAGGATCTCGGCCGCATTCTTCTGGCCAATACCATGGATATACTGCAGCGCGATCAGCACGCGCTTGTTGGTCGGGATGTTCACGCCGGCAATACGGGCCACGGACTTCTCTCCTGTCGCCGGCCGCGATCGGCCCGGCAATGTTTTCGCTAAATCGATAACGTCCGCAAACGCGAACACGACGCCCCCTCCCCCTCAATAATCTCGGGGACGGGCATCGCCTGACAATTATCCGACTTGGATCCAGGCTGTCATAGCGGATTCTTCATCTATTCGTCAACCGCAGCTAGGCCCTGGCTCGCTTTTTCGTGACCTTTTTGGCAGTTTTCTTGGTCTTTCGGGCCGTGCCTGACTTGGAACTGGCCGCCAACTTGCGCGCCGCTTTTTTGGGGGCCTTCCCGACCGCCTTTCCAGCCTTTCCGGAGGATTTGCTGACCCTGCCCGAGGTTACGGCGCTCAAACTGGGCGATTTGGCGGCTTTGGAGGCGGCCGGCTTGGTCTTACCGGCGCCGGGCCCGGCCTTCGCCTGATGTTTGGCATCCTTGCCTTCGACCGCTCCGATCGCCGCGAGAATACGGTTGATCTCCCGGGTCACGTGCTCGATGCTCATCATGCCGTCGACCGTGAGCAGCTTGCGCCGTTCCGAGTAGTAATGGATCAGCGGCTCGGTCAGCGCCCGATAGCTCGCCAGCCGCCGGGTAAGCACCTCCGGCGTGTCGTCTATTCGGACATCCTCGCCACGCGCTTGCATTTCCGCGACCCGGGTTTCCACCCGCTGCAGCAGCGCGCTTTCGTTGACGCGCAATTCCACCACCGCATCCAACTTGATGTGCTTCCGCTTCAGGAGGTCATCGAGCGCTTGGGCCTGCGGAACGGTCCGCGGGAAGCCGTCAAGGATGAACCCCTTGGCCGCATCCGGCTGATCCAGCCGATCGGAGATAATGCCGATCACGATCTCGTCGGGTACCAGCCCGCCGCTCGCCATCACGCCCTCAGCCTTGATGCCGAC
>Ga0302319_10016992_pt1 | contig 13358 bp, 11 predicted proteins | sample Bog_T0_2_FD_203319 | JGI IMG/M metagenome (GOLD analysis project Ga0302319, IMG submission 203319) | Peat permafrost microbial communities from Stordalen Mire near Abisko, Sweden - Bog_T0_2 | ecosystem: Environmental > Terrestrial > Soil > Wetlands > Peat | place: Sweden: Abisko, Stordalen Mire...
CCTGAACGTAATTTAGTAAGCGCACACCGCTGGCCGGAATTTGTGGCCGGCTTGAAACGCACCACGCGGCGGCAACGGGCCGCCGCGCGGGCTGGTGTGTAGCACTAGAATTGATGAACGATATCGAGAACGTAATAGGCAACGACGGCCAGGGTGGTTAAAGCGACAAGAACCATGGCGCCGCGCTGAATGGGCTCGATCTTGTGAACCTTGGCAACAATGGCGGATTGCGCCGACTTTTCATTCTCGAACGACTCGCCGAGAAAGAGCTGGCTCTCTTCATCGCGGGCCATCCGCGAAGCATAGAGTTTGATCGCGATAAATAAAAGAATGGATATAGCCCAGACACTCAGGACGACCGGTGCGTGTCCCATCTTGATTCCTCCACTTTCAAACAGAGATGTGGTCCCAGATGCCCGCGCGCCGTTGCGGAACTGCGGTTATGCAAGTAGAGGGGCCCTTTGGAGTTTTATGCTAGTAATGCGATGCGGCGCATGGTCGTGACCCGAGTCACTATGTCAGGGAGAAACTTCCCGAAATTGCCACAACGTGGAACAAATCGGGAAAAGGGGCGGTTTGTGCGGATGGGATGGATGGGCTCTTGAATTCTACGGATCGGTTCGTGGAACGGCCAGGGTAGTCCGCCAGAAATCCTGAACGTTATCCGGCTTGCAGCGGGAACGAAAACAGCAGGGGCTTCACAGGCTGCGGAAAAACTCATGATTCTCTTTTCAAAGTAATGGCTGTCATCGCTGAGCGAACGGCGCCCCATGCGTGTCTTTGATCCCTGATCTCTGTTCCCTGTTTTTCAGTTTGGGGGTGGTGGGTCGAACCATCTGCGGCTGTTCTTCAACGAACCTTGGGCGTCACCCCAGTAAACGCCGTCCTGCATCATCTTTTCAAGCGGCACGTTTATCCTGAACGTGCAGTCGAGGTCGCCCGTGGAACCGCAATCGCCATCCATCGTCCCCCCGCGCAAGTCCAGGGAGCACTCCGCCACCCTCGGCTTTGTCATGGGCATCGTCATGATCCCCGTGCTGCTCCTCGGCGGCTGCCTGGCCTTTCCCTACATCTTCATATTGGGATGGCTGCGCAAGCGCCGCGAGCAGGCCTTCCGCGCCCTCATGCGCTCGCAAGGCCGCATGGTTCCCTGGGCAAAGTTTCTCCGCTCCATGCGGACTGACGGTGGCACCTGCATCGAGGAGCGCTTCTCCCCCAAAGGCCCCGTCCGTTTCTGGTGGACGCCCGACAATGTCTTCGCCGAGTCGCCTCACGACATCATCGACTGGTTCACCATGCGCAAGGGCCGCCAGTTCGAGCCATTCATCCACTGGTGCCGCGCCCGCTACACCAGCCCCGACACCGGCGCAGCCATCTTTGTCGATACCTTCGGCGTCCCCCGCAAAGACATCTACACCCTCTGGTCCGAATGCCGCTCAGAAGCCAGCAAAGCCCGCTGGGTAGAAGTAGCCCCCCCAGAGATCCTCCCTTCCCGCCCCGGACAGTAAGCACCGCCGACGGGGACTCAGGTTGGCTGCGACTCCTCATATGCCGCGGGGATTGAATCATCAGTTTGGTTCATTTAGCTCTTTTTCAAGAGCCACTCGCTGCGATATGGTTGAAGTCTAATGGCTTCGTTGGCGCAACACATGCGAGATTGTCACCTACTTGTGGGGGACCCTTGCGAAGACGTGAACAGGTGGCTCGATGCCTACTTTAGCGAATTTGGTCCCCATCACCGATTCAAAAGACACCACCGAGAGGGCGTAGAAGAGGCTAACACAATCTTCGGAGAGCGGGGCCGTCGTGCAGCCATCGTGCACATTCTTAGAGACTGTCGTAACATCCCCAGAGGCACAGACTATAAGGACGGGACTGTAGATAAACTAGGCTTGATTGCGAAGTGGCCGGTCACAGCTTATATTCGGTACCCAGATGACGCGTTCGAGAGGCTTGCAATGTATTCATTGAATGGACCAGAAGCAGTACTCAATTTGGGTTTTATACGGAGCGGTGATGATCTACAGAGACTCTTGGCTACTCAGGGAGTCGCGGAAGATGCCTCGCAACGAGATGCGATTCTTCAGCAGTGGAAGGGGTGTGTAGACGCGAAAAGCAGGTTGTTGCCATTGGACGAAATAGCCATTAGCCCTCCAACGGAGACACAACAGTCCTACGTTGATGAACTGCAGACGCACCCTCTTCTCGCATCTATGCGCCAGCAGTTTCCAACTGCTAGTATCCTGCGGGTTGATTCGCGATCGTTAATCAATCCACTCGTCTTGATCGATCTTGAATACATTGAGCAACTGCGCGCAGAATTGATCGAGACGGACGATCTCGGTGCGATCAAGGTCGCAATTCCAACCCAGCTTTCCGTTAATGCCCGAGTCGCCCTTGACGCCGATGGCCGAGGGGTTTCGATTGTCTCCGCGCAACAGACAGTTGCAGTGACACCACCAATAATCGGCCAATTGCCTGGCATCGGCATGACCATCACATTCAATGTTGTCGGTACACCTCAGCTAATCATGGCTAGCCGAGTGAATAATAGGCTGTACCTAAGAAATGGCATACACCGAGCGTATCTACTCGCATCCGTCGGTATCCAGCAGATCCCCGTGGTAATTGTCGATGAGCCGGCCCTTTCGCCGGTGATAACTGCTTATCCATCCTTTAATTCAGAAATTCTCGAGGCAGAGCGCCCTCCTGTGATCGCGGATTTGCTCAATGAGGACTTGATTGCGAAGATCCGAACGTTAAGGACAAAAAAGGTTCTTCGAATTCGCGTTGACGAAACCATGCTGCCTTTAGATTGAGCCTCCATCATGATTCCAGCATTTATTGATGGGTTGAACCTGCCTGTTGGTGGACACGAGTGCACCCTCGCAGAACTAGAAGATCGATTTGCCCAAAACGAGCATAGGCGTGCATTGTTCCAAATTCTCGTTGAAGTAATGCGCTTAGCCCGGAGGTGTGGGTTCCTCCATGTATTGCTCGGAGGTAGTTTCCCGACAGCAAAGGAGTGCCCTCAAGATATCGATGTGTCATGGTTTTGCCCCCCTGGAACGACGAAGACGAGCGTTAGGGAAGAATGCATTAAAATAATGGAAGACACAGCTGATCAAGGAAACTTTTTGTTCATTCCGTTCGATAGCGGAACAAATCCCGAAGAATGGCCCACGAAAATGGCCTATTGGTCTCAGCAACTTGGCTTCGACTTCAAAACAAAGACAGATAGAGGTGTATTATTGTTGAATCTGAGTGATGATGACCCAAGACTACATTAATCCGAACGAAGCGTACCTCGAGCGACTGATGCAAATGCGACAGCGTGAGAAGGAACACTTGTCCGACGTGGACTTCTCTCTCTTCGTAAAACGGTTTGATCGTCTGATTACAAAAATTGAGACTGATCTCAAACTCGCAAAGAGTGTGGATCGATGGAGCACAAAGCGCGCTCTTCTCTCAAGCACCGCAGACTGCTGTGGCTCGATCGTATTGGGTGCAAATCTGAGCGCGCACAACTACAAAATGGTTCTGACGCATTATGGATGCGACCCCGTATCCTCCTTTCGTGAGACACGTATTCATCCGAGTAAAGTTAGCTTGAATACGATCTCTACACGCAACGATAGGGCAACTGCTGGTTGCATGAATCTTGCATTTGCAATGCCGGTCTAGTTCTGAAGAGAAATCAAGTCTGTGCCGGGTATCCCATCTTTCGCTTCTTTCTAGCGAAAGGTGGGATACCACGAGCCTCAACTTGCTGGCGATTCGTATCCCGATCAAGCCGCGCCTCACTACCGCAGTAGGTAGTAGAAAACTCCCTGCATAAAATCCAATGAATGGCATCCAGCACTGACTCGCTGACTCGCTAATCGGTTAGCCCCGGCGGGGCGATTGAGAATAGCCCAGGGTGAAACCCTGGGAACAGCTAGAATTTGGTTGCATAGATGCTGCTCCCGGCGGTGTGGCAATCCGCAGGGGTTGAAACCCCCACCATTTATGCGCCGATTGTGGCCCGGCTAAAGCCGTGCCCTTATTACAAAACAATGTATGTAACCAGTTCTAGATGCTGCGGCTCAAAGCTAGAAGCCAGCCATCAATAGCCGTTCGCAACAAGCCACGATTCCGTCAGGTCCAGCTCCGGCTTTTTCTTCGCCTGCATATCGGCGTGCGCCAGCTTCACCAGCACATCGGCTTCAACGTTCACCGGCGCGCCCACGCTCAGCGTGTGCAGATTCGTCCGCCAATACGTCAGCGGCAGAATCGCAATCGTAATCGTCTCGCCGTCGAAGTCCGCAATCGTCAGGCTGATGCCTTCAATCGCCACCGAGCCTTTGTGAACCATCCAAGGAAGCACGTTCTCCGGCACGCGCACCTTCAGCGTCCAGTCCGTAGTCTCACGGTCGAACTTCTCGCTGGTTTCAGCGATCACCGGTTCGAGCGCCGTCAGCGTTCCGCAGCCGTCCACGTGGCCCTGCACAATGTGTCCGCCCAGCGGACTTCCAGCAGCCGTCGGCAGTTCCAGGTTCACCTTTGAGCCTGCGGCCAGCGCGCCCAGCGAAGTCTTGTCCAGCGTCTCCTGAGCAAGGTCTGCGTGGAAGTAAGTCGGGTCCACGTCCAGCGCTGTCAAACAAACACCGGAGACGCCCAGTGAGTCGCCCTCGCGTAGCCGCGACGCAACTCCAGGAGCTTCCACGGTGATGCGCCGTACGCCGCCGCGCTCGGTGAGTCCAACAAGCGTGCCTGTCTGCTCAATGATGCCGGTAAACATGCCACTATTCTACGGGAACCGCCAGCCGGGAATCAGCCGCGCTCAGGCCCTCAGCTCTTCGGCCCTCAGCTTTTCGGCCACGGATCGCGCAGCAGCGAGCACAGGCCAAGATCGTTGCCGTAGCGCTCCACTTCCATTGCGCCCATCTGAATCGGCGAGTGCATCCCGCGAAACGCCGGCACAGCGTCCGTGCCCATAATCTGCGGCGAAACGAACAAGTGAATCCGGTCCACATGGTCGCCTGCCAGCAGCGCCGTATTCAACCGCGTGCCTGTCTCGGTCAACAGGTTCAGGATGCCTTCTTCGCCAAGCTGGTCCAGAACCTTGCCCAGCGGCACGCGTCCAGCTTCAGCCGGCAACGCCACCACGCGTACGCCTCGGCTGCGCAGCGCCTCTGCCCGCGCCTCATCCGTCGAGACGGTGAACACGGTCACGTCCTTCTGCGCCGTCGTCACCAGCTTTGAGTCCAGCGGCATGCGCAGCGCAGAGTCCAGAACGAGCCGCTGCAGCGGCCGTCGCCGCCGCAGCCCGCTGCGGTCGGTCAGCATCGGGTCGTCTGCAACCACCGTATCCACGCCAACCATCACCGCGTCTGCCTGCCAGCGCAGCGGCTGCACCGCCGCGCGCGCCGCCTCGCTCGTAATCCAGTATGGCTCGCGCATCTGGTGCAAGCCCGGCGGCGGCGCAATCCGTCCATCCAGAGTCATCGCCACCTTCATCAGCACAAACGGCCGCTTGTACTGGCTCCAGCGCGCAAAGCCCTCGTTCAGCCGCCGCGCTTCTTTCTCGCAAACACCAACAGTTGTTTCAATCCCAGCCGCGCGCAGCGCCTCCAGTCCATGTCCGGCAACGTTCGGGTTGGGGTCTACAGTGGCGGCCACCACGCGCTTCAGGCCCGCGGCAATCAGCGCTTGCGTGCAGGGCGGCGTGCGGCCGGTATGGTTGCAGGGCTCCAGCGTGACGTAAGCAGTGCCGCCGCGCAGCCTCTCGCCCGCATGTCGCTTGGCTTCAGTGAGGGCAGCAACTTCGGCGTGGTCCAGCAGGTCGTACTCGTGCCAGCCTTCGCCGGCCACCTGGCCTGCATTGTCCAGAATCACGCAGCCCACCGCTGGATTCGGCGAGCTGACGGCGATGCCGCGCTCGGCAATCTCCAGCGCGCGCCGCATCCAGTAATTGTCTTTATCGGTTTGAGTGCTCATAGGTTCAGTACGGAACAGTCAAGTGTACATGTGCCGCCGCTGCAGGATTCAGCGGAATAAAGATCATTAGCCAAGCAGGGAATCGACAAACGCCTCTGGCGAGAACTCAAGCAAGTCTTCCATCTTCTCGCCCACGCCGGCAAAGCGCACTGGCAGCTTCATCTCCTCCGCAATGGCAATGGCGATGCCGCCCTTGGCCGTTCCATCCAGCTTGGTAAGCACGATGCCGGTGACCCCGGCAGCCTTTGTAAACTGTCGCGCCTGCTGCAACCCATTCTGGCCGGTGGTTGCGTCCATCACCAGCAGCACTTCGTGTGGCGCGTCGGGAATGAGCCGTGCCGCGGTGCGGCGCATCTTGTCGAGTTCGTCCATCAGGCCGGTCTTGGTGTGCAGCCGGCCGGCCGTATCCACGTAGAGATCGTCGATGGCGCGCGCCTTTGCCGCGGAGATGGCGTCGTAGAGCACTGCCGCGGGATCGCCGCCCTGCTTGGTCTTGATCATCTCCACGCCGCTGCGTGTGGCCCACACCTCAAGCTGTTCGATGGCCGCGGCTCTGAATGTATCCGCCGCGCAAAGCAGCACAGAGCGCCCTTGCGCGCGGCTCCATGCCGCCAGCTTGCCGCTGGTGGTGGTCTTGCCCGTGCCGTTTACGCCTACCAGAAAGGTAACCTTGGGCGGGGTTGCGGGCATCGGTATGTCATGCTGTGGCGCTTCAAGAATGGCGCGGAGCTGCGCCTTGAGCAGATTGCGAAGCTCTTCGCCGCTCCCAATCGCCTTGCGCCGCGCGTGATCGCGCAGAGCTTCGATGACTGTTGCAGCCGTTTGCACGCCAAGATCGCTGGTGATGAGTGCGGTTTCAAGTTCGTCGAGCGTTGACGCGTCTACCGTGCGTGTGAGCGCGGCAATGCCTTCGATCTTCGACGAGAGCGTCTCGCGCGTGCGCGAGACGGCTTGCTTCATGCGGGCGAAAATACTCTGGCTCTCAGAGGGCTCCTGAGGCGCGGACGGATTCTGCTTGCGGCCGAACAGATTCATCATGGTTGGTCCAAACTCCAGTCTAGAGCATCCATATTGGCGGGCAGTCTGCTCCGGTGAGCCGGCGATGGTGACGTTCCAGTGGCGCTGCGACGCCATTCGGCGGGAAAGGGTCTCAAAAGCGCGCGCACTTCGATATTCTTGATAACAGGTCGTTTTCCCTTTTACCAACGGGACCAAACCCAGAAACTCCAGGACAAGATGATCGAAGAGAGCATACATCCGCTGAAGAAGATTCTCGAAAGCCGCATCGCCATTATCGATGGCGCGATGGGCACTACGATTCGCACCTACGGCATGACGGAAGCGGACATGCGCGGCGAGCGCTTCAAGGATGCTTCAAAGGGACTGCTGAACAACGGCGACCTGTTCACGCTCACGCAGCCGAAGATGATCTGCGATATTCACCGCCGGTTTCTTGAAGCCGGCGCGGACATCATCGAGACCAACACCTTTGGCGCAACTTCAATTGCGCAGAGCGAGTTTTTTATCGACGATCCGCGCGAGCGCGGCGGCCGCAAGGATCCTGAGTTTTACCAGAAGATTGTCGACGACAGTTCGCTGAAGGGGCTGGCTTGGGAGATCAACGAGCAGTCGGCGCGGCAGTGCCGCGAGTGGGCAGATCGCGTGGCGAACCAGACTGGCCGGCAGCGGTTTGTTGCCGGAGCCCTGGGGCCGCTCACCGTTTCGCTCTCGAACTCGCCGGACGCAAACGATCCGGGGTTCAGGGTAGTGACCTTCGATCAGGTCAAGGCTGTGTACAAGGAGCAGGCGCGCGCGCTCATCGCCGGCGGCGCGGATCTGCTGCTGGTGGAAACCATCTTCGACGCGCTCAATGCGAAAGCTGCGCTGGTGGCCATTCGCGAGGTCTTCAACGAAGACGGCCTCGCGGCAAGTCAGCGGGAGCTGCCGGTAATGATTTCTGCAGCGGTGGGCCGCGGCGGCGAGACCATGATCTCGGCGCAGACAGTAGAAGCGTTCTGGAATGCGGTGGAACATGCAAATCCGTTTTCGGTTGGCCTGAACTGTTCGCTTGGACCGGACCTGATGTATCCGTTTCTTGAGGAGCTTTCGCATAAAGCGACGACAGCCATTTCATGCTATCCAAACGCGGGGCTGCCAAATCCACTTTCACCGACGGGCTTCGATCTGGGCCCTGAAGATATGGCGCGGTATCTGGGCGATTTTGCACGCGGAGGGCTCATCAACATCGCGGGCGGTTGCTGCGGAAACACACCGGAGCATATCGCGGCGATCGCCAAGGCGCTCGAAGGCAAGCATCCGCGTGAGCTTGCGGAAGCACGGAACGCTGGCTCGAATCGCACCGTTTCGTTCTTGGCGAACGAGAGCGGGGATGGAGTTTCCGCTGCGAGTGACGATGCCTTGCCGGCGAAAGAGGTGCGGCCGTTGCGGCTTTCGGGATCGCAGCCTTTTACGCAGCAGCCGGGCGTGTTCATCATGATCGGCGAGCGAACCAATGTTGCCGGTTCGCCCAAGTTTGCGAGGTTGATCAAAGAAGGCAAATACGAAGAGGCTGTTGCTGTCGCCAGCCAGCAGGTTGAGAACGGAGCGAACATCATCGACATCTGCATGGACGAGGGGATGATCGACGGCGTGGCCGCGATGACGCGCTTTCTCCAACTGCTCGGCAGCGAACCCGATGTTGCCAAGGTTCCTTTCATGATCGACTCGTCGAAATGGGAAGTGATTGAGGCGGGATTGAAGTGCCTGCAGGGCAAGGGCATCGTGAACTCCATTTCGCTCAAGGAAGGCGAGGAGAAGTTTCGCGAGCGTGCGGCCGCGGTGTTGAAGTATGGCGCGGCCGTGGTGGTGATGGCCTTTGACGAACAGGGCCAGGCTGCGACGTTCGAAGACAGGATCAGGATTTGCGAGCGAGCCTACAGAATCCTTGTGGATGAAGTCGGTTTTCCGGCAGAGGACATCGTATTCGATCCGAATGTCCTTACCGTGGCCACAGGCATGGAGGAGCACGCGAACTACGCGGTCGACTTCATCAAGGCAACGCGCTGGATCAAAGAGAATCTGCCGCACGCAAAGGTGAGCGGCGGCGTTTCCAACATCTCTTTCAGCTTTCGCGGTAACAACAAGGTGCGCGAGGCAATGCATTCGGCGTTCTTGTATCATGCCATTGCCGCCGGCATGGATATGGGCATTGTGAATGCCGGAATGCTTGAGGTCTACGAGCAGATTGAGCCGGAGTTGAAAGAGCTGGTTGAAGACGTGCTGTTGAATCGCCGCGCGGATGCGACCGAGCGCCTTGTGGATTTCGGGGAGCGGCTGAAGGCTGCGGGCGCTGGTGAAACGAGGGATGAAACCAAAGTCGAGGAGTGGCGCAACGGAACGGTGGAAGAGCGCATCTCGCACGCGCTGGTGAAAGGAATCGACGCCTACATTGAGGCGGACGCTGAAGAGGCGCGCGTAAAGCTGGGGCGGCCGCTGGCGGTGATTGAAGGGCCGCTGATGGCGGGCATGGGCGTGGTAGGCGATCTGTTTGGCGCGGGCAAGATGTTTCTTCCGCAAGTGGTCAAGTCCGCGCGCGTCATGAAGAAGGCCGTTGCGCATCTCACGCCTTACATGGAAGCGGAGAAAGCCGCGATGGTTGCGGCCGGCCAGCAAGTGCGCGCGCAGGGCAAGATTGTGCTGGCCACTGTAAAGGGCGATGTGCACGACATAGGCAAGAACATTGTGGGCGTGGTGCTGGCTTGCAATAACTATGAAGTTATCGACATGGGCGTGATGGTGCCGTGCGAAAAAATCCTTGAGCGCGCCAAGGCCGTGAATGCCGACCTGATTGGATTGAGCGGGCTTATTACTCCATCGCTCGACGAGATGGTGCACGTGGCGCGCGAGATGGAACGGCTGCATTTCAAACTGCCGCTGCTGATTGGCGGCGCGACCACCAGCCGCGCGCACACAGCGGTAAAGATTGCGCCGCAGTACTCCGAACCCGTGGTGCATGTGCTCGATGCGAGCCGCGCCGTGCCGGTTACGACGAGCCTGTTGAGCGAAGAAGGCAAAGCCGCGTTTGTTGCCGAGCACCGCGCGGACTACGAGGCGCTGCGCCGCATCCACTCCGCGCCGAAGCAAAAACTGGTTTCGCTTGAGGCTGCGCGTGCGCGCCGGACGCCTATTCTGTGGCGTGCGGAAGATGTGTCTGCGCCGGAGTTCACCGGCAGGCGGATGCTTGAAGACTTTCCGCTTGAAATCCTGCGCGAGTTCATTGACTGGACGCCGTTCTTTCACGCGTGGGAGCTGAAGGGCGTTTATCCGCGCATCCTCGATCACCCGGAGCAAGGCATTCAGGCGCGTCTGCTCTTTACTGAAGCCAATGCGCTGCTTGATCGCATGATTGCCGAGAAATTGATTACTGCGCGCGGAGTGTATGGCTTGTTCCCGGCAAACGCTGTGGGCGACGATGTGGAGTTATATACGGACGAGACGCGCGCATCCGTGCGCGAGCGGTTTCACTTTCTGCGTCAACAGTCGAACCGCGAGGACAGCGAGCCTTGCCGGTCGCTCGCCGACTTTATTGCACCCAAAGAAACGGGACTGCCCGATCACATCGGCGCATTCGCGGTGAGCACCGGGTTTGGGTTGAAGCAGTTGTGCGACGGCTTCCGCGCGGCGAACGACGACTACAGCGCAATCATGGCAGAGGCGCTGGCCGATCGTCTGGCGGAAGCGTTTGCCGAGTGCCTGCACAAGCGTGTGCGCGAGGAGTGGCGCTACGGCCGCCAGGAGCACTTGAGCACCGACGAGATGATTCACGAGAAATACCGCGGCATCCGGCCGGCGGCCGGCTATCCGGCGTGCCCCGATCACACCGAGAAGGCCATGCTGTGGCGGCTGCTCGATGTGAAGGCGCGGATCGGCATCGAGCTTACCGAGTCGTTCGCCATGTGGCCTGGATCGAGCGTGAGCGGACTCTACTTTGCGCATCCCGAGTCGCGCTACTTCTCGCTCGGCAAGATCGATCGCGATCAGGTGAGCGACTACCACGTGCGCAAGGCGATGAGCGTGGCAGAGGTTGAGCGCTGGTTGGGACCGAATCTGAATTACGATCCAGCGCGATAGCGTTCCTCCGCGCTAATGAGGACAAACGCAGCAGCGACGCATGCGGCGGATTCCCCTGTTTATGGAATTCCGCCGCGTTCCGCTTGTGTGCCTTGGTTCCATTTGCGAACGGTGACTGGTCGCCACTGGAAAGTTTTCTGCCGATCATTTCCATCTCCTGTGCAACAGTTGCAATTAGACGGAAAGAGAAAATGAGTGGCCTCCTCGAACGGCCGGGGCGTTTTCACGTAAACTGAGTTACACGCTCCCGGCCGTTCGTCTTTTTACGGCTGTGCCTCAGGAATATTCCATCCATAGTGAGTATCCTGCCGGGTCCGCTTCTTCCGGCTTGTGCGCACGCAATCCAGTACCCCCCGTTTGTCACAAGTTATTTCAAATAAATTCATAAGTCTGTTACTTGAGAAGCGATAAAGCTGAACGTTTTCACTTAGAAACCGCATTAATGCTATGTAAAAGCTGCAATAGATTTTTCGCATTCTATTTGCACAAAGTTGACTCTCCATTCATAAATTCAGGCACATAATGCTTGCGTGACCCTCCAAGTAGTTGGGAAGACATCGCTAGACCTGGAGCTTGTTTCCGCTCCCAGGGCAGAAGTTCCGTGCCCGATACCCCCTGAAGCAATGCCCGCTGCGGGGATCGGCGCGCGCGTCCATGCGGAAGTTGGGCACTATCGTCTGCGCATGGCCCAAAGTGTTGAAGACCGCGACGCCGCCTGCCGGTTGCGCTTCAAAGTGTTCAACATCGAACTTCGGGAGGGGCTTGAGATCTCCTATCGAACCGGCCTTGACCGCGACGAGTTCGACTTATTCTGCGAACATATTCTGGTTGAAGACAAGCAGTCCGGGCGCATTGTGGGCACTTACCGCATGCAGTCGGGCGAGTCCGCAAAGCGGAACCTTGGCTACTACTCCGAGCGGGAATTCAATTTTGCTTCATACGAACCGCTGCGCGGCGGAGTGCTGGAGCTGGGCCGCGCATCCATCGATCGCGAGCACCGTACGCCCGAGGTGCTGACCTTGTTGTGGCGCGGGATTGCACAGTATGCTACCGACATGGGATTGCGCTATCTCATAGGCTGCTCTTCGCTCAACTCGAAAGATCCGGCGGAGGGTTGGCAGATGTATCGCCAGCTTGAGCACTACCGGGTTGCTCCCGAGTTTGAAACAGTGCCGACTGCGAGTTTCGCATGTCCCACCGAGCCTGAGGGTCAGCAGCCACAGATTGCGGCCCAGAAAGAATGCGATTCCTTGCGAGCTCCTGAAACGGCGAAGGTTCCCAAGCTGCTCAAGACCTACTTGGCGATTGGCGCGCGCATTGCCGCGTCGCCTGCTTGGGACAAGGAGTTTGGCACCATCGATTTCCTCACCTTGCTCGATCTCAAGACCATCTCCTCGGCAGCCCGCAATCGCTTTCTGGCTCCTCTCACGCAATGAACCTGCGCCAGATCCGGCGCGCTGTGGCGTTAGGATTCGAAATCTTCCTGTCGATCGTTCGATTATGGCTTTTGCGCCTCAATGGTCCTCGCACACTTGAGACGCGTGCGCGCTGGATGGGCTCTTCGTCGCGCCGCGTGCTTGAGCGCCTGGGCATACGTTGCACGGTACAAGGCCTTCCGCCGGAACACGGAATGGTTGTCTCCAATCACCTGAGCTATCTGGATATTCTGGTGCTGTCGTCGGTGATGCCATGTTTTTTTGTTTCCAAGGCCGAGATAAGCCGATGGCCGCTCTTCGGCTGGTTAGGGGGCAGCGGTGGAACCATCTTTCTGGATCGCGGCAGCCTAGCCAGCGCACAGTCAGTGGCCAGCCAGATCACCGAGAGGCTCAAACTGCCCGTTGCCATTCCGGTGTTGCTGTTTCCGGAGGGAACAAGCAGCGACGGCAGCCAGGTATTGCTGTTTCACTCGCGGCTCATTGACCCGGCAGCGTCGGCCGGTGCACCGATTACCGCGGCATCGATCCGCTATGTTCTGCACGATGGCACACCGGAGCGGGAGTTGTGCTGGTTCGGCGATCAGACCTTCGTCAGTCACTTGTGGAAGGTGTTGAGCGTGGGCGGATTCGAGGCTGAGGTGCAGTTCGGAGAGCCGCACATCTACGCCAGCCGCCGCGCGGCCGCTCAAGCCACGCGTGAGGAGATTATTGCGATGCGGGAAGCGGACGACCGGAGTGCGGCACTCAGCCTTTAGCTCTCACCTTTATCCCACAGGAAGCGAGCGCCGGAAGTTGCGCTTACGCTCGCGGAGC
>Ga0302319_10016993_pt1 | contig 13358 bp, 12 predicted proteins | sample Bog_T0_2_FD_203319 | JGI IMG/M metagenome (GOLD analysis project Ga0302319, IMG submission 203319) | Peat permafrost microbial communities from Stordalen Mire near Abisko, Sweden - Bog_T0_2 | ecosystem: Environmental > Terrestrial > Soil > Wetlands > Peat | place: Sweden: Abisko, Stordalen Mire...
CGGCGCTGTGGTCGACCCCCGCCAAGGTCAGCGTGTAGACGCCCGGCGCGACGGCGGCTCCCAAGGCCACGTTGGCGCTGAGGACCTCGTTGGAGGCCAGGTGGTTCTTGTCCACCGGCGCGGTGAGCGAGCCGTTGTCCGCCGTCAGGCCAGCCACCCCGAAGCTGTTGTCGGTGGCGGGATAGTCGGTGCGATAGAACAGCGTGTTGGCGGCCGTCCATGGCGTGGACCCGCTCTGCCCGTTGTCGGCCCAGGGGGGGCCTTGCGACACCACCCAGCGCACGGTATCCGGCGGCACCACCGCCCCGCCCACGTCCGGATAGGAGGCGCTGCTGTCAAGGCCGGTGGCGCGATAGACCAGGCTGAACGACGCGCCAGCGCTGACGGTCACGCCCCAGGGCGGCCCCGCGGCGGGGGATCCATTGACCAGCAGGACGCTCAAGGCGCCTGAGGCGGGCGTGGAATTGTGGCAGCTCATGCAGGTGTCGCCGGGCCCCACCAAGGTCGGCAAGGCGGAGGCCGGACGCCCCGTGGCCTGCGCCGCGGCCAACAGGGCCAGGGCCAGGAGCGAGCGGCGATCGAAGACCCTGGGGCGCGATGGCATGCGCGGCTGGAGCGGAAGGGGCGTATCGGTTGCCGAGCCCCCTTGTGGGCAGGCGTCAGCGCACCGCGTCCATGCAGGCCGCCTGAGCGCAGCCCACGCAAGCATTACGACCGACCCTGCGCGCTTGGATCAATCCGCCGGGATAAATGCGCCTTCCTTCACGGAAAGTGCGCGCGGGCCGGCGGGCCAAAACCCCATCCATCCTCCTTGCGTAACCCAGGTGCACGCATCCTCCCGGAGGCCCGATGAAAGGCTCAAAACGATCGATCTGGATGGTCGCCACGCTGAACGCCCTGGTCCTGGGCATGGCATCGGCCCTGGTGGTGGCCGCAGGCTGCGGCCACGGCAGCAGCGGCGGGACCATGGGCCCGTCGACGGCGCCGACGGCGACCCCCCTGCCCGCCGGCACCCCGACGAAGACGCCGGTGGTGGTGAGCGCCGCCGGCACGACGTTCTCGCCCAACAGCTTGACCGTGCCCTCGGGCACGGCGGTGACCTTCAATTGCAGCGGGCATACGGTGAATATCGATGACGGCACCGGCACCGGCACCTGCAGCGCCACGGATCTGGTGAGCTTCCCCGCCTCGCACACCTTCACCGGGGCCAGCGGCACGGTCTTCCGGATCCATTGCGACATCCATTCCAGCTGCGGCGCCAGCAGCTGCTCGGGTTGCACCGGCATGACCATGACCATCACCCTGCAATAGCCGGGGTCCCATGACGCAAGAAGGGCGGCCCCGATCACGGGCCGCCCTTCCTTTTTCATCACGCCCTCCAGGCTCCTGGCCTGGGGCCCACACCCTGCTCAAGCCTTACGCCCTCAACACCCCAGCCGGCTCATCCCTTCCGCGGCTTATTCTTCGGCTTCCCTTTTTTCCCCCTTGGCGCCGGGCTCGGCGGCATCCCGCAGGGCGTCCTGCAGCCCATCCTCTTCCGCATCGGTGTAATAGGCCGGCTTGGCCGCCGTGGCCAGGCTATGGGCGGCGTCCAGGGTCAGGTTCAAGCCCGCCTCCTGGGCGTCGTTGGCGGCCGCCAACTGGCGGTCCAGCCCCGGCGCGCGCACCTGGATGCGGCCCCGGCAGATGCATACGTAGGCCCGGGCCTCGGACACATGGCGCACCAGGAACAGGGTCCCCCGGGCGTCGACGCGGGCGCCGCCGGCACGCACCCCAAAAACGGTGCCGGGGAGGATGGCGCTGAACAGGATGCCGTGGGGCAGGTCCGCCAACACCGCCGCGCCGTCGTGGGACAGGCGCACCTGGGTGCCGGCCTTCAGCAGCAGCACCGCCTGCCCGCCCACCTGCACCTGGGCCTCGCCATCCGCCGCCGTGGCCAGCAGGGCGTCCCAGGCCAGCGCGCCGCCGGGCGCCACCGCATGGCCCGATTGGGTCAACGCGCCTGAGCGCAGGGTCAAACGCGGCCCTGCCGACGCGGCGGAGGCGGACGCTGTGACCGGGGCCGCCTGGGGGCGCGCGCCATGGGCGAACCAGGCCAGCACGGCGCAGGCCGCCAGGCCGGCGGCCAGGGGCGCCCACAGGGGCCCGCGCCACCAGGCCCGCTGCGGCCCGGGCTCGGGGCCCAGGCGCCGCATCAGCTCGGCCTTCAGCTCGGGCCGGGGGCTGCGCTCGGCCGCGGAGAGCGGCAAGGCGGCGGCCACCCGGCGATAGCCCGCCGCGCGGCCCTCGCAACGCGGGCAGCCCTTGAGCAGATGGCGTTGCATCCGCGCGCGCTCGGCGGGCGTCAATGCGCCCAGGAAATAGGCCGGCAGCAGCGAATCGAACTCGCGATGCGTCACGATGCGCTCTGCCCCCTTCCCAAGGCCTGGGCCAGCTTGTCCATGGCCAGCCTCAAACGGCCCTTCAAGGTGCCAAGGGGCAGCTTCAAGGCGCCGGCGGCCTCCGCCTGGGTCAGCCCCTTGAAATAGACCGCCTCCACGGCGGCGCGCTGGGCCGAGGGGAGGCGCTCCAGGGCCCTGGCCAGGGCTTGTCCCAGCGCCGGATCGGCATCACCGGGGGCGGCGTGGGCCAGGGACTCGAGCAGGGCCTGCTCCATCGGCTGCTCGCGCCTCCGGCCGCGCTGGCGCAGGCGGTCCAGGCATCGGGAGCGGGTCATGACGCAAAGCCAAGCGGGCGCGCCGCCACGGCTGGGATCGAAGGTGTCCGCCCGCTCCCAGGCCCGCAAAAAGACCCGTTGCACCACGTCCTCGGCCTCGCCCACGTCGCCCAGCATGCGGCAGGCCAAACCGTAGACCAGGCGGTGATGGCGGTCGTAAAGGCCCTCAAAAGCCCGCCGATCCCGGTCCCGGGCGATGGCGCTCAGCAGCGATGCGTCTTCGCCCAGCGGCATACACGCTCACAAGGGTTACGTCGTAGGTGGGCCCCGCAGCTCAGCGGGGGTCGCAATAACCGGCGCTCAGCTCTTGGCGCCCTTGCCGCTGTCATGGCCATCGTCGAAGCGGGACATGAAATGCTTCAGCTCGTCGCTGAAGGCCTTCACGTCCTTGAACTGGCGGTAGACCGAGGCGAAGCGCACGTAGGCCACCTCGTCCAACAGGTAGAGCTTCTTCATCACCAGCTCGCCGATGGCGGCGCTGGGGAACTCCTTGTCGAAGGCCATCTCCAGCTCGCGCTGCACGTCGTCAAGCATGCCGTCGAGGGTGTCCTGGCCGATGGGGCGCTTCTCGCAGGCCTTGCGCAGGCCCGCCAGCAGCTTCATGCGGTCGTAGGCCTGGCGGCGGCCGTCCTTCTTCACCACCATGGGCTGGATGTCCTCCAGCTGCTCGTAGGTGGTGAAGCGCTTGGCGCACTTCAGGCATTCGCGCCGGCGGCGGATGGCGTCGCCGTTCTTGCTGCTGCGCGAATCGACGACCTTGTCCTCCAGGCTGGCGCAGAATGGGCATCTCACGGCTTCACCCCCATCTGCTTCAGCAGGGCCAGGGCTTGGGCGTTGCCGGGGCTGGCGGCCAGGAAGGCCTGCAGCGTGGCCACGGCCCCGTCGCGCTGGCCCGCCACGGCCTGCAGGTGGGCCAGGTGCAGGGCCGGCTCCGGCATGGCGGGGTTGCCTTGCAGCGCCGTGCGGTACGCCGCCTGGGCCTCGGCCCCGCGGTGCGCGCCCTCCAGCAGCATGCCCAGGTTGGTGGCGGCCAGCGGCTTGGAGGCGTAATCGCTCTTCCATTCGGCGTTCACGGCCTTTTGGAAGTAGAGCATGGCGTCGGCCGCCTGGCCCGTGCGCATCTTGATGAAGGCGGCGTAGCTGTAGGGCAGGGCGAAGTCGGGGAACTTCTCCGACAGCTTAAGGCACAGGTCCAGGGCCTCGGCGTTGCGGCCCAGGTCCAGCAGCGTGGAGGCCTTATCCAGGTTGAAGTACACGTTGTTCTGGTCCAGCGACACGGCCCGGTCGTAATGCTCCAGGGCCAGCTCCAGGTAGCGCGACTGGCCGAACTTCTCGCCCATGGCCTTCAGCACGCGGCCCTTGTTGTTGTAGTTGTAGCCGTTGATGGGGTTGAGCTGCAGCGTGTAATGGTGGATGGCCAGCGCGGTGCGGTAATACAGCAGCTGCTCGTCGGGCTTGGTGGCCTGGGCGGCGGCGCCCTCGAAGGCGATGCCCATCTTCACCCAGTAGAGCTCCTGGTCCGGATAGAGGCCGGGCACGACCTGCAGCAGCCGCGAGGGCACCACGTCGGGGTGATGGATGTCCTCCAACTGCTCGGGGCTGACCCCGGCCAGGCGGCCGGCGGCCACCTGGTACATGGCCTCGGCGTAGGGCGCCTGCCCCACGTTCATGCCCACCTGGCCCTGCTTGTAAAAGCTGTCGCCGGCCCAGGTGCGCACCGAGAAGAAGCTGAAGAAGGCGGCCCCCAGGGCGCAAGCGCCCAGCAGGACCACCTCGGGCAGGCCGGGGGCGCTGCGGCGGCGCTGCAGCACCAGGTAGGCCAGCGCCGCCACGCCCACGGCGGCCAGCAAGGCGCGCGGCACCACGCCAGCGTCGCTGGAGAAGAACAGCGGCCCGCCCAGGGCGCAAGCCAGCAGGGCCAGGCCCAGGAACGCCACGCCGGCGACCCAGGCGGCCCGGGGGCTGCCCCAGGCGCCGGACGGCTCGGGCGCGATGGCCGCGGCGGCGGGCGCGGGAGCCGCCGAAAGCGCCGGCTGGTCCCAGGTGCGGGCCATGGCGGGCACGAAGCCCCACAGCACCCACCACAGGCTGCCGTAGCCCACCACCGTGAAGCTGAACAGGTTCTGCACGAAGAAGCCCAGCCAGGCGCCGAAACCGGCCAGCAGCAGCCATTTGCGGCGGTCGTCGGCCTGGCGGCGCCAGTCGCGGAAGCCGGCGGCGGCCCAAGCCAGGTGCATCCAGGCGAAGGCCAGCAGCCCCATGAAGCCCATGGTGGCGGCGGTCTGCATGACGAAATTGTGGGCCTTCTCGGGCGTGCCGTTCCATTCCAGGATCCAGTACAGGGCCTCCCGGTAGGGCGGGAAGCTGATCTGGAAGGTGTCCAGGCCCTTCCCGAACCAGAAGTTGTCCCTGAGCATGCTCAGCGCCGAGCGCCAGATGAACAGGCGCGGCGTGTACTTGACCTCGGAGGGGTGGAACAGCCGCCCCACGCGCTCGAGCATCTCAAAGGTGGTGTTGCGGATGGCCGGCATGGAATGCGCCGCCCAGATGATGGCCAGCAGCACCATCACATAGTCCAGGTTGTGGTTGCGCCGCAGGATGCCCCGGCCCGGCCGCCGCTGCACCAGCGCGCGCAGCCCCAGCAGCAGGCCCACGAACAGCGCCAGCGCCGCCGCCCGCTGCCGGGTGAACAGCAGGTCGTAGACCGGCATCCACCAGCCCAAGGCCATGGCCAGGGCCACCGCCGCCAGCACGCCCAGCATGGCGGCGATGCCCTTCCAGCGCCCCAGCTCCCAGGCCATGGCGCCGCCGAACAGCAGCGACAGGGCGGCCATGCTGAACACGCCCCCGCGCGACTTGGTGTAGAGCGTGGAGACCAGCTGCCCCAGCAGCGAGAACAGCAGGATCCAGCGCAGGCGGCCCCAGGTGAGCATGAGCGCGGCGATCACGGGGAAGGCCAGGAGCAATTTAGGGATGATGAATTTCTGGCTGACCAGCATGCCGCCCACCGACCCGGCGCCGAAGCTGGCGGGGTCCATGTCGAAGTAGTTGACCTTGAACAGCACGCACAGGCCGGCGGTGGCGATGAGGCCCAGCACCACCAGCGCCATGCTCAGGGCCTTGTCGGTGCGGATGCGCTCAGGCAGGTCCAGGAACAGCACGAAGGTGATGGGCATGCTCATGACCGTGTAGGCGGCCAGGAAATTGGGGTTGCCCATGGTGCTGAACATGCGGTCGGGATTGTAGGTGTCGGGGTTCCACGGCACGAAATCGATGCCGAAATTCTGCAGCAGGCCGTAGAAGCCGGCGATGGTGCCCGCCAGCACCACCGTCCCCAGCACCAGGCGGATCTGACGCTCGCTGCGCACGTGCTGCAGCGGCCACCAGAACATGAAGACGTACATGACCCAGGTGGTGATGCCCTCAAAATCCTCGTACACGCCGTGCACCGACAGGCGCCAGTTCACGGTGTGGAAGGTCGCCACCAGGCAGACCGCCAGCCAGGCCAGCACCGGCAGGTCCAAGGCGCTGCGGGTCAGTGCCAGGGGCCGCACGAACAGCAGCTTGAAGAGCAGCGTGGCCGCGGCCAGGCTGCATAGCGCCCGCAGGATGGTGATCTTGTTGAATTCGAAGACGTCATAGCCCTTGGTGTAGAAGACCAGGGGGGCCGCCAGGAGCGTGGCCACCAGCAGCAGGTCCAGCAGCTGGTCGGCCACGCGCGCGGCGCGGCTATCGGGGGCGAGATAGGTCAAAGAGGCACCTGATGGCGGGACGAAGGCTGGCTTAGGCGTAGACCGGGAACTTCTTGCACAGCTTGGCGACGTCCTTCTTCACCGACGCCTGGACCTTGGCGTCGCCGACATGGCCCAGCACCAGGTCGATCCACGCCGCCACCTGGCGCGCCTGCTTCTCCTTCAGGCCGCGGGTGGTGATGCCGGCGCTGCCCAGGCGGATGCCGCTGGTCACGGCGGGCGGGGCGTCGTCGAAGGGCACGCCGTTCTTGTTCAGGATGATCCCGGCGTTCTCCAGCGCGTTGCCGGCGTCCTTGCCCGTCACGCCCTTGTTCCGCAGGTCCACCAGCATCAGGTGGTTGTCGGTGCCGCCGGTGGTGATGGCGTAGCCGCGCCGGGTCAGCTCGTCGGCCAGGGCCTGGGCGTTCTTGACGACCTGCTTGGCGTACTTGGCGAAGCTGGGCTTCAGGGCCTCCCCGAAGGCCACCGCCTTGGCGGCCACCACGTGCATGAGCGGCCCGCCCTGGATGCCGGGGAAGACGCGGCTGTCGATCTTCTTGGCGAAAGCCGCCTTGCACAGGATCAGGCCGCCGCGGGGGCCTCGCAGGGTCTTGTGGGTGGTGGTGGTGACGATGTCGGCATGGGGGAACGGCGAGGGGTGCACGCCGCCCGCCACCAGGCCCGCGATGTGGGCGATGTCGGCCATCAGCACGGCGCCGACCTCGTCAGCGATGCTGCGGAAGGCCTTGAAGTCGATGATGCGGGGGTAGGCGCTGGCGCCGCAGATCAGCAGCTTGGGCTTGGCCTCCTTGGCGATGGCGCGCACCTGGTCGTAGTCGATGCGGAAATCCTCCTTGCGCACCGGGTAGGACGCCACCTTGAAGAACATCCCGCTGTAGTTCAGGCGCATGCCGTGGGTCAGGTGGCCGCCGCAGGCCAGGTCCATGCCCATGATGGTGTCGCCGGGGTCGACCACGGCCAGGGTGGCGGCCATGTTGGCCTGCGAGCCGCTGCTGGGCTGCACGTTGGCGTGCTCGGCGTCGAACAGCTTCTTGGCCCGGTCGATGGCCAGGGTCTCGATCTCGTCGTAGTGCTTCATGCCCTGGTAGTAGCGGCGCCCCGGATAGCCCTCGGCGTACTTGTTGGTCATGACCGAGCCCTGGGCCTCCATGACCGCGCGGCTGGTGTAGTTCTCGGACGCGATCAACTGCAGCTCCAGCTCCTGGCGCTGGTTCTCGGACTTCAGGATGCGGTAAACGCTCTTGTCGGACCGCTTGATGCTCTTGTACTCCATCGTCAGCACTCCAATGCCATGATCTTATTCACGCGCGCCGCGTGACGGCCGCCCTCGAAGGGCGTGTTCAGGAAAAGCTGGGTCATCTCGGTGGCGATGGCCAGGGCGATGAGGCGGCTGGGCAGCACCAGGACGTTGGCGTCGTTGTGGCTGCGGCACATGCGGGCGGTGTAAAGGTCGTGGCACAGGGCCGCCCGGATGCCGTGGACCTTGTTGGCGGCGATGCTCATGCCGATGCCGGAGCCGCACACCAGGATGCCGCACTTGGCCTGCCCCTGCACCACCGCCTGGCAGACGCGCTGGGCGTAGTCGGGGTAGTCGCAGGGCTCCTTGTCGTGGGTCCCCAGGTCCAGCACGTCGTAGCCCTGCTCCTTCAGGAAGGCGCGCAGGCCCTCCTTGAAATCGTAGCCGGCGTGGTCGGTGCCGATGGCGACCTGATGGGGCTGGCTCATGGCCGTCCTTTAAAAGCGGTAGGCCAAGGCCGCGCCGTTGGGCAGCGGCCGCAGGCTGACGTTGGGCGCGGCGGCCCGGGCCTTGGCCTCCAGCGGCGAGCCGATCATGTCCCAGGCCCAGCCGGCCACGAAGGCGCCGCCGCCCACCCAGGCCAGCGCCTGGGTGGTGTCGATGCTCTGGTCCGGGCGACCCACGGCCGCGGCCAGGGTGTAGGCGCAGAAGCCCGACACGAACAGGCTGAAGCCCTCCATGCCGGTCAAGGCCAGGGCCATGTCGTTGTCGCCGGCGGCGGCGTAACCGGCGCCATGCCACAGGATGCCCGGCCAGACCGCCGCCTTGATGAAGGCGTCATGCGGCGTCACCGGGGCCAAGGCCGCGGCCTTCTCCAGGCTGGCGCGCGCGTCCACATGCATGACCGGGCCATCGTCGGCGCGCGGGGCCGCCACCACCGGCGGGGCCACGTCGGCCGGGCTCGGCGCCTGGGCGCTGGGGCTCACGGCGACGGGCCCGTCGGCCTTCAAGGCCGGGGCCAGCAGCACGCCGGCGACGAGGATCACAGCTGGTAGAGCGCGCATAATGCCTCCCTGTGGATTCAGCGCCGGGCCAGGGCCCGGTGCCCGATGTCCCGGCGGAACTGCATGCCGTCGAAGTGGATCTTGGCGCCGGCCGCATAGGCCGCATCCAGCGCCGCTTGCAGGCCCGGCCCCAGCCCCGTGACCGCCAGCACGCGGCCTCCCTGGGTGATGAAGCCGTCCTGCGCCTTGGCCGTGCCGCCGTGGAAGACCAGGGCCCCCGGCATGGCGGCGGCCGCCTCCAAGCCGGTGATGACGCGCCCCTTGTCCGCCGAGGCGGGATACCCGGCCGAGGCCCACACCACGGTGGCGCAGGCCTGCCCGCTCCATTGAAGCGGCGGCAGGGCCTCCAGGCGACCTTCGGCGCAGGCCAGCAGGGCCTCCAACAGGTCGCTTTGCAGGCGCGGCAGCACCACCTGGGTCTCGGGGTCGCCGAAGCGGGCGTTGTATTCCACCACCTTGGGCCCCTGGGGCGTGATCATCAGGCCCACGTAAAGGCAGCCGCGGAAATCCAGTTGGTCGGCCACCAGCCCGTTCAAGGTGGGCGTCAGCACCCGCTCCCACACCGCCTTGAGCATGGCGTCGTCCAGCACGGGCGCGGGGCTATAGGCGCCCATGCCGCCGGTGTTGGGTCCCTTGTCGCCGTCGAAGATGCGCTTGTGGTCCTGGGCGCCGACCATGGGGCGCAGCGACCGGCCGTCGCAGAAGCACAGCAGCGAGGCCTCCTCGCCGGCCATGAACTCCTCGACCAGCACGCTCATCCCCGCGGCGCCGAAGAGCTTGGCGTCAAAGCAGTCGGCCAGGGCCCCTTCCAGCTGGGCCTGATCCTCGGCCACGGTGACGCCCTTGCCGGCGGCCAAGCCGTCGGCCTTGACCACCACGGGGAAGCCCAGCGTGGCGGCATAGGCCAGGGCCGGCGCTTTGGCGTCGAAGCTGCGGGCCTGGGCCGTGGCCACCCCATGACGCGCCATGAACGCCTTGCTGAAGGCCTTGCTGCCCTCCAACTGGGCGCCCTTGGCGCCGGGGCCGAAGACCGGGATGCCGGCGGCGCGCAGGTCGTCGGCCAGGCCCGCCACCAGCGGCTCCTCCGGGCCGACCACCACCAGCCCGATGCCGCGCTCCTTGGCGGCGGCCAGCACCGCGCCGTGGTCGTCCACCTTCAGCGCCAGGCGGGTGGCCAGGGCGCCCATGCCGTCGCTGCCGGGCGCGGCGTAGAGCGCGCCCAAGCGCGGGCTCTGCGCGATCTTCCACGCCAAGGCGTGCTCGCGGCCGCCCGAACCGATCAAGAGGACGTTCAACTTAGGCATGCGCTCTTTTTAGGACGTGGCCAGGACGCCGCCCAGGCCGCCGGCGACCATGACCAGCAGGGCCGCCGCCACGGCGACGAGCCAGGCGAACTTGCGGCTCTTGGGGAGGAAGGTCAGGATCAGCAGCAGCAGGGACAGCCCCAGGCTGACCTTGCCCAGCAGGGCGTGCAGCTCCAGCGTGTCGTGCAGGCGGCCCTTCGCGAACTCGTCGGCCTGGGCGGCGCCGGTGGGGATGCTGGCGGCGCCGGCGGCCAGGCCCAAGGCCAGCAGCAGGCGGGCCGAGGCCAGGAAGTGGGGCCACTTCAGGCTGAGCAGGTAGAACAGCGCGCCGATGACGCCCAGGGCCAGCGTGAAATGCACGATCTTGTTGTGCAAGTGGCTGTGCAGGCCGGCCTGCAGCAGCTTCAGCGGCTCGGTCTCGGCCTCCACCTTCTCCGCCGCCTGGGCCCCCACCGCCGCGGCGGCCGCGCCGGTGGCCTGGCCCAGGGCCTTGGCGTCCGTCGCCAGGGCCGAGCCGGCCGCAGCCACCTTGGCCTCGGCGGCCTCGTCGTGGTCGTGGCCTTCGTGGGCCAGAATAGGCGCGGCCAGCAGCAGCGCGGCGAACAGGACCATGAGCTTCTTCATTTCGCACCCCTCAGGTAACGTCCCTTATCGCAGGCAGCCATGCGCCATCGCCGGCGCGTGGCGTTCCCTATCAGTGATTGAAGTGGCGCATCCCCGTGAAGACCATGGCGATGCCGGCCGCATCGGCCGCGGCGATCACCTCGGGGTCCTTCACGCTGCCGCCGGGCTGGATCACCGCCGTGGCGCCCGCCGCGATGCCGACCAGCAGCCCGTCAGGGAACGGGAAGAACGCGTCGCTGGCCAAGGCCGAGCCCTGGGCCCGCGCGCCGGCCGCGGCCGCGGCGATGCCCACGCTGCCCACGCGGTTGGTCTGGCCGGGGCCCACGCCCACGGTGACGCCGCCCTTGGCCAGCAGGATGGCGTTGCTCTTCACGTGCACCACGATGCGCCAGGCGAAGAGCAGGTCCACCCACTCCTTCTCGGTGGGCTGGCGCTTGGTCACCACCTTGCACTGCTCGCGGCCCACGCGGGCCAAGTCGCGCGACTGGACCAGCAGGCCGCCGGCCACCTTCTTCATGGCGGCGGTCTCGTAGCCCATGCCCGGCAGCGGCACCGCGCCGGGCGCGTCGAAGGGCACGGTCATCAGGCGCAGGTTCTTCTTGGCCTGCAGGATGGCCAGCGCGTCGGCGTCGAAGGCCGGCGCGATGACGCATTCCAGGAACGTGCCGCCGATGCGCTCGGCGAAGGCCTTGGTGACGGCGCGGTTGGACGCCACGATGCCGCCGAAGGCCGACACGCTGTCGGCGTCAAAGGCCTTCTGGTAGGCGTCGGCGATGGGCTGGCCCTCGTCCACGCGGGCCACGCCGCAGGGGTTGGCGTGCTTGATGATGGCCACCGCCGGCTCGCCGAATTCCTTCACCACATTCAGCGCGGCGTCCAGGTCGGCGATGTTGTTGTAGCTCAGCTCCTTGCCGTGCAGCTGCTTGGCCACGCCCAGGTTGGCGCCGCCCTCGCCGGCGTTGACGTAGAAAGCCCCCTGCTGGTGCGGGTTCTCGCCGTAGCGCAGGTCCTGGGCCTTGGTGAAGTGCAGGTTCAGCTCGCTGGGGAAGGCGGGCTCGCCCTGCAGCTTGAACTGCAGGTAGGCGTGGACGTTGCGGTCGAACTCGGCCGTGTGCGAGAAGGCCTCCACCACCAGCTGCTCCAGCGTCTTGTCGCCCACGCTGCCGCCGGCGCCCTGCATCTCGGCCAGGATGGCGGGATAGCGCCGGGGGTCGGTGATCACGGCCACGCTGCGGAAGTTCTTGGCGCCGCTGCGGATCATGCTGGGGCCGCCGATGTCGATGTTCTCCACCGCCTCCTCCAGGCTGCACCCGGGCTTGGCCACGGTCTTCTGGAAGGGGTAGAGGTTGACCACCACCATGTCGATGGGGCTGATCCCATGCTGGGCGATGGTCTTCAGGTGCTCGGCGTTGTCCCGCAGGTGCAGCAACCCGCCGTGGATCAGCGGATGCAGGGTCTTGACCCGGCCGTCCAGCATCTCCGGGAAGCCGGTGTGCTCGCTGATGTCCTTCACCGTCAGGCCGGCCTCGCGCAGCACCTTGGCGGTGCCGCCGGTGGAGATCAGCTCGACCCCCAGGGCCTGCAAGCCCCGGGCAAAATCGGCCAGGCCGGATTTATCGGTGACGGAGAGCAGCGCACGGCGGACCTTGACCACAACGGACCTCAGGGATAGCCCGACCCAGCGGGCGGGCGGCTGACCTTGGAAAACAGGGGGAAAGCAGGATTATAGGCAGGGCCGGGAGGCTTGGCAAGGCAGGGAAAGCGCAAGATTTTGTGGCCTTTTCAGGCCCTGGCCCAATATATGGAACATCCAGGAAAACGTTTGTGGATAAAGCGGCCCCCTAGGCCCCGCCGCAGAGCTTTTTCAGGGCCGCGACATAGACCTGGTGCTCGATGCCCAGGACCCGGGCGGCCAGGCTGGCGGGGCTGTCCCCCGGCAGCACCGGCACGGACTGCTGCAGGACGATGCTGCCCGTGTCCACCCCGGCATCGACCAGGTGCACGCTGGCGCCGCTGGCGGCCACCCCGGCGGCCAGCACGGCCTGGTGCACATGATGGCCGTGCATGCCCGGCCCCCCGAAATCGGGCAGCAGGCTGGGATGGATGTTGAGGATGCGGCCGGCGTAGGCCTGCACGAAGCCCGGCGTCAGGATGCGCAGGTAGCCCGCCAGGCACAGGTAGTCGGCGCGGTAGGGGGCCAGCAATCCCAGCACCGCCGCGTCGAAGGCCTCGCGGCTGGCGAAGCCCTGATGCGGCAGCACGGCGGTGGGCACGCCCTGCCGGGCCGCCTTCTCCAGCGCGCCCGCGCCGGCCACGTTGCTGAACAGCAGCACCGGCTCGGCATCGATCTCGCCGGCGCGCATGGCCTGCATGAGGGCCTCGGCGTTGCTGCCCCCGCCGCTGGCGAGGAGGGCGATGCGCTTGCGCACGGCCCTAGCCCTGGTCCGCGTAGGTGAATTCACGCCGCCGCATGATGGCCATGGCCCCGGCCAGCGCGGCCACCAGCACGCCGGCGTTGAAGGCCGCGCCGCTGAAAAGGCTGCCCACGCCGCCGTCGTAGTCCACGCCCGGCAGCAGGATGCGCCAGGCCAGGCTCACGGCCTGGTCCAGGCCCTGCCAGGCCAGCCGGAAGTTCAGCAGTTTCAGCGCCAGGAAGGACAG
>Ga0302319_10016996_pt1 | contig 13356 bp, 8 predicted proteins | sample Bog_T0_2_FD_203319 | JGI IMG/M metagenome (GOLD analysis project Ga0302319, IMG submission 203319) | Peat permafrost microbial communities from Stordalen Mire near Abisko, Sweden - Bog_T0_2 | ecosystem: Environmental > Terrestrial > Soil > Wetlands > Peat | place: Sweden: Abisko, Stordalen Mire...
CCGCCGTCAAGCAGCGGCCAAAACCACTCGATTCCGCGCACGCCGCCCCACGGCCGCGTTCCAACCAGAGGCCCGAGGCCATAGGCGCGAAAGTGGTATGGGAAAACGTCCCCGTCCGAGCCGGCGAAATGGTTGATCAGCATGGCCTTCGGACCGACTTGGATCTGGTCCGGCTGGGTCTGCGGCTGCCGGTCGCGTAGTGTCTGCATACTGGAAAGCACCCGGCGTAAGCGCTCCAGCACCATCTGGTCGGTGTTGCCGCCGCCGTTCCAGCGCTCATCGATGACAAGCGCTTCCTTGCCGAGCTGAGGATAGAACTGGCGGACGAACTCCTGCATGCCAAGATTCTGCATGTCGGCGAGATGCACGTAGCCGACGCGGCCAGCGGAAAACTTGTCGGTCATTGCTTGTTCGTGCGTTTCCCAGTCGAGCCGGCGGAGCGCCGTTTCGGACTTTACCGACGTGACGACCACATTGCGTCTTGGACCGTCTGGGGTCGTCGCCAAGGTCAGGGATACGGTCGCACCTGTCCCGGCGAGCAGGGCGTCAGGCGTATCCGGCGCGGTGAGCGCGTGGCTATCCACCGCGATTAGGTAATCGCCCGCTCGAACGTCTACGCCCGGCCAGCCGAGGGGGCTTCGATAGGGCTCGCGGGTGTTGTCGCCGGTGAAGATCTTTGCGAACCGGTAGCGGCCTGAGCTCGGATCAAGAGCGTAATCCGCCCCGAGGAAGCGCAGCTTGCCGCCCGTCGGATCCTGGCCGTCGTCCCCGCCTCCGACGTAGGTGTGAGAGCTGGACAACTCCCCGATCAACTCCCCAATCAGGTAGTTAAGGTCGTCACGGGTCGCGACCTGTGGCAGCAGCCGAGCGTAGGCGTCGTGCAGCGCCTGCCAGTTGTTGCTGTTCATGTCGGGGTTGACGAACAAGTCGCGCTCAAGCCGCCAAGCGTTTTCGAACATCTCTCGCCACTCCTGCCGCGGATCAACGCGGGCCTGCATTTCGTCGAGATGCAGCTTCGTCGCTGTGGCCTGGGGCTTCCCCGCATCGGTCGTAAGCCAGTCATCGCCGGACTTGTAGAGCACGCGCCGGCCGTCGGCGGACAGCGCGTGAGAGTCGACGCCCTCGATCACCACGTCGTCGCGGCCCGTCTCCGGGTCGAGCCGGTGCAGGGCAGGCGTCTCGCCCGGCAAGCTGCCCGCCAGCGTGTCGGGAGGCTGGGTGGCATAGAAGATCGCGGCGCTGCGCGCCTCGAGCGAAACGATGTTCGCCGGCATGACCGGCGCCGGCACGGCGCGCTGCATCAGGCCGACCAAGTCGATCCTGACAGGCGATGGCCCAGCTGAAGAGGCGGCAGGGTTGGCTGCAGGAGCCTGAGCCTCGGCATCGGGTCTGAGTTGGGCCGGCTTCGGCGACAGCGACGCGACTGTTGCGGGTAGAGAGGGCGACGGCTCGGCCCCGGCGTTTGGCTGGAACCGCGGGGGCGTGTCTGCGGCGAGCGCAGCCACATAGACGCCCTGCGATTTTACCTGGACCTCGTTGGTCTCGCGATCGGACTGGACGGAGATCTCGTGGCGGTCGGAGACGAAGTAGAGGTATTTGCCATCTGGGGAGAAGGACGGGCGGTAGTCGCTCTCGTTCGGCGCGCTGAGCCTCGTATCGCGGCCTGAGGCGATTTCGTAGAGGTGCAGTTCGCGCATCCGGGTCGGTCGCGCAATACTGTAGGCCAACCATCGCCCGTCCGGCGAGAAGGCTGCATCTTGCTGGTTGGACTCGTGCATGAAGTGGTTTCGGTCGTCAGCCACCGCTCGAGGCGCGCTTGCGCCGTCCACGGCGACAAGCCAGAGCCGGTGGGCGCCGTCCGGAACCGCGATCCATCGGCCGTCCGGCGACCACACTGGCATGTAGAGGAAGCCGGAGGCGAAATGGGTAAGTTGGCGTTCCGGACCGTCGGCAAGAGGCCGGACGACCAGTTGATGTTCGCCGCTGATGTCGGTCGTATAGGCGATCGAGCGGCCGTCGGGCGAAAAAGCCGGGTGGTCTTCGTCGGCGTTGCTGCTGGCAGTCAGATTACGGGGGCCGCCGCCGCCAACGGGCGCGATGAAGATGTCCCCTCGCGCGGAGAAGGCGGCCAGCTCGCCGTTGGGCGACAGGCTGTACTCGGTTGCGTAGCCTGTGTCTTGCTCTCGGATTAAAGCCTGGACCTTAACCGTGCGCGGGCGCGTCCGCTGGCCATCGTCCGGAACAGTGACCTGCACAGCGCTCAAACGCTCGGACGGTACATCGAGCGTCCAAAGTCGGCCGCCCTCCTGGAAGCTGATCTGATTTCCGCCATAGGAAGGCAGGTCGACATCATAGTCGCTGAAGTGGGTCACCTCGCGACTCTGATGCGTATCCAGGTCGTAGACCCAAATGTTGGCGCGGCGTTCAGCATCCCGGTCGCTGACGAAATAGATGCGTCGGCCGACCCACATCGGCGTGCCGTCCCGTCCCTTCCAGTCCGTGATCCGCTGCAGCTTACGCGTGGCGGGGTCGTAGATTTCCACATCCTCCGCCATGCCGCCCTCATAGCGTTTCCACGTCCGAAATTCAGTGAAGGTGCGGGTGAAGGCAAAGCTCCGCCCATCGGGGCCGAAGCTCAAATAGCCGCTGCGGTCCACCGGAAGCGGCGTGGGCATCCCGCCTGCAATCGGAATTGCGAACGGGCGGAAGAGCCCGTTCCACGCCAGTCGTCGCGACAGGAAGACGATGGCGCGAGAATCCGGCGTCCAAGCGATCACTAACCCTTCGGAGCTTGGACGCCGCACGCCGTTGCTAAGCGGCGCACCCGCCAGGGTCGTGAGGCGGCGGGCGGACTCTCCGGTTGCCGGCATGACGTAGACGTCCTGCGCGCCGTCCCGATCACCCGTAAACGCGATCCAACGCCCGTCAGGAGAGTAGCGGGGCGCGAACTCGTAGCCGGTCCCGTCTGTCAGGCGCCGCGCAATACCGCCAAGTTTCGCCACCGACCAGACATGGCCGCGAGCAGAGAACACGATGCTGGTCCCATTGGAATTGGGAAAGCGGAGCAGGGGCTGGTCTTGCGCCGTGGAAGCCCCGCATGCACCCGCCGCAAGCACGAAGAAGCCAAGCGCGATGGCGCCTATGACGGCAATACGGTGTCGCATATCGAAGAGCGCCTCTAAGATCGCTGTGAAAGCTAACATCTACTCGAAGGCCTTCGCGTAACGACGCCCAAAGCTTTCAACGGATCAATCGCGTCACCAAATGGGGGCAGCGCGATATTGGTTAGTGAAGCAACGCTAGAGCGAACGCATCTCAAACGCGCGCATGCACTTAAGAAGCAGCGGCGCTCCAAAATTATCCGCTTGGGCCCGCCACGGAACCAGGTCAGGGGATTTTACCGAAACTAGCCGGCGGAACCTCGCCAGCCGCGGGATAAGCTGGGAGCGCCGCAGGCGCGCGGAGCGGCGAGGGCGGGTGTATCGCCAAGGTCTTCAGCACCGCACGGATGGCCGCGTCGAGCTGCGCATCACCTCCCGTAAGCGCCTCGTGCGGCACTGCGCTCGCCGGGATATCCGGCACCACGCCGGCGTTCTCGATCACCCAATGGCCCTCCGCGGAGGCCAGTGCGTCCTTCGGGATCAGGATGAAGTCGCCCTTGGCCAGCCGCCAGGGCTGGTTGATCCCTTGCACGCCGCCCCAGGTGCGCTCACCGACCAACTGCCCCAGGCCAAACTTTCGGAAGAAGAAGGGGAATTGGTCTCCGTCGGAGGTGGAGCCGTAGTTGATGAGCGTCACCATGGCCTTTGGCGCGGTGACGCCCGGGAGCGGGCTCAAGGCCCCTTCGCGATTGACGAAGAGGCCGGCGAGGCGCCGTCGCAGGACGTCGAGGACGGCTTGGCTAGTGAAGCCGCCCAGGTTCCAGCGGACATCGATGATCAGCCCGTCCTTGTCGCGCTGGGGGTAGAACTGGCGAATGAAATCCCGCGAGCCGGCTGCCTCGAAGTCCTGCAGGAAGACATAGCCGACACGTCCGTCAGACGCGTGGCCGATCCGTGTTCGGTTGCGCGTCACCCAATCCAGTTGGCGCAGGCTTGTTTCGTCGCGCACAGGCTCGACGGTTACGTCTCGGCGTGCGGCCGTGGGCGAGGCGGCAATAGAGATGTCGATCTGGCCCTTCGCAGCGGCGAGCAGTTCGTCGGGACTCTCTGGAGCTTTGAGTTCACGTCCGTTGATCGCGAGGAGGTAGTCGCCCTCCGCGATGCCGAGCGCGGCCGCCCCAAGTGGGGCCTTTAGCTCCCCACGGGTCTCGTCGCCTCGGTAAATGTGCGCGAACCGGTAGCGGCCCGTGACGGGATCGAGCGCATAGTCCGCACCAAGACGCGCCGTCGGGGCGGCCGGAGGGCCATCCGTTGGACCGCTGCCGATGAATGTATGGGAGCTGGCGATCTCGCCCTGCATCTCGCCGAGAAGCCAGAGAAAATCGTCCTCCGAACCCAGCTCCGGCACGAGCTTGACGTAGGCGTCGTACACCAACGGCCAGTCGTCGCCGTTCATCGCCCTGCTGAAGAACACATCGCGGTCTAGCCGCCAGGCATTCTTGAACATCTCGGCCCATTCGAGCCGGGGATCGACAACCGCGCGCAGGCCGGCGTGGTCGACCTTCGCTCCATCGTTCGCGACGCCAACAGCGGTCGGGCTGGTCGGCGCTATCCACCAAGCGCCATCGCGGCGGTAGGCGACCGCCGTCCCGTCGGCTGAAACATGACTGTTGTTGAGGCCCTCGACGACGACGCGATCCTTCAGCGTCGCCAAGTCCAGGACATGAAGGGCGCTCTTCCCGCCCGCCAGGTCGCCGTCTATGAGCTGCGGCGGCTTCGTCTGATAATAGAGCTGCGAGCCGCGCACCGAGAGCGATGTGATCACGGCTGGCGTGACGGGTAGGGCCACGGCGCGGCCCATCAGCCCATCGAAATCCACCTTTGCGGGCGGGCCGTTCAGCGTGGCATTGGCGCCTTGCGACGTTGCATGAAGGGGCGTGGCGTAGAGGCCGTCCGAGTTGAGCGTCGAGATCAGGCTCTGATCGTCACGGTCAGAGACGAACGGCTGCTCATTGCGCTGGGAAGTGAACACCAGTCGACCGTCCGCCGTGAAGACTGGGTTACGGTCGCTCTCCATGGGGGAGCTGATGGTCATGTCTTTGGCGGTCGATAGCTCTCGTAGGTGAATGGCTCTAAAGCCCGTCGCGCGCTGCGTGCTGTAAGCGAGCCACAGTCCGTCCGGCGAGAAGGCCGCGTCACGGATCTCAGCATAGGGGTCGCGTGCGATGAGTTCGGGGGCGGCGCCGTTCAGGCGCAAGAGCCACAAGCCATGGTTCGCGTCCGCCACGGTCAGGGCGTCTCCGGCGGGCGACCAATCCGGCGTGTAGAGGTAGCCTGTCCGGAACTGTGTGAGCGGGCGAGCCGCGCCTCCTGCGACAGAGCGTAAGGCAATCTGCTGCTCTCCGTCCTCGTCGGTCGAATAGGCGATAGTCTGACCGTCCGGCGACCAGGCGGGGTGGTCTTCGTCGACGCCGGGCGTGTTCGTCAGGTTTCGGGCCGGGTCTTTCAGCGATACGGCGAAGAGGTCCCCCCGCGCTGAGAGCAGCAGCCTGTCGCCATGTGGTGAGAGGGCGTAGTCGACGCCCCCCAACGCATCCACCACACGAGCCGTCGCGCCGGCCGCGGCGAGGCGAGAGGCTGTGCGCGCGCCGTCATCCGGTACGGCGACATCTATTGAATGCAGGTGTTCCGTGGGCAGATCGAGCGCCCACAGATGCCCACCCTGCTGAAATGTGATCGCGCCGGGCCCGAGCGAGGGCCAATCCACGTCATAAGTGTCGAAGTGGGTGATTTGGCGCACCGCTTGGGTGGCCAGGTCGTAGCGCCAGATGTTTGCGCGAAATCCGGCGCCCCTGTCGGACACGAAATAGATCTTGCCGGCGGTCCACATCGGAAAGGTGTCGACACCCTTCCAATCGGTCAGCCTTCTCAACGCGTGCGTGTCGAAATTGTAGGTATAGAGGTCATGCGCCTGTCCACCGACATAGCGCTTGCGAAGCTCGAGGTTTCTGAAGTCGCGATTGTAGGCAATCGCATGTCCGCCGGGCGCGAACGACAACGGTCCCGCGCGATCGAGCGGCAGGGCCTCAACCATGCCCCCGCCAACCGGCACGGAGAAGGCGCGGGCCAGCGTCGCCACCGGCGCGGCGCGGTAGGACAGGAAGACAACGCGACGGGAATCCAGCGTCCATGACACCACGACCGCGTCGTCGTTCCGGCGCGTGGCCTCGTAGGTTAGCCGTCGCGGCTCGCCGCCCGAGACGGGGATCACATAGACATCCCGACGACCGCCACGCCTCCAGGTGAAAGCGATCGAGCGCCCATCCCGAGAGAAGAGGGGCGTAGAGACGTCGCCGGTGTCATCCGTCAATCGACGCGCCGCCCCGCCGCTCAGTTGCGTCAGCCAGAGCTCGCCATGAGCGACGAAGGCAAGCTGGCTCGCGCTCGTCGTCGGATATCGCTCAAGCGTCGCCGTCGTCGTGGCGCCCTCAGCCGAAGCAGACGTGGCAAGAAGGGCGGCCATTAACGAGCCCAGGCCAGTCGCCAGTTTGCTATTCGCAAATTTCACGAGAACCTCCGCCGGTGCTTCGAGGCCCGGTGAGCAAAGATGCAACGGCTCAGATCCACTTAAGGTGCATGCCTTCCGCGAGCCACTAGCGGGACCGGCCGCGGGCGGACACCGGCCAGAGCGCCCGAAGGGTGTCGCCCTGCACGATATGGTAGGTGTCGTAGAGGTTGGCGGTGGGGTCGCAGTGCGGCGCGCCGAGCGTGACCCGGTGGGCCAGGGGAAGCGTCCCCGCTTCCGGCAGGATCAGCAGCCCGTGCTCGTCGCCCATGAAGTGGTAGGCTGTGCCGTCCGGCGCGCCTGCCAAGACCAAGGGTGCGTCGGCGTCCGTCGCGAACGCTTTGAAGCCAGCGTCGACGGTGGCGAGACCTGGCGTGTTCACGCTGACCACCCGAGCGTCGACCATCAGGGCGGTGTCGAACGGCGACGGCGCGCCGTCGCCGGTCAGGTCGCACGCGAGGTACTGACCGTCCATGAACACGTAGGAGCCGACCTGCAACTCCGTGAACAGGCCAAGCTCCACATCGATGCGATGGGTCCCGGTGCCGCCGCCGGTGACGATGCCAGGCGGTCCCCCAGCCGCGCTCAGCGCCTCGATGATCGTGCGAATGAAGGCCGCCCGGTCCTCCATCGCGCCGCGGCGCACGTTGAAATCTTCAATGTGCTGCTGGGCGCCGCAATAGCATTGGACGCCCGCGTAGCACAGCCCGGACTGCGCCTGGATGGCCTCAAAGACCGCGACGGCCGCCGCTGGAGACCCGACCCCTGTGCGCCGGATGCCTGGGTCGATGTCGATGATCACGGAGAGGGGCTTCTCGCTATCGGCCGCCGCTCCCAAGGCCGCGACATTATTGGGATTGTCGACGACGCACATCAGCCTCTCGGTGCGGGCGTTGAGCGCCATCAGCCGCGCGATGGCCGGCGCGGAGACCACGGGCGAGGTGATGTGTAGACCGTTAGTGATTCCATGGTCCGCGAGAACTTCGGCCTCGCCGAGCTTGGCGCAGCAGATTCCAAGGGCGCCGGCGGCCACCTGCCGCTTAGCGATGTCGACGCTCTTGTGGGTCTTGGCGTGGGGCCGAAGCCGGACCCCATGGCTTCGGGCGAACACCGCCATTGCGTCGATGTTGCGGTTGAGGGCGTCAAGATCGAGGACCAGAACCGGAGTGTTCAGGGCAAGGCGCGAACCCTGCTGGTCGATCAGATGGCCGTGGAGCTCCTCGTCGTTCATGACACGACCGCCGTCGGCGCGGCAAGGGGCGGCGACGGTGTCGCGAGCGCCTTCCGGGCGTAGAGGATCGAGGCGGCGACCAGAACCGAGTCGCTGACCAGGTCCCAGAGGGGCGAAAATAAGAGGAAGTCCTTCGCAGCAAAGTTCGCGCCAAGCCAGTAACTGCCAGCCGACTTGATCACCAGGACCAGCGCCCAGCCAATCGTCAGCACGCGATAGGCGCGCAGCGCCTTCGGCTGGGTCGCCGCCAAGTCGAAGCTCTCCCGCTTGGCCGGATCGTTGCCGGTCGTAAGTTGCCGGGCCATGTGGAACATCAGAGGCCGGGCCATGGCGAGCGAACCCAGGAACAGCGCCGCGAGGATGACGTTCTGCATCGATCTCCCGATGAGCGCGCCGCGCTCGGTGTGGGCGAACACCAGGGCGGCCATGCTCACCGCCACATTCTCGGCTGCAAACAGGCCAAGGAAGTCGATCGCCCGCAGCTTGATCACGCTGTAGGCCAGCCATAGAATCGGCGGGATACCTGAGATCGCCAGCGGCAGGAGGCTGTTGGCGGGGAACTGCGGCGCCGCCAGCCGGTAGAGTATAGCCGGGGCGGCCATATTGATCAGGACGCTCTTGGCGAGGGCCCGGACGGCGACGTGGCCCGTGACGGCGCGCCACCCTTTCGGCTGTTCGGCGGTCATGAGAGCTGTCCTTTGGTGGGCGCGGACGCACCCGGCGAGATGAGACCGATGAGGTCGTGCAGAGCCTTCGTGGTCCTGGCCAGGTCGCCCGTCGCCAGGAAGTCCTGTAGCAGGCCGATAATCGCGCCCAGGATCAGGGTGGAATGAGCGGAGAAGAGATCGCCGCCCTGAGCCAACCGACCCGCAGCCCTGTCGATTAGGGTGATCCATACGGCGCTGTTGGCCCGCCGAACCTCTTCCGAGAAGCTCAGCCGGTCAAACATGGCCAGGCCATCGACCTCGAAAAGCAGCCGGAAATAGCGCTGGTTTGGCGTCTCCGTCGCCCAGTCCCAGACCATCATGACCAGGTCGCGCAGGGTCTCGGGCCGCACCTGCGAAGCCCGGGTTTGCAGCGACTCGCCGATGTGTCTGCGGACCTCCGCCAGGGCGGCGGCGACCAGTTCCTCCTTGGAGTCGAAATGGTACAGCAGCAGGCGCGCGCTGGTGCCGACCCGCTCCGCGAGTGGCCGCAGCGACAGGTCCGCAGCGCCGCACGTCAGAAGCTGGTCGACAATCCTGCCCAGCAGTTCCGCGCGGCGATCTATCAACGCTTCCATGAAACGACTGTTACATTCTACGACCGTTACATGCAAGCGATGGTCGGCGCCTCCGCCACCTATGTGTGCGAAGTGATCTCGCTGAGGGAGCCAAAGTCGGGCTTGGGCTGATCTGCGTCGGACCGTGCCGTTGACGTTGGGATTGGTCATGAGAACCAAGGCGGCGTGACTCAGGTCAGCCGTGTCAATTGCGCCGGACGCGATCACGTTAATTATACTTCACAAGATCTTGGAAGATTAGCGGTGCCCAAGTAAATCCACGCGCCTGGATAAGCAGACCGCCCTCGGCAAGCTTTCCGAGCATGACGGGCGCGAAGCCGAGTTGTTCAACCAGGACTGCAACTTGAGAGGCCGCGTCGTCGTCGTCGCTGGACAGGAAGGTGACGCGCCGCCCGCCTTTGACGTCTGGGTCCTGCGCCAACGTCCGCGCCGGCAGGTGATTGAAGGCCTTCACCAGCCTTGAGCCGACCAGAGCCTGTGCGTTCACGACGGAAGACGGGAGACCGCCAAGCTCGTCCGGCGACACGCCGTAGGCGTTCGTGGCGTCGATGACGATCTTACCCTGCCAGTCCGCCGCCTTGGCGAGCTGATCTTGCAAGCCGAAGGGAACAGCCAAGATGACGATCTGGGCCTTCAGCGCCTCCTGCAGCGAACTCGCCGTCACCGACGGCCCAATGGCCCTGGCTTGCGGCGCAATCGCCTCGGGAGCCCGGCGGCTTGCTACGGCCACCGGAATGCTCTTACGAGCGAACGTCCGGGCAAGCGCCTGGCCGATGGCGCCAAAACCAATAATCGCAGAGCTCATGAGATCCTCCGGATCGCTGTCGAAATTCGAATTGCTCGTACGAGCCCAGGCGCGGTTGAGCTGAGCAGCCGTCCGCCCCGCGAGGGACTCGATTTGTCTCGCCCTGCGCGGAGCCGCGTCGTCCGCGCTTAGCAGCGGCGCATCACGCGATTGTCCGAACGACGCCGCCGTCGACACGCAACGAAGCGCCTGTTGTCGCCGACGCCTGCTCCGAGCAGACGTAGACGACTAGGTTTGCGACTTCTTCGGTTGTCGCGAAGCGATTGATGAGGGATGTCGGGCGCATCGTCTTCAGGAACTGCTGCTCGGCTTCCTCTCGGGTAATGCTTTGCGCGTCTGCATTCGCCTGCGCCCAACCGCCCATGATCTCCGAATTCGTCGGCCCAGGGAGCACCGAATTGACGGTGACGCCCGTTCCGCCGGCCACCTCGGCCAAACCCCTGGAGATGGCCAGCTGAGCGGTCTTGGTCATGGCGTAGTCAATCATGTCCTTGGGGACTGCGAGCGCGGACTCGCTGCTGATGAAGACCACGCGGCCCCAGCCGCGCTTTGTCATGTTCGGCAAATAGTGGCGGGAGGCGCGAATGCCGCTCATCACATTCAGTTCGAAGAGATCGATCCACTCGCTGTCCTGAATTTCGAAAAAGGACTTGGGGCGCCCAGTGCCCACATTGTTGACGAGAATATCCGCATCCGGCGCCTGCGCGAACAAATCCGCCGCGCCTTCCGGGGTCGCCAAATCTGCGATGACGCCTGTAAACTCCGCCTTCGGCAGAAGTTCGTGAAGCTCGCGTAGCGCCGTCGAGACGCGCTCTTTTGTTCGGCCGTTGATCACGACGGCGGCCCCTGCGCGCGCCAGCCCCTCCGCAATGGCTCGGCCGATACCTGCCGTGGATCCAGTGACGACGGCTTTGCGGCCGGTGAGATCGATAATCATGACATCATTCCTTCAACTGCGGAGAGCGCTAAATTTGGCGATGCCGGAACCGATGATAATAGTCGAAGTTCCCATAATATTTATTCGTTGGAGGAATGGGTGGATCGATTTCAGGAATTGAACGCCTTCATCGCCGTCGTTGAATCGGGCGGCTTCTCTGCCGCGGCGCGCACAACCGGTAATTCTCAGCCCGCCATCAGCAAGGCGATCGGCGCGCTCGAGAAGCGCCTCGGCGTGGTGTTGTTCAACCGCAGCACGCGCAGTGTGACCCTGACAGACCAGGGGCAGCGATACTACGATCGAACAAAGCCGCTGGTTGACGAGATGCAGGACGCCGACAGCGAAATGACCAGCGGCGCCTCGAGTGTTTCAGGACTCGTTCGGATCGCCGCTTCCGGGACCTTCGGCCGCCTTCACGTGGTGCCGCTGATCCCCAAGTTGTTGTCACTGCATCCCAAGCTAAAGGTAGATCTCGTCCTCTCGGACGTCTTGCAAAATATGGTGGAGGATCGGGTCGACCTGGCGATCCGCGTAGGGCCCTTCCATGCACCCGACGCGGTCGTCAGGCGCGTGGCGACAACGCCGCTGGTGTGCGTAGGATCTCGCGACTATTTCAAGCGTCACGGGACTCCGGAGACGCCTGCGGAGCTCGTGAACCACAATTGCCTCCTATATGGCGGCCTGACCGAGGCGGCGAATTGGCCATTCGTGGGGCAAGAAGGCCGGTTCAGCGTGCCGGTTCAGGGAAACCTCTCTTCCAACAGTGTCGAAACGATCCGGGCCGCCGTTCTGGCCGGTGTGGGTATTGGCCTATTCGCCAAGGTTTCCCTTGCTGATGAACTCCGCCACCCCGATGTCGTTACGATCCTCGGCGATTATGTGAGCGATGTCCGAGATATAAGCCTCGTCTGGCCGAAACGCCGTTTCGTTCCGGCTCGCGTCCGCCAAGTGACCGATTTCTTTGCGGAGGCCATTCCGCCGCGAACTTTAGAGTAATATTCATCAACGGCTCGAGTTTTACACATTTTTGGTCGCACCGGCGTCAGCGCAGACCGTGCTATACATCGCTTGGCGCGTTCATGCGTCTTGGAGAATTTAAGCTTGGGCTATTCGATCCTGCTACGTTCGACCGCGTCCTGGGTGATTTTGTCGACTCGCCGGTCATAGAACTAGGTGGTTCGCGGGCAGGCGTGATTGGCCGTCTCCTGGGCCGAGGCGCACCGCGCAAGTACTTTTTCTCCTCAGTACGCTGGCTTACGAGCCCATCTGAATACTGGTTGAACTGCCCCAATTCCTGCCTCTTCTAATCGTCCCCGTCGCTAGTCGCGTGTCGCGATTGGCCAATCACGGGGACGATCGTGGCGGTCACACCACTTTATTCCGAGGCCTTCTCCCGCGGTGCGCGCATGCTGCGCACCGCGCTCGGTCCCGCCATCTCCGGCTTCCTCGAAGACCCGTCGATCGTCGAGGTAATGCTCAACCCCGACGGCCGGCTTTGGATAGACCGGCTGTCGGGGGGTCTGGAGGATAGCGGCCGGACGATGTCCGCGGCCGATAGCGAGCGGATCGTGCGCCTGGTCGCGCACCATGTCGGCGCGGAGGTCCATGCCGACAAACCGCGGGTCTCCGCCGAGTTGCCCGAGACGGGAGAGCGGTTCGAGGGACTTTTGCCGCCGGTGGTGGCCGCGCCGGCCTTTGCGATCCGCAAGCCTGCCGTCGCGGTGTTCACCCTCGACCATTATGTCGCCGCCGGCATCATGCTGGCCGGGCAGGCTGCGGCGCTCCGCGCCGCCGTGGCAGATCGCAAGAACATTCTCGTCGCCGGCGGCACCTCGACCGGCAAGACCACGCTCACCAACGCCCTCCTGGCTGAGATCGCTGGCACCACCGACCGGGTGGTGCTGATCGAGGACACCCGCGAGCTACAGTGCCGCGCCCCCAACCTCGTCGCCTTGCGCACCAAGGACGGCGTCGCCTCGCTCTCCGATCTCGTCCGCTCCTCACTCCGCCTGCGGCCGGATCGTATCCCGATCGGCGAGGTCCGCGGCGCCGAGGCGCTGGACCTCTTGAAGGCTTGGGGGACCGGCCATCCCGGCGGCATAGGCACGATCCACGCCGGCACTGCGCTCGGCGCGCTGCGGCGCCTCGAACAGCTCATCCAAGAAGCCGTCGTCACCGTCCCCCGTGCCCTGATCGCCGAGACGATCGATCTCGTCGCGGTGCTGCGTGGCCGCGGCAGCGAACGCCGACTCTCCGAACTCGCCTTCGTCGCCGGTCTTGATCCCGCCACCGGCGACTACCGCGTCCAGTCCGCCGGGGCGGGCGGCGACCCCTTGTCCCTTGGAGACCCATCATGATCCGCGTTCTCGACTTCGCTCGTTCTTCGCGCCGCCGCATGGCGGAGCTCGTTACGCTTTCGACCCTGACGCTCGCCT
>Ga0302319_10016997_pt1 | contig 13356 bp, 6 predicted proteins | sample Bog_T0_2_FD_203319 | JGI IMG/M metagenome (GOLD analysis project Ga0302319, IMG submission 203319) | Peat permafrost microbial communities from Stordalen Mire near Abisko, Sweden - Bog_T0_2 | ecosystem: Environmental > Terrestrial > Soil > Wetlands > Peat | place: Sweden: Abisko, Stordalen Mire...
GTCGTGGATTACGAATTTTTTCTGCGCGCCGGTGCCTCGGGTGCTCCATAAGGAGACGCCGGCGTACGCTCCGTCGCGGCGGAGGATGTAGTAGATCATGTCGAGGTAGCGGAGCTTGGTCATGTCGTTGTTATAGTTTCGGGCGATGCGGCGCAGGGCTTCGAGGCCGGCTTCTTTGGGGGTGGCGCCGCGACGCATGCAGTCGATGATGGTGTGTGCGCCGGCAATCTTAATGTTCTCTTCGCCGTTGCCGGTGGCGCCTGCTGAGCCGATGTCTTGATCGGTGTAGCAGCCGGCTCCGATGATGGGCGAGTCGCCGACGCGGCCGGGGATCTTCCATGCCATGCCGGAGGTGGTGGTGGCTCCTGACATTTCTCCTTTGGTGTTGAGCGCGGAGACGTGGATGGTGCCGGTCGTGGGCCAGAGAATTTGGAGGGCGGCTTCGTGGCGGAGACTGGCGGGGATGCCCATGCGATCGGCGCGATCGGAGAGATAGCGCAGCCGGGCTTCGATGGCGGGGAGGTGCTCGGATGTGGGATGACGTGGGTAGAGGCTCGCGTGCGGAATCGCGCCGGGGGTTTGAATGGGCGGCTTCCAGTGGGGGCTGTCGATGCCCGGCCCCCACCAGCCGATGCCGTGCTCTTTCCAGAGCAGCCAGATTTTGCGGGCGTCGTCGGTGAGAATGTTCTCGCGCTGGAAGCCTTCGGTGACGGCGAACGTTTCGGCGTTGCTGCCGACGATCATGACGTGGGCTGTGCGGCGCATCACTGTGTCAGCAACGCGGGCGGCATGGCGGATGTTAGGGAGGGCGGCGACGGAGCCGGCACGGCGGGTGGGGCCGTGCATAACGCAGGCGTCAAGTTCAACGACGCCGTCTTCATTGGGAAGGCCGCCGTAGCCGACGGAGTGGTCAGAGGCGTCGTCTTCGCGAGCCCCGCAGATGTGGAGTGCGGCTTCGAGCGTGTCGCTGCCTTGTTCGAGGAGGGCAAAGGCCTCGGCTACGGCGTTGTCGCCAGTCTCGCGGGTGATGATGACGGGCTTCTTCGGTGGGGCGAAGGTGGGTGTGATGTCGGGGTGTTGCGCGGCGGCGGTGGTGGCTGCTGCGGCGGCTACGATGGCGGAGCGGGAGAGGAAGGCGCGGCGAGTGGTGGACATTGGGGGCTCTCCGAGGGCGTTGGGAGTACAGCGGTGATTGCCCGCTGCACTCCCATCTTGTCATACGAATCGTTGAGCGAGACTAGTCCCAGCCCAGGGAACCGCCGTTCTGGTATTCGATGACGCGGGTCTCGAAGAAATTTTTTTCCTTCTTGAGGTCCATCACTTCAGACATCCAGGGGAAAGGATTTTCGGCGGGTCCGAAGACTGGGTTGAGACCGATTTGCACGCAGCGGCGGTTAGCGATGAAGTGCATGTACTCCTCGCAGAGTGAGGCGTTGAGGCCCAGGAAGCCGTTGGGCATGGTGTCGCGGCCATAGGCGGCTTCGAGTTCGGCGGCAGTGAGGATCATGTTGCTGACTTCCTGCTGGAAGGCGGGCGTCCAGAGGTGAGGGTTCTCGTTCTTGATCTGGTTGATGACGTCGATGCCGAAGTTCAGGTGGATGGATTCATCGCGCAGGATGTACTGATACTGCTCGGCGATGCCGACCATCTTATTGCGGCGGCCGAGGGACAGGATCTGCGCGAAGCCGGTATAGAACCACATGCCTTCGAAGACGACGTAGAAGGCGATGAGGTCGCGGAGGAAGGCCTGGTCGTTGTCGACGGTACCGGTCTCAAAGAGAGGGTTGCTAAGGCTCTGCGTGTATTGGATGGCCCAGGCGGCCTTGCCGGTGATGGAAGGGACTTCGCGATACATGTTGAAGAGCTCGCCTTCGTTGAGGCCGAGCGACTCGACGATGTATTGAAAGGTGTGGGTGTGGACGGCCTCTTCGAAGGCCTGGCGGAGGAGATACTGGCGGCACTCGGGATTGGTGAGGTGGCGGTAGATGGCGAGGACGATGTTGTTGGCCACCAAGGATTCTGAGGCAGCGAAGAAGCCGAGGTTGCGCTTGATGGCGCGGCGTTCGTCTTCGCTGAGGCCGGTGGGGGACTTCCAGAGAGCGATGTCGGCCTGCATGGAGATCTCGGTGGGCATCCAGTGGTTATTGCAGCCGGCGAGATATTTTTCCCAGGCCCAGCTGTACTTGAGGGGGAGGAGCTGGTTGACGTCGGCGCGGCAGTTGATCATGGCCTTGTCGTCGACGCGGACGCGGCCAGTTTCGGGTGCCGTGGGGTCGAGGGTGGGGGTTGCGGTGTCGTTCCAGTCGAGCATTGGTGGCTCCTTGAGTATTCCCTCAGCGGCTAAAGCCGAGATTCAATGTGTGAATGTATGGCGGGGCTAAAGCCCCGCTCCTTCAAAGCTAATGTTTTGCGCTTGGAGCTTGGGCTCTTCGAAACGTGAACCTGGGCTACAGTCCTGGCTGCGGAGGCGAGCGCCTTTGGGCTCTATTGGCAGGCTTCGCAGGTGGGGTCGTCAATAGCGCATTGGTTGGGGGCGATGGCATCCATGGAGACGGCGTTGAGCTTGCCATCGGTGCGGGTCATGGTGGATTTCTCTACGTGCGTGGCAGAGCGCGAGCGGAGATAGTAAGTGGTTTTGAGGCCGGCGTGCCACGCTTCGCGGTAGAGCGCGTCGAGCTTCTTTCCACTGGGCTGCGCGAGGTAGAGGTTGAGCGACTGCGCCTGATCGATCCACTTCTGGCGCTGTGCTGCGGCCTGGATGAGCCAGGTGGGTTCGACCTCGAAGGAGGTGGCGTAGAGGAGTTTGAGTTCGGTGGGGACGCGGTCGATGGAGCCGAGTGAACCGTCGAAGTATTTGAGGTCGGCGATCATGACTTCGTCCCAGATGCCAGCCTGCTTGAGGTCGCGGACGAGGGAGGCGTTGACGACGGTGAAGTCGCCGGACATGTTGGATTTGACGAAGAGGTTCTGGTAGGTAGGCTCGATGGATTGGGTGACGCCGCAGATGTTGGAGATGGTGGCGGTGGGGGCGATGGCGAGGGTGTTGGAGTTGCGCATGCCGATGGTGCGCACCTGCTCGCGTAGAGTGGACCAATCGAGGGTGGAGGTCCGGGTGACCTGAAGCTTGTGCTTACGTGTGGCTTGGAGGAGCTCGATGGAGTCGATGGGGAGGATGCCCTTGCTCCAGAGCGAGCCTTCAAAGCTGGGGTAGCGGCCGCGCTCCGCTGCGAGCTGTACGGACGCGGAGATGGCGTAGTAACTCACTTGCTCCATACTGCTGTCTGCAAACTGTACTGCCTCGGTTGAGCTAAACGGAATACGCAGGCTGTACAGCGCGTCTTGATAGCCCATGATGCCTAAGCCGACCGGGCGGTGGCGGAGGTTCGAGGCACGGGCTTCGGGGACTGTGTAGAAGTTGATGTCGATGACGTTATCGAGCATCCGCATGGCGGTGGTGACGGTCTTCTTGAGGCGCGCCTGGTCGAGGCCCGAAGGTGTGATGTGGTTGACGAGGTTGACGGAGCCAAGGTTGCAGACGGCGATCTCTTTGCTGTTGGTGTTGAGGGTGATTTCGGTGCAGAGGTTGGAGGAATGGACAACGCCGATGTGCTGCTGCGGGGAGCGGAGGTTGCAGGGATCTTTGAAGGTGATCCAGGGGTGGCCGGTCTCGAAGATCATGGTGAGCATGCGGCGCCAGAGGTCGACGGCACGGAGGGTCTTGGTGACGCGGATCTCTCCGCGCTGTGCCTTGGCTTCGTAAAAGGCATACTTCTCGGCGAAGGCGGTGCCGTAGAGGTCGTGGAGCTCGGGAGTTTCGTCGGGGGAGAAGAGGGTCCAGTGGGCGTCGGCTTCGACTCGCTCGAGGAAGAGGTCGGGGACCCAGTTGGCGGTGTTCATGTCGTGGGTGCGACGACGGTCGTCGCCGGTGTTCTTGCGCAGGTCGAGGAACTCTTCGATGTCGATGTGCCAGGTTTCGAGATAGGCGCAGACGGCTCCCTTGCGCTTTCCACCCTGGTTGACGGCGATGGCGGTGTCGTTGGCGACTTTGAGGAAGGGAACGAGGCCCTGCGACTCTCCGTTGGTGCCGCGAATGTGGGCTCCGAGGCCGCGGACGCCGCTCCAGTCATTGCCTAAGCCTCCGGCGTACTTGGAGAGGAGCGCGTTGTCTTTGATGGCCTTGAAGATGCCGTCGAGGTCGTCAGAGACGGTGGTGAGGAAGCAGGAGGAGAGCTGGGGACGGAGGGTTCCGGCGTTGAAGAGGGTGGGAGTGGAGCACATGAAGTCGAAGGAGGAGAGCAGCTCGTAGAACTCGATGGCGCGAGCATCGCGGTCGATCTCACGGTCGGCTAGACCCATCGCCACGCGCATGAAGAAGGCCTGCGGGAGCTCGAAGCGAACGCCGCCCTGGTGAAGGAAGTAGCGGTCGTAGAGGGTCTGGAGACCGAGGAACTGGAAGTTGCCGTCGCGCTCCGGTTTGAGGGCGGCGGAGAGGCGAGGGAGGTCGAAGGCGGCGAGGTCCTTGTCGAGAATCTGTAGCTTGATGGCGAGCTGGATGTACTCGGGGAAGTACTCGGTGTAGCGGAGGTCGGTGCGACGCTGCGAGAGGGTGAAGGTGGAGGGAAGGACGAAGGCAAGAGCCTCGTCGCGGAGGTTGTTGAGCAGCAGGCGGGCGCTGACGTAGGCGTAGTTGGGCTCCTGCTCGACGAGGGCGCGGGCGGCCATGACCTGTGCGAGGCCGAGCTCGTGGAGGAGGATGCCGTCGTAGAGATTGCGGCGGACTTCGGTCATGACGGCTTCGGGGGAGACTCCTTCGAGGCCAGCGCAGGCGATAGCGACGACTTCGTGGAGGGCTGCGTCGTCGAGTGGCTCGGTGGCTCCGTCCTTGAGGCGGACGTTGAGGCGAGGCTGTGCGGGGACGGCGCTGAGGGCTTCGTTCTTGCGGCGCTGTTGAGCTCGTTCGTCGCGATAGAGAACATAGGCGCGGGCGATCTTGTGCTCGCCGGAACGCATGAGGGCGAGCTCGACCTGGTCCTGGATGTCTTCGATGTGGATGGTGCGTGCTGAGTCGGCGCGGCGGGTGAGAGCTTCGACGACCTTTGCAGTGAGGGACTCGACGGCTTCGTGGATGCGGCGGGAGTCAGAGGCGGCAGTGCCTTCGACGGCGAGGAAGGCCTTGGTGATGGCGATGGAGATCTTGCTGGCGTCGAAGTTGGAGAGGGTTCCGTTGCGGCGGATGACCTGGAATGTGGTGGCGGGGGCGAAGCTGGGTGGGAGCGTGGAAACGGGAGCGATGTCTTGTACGGATGCGGCCATGGATGAATCTCCTTGGCCTCTGAAGCGTGCGAGAAAACAGCGGAGCTTCCTTCGTCGATTGGACGGAAGAGGGAGAACGCTGCCACCTCGCCTCCCCTCGGAGGCGCGAGCGAATGTTTCCATGGCAGGTCTTCGGACTCTGCAGGTTCAACCCTACTTACCCTGACTTCCCAGAGCGATGGCTCCAGTGTCGTCTAGATCTTGGGCGTTCGTACCTGCTTACCGCTGCGGGGCAGTTCCGGATTCTCACCGGATTCCCTTTTCACACTTCCTGGTGAGGGAAGTGACCGTGGAATAGAACCACTATATCTTGCGGGAGGTGGGGTGTAATGGCTAGGGGTTGTGGATATCGGAGATTGTTAGTGCGGGAATCAAGGTGAGTTCGGCTCTGCTGGAGATGGGTTGGCTGTTTGGGTATGGGTTTGAGTTTCGGGTAGTTGCCGAAAACCCGATTTCAAGAATGTGCGATCCTGTCGTGATTAGGTGCTTGCGGACCAATCCACAGAGCTGGCTGGGAAATGGCATCCGCTAATGTTCGTCGCGCAATCCAGAGTAATTCAAGCACGTCTTGCTTGTGTTGCGAGATTAGCAATTTCTAGCAGGTCGACTCGAACCTCCCTTCGAACGTGGATTTCGGCAACTGCCCCTTTCGAGACGTCAAGTCGAAGTTGTCGCATAGAGATGGAGATACCAAATGAATCGTCGGGAATTTGGAAAGCTGAGCGTGGCGTCTGCTCTGACATCGAAATGGCTGCCTGCAACAGCGCAGGGTCTTGGTGGCGCAACGAAGGCACGGTTCTCCTTCATGCTTTGGGCGCTCGAGAAGCAGGCGCCTTTCGATATGTGCGTGGAATGGGTGGCGGAGGCAGGTTACCAGGGAGTCGAACTTGTGGGTGAGTTCCAGAGTTGGTCTGCGTCGGAACGAGCGGCGATCCTGGCGAAAATGCGCCGCTTAGGATTGGTCTTTGACGCGATGAGTGGATTGAAGGCAGGGTTCGCGGTCCCAGAACAGACGGAGGCGTTCCGGACACAATTCACCGAGCAGATGAGGGCCGCGAGGGAGCTGGAGTGTTCCACAATCATTCTGCTTTCGGGTAGGCGTGAAGACGGGTTGGCACCGGGAGCACAGCTACACACGTCGATTGATAGTCTCAGATGGGCTGCAGAAAAGGCGGCAGATGAACAGGTCAACATCGTCATCGAGCCAATTGATTTGCTTGAGAATCCGACGATCTATCTGTCATCCGTGACAGATGGCTTTGAGATTTGTCGAGCGGTGAACCGCCCGAATGTAAAGGTTTTATACGACTTCTACCATGAACAGAGAAGCTTTGGGAATCTGATCGAAAAGCTCGAAAAGAACATCGACCGCGTAGGGCTGGTTCATATTGCGGATGTGCCGGGACGGCATGAACCGGGAACAGGCGAGATCGATTATGGACCAATCTATCGCAAACTGGCGGAGCTCAACTACAGCCATTGGATCGCAATGGAATACTACCCGTCTGAGGAACCAATTGGCTCGCTAAAGAAGTCGAGGATGGATGCGCTACGTGCCCTGGGTCAGGGATAGTCGTCGGGAAGTGTGATTTATTTTCTCAAAGGCGCGGATGCAACTGGGGATAAGCTGATCCCCGAAAACGGCGTTTGAGCAAGTAGGGGGAGACGACATTGATGGCCTAAAGAGCAGACATCAGATTCCCTGAGGGAATGACAGAAAGAAAAGCAACGGCGTCTGGTATATCGCGATTGACCGGGCTAGCTGGTGACGTTCGGGGAGGAACTACTGGGGGAGGGTTGGCTGGAGGCCGGCGCGGGCGCGTCGGGCTTGGTGGAACTGGGTAGGTCCGGGGCGGGTGTTTGGACGATCATGGTGCTGTTGGAGGAGCCGAACGCGATCTTTTCTTTGTTGAAGGCTAGGAGGACGCGGCGGCGGAGCTCGCGCATGACGCCGTCGCGTTGGTTGACCTGGACGCGGACGTTGATGGGGTAGACGACTTCGTAGCCGCTGATCTTGTCGACGCCGAGGATGTTTGGGTCGGCGATGACGATGTCTTTGAAGGCTTCGTCTTTGCGAACCTGGAGGGCCAAGGTTTGGAGGACGGCCATGACGCGGTCGGGATCTTCGCGGGCGTCGACGGAGATGTTGAGGGTACCGACTGCGAAGTCGCGCGAAAGATTGGAGACGGTGGTGATCTGGGAGTTGGGGACGATGTAGACGGTGCCGTCGCCGTCGCGGAGGCGAGTGACGCGGAGGCTGAGGTCTTCGACGACGCCAGTGAGGCCGGCGATCTTGATGGTGTCGCCGACGGAATATTGGTTCTCAATGAGGATGAAGATGCCGGTAAGCATGTCTTTGAAGATGGACTGGGCTCCAAAGCTGATGCCGAGGCCGATGACGCCAGCGGAGGCGATGAAGGGTCCGAGGGAGACGCCAAGGGCGGCGAGGATCTGGGTGAGGACATAGAAGCCGACGACTCCGTAGGAGGTGGCGCGAAGGATGGCTGCCATGGTGCGGAGCTGGCCGGATCGCTGAGTGTTGCCTACGAGGCGATCGGCTCGCTTGTTGAGGCGCTTGATGAAGAAGTTGACGATGGACTGGAATATGAAGGCGAGAAGGAGGGCGAAGACGATCTTAGGAACGCCGTTCTGGACGAAGTTGGTGAGGTCGGTCTGCCACCCCTTCTCTACGTGTTGCAGAAAGTGCTCGTCGTGGGTGACGTTGGTGGTGAGATGGGGGTCGGAAGCGAAAAACGCCATGGGGTCGCGGTCCTTAGGAACTGGAAGCTGTTCTATATGAAGGATAATGGAGCGCTTGAAAGGTGGGACGACGGATGAGGGCCAAAGAGGTGTCCGGTTTTCGGCGGCTGGTTGCAGCGATGGCGATTGTGGGGGAGAAGGGGGTCTACTCTGGTAGAGGCGAAATGAGTAGAATTCTGGAGTTGGACGAAGGGGAGGCTACGCTGTGGCGCAAAGGCATGGTTCCAATGGGAAGACCGCGGTGCAATCTCCTGAGATGGCGGCGGTGGTGCAGAGTTCGGCCGATGCGGTAAACACAGAGTTGAGCCGGGAGCAGTTGATCGAGTTCTATCGGTTGATGTATCTTTCGCGGCGGACGGACGACCGCGAGATTCAGCTAAAGAAGCAACAGAAGATTTTTTTCCAGATCTCGTGCGCGGGACATGAGGCTCTGCTGGTGGCCGCCGGGATGGCGCTGCGGTCGGGATATGACTGGTTTTTCCCATATTATCGCGATCGGGCTCTGTGCCTGACGCTAGGGAATACCGTTGAAGAGCAGTTGCTGCAGGCCGTGGGGGCGGCGGATGACCCGGCTAGCGGTGGGCGGCAGATGCCGTCGCACTGGACGAGCAAGCGACTGAATATCGTGAGCCCATCGTCGTCTACGGCGACGCAGTGCCTGCACGCGGTGGGGTGCGCGGAGGCGGGGCGATACTTTACTCGGCATCCAGAAGCCTCGAAGAAGCCTGCGGATGGAGTGATTGACTACCGGGATTTCAAGGATGTGAAGTTCCACGCAGACGAGGTGACGTACGTGTCGATCGGGGAGGGGTCGACCAGCCAGGGAGAGTTCTGGGAGTCGCTGAATACTGCATCCAACGGTCGACTTCCAGTACTTTATGTCATTGAAGACAATGGGTATGCGATTTCTACTCCGGTTGAGGTAAATACTCCTGGAGGGAACATTTCGCGGCTGATCGCGAACTTCCCAAACTTCCACTTTGCGGAGGTGGATGGGACGGACGCTGTCGCCAGCTACAAGGCGATGGTGGAGGCCGTGGCATATTGCCGGGCGGGGCATGGGCCGGCGGTGGTACATGGGCACGTGGTGCGGCCATACTCGCACTCGCAATCAGATGACGAGACGAACTATCGGAGCCAGGAGGAGATTCAGGGGGATGCTCTTCGGGATCCGATCTCACGGATGCAAATGTGGCTGCTGCGCGAGGGAATTCTGGATGCTGACGGGATCAATCGCCTGGAGAAGGCGGTAGACGACGAGGTGCAGCGGGCGACGGACCGGGCCCTCGCGGCGGTGTTGGCTCAGCCGCAGTCGATCCTTAAGCATATTTATTCTGAGGAACTTAGGCCTACGGATGCTGCCTTTGAGACCGCTGTTCAACCCACCGCCGATACGGCGGAGCACACGATGCTCGACCTGATCAACCACTGCCTTCGCGACGAGATGCGGAGAGACGAACGAATTGTGGTGTTTGGCGAGGATGTTGCGGATATGACGAGGGATGCGGGCCTGCAGGAAGGGAAGATGAAGGGCAAGGGCGGGGTCTTCAAGGTCACGCATGGGTTGCAGAAGGAATTTGGGCGTGACCGCGTGTGGAACTCTCCGCTGGCGGAGGCGAACATTACGGGGCGGGCCATTGGCATGGCTACGCGCGGGATGAAGCCTGTTGTGGAGATTCAATTCTTTGATTACATCTGGCCTGCTATGCATCAGATGCGCAACGAGTTAGCGCTTATGCGCTGGCGGTCGAATGGGCAATTCAGTTGCCCCTTGGTGATGCGTGTTCCCGCGGGCGGATATCTGACGGGTGGGTCGATTTACCACTCGCAGTCAGGGGAGAGCATCTTCACGCATACGCCTGGTGTACGAATTGTGATGCCATCGAATGCGCTGGATGCGATTGGGCTGCTGCGGACGGCGATTCGGTGCGATGATCCGGTGCTGTTTCTGGAGCACAAGAATCTGTATCGTTCAGTATTCGGGAGGGCTGCATATCCGGGACCGGAGTTCATGGTTCCCTTTGGGAAAGCTGCCATTGTGAAGTCAGGAAAGGACTTGACGGTGATTACGTATGGGGCGGTAGTCCCTCGGGCGCTGGAGGCTGCACGTCGGCTAGAGCGCGAGGCTGGGATCAGTGTGGAGCTGATTGACCTTCGGAGCTTGAGTCCGTATGACTGGGATGCCATCGCTACATCGGTGAAGAAGACGAGCAAAGTCCTTGTGGCTCATGAGGATATGAAGAGCTGGGGATATGGTGCGGAGATCGCGGCGCGGATCGGGGACGAGCTGTTTGACGACTTGGATGCTCCGGTGCGGAGGGTTGGGGCTATGGATACGTTCGTCGGGTATCAGCCGCTGCTGGAGAACGAGATTCTGCCCCAGGTGGAGCATCTTTTTGCTGCGATGAGCGAATTAGCGGCGTATTAGGCGGGTCCTGGGCAGGGTTTTAAGTAGCAAACCCGGGGGTTCAGCGAGGCTTTTTTCGGAAGTTGGATCGGCCGAGGATCGGGGTTGCGCGAGCAATCTTGGTCGGGGGAGATTCGGTCGCAACTTCGTGGGTCGAGGGCGGGTTGAAGAGAGGGTCGGGCGAGGCTGCCCGGATGGGCTTGCTTTGGCGCCGGCTGGAACGGAGACCTGAATGAGACGAGCGCAGAGGCTGTGGAGGCTTGGGCGGTCCGGAGGGCAGCTGACTCTGGTTGGGGTGATGTGCGGGTTGGTGGCGGTGCCGCCGGGGATGGGGGCGCAGCCGACGGCGGGGGCCAGGCTTCCGGTGGAGAGGCATGCGAAGCCACTGAGCGAACAGGAGAAGGTGTTGCAGGCTCTGAATCGGTTTACGTTCGGGCCGAGGCCAGGGGATGTGGCAGCAGTGGAGGCGATGGGATTGCAGCGGTGGTTTGAGATGGAGCTGCATCCGGACAAGATTGATGATTCGGTGCTTGAGGCCGAGATGGCGGAGTTTCCGGCGATGCGGTTGACGGCGGATCAGCTGAAGGAGAGGTTTCCTTCAGGACAGGTGATTCGGCAGATGGGGAAGCAGGGAGGATCGTTACCGAACGATCCGGTGGAAAAGGCGATCTATGCCGATGCCGAGGCTGTGTATGCGGCGCGGGTGGAGAAGGATAAAGCGGCGGTTGGGACCATTGTGGGGCGGGGTTCGGTCGTCGGACCCACCCATGACGATAAAACTGTTATGAATGGGGCACCCAAGACTGTTGCTGGGCCCACCCATGACGATAAAACCGTCATGAATGGGGCACCCGGGATGGTCGCTGCCCCAGCACATGACGATAACGCTGTCATGAATGAGGTGGCCGCGATGACGATTTCGCCGGTCGAGGTGGAGACGGTGCTGACGTTGGCACCGGGGGAGAGGTTTGGGCGGCTGGTGGGGATGGCCCCCGGGGAGATGCTGGGATTTCGTGATGCGGTGAAGGGGAAGGATCGCGTGCGGCTGGTGGCGGGGATGTCGCCATCGCAGAGGGAGGCGGTGGAGGCGATGGTGGAGTCGCCGGAGCGGGTGGTGGCGAACGAGGATCAGGAGACTCGGCTGATGCGGGATGTCGATTCGAAGCGCCAGCTACAAGCGGTCATGACGGAGTTCTGGCTGAATCACTTCAATGTGTACCTGCATAAGAGCGAGGAGGAGCCCTACCTGCTGCCGGAGTATGCGCAGGATGCGATTCTTCCGCATGCGCTGGGAAAGTTTGAGGATCTGCTGGTGGCTACGGCAAAGAGCCCTGCGATGTTGATGTATCTGGATAACTGGGAGAGTCTTGGGCCAGATTCGCAGGCGGCGGGACATGGGGCGGTGCAGAGGGTTGTCGCTAAACCCACCCATGACGATAAGACCGTCATGAATGGGGCACCCAGGATGGTGGGTGGACAGCCGCTCAAGGTCAAGGTGCCGAAGGGGATCAACGAGAACTATGGTCGCGAGTTGATGGAGCTGCATACGCTGGGCGTGGGTGGCGGGTATACGCAGCAGGATGTGATCGAGGTGGCGAAGTGTTTTACGGGATGGACGATTGTTCGTCCGTATGCCGGGAATGGAGCTCGGGCTCGGATGGGGGCGGATGAGGGAACTCCGGGGGAGTTTGTGTTTGATCCGAAGCGGCATGAGCCCGGGCCGAAGGTGGTGCTTGGGCACACGATTCCTGAGGGCGGGATGAATGAGGGGCTGGAGGTGCTGCATCTCCTAGCGACGAGTCCGGCTACGGCGCGGTTTATTTCACGGGAGCTGGCGGTGCGGTTAGTGAGCGATAACCCTCCGGCGACGCTGGTGAATCGGATGACTGCGACCTATCTGAAGACGGATGGGGATATCGCGGCGGTGTTAACGACGATGTTCCGGTCAAAGGAGTTCTGGGCTCCGGGTGTTTATCGGGCAAAGGTGAAGACGCCACTGGAGTTTCTGGTGTCGACGGTGCGGGCGAGCGATGCCAAGGTGACGAATCCTCTGCCGCTGGTGCAGGCAATGGATCGGCTGGGGATGCCGGTGTGGGGAATGCAGACTCCGAATGGGTATGGGTGGACGGCGGAGGACTGGGTTTCGAGTAATGGCTTGTTGAGCCGGATGAACTTTGCGCTGGTGCTGAGCGGGAACAAGGTGAATGGAACCGCTACGGATTGGGCGGCGCTGCTGGGCGGTCCAGCGGAGGCTTCAGGAGCTACAGAGAAGGAGTTGGAAGGGAAGATTTTGGGGCAGGCGGCATCCGAGCGGACTCGGGCCGCCGTGATGGAGGAGTTCACGAATCCGACGGCGCAGGCTCAGGCGGCGGCGGGGTTTGTGGGACAGGTGGGGGCGCGGCCATCGATGAGCGGTGGGTGGGTAAAGACGGCGGTTGTGAAACCAGGAAAGCCGAGTGAGGTGCCTTTGGATACGATGGCGGGGCTGCTGATGGGATCGCCGGAGTTCCAGCGGCGGTAGGTTCATGGCTTTTCGGGAAGAGCGTATTGGGTAGGTTGGTGGCGGCGCATGATTCGCTTTGGCTGTGCTCAGGGTGTAATGACAGGAAGAAGGCAAGAGCAAAGGCAACAGCAAAAGCCAATACAGGGGTCTCTCCACTTCGCTGCGCTTCGGTCGAGATGACGAGGGTATCGAGCTCTATGGGTGCAACATACGGCATGACCATTTAGGGAAAGCGCATGGATTACGCTGTGGAGGACAACTTTCGGCGTAGCTTGGAGTCAGTATCTGCATGCCCTCGTACGCTGAGAGCGGTTCTATGAGGAGTTTTGCCATGGCGAAGACGATCTTTACCGATGCGAGCGATTGGGGTTGT
>Ga0302319_10016998_pt1 | contig 13355 bp, 13 predicted proteins | sample Bog_T0_2_FD_203319 | JGI IMG/M metagenome (GOLD analysis project Ga0302319, IMG submission 203319) | Peat permafrost microbial communities from Stordalen Mire near Abisko, Sweden - Bog_T0_2 | ecosystem: Environmental > Terrestrial > Soil > Wetlands > Peat | place: Sweden: Abisko, Stordalen Mire...
CGTTTTGCGTTTATGGACCGATCCGAAATTGGTGCCGGCTGAGGGATTACTCGGCGCTGCGCGCCTCGCCCCTTCGGGGTCGCCCTGCGGGCGATCAACTGGGCCAAGGCGCCCAGTTGTCGAACCTGCTTGTTTTTTGTCGGGGGTTCGAATGTCGATCGATAAACAATCCGCACCGTTTTGCGTTTATGGACCGATCCGAAATTGGTGCCGGCTGAGGGATTCGAACCCCCGACCTACGGTTTACAAAACCGTTGCACTACCACTGTGCTAAGCCGGCATTTCGCAAAACCTTGTGCTCAATGCGCGTTCACTGCACGAATCGCCACTTCTCCAACGGCGTGCCGATGCAGTCATCGAGGACCACGGGAGCGCGGTCGCCTTCTTGCAACGCGATCAGGCATTTGCCGGATTCCACTTCCTTGATCTGGCCCTCGGGGGTCACCGTGAAGCGTTGATTCTTGCCGTAGTGGCATTGCCAGAGCTGCACCGGCGTCCCGTCTTTTCTCGAATGCGTACCGCGCACGTCCAGGCAGTAGCCGCCCAGGCCGATAATGGCGCTTTGGCCATTGGTGTCGTGGGTCACGGCCCAGCGTTGGTTTTCGCGGCCGTGGCACTTGAAGACATACACGGGGTCGCCGTCGCGCTCGCGGTGGTCGAGACTTGCGTCGAGACAGAATCCGTCGTTGCCTGCCACGGAACGGATCGTCAGGTCGGTTCCGTATCCGTAGGCCATCGTGCCCACCGCGATGCCGGCGGCGGCCACCAGGATGATCATTGCTCGTTTCATCGTCCCCCCCGGTATTGGGTCTTGGGTTTTCGCCGGCGCGAGTATAGCCGACCTTGCTGCGGGTTCACCCAGCGGCAGTTGCAGCGGCGGCAACTGTAACGGCGATTGGGGCATGTGGTTGTCACCGCCCGTGGTCGGCTGCGCATGTGGCTGTCACCGCCCGGGGCCGGCGGCGCCTGTGGCTGGCGACGCCTGGGGCCGGACGCCTGGGGGTGACGACGTGAGGGGTCGGCGACGCCTGTATACTCCTGGCCTCATGTCCCGCCGTCGTGACCGCCGAAATCGCCTCGTATCCTCCGGGCGTCCGCGATGAGCCGGGCGCGGCTGGCTGGCGTCGCGTTCGTTTTTTTGTGGTTCTTTATCGGCGGCATCGCGCATTTTGCGCTGACCAATCTCGAGATGCGGATCGTGCCGCCCGTCATCCCCTGGCCGCGGGCGACGGTGCTGTCGAGCGGAGTGTGCGAACTACTCGGTGCGGCGGGCTTGCTGAGCGCTCGCACGCGCCGCGCCGCCGGCATCGGTCTCTTTGCATTGACCGTCGCGGTGACGCCCGCGAACGTATACATGCTGCTGCGCGCGCAGGAATTTCCCGTGCCTTACTGGGCGCTGGTGCTGCGGCTGCCGCTGCAAATCGTGCTGCTCGCGTTGATCTGGTGGAGCTCGATTACACCCGCTTCGAGGAGTCGACTCGCGTGATCGTCGCTCTGATGTTGCTGCTGTGCATTGGGTTGGGGGTGGCTGCCTGGGCATTGGGCCCGTCGCGAATTTTGCTCGCCGGGGGCGTGGACCGCGACGAACGCTGGCCCTTGGCGGCGCGATCCGTGATGACGGCCCGGGAGCAGGAGCTTTTTCGCATGCTCGTTGAGTTGTATCCGGACCACGTGGTGCTGGCGCACGTAGCGCTTTCGCAGTTCATCGACGTGACCCCCGGAACCTCGGGGCGCAGCGGCTGGCGCAATCGATTTTCCCAGCTGGTGGCGGATTTCGTGCTTTGCACAAAGGATTTCAGCATCGTCGCCGTGATCGAACTCGACGATCTCAGCCCTCTCGGCACGGACCGCCGGGCATCGGATGCAAGGAAGGCATTTGCCGTGGCCTCCGCGGGCTTGCGGCTGGCGCGGATCGCGGCGGGACCGTTGCCGGCGCCGCCGGAGTTGCGGCGGCTGGTGGAGTTGACGGAGACGGCGGCAGCGGCACCACCGTCTGCCCCGTCTGGCGCTGCGCTCCCGGCTGCACACCCGGATGCGCTCGCGGCTGCACCGCGGCCGATGAGGCGTTCTGCCGCCGCGGCGGGCTTCCTCGGGGCGGTCGTCGTTGCGCTTGCCGTCGTCGGCGCGCGGTTGTTATATACGCGTGCGCATCCAGTGATCAGCGTGGATTCTGCGGCGCGATCCGCGGGGGCGGCGGAGCGGCCCGCGGTGCCGTTGGCGCCCGCGTTGGGGCCCGCGTCGGGGCCCGCGGTGCCGCCTGCGGTCTCGCTTGCCGAGATACCCGTGGTCGAAGATCCGGAGCAAGCGCAGCGGACCCGAGCGGCGGCGGAAAGGGCGGCCGTGGCGCAGCAGGCTGCGGTGGCACAGGAGAAGCGCAAGGAGCGCGCTTGGGCGGAGTTCTACAAGGCGGACGATTCGTGCGAGCACCCATCCGATTGGGCGGAACAGGTGGAATGCGGCAACCAATACATTCGTGCGAGGAAGGCATTCGACAAGCTCTGGCAGTCGCAGCAAGGCCGGCCCGGTGTGCAGAGTCTCGGGCAGAATCGTTCGCCATAGGAGGCTGTCTGAATGAGCTTCATGGCCGCTTCTCGGGCAGGCTGGTCGTGGCGGCGGTGCGGAGCGCGCGCGCATGACGTGGCAGCAGATCCTGCCGTTCATCTTTCTCGGCATTTCGCTCGCCGCCATTGCGTTGGAGGCGTCCTTGTGCCGGTTCGCGCTGGTGCGGGCTCGCTATCGCGCCGAGGATACCTGGGCGTCGCTCGGCATGACCGTGGGCAATTACCTGATGAACTTGATGATGGCCGGCATCGTTTTTGCCGGGCTGTCGTTCGCCTATCGCTTCCGTCTCTTCACCCTCTCGCCGTCATCGCCGTTGGCATGGATTGCGCTCTTCTTCCTGGATGATCTGACCTACTATTGGTTCCATCGAATCAGCCATGAGTGCCGTCTTTGGTGGGCCGCCCATGTCAACCATCATTCTTCGCAGGAATACAATCTTTCCACCGCGCTGCGTCAATCCTGGACGAGCGTGATCGTCGGCACATGGACACCGTGGATCCCACTCGCTTTCCTCGGTTTCCCGCCCGCGATGATCCTCGCTCAGCAAGGGTTCAATCTTTTCTATCAGTTCTGGATCCACACCGAATCGATCGACCGCATGCCGCGGTGGTTCGAGTTCTTGTTCAACACGCCATCGCACCACCGCGTGCATCATGCGGCAAACGCGCGTTATCTTGACCGCAATTACGCTGGAGTGCTGATGGTGTGGGATCGGATTTTCGGCACCTACGTTCCCGAGGATCCAGCCGAGCCGCCGCACTACGGCATCGTCAAGAATATCACCACATTCAATCCCATCCGGATCGCCTTTCACGAGTGGCTCGCGATCGTGCACGATCTGCTCACGGCGCGATCCGCACGCGAGGTGATCTTGCTCTTGTTCGGACCGCCCGGCTGGCGGCCCGACGGGCGGGGCCTGACCTCCAAGAGCATACGGGCCGCCTCGAAGCTGGCGTGACGCCCGGGATCGAATCCTGTTCGGTATCATTTCCGGCCGTTAAACCCCAGGCGTACCCATGACTGATTTGCTTCACTGGCTCCTGTCGTCGCAGAATTTCATGCCGCATGGCCACTGCTATTTATGGCAACCCGGCACCTTGTGGCTCAACGTCGGACCGGACGCGTTGATCGCGGCTTCGTATTACGCGATCCCGTTGGTCCTCTACTATTTCGTGCGGCATCGCAAGGCGGAACTCAGCTACGCCTGGGTGCCGCTCATGTTCGCCGCCTTCATTTTTCTCTGCGGGTCCACACACGCGATGGAAATCTGGACGGTTTGGCATCCAGATTACCGCCTTGCGGGCGCCCTCAAACTGCTTACCGGCTTGGTCTCGCTGAGCACGCTCATCGCTTTGATGTCGATCATGCCGCGCGCCATGATGCTGAGCACTCCGATTCAGTTGCAGGCGGAGGTGAAAGCGCGCACCGCGGACCTGGCGGAGGTGAACGCGCGGTTGCGCGCCGAAATCGATGCCCGTGATGTGGCGCAACGCCAGCTGCGGGATGCCGACCGGCGCAAGGATGAGTTTCTGGCGACATTGGCCCACGAGCTGCGCAATCCGCTGGCACCGATCCGAAATTCCGTGAAGTTGTTGGGTGCCGACGGCACCGACGAAACGCAGCGGCAGTTCGGGCGTGACGTGATCTCGCGGCAGGTGCATCGCATGGCGCTCCTGCTCGACGACCTGCTGGATGTCTCGAGGATCACGCTCGGGCGGCTCGAACTCAGGAAGGAACCGGTCGATTTGAATGCGCTGATCGACTCGGCCGTGGAGACCGCAAGACCGCTGATCGAAGTGAAGAAGCATTCGCTCACCGTCGATGTCCCCGCCGAACCGGTGACCGTCGAGGCGGACCCGCTGCGCCTCTCGCAGGTGCTGTCGAATCTGCTGACGAACGCGGCGAAATACACCGATGATGGTGGCCGCATCTCCCTTCATGCAACCGTGACCGCGGCAGGGCTGGTGGTGTCGGTCGCGGACAACGGCATCGGTTTCGAAGCCGACGCAGTGCCGCGAATGTTTGAAATGTTTACCCAGGTCGAATCCGCCATCGACCGCGCGCAGAGCGGTCTCGGGATCGGGCTTGCGTTGGTCAAGGGGCTGGTCGACCTGCATGGTGGCACGGTGCGGGCGAGTTCCGCCGGCCCGGGTCGTGGCGCCGAGTTCATCGTGAGCCTGCCGGCATCGGCTCTCCTCGCCGTCCCTGTGCGCCCGAACGCAATGCCCGCCGACGCGCGGCGCCCGGCGCGGCGGGCCCGCAAACTGTTGGTTGCCGATGACAATCGCGATTCCGCGGACTCATTGGGATTACTGCTCGAAATGTCGGGGTACGATGTGCGCGTGGCGCATACCGGTGCGCGAGCGATGCAGGCGGTTCAGGACGAGATTCCGGATGCAGCGATTCTGGACATCGGCATGCCCGACATGAATGGACATGAACTCGCGCGCTGGGTGCGCTCCTACGTCGCCGGCCGGCCGATCGCGTTGATTGCCATGACCGGGTGGGGCCAGGCCGCCGACAAGGAGCGTGCACGCGCCGCGGGCTTCGACCACCATCTCACCAAGCCGGTCGATCCCGATGAACTCGAGCGGCTCCTGGAAGCGTTGCTCGGGAAGATCCCCGTGACCGGGCCACTGTGAGCCGCAGGCCGTGCGGGGATTCAATCCCCGACACGCGCCGCGGTTTGGAGCTGCCCCGGCGCCGGCGGCGCGGGGCACGCGACTGGATTCCGCGTTGACATTCGGGTGCTCAGCTCGTCGCCTGGTTGAAATGGGTCATTTCGCTCCAGCGTTTGCAGCGGCGTTGCCCAGATCCGGTCTTGTGAACCGCAGCGCAGGCCAAACTCGAACAGTCGGCTCATGCGGTCTGGATCGAAGTCGAGGGGCCCACGGAACGGATAATCGTCCGGGATCTCGCTCATACGGATCTCCATGTCGAGCTCATCGGCCGTCAGCAGCGCGGTCTCGGCGGCCGAGCGAAGGCTGCTGCGCATGCTGACAACGAGGCCGCGCTTCAGCAGGGAAAACGTTTGTAGTCGCGCCGCATGTTCACGCGCGGCCAGCTGGCCATTCACCATCACGTACGTTTCGGCGCCACGGACCCCGTCGGCCACACCCGGCAGGATGGAGGCGACTTCCGGTGCAATGAACAACGAGGCGGTGGTACTGCCATCGACGTGCACCTCCTCGTAGATGCGGCCACCTTGCTGCACGCGGATCAAGGCCGGCGGAAAAATTCCGGGAATGCTGGCTGAAGCAACCAGGACGTCGCGGAACAGGCGCCGCGCCGGTTCGCCGCCGTGCCGTGCGATCTCCCCGAGGTTCCAGAGGACCGTCTGTTCACGGTCGAGATCCGTCGTTGCGACCAGCAGCAGCCGTCCCTTCGCCGCCTCTGCGGCCACGGCGCTGACGAGAGCGGGCGTGACGAATCGGTCGACCAGGTCCCGCAATGGCCGGCCGCGATACACGCTCGCGCCGAAGAACACCCCGAGCCATCGCGACTGCAGCAGGTCGCGGCTGGCCTCTCCGGAAAACGCCCGGCGGAGCTCGCCATCCCAATCGGAACCGAGGAACGCCAGCGGTGCAATCAAGGCGCCGGCACTGACGCCGGTGACGATCTGAAAGGTTGGGCGCGTTCCGGCGCGGCTCCAGCCGACGAGGGCGCCTGCTCCATAAGCGGCACCCGAGCCGCCGCCGGAGATCGCGAGGATGTGGATTTTGCCGTCCGCGGCGGAATGCGCCGCGCGCGCGACGATGTCCTTGGTCTCCCGTTGAAACCGGCGCCAATCGATTGACGCCGTGCGGACATTGGCGGAAAACCCAACGGGCGCCGGCAAATCGCCGGTCGGAGGCGCGTCGCGAGGCAGCGCCGCGCACCCGGCCAGCATCACCACGGCCGTGATGATGGCGAACCCCTGGCACACCTGCCCGAGAATCTTCATGTGGTCGGGCCAAGAGCAAGGCAGCCCCCTGCGGGCGGGCATGGAAATCTCCTCGTTGCCAAGTCCAAACTCGATTTGCCAGGCTAAACTATACCATACTGTATGGTTTTTTATAAACTTGCTTCTGCACCTGTGTAAAGCAAGAATCACGCGTTGGGGTGGCCAGGAAGACTCGCGTCACATTCATGCGTCCGACGGCTGTGGCTTTAGCGCTCCTCTGCGCTGCGATCGCGGGTAGCGCTGGCGCGCGCCATCGCGGCGGTGGGCAGCCGCCAGGGGAATTCGATTACTACGTGCTGTCGCTGTCGTGGTCGCCGGCGTTTTGTCTCGACGCGCCGGGCGCCGCCGAATGTAACGGGCCGCGCCGCTACGGGTTCATCGTCCACGGCCTTTGGCCTCAATATGAAAGCGGGTCGCCGCAGCACTGCGCTGGGCGGCACCGCGTGCCGGAGGAGGCCGTGCGGGGGATCATCGATTTGATGCCAGCGCGAAGCCTCATCGAGCACGAGTGGTCCGTGCACGGCACATGCTCGGGATTGGAGCCGATGGATTTTTTCGCGCTGGTGCGCCGAGCGTATCGGGAGGCGGTGGTCCCGCAGTTGACGACCCAATCCGTCGAACAACCGACCGCGGCGATCGCCGATGACTTCCTGCGCGCCAACCCACGCATGCCTGCGGCGGCCTTGGTCGTCACTTGTACCGGCGAGGGTGCTCCCCGGCTGCGCGAGGTCCGGCTGTGCCTCACGCGGGAACTCGTCGCACGCGAGTGCTCGCCATTCGTAATGCGCGCCGCCTGCCGGGCCCGCACGGTGATCGTCCCGCCGATCCGCTGACCGCCGGTTCAGATCTCGATCTGGCGCGATATCTCGATGACGTTGCGCGGCGGCAGATTGAAGCGGTCGATGAACTTGACGGCATTGCGATACATGAACGCGAACAGCGCGAGGCGCCCGCGGCGCAGGACACGGCTGCCGGGCTTGTGATGGACGAGGTCGCGGGCGCCGACGAAAATGGCGTGATTCACGTCGATCGTGGCATCGAGCCCTTTGATCTGCACCAGCGCGCGCCGTAAATCCGGAATCTCGAAGAACCCGAAGCGCGCCTCCACGCGCCACAGGCCGGGTCCGATGGCTTCGACGTGCGAGCAATTCGGTGCCGCGACGCGCGGCACCGATTCGAAGTGGACGGCGAGGGCGATGGACACGCGCGGCAGCGCGCCGCCGAATTTCACATGCTCCATGACGAGCGGCGGGACCTTGCTGCTGCTTCGCGTCAGAAAGACCATGGTGCCTTCGGCCCGCGGAATGCGGCCGGCCGCGAGATCGGCGAGGAAGGCCCCCGCCGGCCGGGGCAGGCGCGCCCGTGCGCGCCGGAGGGCTTCGACCCCGGTGCGCCACGTCACCATGAACAGGAACAGGATGGCGGCGAGACTGAGGGGCAGCCATCCCCCGTCGGCGATCTTCAGCAGGTTGGCCGCGAAGAACAGCAGATCGACGACGAAAAAGCACCCGCCGACGGCGAGAGCAGCCCGCAGCGGCCAGTGCCACACCTGGCGCATCGCCACGAACAGCAATCCCGTGGTGAGCAGCATGGTGGTGGCGACCGCGGTCCCGTAGGCACCCGCGAGGCGGTCCGACGTGCGAAATCCCACGGTGATGCCGATCGTCGCCGCCATCATGAGCCAGGTGACGATCGGCACGTAGATCTGGCCATAGATCCGGTCGGAGGTCTGACGAATTGCGACGCCGGGCAGCCAGCCGAGCTGCATCGCCTGCCGTGTCATGGAATAGGCGCCGGTGATGATGGCCTGGCTCGCGATGATCGTGGCGAGCGTGGCGAGCAATACGAGCGGATAGATCATCCAGTGGGGTGCGATCTGAAAGAATGGATTGCCGCCCACGGTGCCTTTTTCAATCAGAAAACCGATCTGACCCGCGTAGCTCAACAACAGCGCGGGCAATACAATGACGTACCAAGCCTGGCGGATCGGCACCTTGCCGAAATGGCCCATGTCGGCGTACAAGGCCTCGCCGCCGGTGATGCACAAGAACACGCCGCCGAGCACCGCCAGCGCGCCCGCTCCGAGGTGCCAGAGAAAGCGCACGGCGTAGCGTGGATCGATCGCTGCGAGAACGGCGGGATGGCGCAGGATTGCGATCAGCCCAAGAACCCCGATCACGCCGAACCAAAGCAGCATCACCGGACCGAACGCACGCCCGATCTTCTCCGTGCCGATGCGTTGGCCCAAGAACAGCACCGCGAGAATGCACACCGCCATCGGCATTACGAACGGCGTCAGATCGTCGGTCACGACCTTCACGCCCTCGAGGGCGCTCAGGACTTAAATGGCCGGTGTGATCACGCCGTCGCCATAGATGAGCGCGGCGCCGATCAACCCCATGCCCGTGAGCATCGTCCGCCCGGGCGTGAAGCCGTTCGCGCCGACGAGGGACATCAGCGCCAGAATGCCGCCCTCGCCGCCGTTGTCGGCCCGCATGACGAACACGCAGTATTTCAAGGAGATCGTCACAAGCAAAGTCCAGACGATGAGTGACAGAATACCGAGACCGCTTTCGGTGGTGAAGCGGCCGCCGGTCACCTCGACCACCGTCTGCAGCGTGTACAAAGGGCTCGTGCCGAGATCACCGAACACGACCCCGAGTGCCGCGAGACCCGCGGCGGCAACGGAGGATTCGCGGGCCTTGGATGGTGGGCGGTGCGCGCCGTGGGCGGGGGGTGTCTGATTCATCCGTTGTGAAAACCTAACACGCGGCTAGCAGCCTGTGAATGGCGGTCGGCCGGAGCCCCATGGCATCATGGCCTCATGGCCACACCGGCACCGAATTGACGGCGCGAGGGGGACCGTCCCGGCAACCGCCGGGGCGGATCTTGTTCGCCAGCTTGATCGGCACGACGATCGAGTTCTTCGATTTCTACATCTACGCCACGGCCGCCGTGCTCGTGTTTCCGAAGTTGTTCTTTCCGAAGGGCGATCCGGCGACGGCGACTCTCCAATCGCTCGCGACTTTCGCGCTGGCGTTTTTCGCCCGGCCGATCGGTTCGGCGCTGTTCGGTCATTTCGGCGACCGCATCGGGCGCAAGGCCACTCTCGTGTCGGCGCTCGTCACCATGGGCTTTTCCACCGTCCTCATCGGCGCCCTGCCCACGTATGAAACGATTGGCGTGACTGCCGCGGCGCTGCTCGCCGTGTGCCGTTTCGGGCAAGGACTGGGTCTCGGCGGCGAATGGGGCGGCGCGGTGTTGCTGGCCACGGAGAACGCGCCGCCCGGCCGCCAGGCGTGGTACGGGTGTTTCCCGCAGCTCGGGGCCCCGGCTGGATTCTTGTGCAGCACCGGTGTGTTTCTGGTCCTCACCAAAACCATGAGCGACGCGCAGTTCTTTCGCTGGGGCTGGCGCATCCCGTTTCTCGCCAGCGCGCTGCTCGTGCTGCTGGGCCTGTACGTGCGGCTGCAGCTGGTCGAGACGCCGGCATTTCGCCGCACCCTGGAGGAGGGCGGACGGGTGCGTGTTCCGCTCTACGTCGTCGCCTCCCGACACGCAGTCACGCTGGGTCTCGGAACGCTCGCGGCCACGGCCACGTTCGTGTTGTTCTACCTCATGACGGTGTTCGCGCTCAGCTGGGCGACCACGGCCCTCGGGTATCAGCGCCAGGAGTTTCTCGTACTGCAGATGGCGGCCGTGCTGTTCTTTGCCCTGACCATTCCGGTCTCCGCATTGCTCGCCGATCGCATCGGCGCGCGCATCACCTTGATTCTGGCGACGGTCGCGTTGATCGCCTTCGGCTTTGCGTTCGCGCCCCTGTTTGGAACGGGCACGCGTGCCGGCACGCTCGGATTCCTCATCATCGGCATGTGCGTCACCGGGTTGACGTACGGCCCGCTCGGCAGCGCCCTTGCCGAGCTTTTTCCGACGGCAATCCGATATACGGGAACTTCCCTGAGCTTCAACTTCGCGGGCATTCTCGGGGCGTCCGCCGCACCGTATGTTGCGACTTCGCTCGCCCGCAACCATGGTCTCGCCTTCGTCGGCTACTATCTGTCTGCGGCTGGGCTGGTCACGCTCGCCGCCCTGCTGCTGTTGCGGACGGATGGCCGCCCGTCGGCCGCCGCGCCACCGCCGCCTAACCGGCCCCAGCCGCCTAACCGGGAGTGGGGGCACCGTCCGGTTTGAGCGACGCCATGTCGATCACGTACCGGAATCGTACCTCGCCGTTTTCCACCCGCTGGTAGGCCACGTTGATCTCGGTGATGTCGATCAACTGGATGTCCGGACCAATGCCGTGCTCGGCACAGAAGTTCAGGACCTCCTGGGTGTCCGCGATGTTGCCGATGAGCGACCCGGCTACCTGCCGGCGGTGGAAGGCGACGGCCTGGTTGTTGACCGGGTCGAGCTTCTCGAGCGCGCCAACGACGCACAGGGCGGCGTCACGCTTCAACAGCGCGATGAACGGATTGATGTCGTGCCTCTGCGGAACGGTGGAAAGGATGAAATCGAAGCTCGCTTGGAGTTCATCGAGCGCGTCCGAATCATCCTCCAGAACCGCGTCGACCCCCAGGCGCGAAGCCTCCTCGAGTTTTTCCGGGCTTCGCGTGAAGAGCGTCACCTCGGCGCCCATCGCCTTGGCCAGCTTCGCCGCCATGTCGCCGAGGCCGCCGAAGCCAATCACGCCCACCCGCTGCCCGGGACCGACTTTCCAATGTTTCAAGGGTGAGTAGGTGGTGACGCCCGCGCACAGGATCGGCGCGGCCACCTCGGGCTTGAGCTGCGACGGGATCTTCACCACGAAGTCCTCCTTCACGACCAGCACGTTCGAATACCCGCCGTAAGTGTTGTCGCGCCCGTACATATTGTCCCCGCCGCGGGCTTTCGCCGCCGGTACCATCGGGCCGTTGTAGGTCGCCAGCCAGCTGTTGGGACCCTCGCAGTAGTTTTGATCGCCGGCCTTGCACGGAGCACACGCGCCGCAGCTGTCGATCATGCAGCCGACGCCCACGACGTCGCCGACGGCGTGCCGGCTCGCCCCGGGTCCGAGGCGGGTCACGCGCCCGACAACCTCGTGTCCCGGCAGGCACGGATAGACGGTGTTTGACCACTCGTTTTTCACCTGGTGAACGTCTGAGTGGCAGACTCCGCAATAGAGAACCTCGATCTCCACCTCGTGCAGGCCTGCCTGGTCACGCTCGAATTGGAACGGCTTCAGGCTGCTGAAGGAGTGGCGGGCGGCGTATCCGAACCCCTTCAGCTTGCCCAGCGCACCGGACCGCTCCCGGGGAAGCGGCGACGCGGAATCTTGGGTTTCGAGCGCCGACGGCGGCCGATCGTTGTCGAGGGCGATGTCATGGTCGGGCATGGTGCTGGCCATCGGGGTTCACCTGTGGGGTTTGGCTGCTGCCGTAGGCGGCCACCTTGGCCCCGGCCGCAGCCGGAGGCGAGGGATGACATTCCCATTCATCCGTGGGCGTTTGCCTACGCCCGATGGGTTATGCTTGAGCTTGGACGGCCTGCACTCAAATGGATGCGAGATGTCAAAGATTGTCGAGCGGACCCTCGATTGTTTCGAACTCTTTGCCGATCAGAAAAAACCCCTTTCGCTGACGGAAATTTCCCGTCTGCTCGGGATACCGCCATCGAGCTGTCACGATGTGCTGAAAGCCCTGCAGCAACGCGGATATTTGTATGAGCTCACGCCCCGCGGCGGCTTTTATCCGACGTTGCGGCTGTACGATCTCGCGCGTACGGTCGCCGACAACGATCCTGTCCTGGTGCGGGCGGAGTTGCTGCTGAAGTCGCTGCGCGACCGAGTTGACGAGTCGGTCACCCTGGCCAAGGTGAACGGCCTGCAGGCGACTTATCTGCTGACTTTCGAGTCGGCTCAGCAGTTGCGCATCAGTGTGAAGGTCGGCATGAATCTGCGCAGCGTGTATGCCACCGCCGCGGGCAAGGCGCTGCTGGCGAGTCTCGATGAACGCGCGCTCGGCAACTACCTGAAGTCGACTGAATTGAAGCCACTCACCGCCCATACGGTCAAGTCCGCCGCGGAGCTGCGCCGGCAGCTCGAGACGGGGCGCGAACGGGGGTATTTCGATAATCGCGAGGAGAGCATCGAGGGCGTGAGCACCATCGCCGCGCCTTTTCGCTGGCTCGATTCACTCTACATCGTGGCGGTGGCCGGACCGACCGCGCGCATCGAACCGAAACTCGCCTGGGCCCCCCAGCTCCTGATGGACGCCTGCAAGAATCTGGAGATGCGTTCGGAACCCGCGAAGACTTGAGGCTCCCGAGGGAACTCCCGGCGGTGCGGGCGGGCCCGGTCGATCGCTACGACCGCGCTCAGGCGATGGCGGCGTTCACCCACTGCGTGAGTGCGGCCGTGTTCATCGCCCCCGAGTGTCGCGCGACTTCCCGGCCGTCGCGAAACACGATGAGCGTCGGAATGCTGCGGATGCTGAAGCGTGCCGCCGGCGCCGGTTCCGCCTCGGTGTTGAGCTTGCCGAACCTGACATCCGGTTCGAGGCGGCGGGCTGTCTCCTCGAAAAAAGGCGCCATGGCAAGACAAGGCCCACACCACGGGGCCCAGAAATCGACCACGAGTGGCAGCCCGGTGCGGCGGATGTGTTGGTCGAGGTTCGCGCCGGTGAGCGTCACGGGCTTCCCCTCGAACAGCGGCACATGGCATTTCGGGCAACGCGGCGCTTCACGCAGACGCTCGTGGGGCAGACGAACCACCGAGTCGCAGTGTCCGCAAACGACGTGGATGGGCTCGCTCATGCTGGTCAGAACTCAAGATTGTCGATGAGCCGGGCAGGGCCGAGCCGGGCGGCGGCGAGGA
>Ga0302319_10016999_pt1 | contig 13355 bp, 15 predicted proteins | sample Bog_T0_2_FD_203319 | JGI IMG/M metagenome (GOLD analysis project Ga0302319, IMG submission 203319) | Peat permafrost microbial communities from Stordalen Mire near Abisko, Sweden - Bog_T0_2 | ecosystem: Environmental > Terrestrial > Soil > Wetlands > Peat | place: Sweden: Abisko, Stordalen Mire...
CACGGCCATCGCCCGCATCAAGCTCGCGAAGTCCTACCCGGTATGCACCCAGCCGTACGCCGTGCGCGCCGCCTGACCGGTCAGTACCCCTGTGGCGGGGTACTAGCCTAGCCCGGATTATTCACGAGCGCCCGCCCAAAGCTCATGATCCCCTTGCTACAAAGGGCGCTTCTCGGCCTCCAGCGTACGGATAGTGAGGAGGATTGGATGAGCCGCATGCTGCGAAGAGCCGCGGGCGAGGTATCGGTCGCGTAGCCGCGCAAGGATAAGCATCGATGCGCCGAGCGCGTCCGCGGGGACGTGTGTCCCTGGCGTCGACCGAGCTCGCGAAGGTGCCGTTCGGGACCCTTCCGTCCACCCCTACCGGACGAGCGACACCACGGTGGGACGAGCGCCACCACGGTGGAGTGGTGGTCACGACGCGGATTCTCTCATGAGGGGAGGGCGCGACGGAAGCGGGCACCTCCCTCCGGCCGGGCTCGGGGCATGATCGGCCTCAGCGGGCCTGCGGGGGGTGCCCGCTTCCGTCGCTTGGGGCTGGGGGGGAGAGGGCGCTCTCGCCGGGGAGACGGAGGCTCGGGAATTCTACCGGACGCAGCGGAACCCGAGGTCGGCGTAAGTCTGCGACGGGGGGAGCCCGTGGCCGCGAGCTGCGGCGCGCAGTTCGAATGCGCGTGTCGAGTCCCAGGCACCGCCGCGACATATCCGGCCGTCGCCGTAATCGGTTGCGGTCCACTCGGATACGCTCCCCACAAGGTCGTGAATCCCGCCCGGCGCGTCGCCTGCCGGATAGCTCCCGACGGCGCATGTCCCTTCCTGCCGCGACCGCGACCAGCACGCCTGAGATCCGGGAACGTCGTCCCCCCAGGGATACACCGTCCCCCGACGCTGCCCTCGCGCCGCCCATTCCCACTCCTCTTCTGTCGGCAACCTCTTCCCTTGGGCGCGGCAATACTTCGACGACTCCGCCCAGTCCACGCAGTTCATCGGATGACTCCCCCTGCCAGCGGCTCCGTAGTTGCACAGGAAATCTGCGGAGAAGGATTCGCCATTGTACGTCCGCTGCCCCGGGTGGTCTTCCGTGCACTGCCCCGCCCGTACGCACGCCGTGTACGCGTCCGCGGTCACCTCAGTGACGTCCATGCAGAGCGGCTGCACCGTCACCGTGTCATGACGGTCCCCCGGCGCGAACGTACCGCCCGCGAGCCCCGCCATCCCCGCAGGGCAAGGGTGGACGCATCCCTCTCCCACCGACACCAGACCTGCGGGACACGTTGGCGCCCCGACACACGTCGATCGAGACGCGACCCACGCCTGACCCGGCCAGCAGCAGTGGACTCCGTCCGGCGTCCGCGCCCGCCCCTCCTGGCACGCGGGCAGCTCGCACGAGGACGCTGTCGCGACGAAGCCCGCCGGACACTGCGTCGGGGTCCCCACACAGCCCCCCGCCCATCCCTGGCCCGGCCAGCAGCAGTGCCCGGCCGTGTCCGTGTTCCGCACCTGACCACCTGTGCATGCTGCGGGCGCGGATGGCGCTGCAGGAGGCGCAGGCGGCGCCGCGGGGGCTCCCGGGCAGCAGCCGTACGAGTCGCGCTTCGAGGCGTCGCAGGAGCGATTGCATGGGGCCTGCGCGATGCTCCGATGGGGAAGGGCCAGCGCGAGGGCGACCGCGAAGAGGATGGTGGCGGCGAGAAAGCCACGAGCGAGGCGGGCGCGTTCCATGGGTGCGCACGGTATCGTGAGCGACGGGGGGAGCGTAGGACAAGCTAGCGGCGCGGGCGCGAGAACGAAGCGCATACGTCGGCTTACATAAGCCTTCTACTACCTATCCGGTTGACTCAGCATCGTACAACATGTCGTAGGTCGTGGGGCCGTGCTGCGTCGCGAGTCCGAGCAGCGATTGGAAGGCGGCCATCGGCGTGCGACGCCGGTTGAACCGGAAGACGAACTCGTCAAGGTAACGGGGGAGATGCTGGCGGCTCACGCCGTGGTGGGTACCGAGGAGCCATGTCTTGAGGTGGGAGAAGACGCGGTGAACGCGAGGGAAGAGGACGGGCGCGTTCTTCCCCTTCCCTTGTGTCGTCGGTCGGTGGTCGTAGCCCTGGGCGCGAAGGGGAGCGTATGGCTGCCAGCCATCCGTTATCACGGTGCTACCGGGTGCCACTGCGCCCTTGACGAACCCGACCAACGAGACGCCCGAGACGTCCACGACTGTCCCAAGCCGCACGCGTCCAGAGCCCCGACCGCGAACCTCCACCGGCCGCGACGACGATGGCCTTGGTGCTCTCCCGCTTGCGACCGCCTGATACCTGCAAGCTCGGCATTGAAGAAGTCCTCTCTCGTGGACCGCATATGCCTCGGGATGACGGCACTGTGGACAGCGGTAGCCATCGGGCCATCGCGATGCGAGGAGATACTCACGGCACGCCTCCTCCGTGGAGAAGCGACTCTGGAACTCGGACAGCGTTCGCGGAAAGTCAGGGCGCACCGAAGGCTCGAACACTACCCCTTGGGGCTAGCTGAGTAAACCGGATAGGTAGTAGCCTTCTTACGGGAAAAACGCCCCTTCCGTCCACCCCTACCGGACGAGCGACACCACGGTGGGACGAGCGCCACCACGGTGGGCTGGCTACTGGGAAGGGGAAAGCGCTTCGCGAACTCGTCGATCTGCCGCAGCACGACGTCCATCGACGCCCGCACTGCGATGAATGAGACCGGCACGCCTAGTGGGTCTCCACGATGGCGCGACGAATTCGTGACGGCGATCTTGTCGTCGGAGCTCTTCCGTCATGCCAGCGAACCTTCCGATTGAGGCTGTTCCCACCCGCCGACCGCGTCGAACGCTGGATTCTCCTGGAGACGGGCGATGGCGGCTCTCGAGGCTACTCCCGTACGCGGCCGTACTCTGTGGGTTCGCTGTCTCCGGATGCTCGAGCAGCTCGAGCCTCACTGCGCCGCCCGACGCAGGGTCGAGGGCCACGTCCACCGACGCAGGGTCGAAGGGGAAGCCGACCGAGGCCGGATCGATGGCCACGCCGATGGAGGCCGGATCGACGGTCTCGGTGGTCACGGGACCAAGCGGGGGGACGGTGACCGGGCAAGGGGTGATGCTCGACATCCCTGCCGGGGCGCTCACCGCCAACCAGACGATCACCATCACAGCCACGAGCGACTCCCCGCCTCCCGGCGTCACCGCTCTCTCTCCATTGTTCGAATTCGGGCCGTCCGGGCTCACCTTCCAGGTGCCGATCACGGTGCACTTCGACCTCACGTCGTCCGGGAGCAACCCGGTCATCATGTGGTCTGCGGCGACCGCGAGTGGCTTCGCGAGCGTGGCGACGTCGGTCGTCGGGAGCGTCGCGAGCGGTCAGGTAACGCATTTCAGCGGCGGATTTGTCGCCGACGAGCCTCGAAGCTGCAGCGTCCCCGCGGCACCGCCCTGCCCGGCGTGCGACACCGGCCCGTGCACGGGGGCCACTCCGTTCGCGTATTGCGTGTCGGGGACCGAGGGGCACCCAGGCGGATGTGTCACGCAGCCATCGTGCACCTGCGTCGCAAAGAGCACCTGTAGCGCGGCTGGAAACGGTTGCGGTACGGATTGCTCGGAGACATGCGACGCTTCAGCGCCGTACGCCGTCTGCATCTCGGGGAACGGCACGACCACCCTCGGCCAGTCGCAGCCGACATGCACGTCGATGGCATCTTGCTCGTGCAGCACCACGCAACCAGGCGAAGCAGACGCAGGCGGGGTCGATGCTGGCGGCGCCGGTGGGACAGGCGCTCCCGATGCGGGCTGACGGCTCGATGTTCCGCTTCGTCAAGCGCTCGCTCCCCGCGCTGCAGGCCGTCGCAGTCGTTGCGCTCGCCGCGCCCGCGCTCGCGGCGCCCGTCGCTCCTCGACCAGTGTGCGAGGTCGATCGCGACTGCCCGAACGACGATGTATGCCGGAGCGGGCACTGCGCCACCGCCCCGCGTCACGCTGCGCCGCCGGCTCCACCACCGCCGGCTGCGGTCCAGCCGGTCGTCCCCGAGCTTGCGGCTGCACCGCCGCCCAGGGGAGTCGCGGAGCTGCCGGTCAGCCTCATCCCGGGGACGGTGCCCACCCCCGCGCACGTCGATGCACGCGGCCTGCTGGAGTTTGCTCCCGCGATCGGTGCGTTCTGCATCCTGGGCCAGGAGTGCGCGGTCGAGCTCAGGGCGGCGCTCGGCTTCGGCTTCGGCGACGTGCACGTGAACGGCATCTTCGGGCCGAGCGGCTCCGCCGCGTCTTCCTTCCCGGGTCCGCCGTCCAACCCACCGTTCGGCGGTGCGGGCATCGGCTTCGCCCTCGGCAGCCCGTTCTTCCAGCTCGGCGGCGCCACGAGCCCCGTCGCGCTCGCAGTGCGCGGCGGCGCCGAGGTCATGATCCTTGTCGGCAGCGTGTATGCACAATCGGGGGACGGCAACGTCGGCTTGAAGGCGACGCCGCTGGAGCTGTCGGTGGCGATCGCGATGACGCACACAGTCTCCCTCGAGGTGCGCGGGGCGTTTGGGTTCGTCGTGATGCAGGTCTGGACCACCAATCCGCTCCTCGTCGCTCCAGCGACGGAGACAACTCTGGGGCTCAGGTTCTGATCATGACGACGCGAACTCTCTCTTTCGCCGCCGTGGCGGTCGTCCTCGGCGCGTGCTCCCCCGCGATCGTCCCGCTCCGGGTCGACGCCTTCCCCGGCGCCCAGGTCACCATCCAGGCGGGCGTGGGCACGCCGGAGGTCAGGGCCTCCTCGCCTTTCGCCGGCAGCTTCGAGGGGACGAGCGAGGGGCGCCGCGCGCCGTATCACCTCGTCTTCGATCTCGATGAGACCACCGCTCGTGCGCTCGGCGGCACGCACGCCGTCAGGGTGACCGGGCTGCTCTGGGTCAGCAAGCCAACGGACGCTTCGCGTGGCGTGACGCTCCGGGTCACGCCGACGCCCGAGCGCATGAGCATGCTGCTCCGCGGCGAGGTCAGCGAGATCTCGGCGTTCGTCGCCGACCCTGCGAAGGCCGAACATCTCGTGCTCCTCGTCCTGCAGCTTGGAACGCACTAGCCGTGCGCGCTCCGAGTGCGTTCATCCTCGTCGCGGCGAGCGGTTGCGGCGGCGCCGCCTCGCTCGCCGTCAGCAACGGTGGCGCCGTTATGGCGTCGGGGCATTGCACGGACGCGACGATCGTCGATCGCGGCAGCGGGATGCAGGTGCTCGCGCCGGGCACGGCCGGCTGTGAAGCGGGGACCGGATATCTCGTCGCCGAGCGCGCTTCAGGGGTGGTCTGGCAGATCGGCGGGTCGGCGTGGGAGGGGCCAGTAGTCGCCAACCCGGTGGTGGTGCTCATCCCGGATCACACGCTTGGCTCGGGCGAGGCCGCGAAGGGTCTCACCACAGGCGGGGGCGGGGGTGGCCTCACGTCGGGTGGCGACGCGAAGGGTCTCGAATCGGGCGGAGGGGCGAAGGGTCCCGAGACCGCGAACGCGCTCGTGTCCGGCGGCGACGCCGGGCAGGTCGTCGAGCTCCGGAAGACCGTGTCTCGTGCGCACGCTGCCGCTGGCGACTCCGTGACGTTCACCCTGGTCGCGACGAACGTCGGGCATGTACCGCTTGCTCGCCTCGTCATCGTCGATCGTCTGACCCACGAGCTCAAGCTGACGAACACGGATGCAGTGACGACCCCGCTCAAGGATGGGTCGACCGTGCTCCTGTGGACGTTCGCGAGGCCGGTCGCGCCCGGCGAGAGAGTCCGGGTCGAATTCGCGACGGTCGTCCCGTGACTCAAACGTCGCTTCGCCACACGGCTGCCGCCAGCTCACCACGGCTCTCGACCTGGGCCTTCTCGAACATCGCCGTCAGGTGGACCTCCACAGTGCGCTCGGCGATGCGGAGTGACGCGGCGATCGTCCGGTTCGTCAGCCCTTCGACCACCAGCTGGAGCACCTCCGATTGACGAGCCGTGAGCGACCACCGCGCCGAGGCGAGCGCCACGCGCGCGAGGCTGGAGGGCTCGGCGCCGGGACGCGCGATCACCATGCACCGCGCAGGCGTGCCTGGTGAGACGACGGGCGTCACCGCGAAGCTAGCGTTCCCGCGCCGCCGGATCGCTTCTCGCAGAATGTCCCTGCCTGCGCGCCCCTCGCGCGTCAGCCAGAGCCGCGCCATCGCGTTGGCTTCGATGGGAGCTCCTTGCAGGCTCGTGATGAACGCGGCGGCAGGGATCGCGTCCAGCGCAGCATCGAGCAAGGCCCGGGTGGTCCGTCCGGTTGCGAGGAGGCGCTCGACGAGCAGACGACGACGCAGCGCGGGGACGAGGCGCTGGAGCGTGCGGCGCTCGATATCGCCGAACTTCGATTCGCGGAACGCCCCGACCCACGCGAGCAGCGAAGGGCCATCGCAGACCAGGACGCGGAGGTTGTCGGCCGAGCCCATCCCGACGCGCGGGAAGAAGTCTCGCGCGACGGGGACGTCCCAGCGGTCGCGTCCGCCGATGAGGCGTATGACGCGGTCGAGATCGAGGGCCACGTTCCGCTGGTCAGGCTGCGGGAAGATGGGGTTGTACCCCGTCCAGTCGATCCCCTCCTGCGTCGAGACGAACGCGTCGAACGTGCTCAGGAAGCCCGGGGCAGGGCGCCCGAGGACGCTGTGCTCCACGCGAACTCCGCTACCGTCGTTGCGCGGTCCGAAGACGATCGAGAGCGGAACGTCGGCCTGGAGAAGCTCGGCCAGCGCCGGCGTCACCATCGTCAGCGCGGGTGGACCGCCGTCGACGAGCGTGGCCAGGTCGCTCTCGATCTCGCGCACGCGCACGATCACACGCTCGGGAAGACGCGGCATGAAGTGCTATCGCTTCACGCACGCGGGGTCGCGTCGAGCCAGCCGGTCACCGACGGACGGCCTTGGGACGCGTCGCTCGGAACGTCGGCGAGAGGAACCGCTCGGGCGCGACCAGGTCGCCCGTTCCGGTGGTCGTGAACGCAAGCGACATGGGGCTTTTCTCGCGGGTGGGAGCGGTGGTGGCGGCACCTTCGGGGCGTCCATGGACGCTTCCGGGAAAACTTGCGGAGAGGGCGGGATTCGAAGCCGTCCAGGCGTCCCCGGTTGTCGCCGCATCGCTGGAGTGTCGCGCACTTACGCCTCCCGCTCCAGCTGCAAATTGTGCCGATGCAGCACTGAACGGGGACGACTTGGACCGTTCCTTGGACCATCACGGCGAGGGCGGCGAGCGGGCCGCTGACCCTGTCGAGGTCGCCCTGGCCACGACCGCGCCTCGGCGGCCGGGCGGTACGACGTCGTCATCCAGTTGGCCCGGGAGCTCGAGGCCAGGCGGACGGCGCGGGCAGGGAACGTGGTGCGGCTCGAGGACGAACGCGCCCGGCGGGGGACCTGACCGACCTCGCCGCGTGATGCTCCCGTACGGCCGGGAAGGCTCCGCGGCCGGGGCCGGTTGTCGCTTGGAACATCGACGGCCCCGCCGCCCGCCATTTCGTGTAACACCATGCTCGTGACGGAAACGAACCGGCACTACAACGCCCCCCCGCTCGAGGAGGCCATCTTCGAGCTGTTCGTGGTTCCGCCTGGCGTTTGGCCGTCCACGGGCGCCGAGGACATCGCGAAGCTCCTGCCAGCCTACTCGGGGAAGCGCGAGGATCTCGAGCAGGTCAACCTGGCCATACAGCTCGGCCCAGGACGGTCGGTCGGCCAGGCCGTGAACCCCGCGGCGCGCCGAACCCGGCTCTGGACCCCGGAGGAGACACGGGCGGTGCAGCTGGGGCCCGAGATGTGCACCTACAACGTCCGGCGCCCCTACGGTCACTACGAGGACCATCGAGCGGCGATTCGCGACCTCTTCGCCGCATACCTCGCGGTGGCCAAGCCCAAGCAGCTGGCCTGGGTGGGGCAGCGGTACATCAACTGAGCGTAGGACAAGCTAGCGGCACGGGCGCGAGAACGAAGCGTTCACATCAGCTTACAGAAGTCTTCTTACGGGAAAAACGCCCCTTCCGTCCACCCCTACCGGACGAGCGACACCACGGTGGGACGAGCGCCACCACGGTGAGACCTGACGCCTCTCCTCGGGCGAGTCGGCTAGACGCACACCGGCTCGCCACGAGCGCTCACCGCTTCACCGTGTTCGCGCAACCGACGCGCCTTGATTTGATTACGGGTGGAGGGAATTCTGTGGCTCGCGCCCGGCCGCCCCAGCCTCGCCCAGCTTGCAGTCGTGGATAGAGGTGGACGCCGCCTATGAGCCGCAGGCGCAGCACGCCGGAGCGGTGCAGGTTGTTCCGGCATCGGCGTTCGTAGACGTAATGGTCATCGCCGCGCTGCAGGTCGCGTGGGGCGTGCTCCCCGAGCACGTCACCGAGCAACCGGCACCACAGGTGGGGTCGGAAGGCTCGCTGCAGCTGCTGATTGCTACGCAAGCGCAGGTTGCCGGAGTGGTGCAGGTGTTCCCGACTCCATGGCCCCCGGCCGACACCGCTGAAGTGCACACGGAATAGGGGGTAGCCCCGGAACAGGTGACCGAGCACCCGGCTCCGCAGGTGGGGTCGGACGGCTCGCTGCAGCTGCTGTTTGCTGCGCAAGAGCAGCTTGCCTGCGTAGTGCAGGTGTTCGCGACTCCAATGCCCCCGGCGACCACCGAGGGGGTGCACGCCGCGTAGGGCATGGCCCCGGAGCACGTCACCGAGCAACCCGCTCCGCAGGTGGGATCGGCTGGCTCGCTGCAGGCTTCCACCTGGGACCCGCACGCGCTGCCCGACCCGGACCCGATCTCCGAGCCGGAACCGCCGCCCGACCCGGAGCCGCTGCCCGACCCGGAACCGGATCCGCTACTCGATCCGGAGCTGGCGCTGGAGTCCGATCCGCCATCGCCCGGAACACCTCCATCCCCGGCCACCACGCCGGACAAGGCATACGGGGACAGGTGCGTCGTCTGACCCGAGATCGTGTGCGCGGACGGGTTCACCACGGTGGCCGCAATCGGCTGCCAGGCGCTGGAAACGACCGTGCTGACCGCGAACTCGGCGGCGGGCTTGCCTCCAAATTCAGCATCCGAGTAGGCGAGGGTCAGGGTCACCGGCACGCTGAACTTCGTGCCCGTCGGGCCAATCTCCCAGACCTGACCCACGGCTCCAGGCACGTTCGATGTCGAGGGAGTGATGGTGATCGTCACACTCGTCGTCAGGGCCCCCGCAGGGACGCTCAGGGTGGCCGTACCATTGCTCGTCCTGACCGTTCCGCCCATGCTCCCGAGGTTCGCGGAGGCCGACGCGTTCGAGCCCCCATCCGTCCCACTGCCGGACGCGTCGGTCTTTGCGGTGGCGCCAGAGCCGCCGCACGACAGGGGACCTCCGGCGGCGAGGAGGAGCATGACGCGCAGGGCGCCGCGAACGGAGAATCGGCTCGACATGGTGGCACGATCGCACTGCAGCTTCGGCCGAACCATCGTGGAAAACCGCAACCGCCTGCTTGCAGGACGAGACACTGTGACCGGTACGTACGTCGACCGCTTGGTGCTGCTCGAGTGGCTTCGGGGCGCAGAGGCGCCTACGCTCGCGGGGATGAAGCTGCCAGGGGCGCCGTCCTGACCCGTCCGGCGACCGGTCTCCTGCTGCTCCTTGCGGCGGCGTGCGGTTCGCGGACCGGCCTGGACCTCGTCGACCACAGCAGCGCTGTCCGGCCCCGTGCAAGCTCCGGCAGCGCGAGCTCCGGCCCGTCATCGTCCGGCAGCCTGAGCTCCGGCCCGTCGTCCTCCAGCCGCACGACCTCGAGTCAGAGGAGCTGCACCGTCTCTGCCGACTGCGCCGCACCCGAGTTCTGCTGGCTCGCCGAGTGCGTGACGCTGACCGCGGTGAGCGTGTTCGATGGGGACACCTGCGCGCTCACCAGCCAGGGCGGCGTCCAGTGCTGGGGCGAGAACACAGCCGGCCAGCTCGGAAACAACTCCAGCGTCGCCAGCAGCGTGCCCGTCCCTGTCTCCGGCCTCGCGTCGGGCGTCGCCGCCATCTCGGTGGGGGGAAGCTCCGCGTGCGCCGTGACCACGTTGGGTAGCCTCGTGTGCTGGGGCGACAACAGCGTCGGCCAGCTCGGAAACAACTCCATGATCGCGAGCAGCGTGCCCGTCCCGGTGCCAGGCCTGGCGTCGGGCGTCGCCGCCGTCTCCGTGGCCCTCGGCGCTGCGTGCGCGTTGACGACGGCCGGCGCCGTTCTCTGCTGGGGGAGGGGCGGCAACCTCATCCCCAGTGAAGTGCAGGGGCTCTCCTGTGGCATCGGTGCGATCGGCGTGAGCGGGACAGACTGGTGTGCGCTGAGCGAAGCGGGCCAGGTCCTCTGCCTGGGGGACGACGAAGAGGGCCAGCTCGGGGACGGCTCCGAGACCGCGACCAACGTGCCCGTCGCCGTCTCGGGCCTGACGTCGGGCGTCGCCCAGATCGCCGCCGGGCTCTACTTCGAGTGCGCGCTGACGGCGGCGGGCGGCGTCCTTTGCCTGGGCGCCAACGAAGAAGGGGAGATCGGGAACAACTCCACTGCGCGGAGCGGCGTGCCGGTCGCCGTGTCGGGCCTCTCGTCCGGGGTGACGGCGATCTCCGCAGGCTTCGAGTTCGCGTGCGCGGTGACCTCGGGGGGGAGCGTAGGACAAGCTAGCGGCACGGGCGCGAGAACGAAGCGTTCACATCAGCTTACATAAGTCTTCTTACGGAAAAACGCCCCTTCCGTCCACCCCTCCCGGACGAGCGACACCACGGTGGGACGAGCGCCACCACGGTGACCCCTTCCAAAGGCGCACCCGTCCCCGCTCGGACGCGCGCACGCGACCGACGACCCACGAGCACCGCTACCCGAGCGCGAGCTCGAGCTGCGCCTGGTCCGGTTCGCCCGCGACGTCGTCCGTCGGGTCACGCGCCCTGGCTACCTCGGGCGCCTCGGTCGGCACGCCGATGTGCGCCAGGATGCGTGACACTGACGCCCGCTCGGTGACCGCCGCAAGGACGCGGAGGCGCCCGTCGCACTTCGGGCACTTGAGCACGTCGACGTCGAGCGAGCGCCGGAGCAGGCGTGCCCAGTCCATGCGCGGCGTCGCCGCGTAGAGCACGCCGCCGAGCAGACGGTCCCAGTGGCGTACAGAGAGCACGTGCGCGGTCAGGCGATCCACGTCGCCCGGGGTGCGCCCTTGCGGTGATCGCGGTGGGGTCGAGCGGTGGACTTCGCGTCGCGTCCGAGGAACCCCGTGCTTCGTCGCCACGCGCCCGTCCTCGGGTCTCGCGTCACTCGCCACGGCTCGTCTTTGTGTGGACCGCGGGCGGTGGTGGTCTGCACCTGGACGGGGCTTCCCTTGGCCTCGGCACGATCTCTTTCCTCCACGCGCTCCTCGGCCCCAGCACTCCTGCATACCTCACGAGCGGATACCGCGGCGGGGGCACGAGCGCCGCGAGCCTCGCGAGGCACTCCATCGGGTCCATGATCCGGTGCTTCGCGCGGGGGCCGCGCACGTACTTGAGGTGATACGCGACGAGCCCGCCGCGCAGCCTCCGGAACCGCTGCATCGAGACGGCGGGCCTTGCGGCGTAACGGCACAGCTTCTCGTGTCCTTCGTCGTCGCCGGCCGGGATGCTCACGCCGGCGTGCAGGTTGAATCCCGCGCTCTCGACCGCACCGTCCATGCCTGGGCGCCCCGAACCGTGGTCGCTCTCGTCGCGCTCCTGGTCGGCGCCGAGGATCCGGGTCTGTCCGCGCGCCATCGCAATCGCGGCGCATGCCTCGAGAGCCGTCTGCGCCGTGGGCTCCTGCGATCGCTCCTCCGCAGGCAACTCGTCGATATGGCCATTGCCCCGTAACCATGCGAGCGCGCGAGCACGGACACGCTCGACGATTGCGGCGAGCTCGGCGTGGGACGGCGGCGCTGCCGCGTGGAACTGGACGCGGCTGTCCGTTGAGCGCGTCCACACCCCGTCGACCAAGATGACGTGAAAGTGCACATTGAGGTTGAGGCTCGAGCCGAAGCGCTGCACGAAGTTGATCGCCCCGCACTGTGTTCGTTCGAGACTGCGACGCCTGGCGCGCATCCGGTAGCTGGCGAAGATCGCCTCGACGAAGATCCGGCCGAGCGCGGTCAGGACTGGCGCCTCGACCGCGGCCAGGAGGCGCAGCTCCCACGGGAGCGAGAGGACATATTGCCGGACCGGCACGTCTGGCAGGACTCCGTCGACCACCGCAGCCGCGGTATTCGCCATTCGCCGGCCTGCGCAGCTCGGACAGAGCGTCCTCGACTTGCACGTGAACGCGACCAGGAGGTCATGGCCGCACGCGTCGCAGCGGGCTCGCACAATGCCGTGCGCGAAGACGCCGCACTTCAGGTACGCGCGCAGCTCCTCCTCGACGTAGCGAGGGAGCCCGCGCTCGTACCGCTCGCGGGCGTAGGCCAGGAACGTCTTGAGGTGGTCGCGGACGAGTGCGTAGAGGGCGGTCTCCGTCGGTCGACGCAAGGCGGCGTGCGCTCTGGGAGGCGACGACTGATGCATCTGGTGCCGTTTCGAACCGTTCGCGTCGTTTCGTGCCAAAATCCGGCGTGACGGGACCTGGGTAAGGGTTCTCGAAAAGGTCCGGCGCTGTGCCGGGTCGTTCGGGGGCCCAGTGAGGTGCTCCATGGCTGGTCGTTCAGTGGTTGTCTTGAAGCTGTCCCCGCGTGTGAAGAACGTGATCGCGTTCGCGCAGAACGTCGCGACGTCGATCAGCAGTAATCCACACTTCCCGTCTCCGACTCCCAGTCTTGCGACCTTTCAGGCCGACGTCGCCGCGCTCAATACGGCGGAGACGGCGGTCCTGTCGCGCTCGAAAGGGGCGGTCGAAACGCGGAACGCCAAGCTTGCGGTCGTGCGCACCGACCTCGATAACCTGAGAACCTACGTGCAGAGCGTGGCCGCAGTGGCCGCGCCGAGCGACGCGGAGGCGCTCATCGAGAGCGCAGGAATGACCAGCCGCAAGGTCACCCTGCACGACAAGCCGGCCGTTGCTGCAAAGCAGGGGTCGGTCACGGGCACCGTCAACCTCGCCGCGAAGGCTGCGGCGAAGAAGGCGGCGTACACCTGGCAGTACTCGACCGACCAGAAGACCTGGACCACCGTTCCTCAGACGATGCAGTCGAAGACGGGGATCTCGGGCCTGGTGGGCGGCACGACGTACTACTTCCGATTCCAGTCTGTGACCAAGGCTGGCGTCGGGGATTGGAGTCAAACGGTCGCGCTGATGGTGAAGTAGGTAGAGCGGAGCAGGGTGGCGGTGCAGCCCTCCCGGGGTCCCTTCGCGGGGCCCCGGGAGGGGGGTTGGCGGCGGCGAAAGAGACGAGAG
>Ga0302319_10017000_pt1 | contig 13355 bp, 8 predicted proteins | sample Bog_T0_2_FD_203319 | JGI IMG/M metagenome (GOLD analysis project Ga0302319, IMG submission 203319) | Peat permafrost microbial communities from Stordalen Mire near Abisko, Sweden - Bog_T0_2 | ecosystem: Environmental > Terrestrial > Soil > Wetlands > Peat | place: Sweden: Abisko, Stordalen Mire...
CACGCCCTCCATGCTCGTCGCCGGAGGGCCCGAGCGCCAGGACTCCGTCGCCAACGCGCTCTCCGCGCTTCCGCCCGACATCAGCCACGTCTTCATCCACGATTGCGCCCGGCCGCTCGTGCGGCCCGAACAGCTCGTCGCGCTCTACAAGGCCGTCCTCAGGGACAAGGCGGTGGTGCTCGCCCACCCCGTGACGGACTCGATCAAGGAGCGCCGGCACGGCTCCCGGCTCCGAACGCTCGACCGCTCCCTGCTCTGGGCCATGGAGACGCCCCAGGTCTTCGAACGGGACCTGATCGCCCGTGCCTATGCCCGCGTGGGCGCACGCGGCATAAGGATCACCGACGACGCGGCCGCCGTGGAGTTGCTCGGCCGGCCGGTCGCGATTGTCGAAAACCCGAGGCCTAACCCAAAGCTCACGACTCCCGCCGACCTCGCGTACCTGGAATTTCTCGTAACGAACCCCTGACCATGACACTCCGCGTCGGCCACGGCTACGACATCCACCGGCTTGTCCCCGGGCGCCCGCTCGTCCTCGGCGGCGTGCGCATCGCCTTCGAACTCGGACTCGAGGGCCACAGCGACGCCGACTGCCTCACCCATGCCATTTGCGACGCGCTCCTTGGCGCCGCGGGGCTGCCCGACATCGGGCATCATTTCCCCAACACGGATCCATCGCTCAAGGACATCGACTCCCAGATCCTTCTTCGCAGGGTGGTCGGGGAGCTGAAGGCGCGCGGCTTTGCGCCCGTCAATGTCGACGCAACCCTCATCGCGGAGAGGCCGAGGATCCAGCCCGTGATCGCCGCGATGAAATCGGCCCTGGCTGCGGCGACGGGGCTTCCCGCCGGCGCCATCGGCATCAAGGCGACGACAAACGAGGGCGTCGGCGAGCTGGGCCGCGGTGCGGCGATAGCGGCGCATGCCGTGGTCCTGATCGGGAGCGCCTAGCGGGGCCGCCATGCGCCTGTCTGCGGCATTCTGCGCGCTGGGCCTGTTGTCGGCCGCCGCCCCCGGATGTTCGCGGCGCGAAACAGCCGTGGAGCGGGGCGATCGGGACCAGGTACTCCACCGGGGCCTCGGCTACGAGGTGGCGACGCTCGACCCGCAGCTCGCCGCGGGCATCGCCGAGCAGGATGTCGACTCAGCGCTTTTCGAGGGGCTGGTGTCGGAGGACCCCCGCGACCTCCATCCCGTGCCGGGAGTGGCGGAAGGATGGGAGGCGTCCCCGGACGGACTCACCTACACGTTCCGGCTGCGGAGGAACGCCCGGTGGTCCGACGGAACGCCGGTCACCTCCGGCGACTTCGTGGGGGCGTGGCGCCGCATGCTCACGCCTTCCCTGGGCGCCGAGAACGCGGAAATGCTCTTCGTGCTGCGGGGGGCCAGGAATTTCAACCGGGCCTCGACCACGGATTTCAGGGATGTGGGTGCGACGTCCATTGACGACCTCACCCTGCGCATCACCCTTGAGCACCCGATGCCGGGGTTCCTCCCGCTGCTGGCGCACCCCGCCTGGTTTCCCCTCCCCCTGCGCGCGCTCCAGGCGAACGGCCCGCTCTACGAACGGGGCAACGCATGGGCGGAACCCGGGCACCTGGTCGGCAACGGGCCGTTCGTCCTCCAATCCTGGGTGCCGGACAGGGAGATCGTCGTGGGGCGCTCCCCCACGTACTGGGACGCCGGCAGCGTCCGGCTGCGCGGCATCCACTTCCATCCCATCGACAGCGTCGACGCCGAGGAGCGGGCCTTCCGCTCGGGGCAGCTGCACATCACCGACGCCGTTCCCTCGGACAGGATCGAGGCCTATCGCAGGGCCGCAACGGGAGTCCTCCGGATCGATCCCTACCTCGGCACGTACTTCCTGAGGCTGAACGTCCGCAGGCCACCGCTGGACGATCCCCGAATCCGCAGGGCGCTCAGCCTCGCCGTCGACCGCCGCGCGATCGTGGGCCGCATCCTGCACGGCGTGGAAACCGCTTCGGCCGCCTTCACACCCCCGGGAATGGGGGGATATGTCCCTCCGCCGGGGCCCGGCATGGACGCCGGCGAGGCCCGGAGGCTACTGGCCGCGGCCGGGCACCCCGCCGGCGCGGGATTGCCGCCGCTCGAGCTGCTCTACAACAACTCGGAGAACCACAGGGCGATAGCGGAAGCGGTCCAGGAAATGTGGCGCCGGGAGCTCGGGGTCGATGTGCGTCTCGTGAACAGGGAGCAAAAGGTGGTGCTCGAGGACCGGCGGGCTGGCGACTTCCAGATCGTCCGTTCGTCCTGGATAGCGGATTACGCCGGCCCGGGATCCTTTCTCGACATCTGGCGGAGCGGCGACGGCAACAACCAGACCGGCTGGAGGGACGAAGGCTATGACTCGCTGGTCTCCCAGGCCGAGCGCAGTCGCGACGCAGACGTCCGAAACGCCCTTTTCGGCCGGGCCGAGGAGAGGCTGCTCGACGGAGCCCCCATCATAGCACTCTTCCACTACAGGCACGTCTTCCTGATCGGGCCGTCGGTTCGCGGCTGGTATCCGACCCTGCTCGACCACCATCCCTACAAATTTGTCTGGCTCGACGGGGCTGCCGCACCCCGCTGAAGCTCAAAGGTGGATCTCCTCAACGGACTCGTCCTTCGCAGGCCGGTCGTTTCCAAGGGTCTTGAGGATGGCCTCCTTAACGACCGCGGGGTACCGGGTGGCCTGGTAGAGGACGATCGTCCGGCCGTCGTCGGCCACGATGGTAAAACGGTACATCCGGACGCTCTCGTCGGGCTCGTGGAGCCACGCCGGCTTCCAGCCGATGCTCTCCAGCGAAGGGGAAATCCAGCTCCACGTGTACGTCTTCTTGTCCGGGGCCCTCGGGTCGACAAGAAACTTGGGATGAAGGTCGTCGACGAACAGCTCCGCCGTCTCCCCGGCGACGTCCTCGACCGTCACCCGCCTGGGCAGCCGCCCCTTTTTCTCGAGAAAGCTGAACAGCTGGTACAGGCCGCCGTTTGCCGGCTTGAGGCTGGCGATGACGACCCTGGCGTCGTCGTTCTGCGCGGGAACAGGCATGCCGTATTCAAACGACACCTTGAGCGTCTCGCCCCCGGCGATGTCGACGTCGCGCGTGAAGGTGCCGTATTGCTGCATTTCGCAGCCGGCGATCAGGGCTGCGCACGGGATGAGGAGCCATCGGAGGGTGAGGGGCATGGGATTGGGTTTAAACACCGGCCGGGGCCCGTTCAGGCAGGCAGGTCGGCTTCGAGGCGGAGTGCGCCGGCGGCGCCCTGGACGATCGCAGCGTTCGGACCCGCCTGGAGTCCCCAGGTTCCGGCCGGCGTGCCGGCAAGCTCGGCGTGGAGCCTTCGGCCCCGCCGGGTGACGGACACCTCGACTCCGGGCCCGCCATTGCGGGCCGGGACGGAGCACTTAGCCGTGGCCCCTTCGGCGATCTCGTAGGCGCGGAACGTGATTCCGTCGGTGAATTCGTAGTCGGGCCGCGCATCCACCGCGCCCAGGGGCAGCACGGTGCCCGGCCTGACGAAGAGCGGCAGGCTCAGAAAGGCATGCCGCGCACGGTGCCATCGGCCGCCGGTCTGGACCTCGCCCGAAAGGAGATGCGTCCACCGCCCCTCGGGAAGGTAATAGTCGACCCAGCCGTCCTCGGAGAAGACGGGCGCGACGAGGAGCGAACCGCCGAGGGAGTACTGGCGGTCGAGCGTGTCGCATGCCGGGTCCCCCGGAAACTCGAGCGTCATCGCCCTCATCACGGGGATTCCCTCATGGTGGGCCTGGACGGCGGCGCCAAAGAGGTAGGGCATGAGGCGGCATTTGAGCTTTGTGAAGAATCTGAGCACGTCGCACGCCTCGTCATCATAACTCCAGGGCACCCTGTAGGTCGAGCTGCCGTGGAGCCGGCTGTGGGACGAGAGGAGGCCGAAGGCCACCCATCGCTTGTAGATCGCCGCGGGCGACTGCCCCTCAAAGCCCCCGATGTCGTGGCTCCAGAAACCAAAGCCGCAGAGGCCGAAGGAGAGGCCCCCGCGCAGGCTCTCGGCCATGGACTCGAAAGTCGAATAGCAGTCTCCGCCCCAGTGGACCGGGAATCTCTGGCCCGTGGCGAAGGCGGATCGCGCGAACACGATGGCCTCCCCCTCTCCCTTGATCTTTTCCAGGGTCGAGAAGACCGTCTCGTTGTAGGCGATCGGGTAGAAATTATGCATCTTCACCGGATCCGACCCGTCATGGTAGACGACGTCGGTGGGGATGCGCTCGCCAAAGTCCGTCTTGAAGCAGTCGACCCCGAGGCCGACAAGGCGCCGCAGGTGTCCTGAAAACCAGTCCCGGGCGGCCGGGTTGGTGAAATCGACGATGCCCATGCCGGGCTGCCACTGGTCCCTCTGCCAGACGTCCCCGTTTGGCCGCTTCAGCAGGCAACCGAGCCGCCGCGCCTCCTCGAATAGGGGGGAGCGCTGGGCTATGTAGGGGTTGATCCAGACCGAGACCTTCAAACCCCGGTCATGGAGGCGGCGGAGCATCCCCGCCGGGTCGGGGAACGTCCTGGCGTCCCACTCGAAGTCGCACCAGTTGAACTCCCTCATCCAGAAGCAGTCGAAGTGAAAGACATGCAGCGGCAGGTCGCGGGACCTCATGCCCTCGATGAAGCCCGTGACCGTGGCCTCGTCGTAATTCGTCGTGAAGGAGGTGGAGAGCCAGAGGCCGAACGACCAAGCCGGCGGCAGCGCCGGCCGGCCCGTCAGGGCCGTGAGCTTCCGCAGGACGTCCTTCGGATCCGGCCCGAAGATGACGAAATACTCCAGGCTTTCGCCCGGTATGCTGAACTGGACGCGCGACACCTTTTCCGAGGCCACCTCGAACGAGACGGGGCCCGTCTCGTTGACGAGCACGCCGTAGCCCCTGTTGGTAAGGTAGAACGGCACCGACTTGTAGGCCTGGTCGCAGCCCGTCCCGCCGTCCTCATTCCAGGTCTCGATCACCTGGCCGTTCTTGACGAAGGCCGTGAAGCGCTCGCCCAGGCCGTAGACGCATTCCCCCACGCCGAGCGTGAGCTGCTCATGGATGAAACTGCCCTTGCCCGCCCACTGCACGTAGGCGGCCCCCCGGGAGGAGCTCTTGGTGACGGGACGTTCGCCGTCGGTGAACGCGAGCTCCCAGCCCCCCTTGCGGCGCACCCTCGCGGAGAGCCGCCCCGTCGTGAGCACCGCCTCGTCCTCTCCGAGCGCGATCCCAACCGTCGGCGCGTTGCCCGCCAGAAGCGGAATATGGGGTCCCCTGTCCGCCGCACCCGAAAAGTGCTCGATGCGGACCCGCACCACGTCCGGCAACGGCGAGCTCAGGCGGATGGTCAGCAGGCTGCCATCCAGGGTGTCGCCGCGGTGGCGTATCGGCCTGGTGGGGGCATGCACGACCAGCGTGTCGCCCTCGGCGGCCACATCGTAGGCCTCCGTCGCGTAGTTGGCGCGCACTCCCGGTTGGAGAAGCCAGTTGCCGTCGGTGAATTTCATGGTCCTTGGTGGGGTTGGGAAGCCGGGATGGTGCCCCGGAAGCCCGCGATCCAAGGCCATTCACCCCGTTTTCTCAACCCGAATCAGGGTTGCGCGCCGCGAATTCCACGTTCTCATTCCCCTACCCCATGCGCCACCCCGCCGGCAACAGGCTCGCAGGTCTTGCCACCGTCTTATTCGCCGTCGCCGCGGCATGGACACCGGCAAGGGGCGACGCCGTCTCGTCCGACGGGCGGATCCACGTCACCTACTGGGACAAGTGGATCAGCGGCTATGAGGGAAATGCGATCGAGTCGACCGTCGCGGCGTTCAACGGCTCGCAGGACAGGATCGTCGTGGACTATTTCGTCACCTCGCAGATCGACCGGAAGACGATCATCGCCACGGCCGGCGGCGTCCCCCCCGACGTCGCAGGCCTCTGGGCCCAGAATGTCTCGACGTTTGCCGACGCCGAGGCCCTGACGCCGCTCGACGGGTTCATACGCGACGACGGCATGTCCAACGGGGAGTGGCTGGCCCGCTATTACCCCATCTTCGCCGCCATTTGCCAGCACTCGGGCCACGTCTACGCCGGGATCAGCACGCCCGCCTGCATGGCGCTGTACTGGAACAAGACCCTGTTTCGCGAGGCGGGCCTGGATCCGGACCGGCCCCCGAGGACGCTTGCGGAGTTCAATGAAGATTGCCGCCGCCTCACCAAGCGCGATCCCCGGAGCGGCCGCCTCGTGCAGGTGGGCTTCCTCCCCCAGGAGCCGGGCTGGTGGCCGTGGGCCTTCTGCGACTGGTTCGGCGGTTCGCTCTTTGACGGCCATTCGGTTACGTTTGCCACGGATCCACGCAACGTCGACGCGATGCGCTGGGTGAGGAGTTTCACGACGGAAAACGGCCTGGACGACGTGAAGACATTCTCATCGTACTTCGGACAGTTCGCCTCGCCCACCGCTCCCTTTTTCACGGGCAAGATCGCCATGGTGTTCCAAGGGGTCTGGTACGACGGCTACATCGCGCAGTACAAGCCGGGCCTCGACTACGGCGTCGGCCCCTGGCCCGAAGCAGTGCCCGGAGTCGGCGATTTCGCGACGGCCGAGGCCGACATCCTGACGATACCCCGGGGCGCCCGGAATCCCCGGGCGGCATGGGAATTCATAAAGTATGTCAATTCGAGCAACCCGCGCGCACGGACGCGGGCCGAGCTGCAGGGCGCGGAGCTGCTCGACTTTCTCCAGGAGAAGCTCTCGCCGCTTCGGGTGTGGAGCCCGTACTTCGAACAGCACCACCCCAATCCCAACATCGGGATGTTTCGGAGGCTCGCCGCAAGCCCCCATATCGTCTGCATTCCCGACATGGGCATCTGGTGGGAATACTACCGCGAGACAATCTCCACCCTGGACAAGGTGCGTCTGCTCGAGGCGACCCCAGAGGACGCCCTGCGCTATTCCCAGACCCGTCTCGACCAGAGCTGGGCGAGGTACCTGCTCAGCCTCAGGCGCCATGGACAGACGCTCGATCCGACCCAGATCGCAATGCCATGAACCGGATCGAATGGAGACGCTTCAGGGCCGGCATCGCCTTCACGGGCCTTTGGATCGTGGGCCTGGGCGCCTTCACGGCGTGGCCGGTCGTCGCCTCCCTTTACTACAGCTTCTGCGACTACTCGATCCTGAAGTCCCCCGTCTGGTCGGGCCTGGAGAACTACAGGGAGCTGATCCACGACGACCTGTTCTGGAAGTCCCTGCGAAACACGCTGTTTTACGCCGGGCTCTCGGTGCCGCTCGGCACGGTGGTGGCCCTCTCCCTTGCGCTGCTGCTGAATTGCGAGGTGCGCGGCAGGTCGCTGTTCCGACTTTTCTTCTATCTGCCGTCCATAGTCCCCATGGTCGCCTCGGCGATGCTCTGGCTCTGGATCTTCAACGGCCAGTACGGCCTCCTCAACTGGGTCCTCGCGCCCATCCTTGCGCCCTTCGGCCTGCACCCACCCGCCTGGCTCGCCGATCCCCTGTGGGCGAAGCCCGCCCTCGTCATCATGAGCCTCTGGGGCGTCGGCAACGCCATGGTCATCTACCTGGCGGGCCTGCAGGACGTGCCCCGCGAACTCTATGAGGCGGCCGCCATCGACGGGGCCACGGGATGGAGGCGCTTCTGGCATGTCACGCTGCCCCTTCTGGCCCCCGTCATCTATTTCAACATCATCATGGCGCTGATCAGCTCGCTGCAGATCTTCACCCAGGCCTACATCATGTCCGAGGCCGCGAACGGAAACGGCACCGTCTCCGACGGCAATCCGGCGAGGTCGACGCTGTTCTACACGATCTACCTCTTCACGGTCGCCTTCTATGACCTCCGCATGGGCTACGCCAGCGCCATGGCCTACGTGCTCTTCGTGATCACGGTGGCGCTGACCTGGCTGGCGACGCGAATCGCCCGCAGGAGGATGCTGAATCTGGACTGAACATGCGCGTCCATTCGAAATTCGGCCGATTCGTCGTCTACCTCCTTCTGGCGGTGTGCTCGCTGGCGTTCGTCATGCCCTTCATCTGGCTCCTGAGCACGTCGCTCAAGCCCATCGACCAGGTGATGTCGCTCCCGATGACGTTCTTCCCGCGGGTCTATGCCGCGGACCTGGACGGCAGGCACCGCGAAGTGTCGCTCGATTTTGCGGTGGGCCAGGCGGGGGCGGTGGCCGTGGTGACGGCCGGCCCCGAGGCCGGCCGACGCGTCTTCCTCTCGGACCAGCAGCTGGCCAGCCGCTCCTCCGACGTGCGTGTGCTCCACCGGGTCGAGCCGGGCTGGTGGCACATCACGGCGCACGTCGATGCGACCAGGGTCGTGCGGCCCGGTTCGGGCGTGAACTCGGATGTCGTCGAGGGGGCGCGCTGGGACATCGTGCCCCGCTCCGCCGTCGAATCCAGGATCCGGTTCCGCTGGAGGAATTATACCGAGGCACTCGCGACGATCGGCGGCGACCCGGGCGAGCCGGGCTCGACTGCGGCGATGAACCACGTGAGCTTCTGGGTTTTCCTCGGGAACTCCTTCACCGTCTGCGTGCTCGGCGTCATCGGGACCGTCTTTTCAAACTCGATAGTCGCCTACGGCTTTGCCCGCCTGCGCTGGCGGGGCCGCGACGTCCTGTTCGCCGTCACCCTCGCGACCATGATGGTGCCGTTTCCGGCGCTGATGGTGCCCCTCTACGGGGTGTTCAGGGCGCTCCACATGGTCGGCACGCTCCAACCCCTTTGGCTGCCCACATTCTTTGGAAGCGCCTTCAACATCTTCCTCATGAGGCAGTTTTTCCTGACCATCCCCGAGGAGCTGAGCGAGGCGGCGCGCATCGACGGATGCAGCGAGTGGCGGATTTTCCTGCGGATCATCCTGCCGCTCAGCAAGCCGGTCCTGGCCGTCGCCGCCCTCTTCCATTTCCTCTACGCCTGGAATGATTTTCTCGGGCCGCTCCTGTACCTCTCCCGAAAGCGCACGTTCACGCTCTCGCTCGCCCTCCAAAGCTACCAGTCGCAGACGGGCGGCGTGCAGTGGCACTACCTCATGGCCGCGAGCACAGTCACGATCCTGCCCATCATCGTCCTCTTCCTCTTCACCCAGAGGTTCTTCGTCCAGGGCATCGCGACGACCGGAACCAAGGGATGACCGGGGACCGGAACCGCCGCCCGTCCCCCGAGAAGGTCCCGAGGCGCCCTCAACCGAGGGTGGCGACGATCCTGGTGCCGTCCTTGATGCGGTCCAGCGGAGCAAGGCTGCCCTGCACCGTCTTCCCGTCGATCACGAGGGACTTGACTCCCTTGCAGACGCCGCCCGGGTTCTTGACCTGGATTTTCACCGTCTTTCCCCGGAACACCCTTGTCACGGTGAAGCCGGGCCAGGCCTTGGGAATGCATGGGTCGATGCGCAGTCCGTCGATCTCCGGGCGAACGCCGAGGATCCATTGCAATGCCGTGTGGTGGCTCCACGACGCGGTCCCGGAGAGCCACGGGGTGGCCGACTTGCCCGCATTGCGGTTGCACGTGGCGTAGGTCGTCTGGCAGTGGACGTAGGGCTCGATCTCGCGGATCTCGGCGCGCGTGTTGTAGGCGGACGGCATGAACGCCCTGTAATATTCGTACGCCCGGTCGCCATCCCCAAGGAGGCATTCGGCGATCACCGCCCAGCTCTGCGTGTGGCAGAAGATCCCGGCATTCTCCTTGATGCCGTGGTTGAAGATCACCCCCACCATGATCGTCGGCGGGGTCTTGGTGAAGGGCGGCGCGCTCAGCATGATCCCGTAGGGTGTCGCCAGGTCGCGGTTCAGCGCATTCATGCACGTCCGCGCCTGTCCGGCCGAGGCAGCCCCCGAAATGACAGCCCACACCTGGGTGTTGATGTAAATCCGTCCCTCGGACTCCTGTTTGGAGCCATAGCGGCGGCCGTCGGGGCCGATCGCCCAGAGGTACCACTCCCCGTCCCAGGCCGCCTTCTGTATGTTCGCCTCGAGTCGGGACAGCTCCGCGCGGGCCCACTCCGACTCCGACGGCATCCCAAGCCTGTCGGCGATGCCGGCGTAGACCGCCAGGCCGTAGCGGAGCTGGAAGGCCACCATCACGGACTCGCCGTCGGGGCCCATCTTGACGCAGTCGTTCCAATCGGCGAGCAGGCCGCAGGGAAGTCCGTTCCTGCCGGACCGCTCGAGGTTGAATTCGAGGGCGCGGCGCAGGTGCCCGAGGACGGTCGCCTCACCCTGGTCGGCGTAGGGCAGCACCTTCCTGTAGAAGTCGAGATCCCCGGTCTCCGCCACATAGTCGGGGACGGCGTTGAAGAACCACTGGCAGTCGTCGGAGCGGAATTCCTCGCCCTTGGGGGCGGGCATCCGCCCGGGGTGGTGGCTGAAGGGCTGGACGACGGGCATCGCGCCCCCGTTTGCCACCTGCCCTGTCAGCATGAGTTCGATGCGCTCGCGGATCCTGTCCTTCAGGATCGGAATCGCGCCCAGGAAATCCTGCACCGTGTCGCGGAAGCCAAGGCCGTCGCGCTCGCCGTTGTAGATGAGCGAGGCGTGGCGGGACCAGGTGTACGTGATGAGCGCGTTGTAGGCCCCCCAGACGTTGGCCATCGAATCGAACTCGGGATCCGGCGTCCTCACCTTGGTGCTCTCAAGCAGACCGTGCCAGTGGGCGATCAGCCTTTGAAGCTCGGCCTCGCAGCGTTCGGGCGTGCCGAACTCCGCGCGGGCGGCGTAGCCGTGGGACTCCGGGGTTCCGAGGCCGAGCATCGCTATGAGCTCCCGGGTCTCGCCCGGCTGGAGCGTGATGTCGACCTGGAGGGTGCCGATCGCATTCCCGCCCTCGGCGAGGAAATTCGAGCACCTGCCGTCGACGACCACCTGGGGATTCGCGTAGGTGTTGTAGATGGAGCCGAGAAACCGCTCCCGGACCGTCTCATAGCCCGCCAGCGGCGCCCCGACCAGCGCCATCCACAGCCGATGGCATCCCATCAGATTCGAAGGATCGAAGGCAAAATACGGGTGCACGGCCATGCCCAACATGTCCTGCTCGACCGTGGCCTTGGTGATGAACTGCGAGTACTGCAGGTTGGTCAGGTCGCTCGGCATGAACCACGGGCTTGCCATTTCGCAGTAGGTGAAGACCGATATACGGCGCTCCTTCTTCGACTTGTTGGCGACCTTCAGGCGCCAGTACTCGAAAGCCTGCCCCAGCGGCACGAAATAGGTCGATTCGGTCTCGATCCCCGAATAGCGCGACTGGATGGAGGTGTAGGCGGTGCCGTGACGGCAGGTGCTCCTGTACTTGGAGAGCGGTTTGCCCACCGGCTGCCAGGACGACGACCAGTAGTCGCCGGTCTCGGCGTCGCGCAGGTAAAAATAGCGGCCGGGCTGGTCCATCGGCACGGAATTGGACCGCAGGCGCAGGAACCTGCTCGAGAGGGCGCTCTTGTAGAAACTGTAGCCCCCGGCGTTGTTCGTGATGATGGCGCCATATTCCAGCGAACCGAGATAGTTGCTCCACGGGCGCGGAGTGTCCGGGCGCGTGATGACGTATTCCTTGGCGTCGTCGTCAAAATGACCGTATTGCATGGAAAAAGATGTGAACGATTGAAAACCCCCGGGGGAAAGGCAAGGATTTGCTCCCCTCAGGCCCCCAGAACCGCCTCCACACCGACTTCAGTGCGTCCGTCCGAAGGCGGCCGCAGGACGTTGCCGGCGACCTTGCGCCCATCCACTGTCAGCGAGGCCACGCCCCTGGACACGCCGTTGGGGTTCTTTACCTGAATGGAATACGTGACGCCGCGGAACTTGCGGGTGACGGTGAACCCCTTCCATTTTTTCGGAATGCACGGATCGATGCGCAGCCCGTCGAAATCGGGCTGGATCCCCAGGATGTACTGGCTGGCCACGACAAACGACCATGCGGCGGTGCCGGTGAGCCAGGAGTTCTTGGCCTCGCCGGGCGTCGGCGAAAACTGGCTCGCCGTCATCTGCGCGTAAACGTAGGGCTCGGACCTATAGACCGCCTGGTCCTTCTTCGCCGACGGGCAGATGCTCAGGTAATACGCGAGCGCCCTTTCGCCGTCGCCAAACATCGTCCATCCGATGTGGATCCACGTGTTGTTGTGGGAGAAGACGCCGGCGTTCTCCTTGTAGCCGGGCGGGTAGCTCGAGACCTCCCCCAGCTCCAGGTGGTAGGTCGAATACGGGGGGTATTGGAGCGCGCAGCCGAGCCCCGGATTGTAGAGGTATTTCTCAACGGCCTCGAGGGCCTTCCGGGCGCGCCCGTTGCCCTGGCCGGCGCCCCCGAGCACGCACCAGGCCTGGCTCTCGATGTAGATCTTGCCCTCCTCGCAGGCCTTCGAGCCCACGGGCTTGCTGAAATTGTCGAACGCCCTGGTGTACCATTCCCCGTCCCAGGCCTGCGTTTCGATGATGTTCAGCATCTCGGAGTACCCAGCGTCGATGCGGGAGGCGTCCGCGGGGCGGTTGAGGAAACGGTAGAGCGACGAAAGGTCGCGGGACGCGTAGAGGAAAAGGCCCGCGATCATCACCGACTCCGCCACATCCCCCTTCGCCCTGTTGGCGGTGTTCTGGAAGGACTCATTCGGCTGTTCCGAAAAGCAGTTGAGGTTGAGGCAGTCGTTCCAGTCGGCGCGCCCGATCAGCGGAAGGCCGTGGGGGCCCCGGTTCCTGAGCGTGTAGGCGATCGAGATCTCCAGGTGGTCGAGGAGCGTGTCCCTCGAACCCGGCTTGTCGGCAAAACCTATCTGCTCCGAAAGGATCGTCGCGTCGCCCGTCTCCCGGATGTAGGCGCACGTGGAAAGGATGAGCCAGAGCGGATCGTCGTTGAACCCGCTTCCCGCCTCGGCGTTGCCCTTCTTGGTCAGGGGCTGGTACTGGTGGTAGCACGTACCGTCCGAGAGCTGCGTCGCACCGATATCGAGGATCCGCTGGCGGGCGCGCGCCGGCAGCAGGTGCACGAATCCGAGGATGTCCTGGTTCGAGTCCCTGAACCCCATGCCCCTTCCTATGCCGGTCTCGTAGCCCGAGGTGGAACGGGAGAGGTTGAAGGTCGCCATGACCTGGGCCTGGTTCCAGGTGTTGACCATCCTGCGGAGGTGCTCGTTGGGCACCTTGGGCGCCTGGTAGACCGAGAGCAGATCCTCCCACCGCCGCTTCACCGCCGCGAACGCGGCGTCGATCGCCCCCAGGTCCGAAAACTTGGCCATGATTTCCCGCCCCCTGGCCTTGTTCATGACGAGGGGCCGGTCAAACTTGGGCAGGTCCCCCTGCTCGACGTACGCGAGCACGAAGGCGAAGGTCTCCTCCGCGCCGGGCTTGAGCGTGAGATCGATCTGGT
>Ga0302319_10017001_pt1 | contig 13355 bp, 11 predicted proteins | sample Bog_T0_2_FD_203319 | JGI IMG/M metagenome (GOLD analysis project Ga0302319, IMG submission 203319) | Peat permafrost microbial communities from Stordalen Mire near Abisko, Sweden - Bog_T0_2 | ecosystem: Environmental > Terrestrial > Soil > Wetlands > Peat | place: Sweden: Abisko, Stordalen Mire...
CAGGAAGGCGACGGCGGAGACCGCGCGAAACTGGCGCGGCTGTGCGGTCGGCCGGGGATCGAGCGAGGCCGCCAGCTTGGCGGCGTCGACCAAGGTCTCGCACACCGCGACCTGGTGAGGGGAGGGGGCTGCGGCCTGGCCACGGTCGAGCACCAGCAGGCCGGTCTCGACCGACGTGCCGTGCTTGGCGTAGGCGCGTGGGGGAAAGGCTAGGGTGGCGACGATGCGGCCCCGCAGAGCCAGGGCGCGCATGGCGCCGGCCTCCTCGAAGATGCGCGTGGGCACGATCGCCGACAGCCGGCCGCCTTCGGCCAGGCAGTCGATCCCGGCGTGCAAGTGCGCCTCGAGGTGCTGGAACGGCGGGTTGGCGATGACCGCGTGGAAGCTGCCCGACGAAGGCAGCAGGTCCTTCAGATGCACCGCGTCATGGCGCGTGCGCGAGGCGGCGCCGAACAGGCCATCGAGCAGGGCCGCCCGATGCGGCGCCAGCTCGTTGAGCTGCAGGTTCGCTCCGCAGGCCTCGGCGATGATCGCCATCAGCCCCGTGCCGGCCGACGGCTCGAGCACCAGGTCTCCCGGGCGGATCTGCGCCGCCGCGACGGCGAGGGCCGCGAGCGCCGGCGGCGTGGAGAACTGGTCCAGCGCGACCTGCTGCTCGCTGCGGCGGGTGTGGGTCAAGGTGAGGTCGGTGACGCCAGCCAGCAGCGCCGCGATCTCGGCCGGCGCGTCTTCCAGACGGCCGATCTGCGGGCCGAGGCGGCGCAGTTGAAGCACGAGCGCGGCTTCCATCGCGTCGTAGGCGTCGCGCCACGACCAGGCCCCATCGGCGTCCGTGCCGCCGAACGAAGTGGTCATCACCCCCGCCACCAGCTTTCGGTCCAGGGCGCGCGAGCGGTTCAGGTGGGGGACGAGGGCTCGCGCGGCGGCCAGGGTGTTGGCGGCCTTGTCCGAGCACTGCTCGAGGCCGAAGAGGGGAAGAAGGGCGTTCATGGGAAGCTTCCGTTCGCCCGGGGCGGAGGGCGCCTCCCTCCAGTCCCGCCAGGCTCGCGAAGCCCTTTCCCCGCCTCCCTTCTTTCGGCTCAGGCCACCGGTTTCCCAGCGCGACCGCAATCGGTGACCAAAGATGGTGGCGCGCCGAAGGTTCGGGGGTCCACGCGCTTCTCGTGCGCCTGCGCCGACTTGCCGCATAGGTCGTTAAACGAATCTACAAACTCCCGGACACAAATTGGCCGCGTTTGAACAGATCAACACCGCGCTTGGATGGCGGAGAAGGTCGAGCGATCGCACCGGCGGAGCAGGTTGTGGACACGCAGGTAGCACGGCCGTTTCAAGGCCCGAGTAAGCCCTGGTCTGACCGCATCGCGATGCTGATGGCCAATCCCATCGTACAGACCGATCCCGAGGGTCGGATCACCTGGGTGAACCCGGCGTTCGAGGCGCTGACTGGCTATTCCGCTGAGGAATCCATTGGGCGGAAGCCTGGCCAGTTGCTGCAATGCGCCGAGACCGACCCAGCAACGGTGGCGACGATCAGTGCGGCCCTGAAACAGGGGTCGGCAATCAAGACCCAGATCCTCAATCGTTCGAAGGCTGGCCGGCTCTACTGGCTTGACCTTGAAATACAGCCGGCCTTCGACGCCCAGGGGGGCCTTGAGGGCTTTCTGGCAATCGAAACGGACATCACCGAGATCATGCTGGCCAAGCAGCGCAAGCGCGAGGCGCTGGCCGCCGCCCTCTCGCGGGAGGCGATCAACAGCAACGTCGCCGCCATGGCCGGAATCGGCGCCTGGGACATGGACGTCAAGACCGGAGTCGTGACGGTGACGCCCCAGGCGCGACGGGTCCTTGACCTTGACGACGATGAACCCTGGACGTTTGACCGAGGCGCCGACCAGTTCGCCGAAGACGCGCAGCCCCTCGTGCGCGAGGCCATCGCGCAGTCGCTGGCCACGGATACGCCATTCGAATTTGAGCAGCCCTTGGTAACCGGTAAGGGCCGCAGAATTTGGGCGCGCGTCGTCGGGCGCCCGTTGCGTGTTGAAGGCGAGCCGGTGAGGCTCGCTGGCGCGATTCAGGACATCACGTCGCAACGGACGGAACGCGAGATTCTGCGCGAGGCCCTGGAGACCGCCAAGCTCGCGCTGGCCGGGCGTTCCGCCTACCAGGAAGCGCTCGATCGCTTCGCCATCGTCGCCGTCACCGACCGTCGGGGCGACATCACCTTCGTCAACGACCGATTCTGCGAGATCAGTGGCTATTCCGAGGGCGAGTTGCTCGGCGCCAACCATCGGATCTTGAACTCCGGCCACCATCCGAGGGCGTTTTTCACCGACCTCTGGCGCACCATATCGTCCGGCCAGCCGTGGCACGGCGAGATCTGCAATCGCAACAAATCCGGCAATCTATATTGGGTGGACACAACGATCGTGCCGCTAGTCGGCGCCGACGGGCGGCCGGAACAGTACGCCTCGGTCCGCTATGAGATCACCCAGCGCAAGACCGACGATGATCGGCGCATCGCTCTGCTCGAGGAACTCGACGAGCGCCGGCAAGCGGCCGAAGCGGCCACCGTCGCCAAGAGCGAGTTTCTGGCCAACATGAGCCACGAACTGCGCACGCCGATGAACGGGGTGATCGGCATGCTCGACCTCCTGATGAAGACACACCTCGAAGCCGAGCAGGCCGAGCGCGCGTCCACCGCGCTCTATTCGGCCCGCAATCTGCTGGTGATCCTGAACGACATCCTCGACTTCTCGAAAATCGAGAGCGGCCAGGTGGCAGTCGAGTCCATCGCCTTGCAGCCTGCTGCGTTGATCGATGAACTGAGTGGTCAGCTGGCGGACCGGGCGGACGAAAAGGACATCCGCCTCACATGGAGCATCGCGCCCGACACGCCCGACTGGGTCTTGGGTGATCCGGCCCGCATCCGCCAGGTGCTGAATAACCTCGCTGGCAATGCGGTGAAGTTCACGGAACAAGGCGAGGTGGCCGTTTGTGTTCGCTATGATCCCAAGGGGCCCGGCGAAGGCCAGCTGATCTTCGAGGTTCGCGACACCGGCATCGGCCTCAGCGCGGAGGCCCAGGGCCAGATCTTCAATCGCTTCGTCCAGGCTGACGCCAGCACCACGCGGCGCTTCGGGGGCACCGGGCTTGGCCTGGCCATTAGCCGTCAACTGGCGCGGCTGATGGGAGGCGATATCGACGTTCAGAGCCGGGAGGGCGTCGGGAGCACCTTCACCTTCACGCTTAGGGCTCCGGCCACCGATGCGCCCGGCGCTGGCGTTCGTGCCGAACCGGTCGAGCCTGCCTTTGACCGACCCTTGAAAATCCTGGCTGCGGACGACCACGCAGTGAACCGGATGATCGTCCAGATGTACATGCAACTCGCCGGTCACGAGGTGACAATGGTCGAGGACGGAAAGCAGGCGCTGGAGGCAATGAACGAGCAGGACTTCGACCTCGTGCTGATGGACATTCAGATGCCGGTGATGGATGGACTGGCCGCGACCCGTCAGATCCGCGCCCTGAAGCATCCGAAATGCGATGTGCCGATCATCGCCCTGACTGCCAACGCCATGACCGGCGATCGCGAGAAATACCTGGCGGAAGGCCTGACCGACTACGTGGCCAAGCCAATTGACCCGGCGACGCTGCTGGCGGCTGTGGCGCGCGTCTCGGTAGCCCACCCGCCGATAAAATCGGCTCGCCACCGAGGTCGTGTGCAAACTCAATCGGCTGACGGCGTCAGGCGCCGGGCTTAGCGGGTCAGTGCGGCGGTGAGTCCGCGCGACGGACGATCAGCTTGCTGGGGCATAACGCCGCCGCTCTTGGCCAAATCGACGACGAAGCTGACGACGTCGATCGCGTCACTGACATCGCGGACGGCCGGGCGCACTCCACGGCCATGTTCACGAAGCGAAGCGGCGCCTGGTGCGCTTCTCGCCCTGGCCATCTGCGGCAATTCGCCCATTCCCGGGCCGTCCGCGCCACAAGCCTATTAAGGTTCAGCTAGGCCTCGGCAAATACAATCTCTGGGTCAATGCGAGATCCAAGCCATGGCACAGCCCGGTCGCCTGTTCCGCCTGTTCTACCGCAGCAGCCATACTGGATCGGTGACCGCCGATATGGACTTCGTGGTCGGGCAAATCATCGGCACCTCGATTCGCCGAAACCGCACAGTGGGCCTCACTGGGCTGCTCCTCGTGGTCCAAGGTCACTTCATCCAGGCGCTTGAGGGCAACATCGACGCGGTGCGTACGACCTACGCCCGCATCTCGATGGACCCGCGTCACCACGACCTTCAAATTATCTCACAGGGCCCAGCCGAGAAACGCCTGTTCGGCGAGTGGAACATGTGCGCCAGTTCCCTCGCGCCCTCCGACAAGGCAATCCTCGCCGTGCTCGATGCCAAGGGTGAATTCAATCCCCATGCCCTGACCGCTGCGAGCGTCCAACGCCTGCTGACTACTGTCGCGGACATCCAGCGCCGCACCGCGCTCGCCGCGCTAGCAGAGTAAACGTCGATGCGCGTTCGGTCTGTGAGGGTCGAGGCCAGACGCAACGGCTTGGTCTCAAATGGGTCAATTCCCACCGACGGGTCAGCCTCGACAAACTTTGTTTCGTGACGCCGGCACTATGGCGGCCTCGTACCGGCAGCAACTGGCGCGTACTTGCCGTTTGTCGAGCGCCGGCAAAAGAGCCCCCCACCCGAAGGTGAGGGGCTCCAAGGCTCAGGCAGCGATCTGGTGGTCGATCTCGCCCGGCGTCAGCTCCGGTGTGGGATCGTCGCAGTCATCGGCGGGCGCATCGTCACCCTCCTCGTCGGTGATCATGATCTCGGCCGCATCCCATGATAGCGCCGCCGGCGCCCATTGGCGTTCCGCCGCCGTTTCCGCCACGAGGACGACCAGATCGTCCTTCTTCAGGGTCTTCGCCCGGGGGTCATCCACCTCCATCTCGGCCAGCAGCGCCAGCAGATGCTTCTTGGTGTGAACGGCCAGGTAGGCCGCATCCGGCGTCCAATGGGCGGAGATGTCGGCGGCGCAGAGCCCGGCGATCTCGACGGCTTCGGCGCGGGCCGCATGGCGGATCGAGCTGGTGCGAGCCTCGCGCACATTGAGCGAGATCGCCACCAGTTCGGCCAGCAGAGCCATTTTCTCGCCGTGGGCCAAGGTCTTGATCCAGGGGATTGGCCGCAGGCCTGACGCCTTGTAGTCGGCCCGCCGGGCATCCAGCCGCCCGCGCACCTCGCCGTCAAGGGCGGGGATCGCCGGTGTCTGGCCCCGCGAATACCGGGTCGCCGAGATGGTCACGGCCGAGGTCTCCGCCGAGACCCCGCCGTGCAGCGCCAGATGCTTGAAGAGCTGGGCCAGAAGGGCCGTTAACGCCACGCCCGGATTATCCGCCAGGTCCCGGATCAAGCCTCGCGTCGCCACGTCCGTACGCGTCTCATGAAAGACATGGCTCGCGCCGGCGACATCGACGTCGGCTTGAGAGACCTCGACATCGTCGTAGGCCCGCCCGTAGCCCGTCTTGGCCCCAAAACGGCCGTCCGCCTCCTCGCCGTCTTCGTCGTCATCGCCGGCTTCAGCCGCCGGGACGGGGTTGGCGAAGAAGCTCGCTGCCACGCCATCTTCCGGATCGGGAAACAGGATGACCGCGCCGAGCGTGGCCCGTCCCAGCGGGATGTGGGCGACCTCCATCCTCGCGTGCAGCGCCAGCATGACCATGTCGGCGGCGTCCTCGCCATTGAGATCGGTCTCACGCAGGTCCGCCGTCATCAGGGCGGCGTGCTGCAGGGCAGTCTTGTAGGCGACCTTGGTCTCCTCGGTCAGGTCGCCCTGGTAGACGTAGGGCAGGTTGAAGAAGCCGTCCGGCGCCCGAAAGCCCTTCTCGCCGCCGATGAAGACCGATAGGCCCGCGGTCTGGAACGCCTGGACGATCGGCTCGGCCCGGCCGCGCCACAGCTCGGTCAACACCTCAGGATCGAGCAGGACATCGGGCATCTCGCCGAACAGATCGCTTACCACCCGCCCGCCGGCGGCGGTGTACCGCTCCATGCCAACCAGGGTGAAGCGAGCGTCATTGACGTCCGTGCGGTTCCGCTCGACGCGGTTGCTGAGTTGGTAGTCCTGAAAATAGCCGTCCAGGGCGGTCTGGGCGATGTCGCCCTGCTCCTTCTGGTCGGGGATCCGAGCCAGCTGTCGGGCGTGCTTCAGGTTGATCTTGCCCTGACGCAGCGCCTTGAGCGCCTTAGGGTGAAGCCCGGCCAACGCCGTCAGGCGCTTGATCTCCAGCTCATCGTAACCGAGCGCGCCGGCGATCGCGCCTGAGGCCATCTTCGACTTGCGCATCTTGCCGATGGCCACGATCACATCGGCGATGTGGATCGGCCAGCGTTCGGCATTAGTCAGCACGGCCGCGGCCGCCTGGGCGGCCTTGGACTCGAAGACGTCGCAGCGGACCGGATGGGCCGCATCGATCCGGCCCGCCTCGAGCAGCAGCTCCAGGGCCAACAGTCGACGCCGGCCATCCAGCGCCATGTAGGGTTTCTCGCCCTTCCGGCCTGGCCGCACGCACAGCGGGACGATGACGTCGGCGACGGCGATGGTTTCCGCGAGCTGCGGAATGCCCTCGTCGGCGGGCTCCTTGGCGCGGATGTTCTCCGGCGCGACGCCGATGTCGTGGAGCGGAACAACGATCTGGATCGGGGCGACAGGGCCAACGGCGGCGTGGGGGACAAGGTCGGTCATGGGGTCGGTTCCAGCGCCGTGGGCGAGGGCCATCCTGCCCCTGAGCGCACCCAATCCCTCCCTACCTCCATCCTTTCACGGGCCGGGCCGAACCAATAGACCCCGGCCGAACCTCACCCCACTCAGGCCGGCCGAGCTGCCTCGTTCCAGTCGCCGTGCGGCTCCGGCGGCAGGGCGATCTGGCTGCGCACCCCCTGACCCACCAGCCGGCGTCGCAGGATTTCGGCGGAAGCCTCGCCGTCCTTGCCGCGATCGGCGGCGATCAGCACGGAACGCACCCCCTCGGGCGCCGACCAGCCGCGCAGGTTGCGGGTAGACATCAGCGCCCAGCCGGGCAGGGCGAAGCACTCGCTGGCCGAAAGCGTGGTGAAGAAACCCTCGGCCACCAGCATCTCCGGCGCCGCTGGATCGATCCTGACCGCCGTTCCCGGCGGGACCGGCCCGACGGTCTTTCGCGAGAGGCGAAGGTCGATCGCCCGTCGGCCGTGGGGGGCCAGATAGGTGACCTCCACGGCCGTGAACGCGCCCGCGGCGTCGGTCACCCCCACGAGCAGGGCTGGACGTCGCAGCCGATCATAGCCGTAGGCCGAAACGGGCGCGTCGCCGTGATGTCGCGCCACATCGGGGCCGGGCAGGGCGCGTTCGATGTGGCGAAGCCGGCAGTGTCGCTCGGACAGTGTGCCGGCGACCGCCCGACCGCCCTCCCAGAACCGCCGAGCGACGTCCAGCCGCTCACGATCGGAAGCGCCGATCACGCCGAACGCGGGTTTGGCCCTGTCCTTCGAGACCGAGGTCGGGGCGTTACGGGCGTCGACCAGGCCGTGGCCGCGCAGGTGATCGAGGACGGTGCGCCAGTCGCCGTCGCCGAAGGTGTGGACGATGATGCGGCCTTCCCGCAGCATCAGCGACACTGATCGGTCGGCGGGGCTATGGCCCGGCGCCGGTATGTTGGCGCGGAAGCCGCGGTCGTAGAGATCGCCTCCGAGCACGTCGACGATGGTCCTCAGGCACATGACCAACCCTCCGCACCCACAAAAGCACAAATAGAGAACATGGCAACCTCCTGGCGCCCCGAGGAAGCCTTTCCTCACCCAACCAGGACCTCGCTCCATCCTTCTGGGATCAGAGGGGCTCCGGCTCAGGGGGAGGGCGCGCACCCAATCGCAACAGCCGGCGTTAACCCAATTGGCTGCACCTTCTGTCGTTAGACGCTGGCGGCGCATCCAGTTGATGAGTGTTAGGTTCGACGCGCTGAGGCTTCTGCTTCGCCGTTAGGTGACGGCTCAAGTGGGCCAGGGGAGACGGTGCTTTGGCGGGTGAGTTGGAAGGCGACGGCGCGGAAGTACCCAATGACGAGGCGTGGATCATGGGGTCCCACACCGACGCCGCCATCCGCGTGCGCAATCTGACCCTCTACCTGAAGCGCGGCGGTTCGCTGAAGGATGTTAGGCTGATCGAAGGCCAGGACGGGGGCTGGACCATGTGGGTTCGCATGGCGAGCCGCCCCGGCGAATTTCGCGTCAATATCTACAAATCAGACGCGCCCAAAATCTATCGCGATGTCGGTCTGGCCATCACAAGCTGTCGCGAAGACTTCGGCTACTACGGGCCCATTACCCTGTCGACCGACAAGCAGCCCCAAGGCGTCGTCGGCCAGGCCGCCACGGCCGCGGAGACCAACGGCGGCCCCGAGTAGAGCCGTACCGCAAGCGGAGAGGCCGAGCAGGGCGAATGCGCGGATTCTATCGAAGATCCAATCGCGCCGCGCTTCAAGAACACCGGAATCCATCGCGCCGACGGTTTGATTCGGACCGGCGGGTGGGGTGGGGGGAAGCGCAGCCAGGTTGCTTTATAGTGAGTTTATGTGATCTTATCGATTTTTAGTAAGCCAGGGTAAGCTCACTCAAATGGACCCGCGCACAAACCCCTACGCCCCCGGCGCCGGAACGCCGCCCCCGGAGCTGAGCGGGCGCGACGAGCTGATCGAACGAGCCGCCATTGCTCTGGATCGGATCCGCGCCGGCCGCTCGGCCAGAAGCTTCATTTTATACGGGCTGCGTGGTGTGGGCAAAACTGTCCTCTTGAATCGCATCCGGCTGGACGCCGAAGCGCGCGGTTTTGAGAGCGTGAAAATCGAAGCACCGGAGGAACGCTCGCTGCCAGGCCTGGTGGCGCCAGCCATGCGCGCCACACTCTTGAAATTGAACCGTGGCGAAGCCGCAAAAGCTGGGGTGCAAAAAGCCATGCGCGCCTTGGCCGGTTTCACCAGGGCGCTGAAGCTCAAATATCAGGATGTGGAAATCGCCCTGGATCTTGAGCCTGAACCGGGCGTCGCCGACAGCGGTGATCTGGATAACGACCTGTCAGACCTTTTTCTCGCCGTTGGCGCGGCCGCCAAAGAGCGCGATACCGCTGTGGTGCTGTTTATCGACGAGCTTCAATATGTGCCTGAAGCCCAATTGGCCTCGTTGATCAGCGCACTCCACAACGCCAGCCAAAGCCAACTGCCGATCACGATGGTGGCGGCGGGCCTGCCGCAACTGGTTGGCCAGACCGGCCGCGCCAAGTCCTATGCCGAGCGCCTTTTTGAATTTGTCCCCATTGACCGGCTCGACGATGACGCGGCGCGCGACGCGCTGATCATTCCAGCTCAAAAAGAAGGCGCGCAATTCGAGGCCGCCGCCGTGGCCGAAATTCTCGCACAAACCCTGGGCTATCCGTACTTCCTGCAGGAATGGGGTAAGCACAGTTGGAATGTCGCCGCCGCGTCGCCGATCAAACAGCAAGACGCCGAACAAGCGACGGTCGATGCCCTCGCGGAATTGGACGCCAGCTTCTTCCGGGTCCGTTTCGATAGACTGACGCCTGCCGAAAAGCGCTACATGCGCGCTATGGCCGAACTGGGCGCCGGGCCGCACCGCTCTGGCGACATCGCCGATCAGCTCGGGCGCAAGGTGACGACTGTGGCGCCCATCAGAAACGGGCTGATCTCCAAGGGCATGCTTTATAGCCCGGCGCACGGGGATACGGCGTTCACCGTGCCGTTGTTCGACGGGTTCATGAAACGGATCATGGCGCTGGAATAGCTGGGAATGGCGTCTCTTCCGGAGGTTCGCTAGCGACTAGTCGGCGCCAGTCGCTTTGCCCGCGGCGCTCTTGCGCCAGGTCTGGAAGCCGCGATCCGCCTCGATGAAGGTGGCCAGCATGTGCGGGACGAGCTGGTCGAGTTCGACTGACTGCCCGTTGGTCTCGACATAGGCACGCCGGTAGTCGGCCAGATCGACCGCGAGCTTGCCCTTCAGGCGCAGCTTCAGATCGGTTGTCTTTTCTTCGGTCTCGATCCGGGCGAGGGCGAGGGTGGTGCTAGGTTGGCGCGCCATTTCGGGCTCCTTTTTCGGCGTGGAGAAAGCGGTCGATCGCTGTGAAGGCGAGATCGGTGAGCTTCAGATTGTGGGTCAGCATGTGCGCGCGGACCCTCACGCATAGCCGCCCGGAGACCCGCACGGAGATGCGATCCTTCGCGCCGCGGACGGCCGGGAAGGGGACTGCTACGCCAGCGTCGAGAGTATCGGAGAGCTGTGCGAAAGCCCGCTCGTAAATGCATCGCACCGATCCGCGCGGGGACTTGCGGTTAAGCCTCCCGGCGACCTCGACCATCTGCTGGTGCAGGCCTTCCGGCAGAAAGAGCCCAAGCTTTTCGGGGGGAGGGGTCATGGGACACTCGATCACTGGTAGGGGGCGAGGATCACGTCTTTGTTGACGATCACCCGCAGTGGCCAGCCGGCCCGGACCTCGATCGTCGGCTGGCGGTTCAGATCGCGCTCCGTGATCCTCTGGCCGACCTGCTGGGCCTCGTTGGAAACGCCGCTGGTGGCACTGTTGACGACCAGGCCACCGGAACTGCGCGCGCCGGCGTCCTGTGCGGAGGCGGCGCCGACGCTGAACAGGGTCGAGAGCACGATGCCCTTGGCGAGCTGCCAGAAGTGGCCATCGGTGCGGTCCTCAAGGCCGCTGGCCCCGGTCAGGTCCGCACCGGTCATCGAGCCGATGTTGATCGACCGGCCGTTGGGCATGATGATCCGGTTCCAGGCGACCAGGGCCCGGCTCTGTCCGTAGGCGACTTGGCTGTCGTACTGCCCGATCAGGCGCGAGCCCTGCGGGATCAACACCGTGCGTCCGGTCGCGTGGTCGTAGACCGGCTCGGTGACCTGAGCGATCACCTCGCCCGGCAGGTCGGAGTTGATCGCGGTGATCAGGGCGGCTGGGATGATCGTTCCAGCCTTCACCTCCCACGGACTGATCGCATCCCGCAGGGGATTGGTCAGATAGTCGTCGGCCCGCGAGCTGGCGGCGAACTGGCGCTTCTCGCCCTGGCCGTTCTGGGCCTGGATTTCGGCGATGTCCCGTACTCGCCCGCCAGGATCCTGGGCGACGAACGCAATGGGTGGGGCAGGGGCGGCGGCATCGGAAGCGCCCTGGCCTTGAGCGCCACCGAAGAACGGACTTCCGGACCGAGCCGCCTTGGCCTGCGCCAAGGCCTCCACCACGGCCGGGTCCGGCTGAGCGGGTGGCGCGGCGGCGCCAGCCGGTGGCGGAGCGCCCGCGCCGGGGGGCGGCATCGCGGCTACGCCCGGCGTGTCGATGGCGGCTTTGACCGCCGGATCAGCGTAGCCCTGGGCGTAGCGGTTGGCGATTTCGGGCTGCTGCGGGTTCTCGGTGTCGGCCGCCGCCTGCGGGTCGTCAGGTTTCTTGGTGTGGATGTTGGCCCCGCCAAACCCGAGATAGAACCCAAGGCCCACGATGCTGGCGAGCACGGCGGCGCCGGCCAGCAGAACCTTTCGGTTCCATCGGGTGACGGGTAGGCGCGGCGCGGCCAGAACGCTGGCCGACGCCGCCTTGCGTTCGGGAGCGGCGGAACGCGCCTCCCCGAACAGCGGATCGATCGACGGATTGGTCATGGGATCAGCCCCCTTGGCCGGCGGGGCCGGTTCCGGTGCGGGTGATCCGCACGACGGTCTGGGGCTTCTCGCCGAGGCGCAGTTCCGCCACGTCGATCAGGCGGTCGACCACGTAGTAGCCGCCCAGGAGACGGTAGTTGACCAGTTGCGCCTGATCCTTAGGGCCGATCAGGAACAGGGGCGGCGCCTCGCTGGAACCGAGGTTGGCCGGAAACTGGATGTAGGTCTTCAGCCCATCATCGAAGACGCGCAGGGGTTGCCAGCGCGGGCCATGACGGGTGTTCACGGCCTCGACCTTGTAGCTGAAATTCAGGTGGTCGACGTTCGTCTGGCCGAGGGCCGACTGCGCGGCCGCGGCGCTGGCGACCTGCTGATCGCGCATCTCCTCCTGCGGATAGTTCCAGCTGACGACGCTCGTATAGGCGTCACCCTCCCGGCTGACGGCTTCCAGCAGATAGGTCCGCTGGTCCGTGGTCAGGATGATGTTGGTCCGCAGATCGCCGCGGATTGGCTTGACGACGACGATCACCTGTTCCGTCGCCCCGGCGCCCTGCACCGTCTCACCCAGCACCCAGCGCACCGTATCGCCGGCCGCTTTGGAGATCAGCTTCTCGCCCGGCCGCAGGGTGATGGCGGTCAGGAAGCGGGGACTTGTATTGACCGTGTAGAGCCGGCCCGGTTCGTAGTCGTAGTAGAGCGTCGCGTTGACATAGGCGCCAGCGGTCGGCCGCGAGCGCGACGAGCTGTTGGCCCGCTCCACGGTGCGGATCGACCCGCCCGCCCTGCTGGTGTGTCGCCGCCTATGCGGCGCACGCGGGACCAGCGCAGGGGCGGGGGGCGCTACAGCCTGCCCAGCCGCGGCCCTGGAGGCAGGTGCATGCGCAGAGACGTCGGCGGCGCTCGCGAGCGCTACGCCTATGGCGAGGGTCGATGCCCCCAGAGCCCGGAGAAATCTGTCACGCATGATGCTAAAGCTCCCGGCTCCACTGGAATGTTGTGATGAAGACGCCGAGCGGGTTCGCCCTGAGCTCGGCCTCGTTCTTGGGTGGGTTGATCTTGACCGTGAACAGGCCCGTCCAGTTTTCGGTGGCGCTGGCGGCGCCCTGGTCGAAGGTCGTTTCGCGCCACTGCACCTGGTAGGTGTTCGGACTGCGCGCCAGCACCGAGACGATCTCGACGTTGACGGCCTGGGCGCCCGCGTTGGCGAACGGATCGTGGCTCTTGGCGTAGTCGTTGAGCTGGCCGATGCCGGGCCCGGCGATGAAACGGTAGGCCGCGGTCCAGTTGTCCCGGATCACGATCGGATCGATGCTTTTTGATCGGGTCAGCTTCACCCAATCGGCCAGGAAATATCCGATCACAGCGGTCGTAGGGCTGTAGTTCTGATCGGCGAGTTCGATCCGCCCGGGTCGGCCGTACTTGTCGATCGGCACCACATAGGTGGCGATGTTGGTGTGGCTGGACTGATAGATGAAACCGCCCAGCGACAGGGCGGCGAGGCCCATCGCGGCAAACGCCGCAAACCGCCAGTTCCTTGCCTGGGCAGCGGCCGAGCCGATGCGGTTGTCCCACTCCTGGCTGGCGCGCTGGTAAGGGCTCTCGGTCGGGCCCGAGCTCCCGTAGCGGTCATTGGGTCGTCTGAAGG